>Ga0316201_10000421_pt1 | contig 23589 bp, 17 predicted proteins | sample CS6wburrow_MG_FD_204516 | JGI IMG/M metagenome (GOLD analysis project Ga0316201, IMG submission 204516) | Coastal sediment microbial communities from Delaware Bay, Delaware, United States - CS-6 worm burrow | ecosystem: Environmental > Aquatic > Marine > Coastal > Sediment | place: USA... | reverse complement strand
AGCCGGCAGCCCAGCCAAGTCACTCAAGCGGTTAATAGTTGGCAGTTGGCAGTTGGCAGTTGGCAGTTGGCAGTTCGCAGTTGGCAGTTGGCAGTTGGCAGTTCGCAGTTGGCAGTTGGCGGTGCATTAATGGGCTCTGGGACAATGGTTCAAATTTTACTGTTGCGAGCGGCCGACGTGCCGCCGCTGTAAATCCAGAAAAGCCAGTATCCGCTGCTCCACATAGGAGTAGAAGGGATTCCAGCGCAGACGCAGCATATCGGATGCCGAGATTTGCAACACGCCACGCTCACCGCGCAATGCCAGATTACCCAGTCGGATCCCCCGCCCCTCGGCCGGCGCGAGAACACCATAGACCGGGTCGTCCGGCGGGAACGGCAGAGCGACGTGCGCGAGCGAGTAGATATCGTTTGGCCAGGATAGCCCCAGGTTTTCGGCAGGTGCCTCTTCCGGATTCGATGCATGTTCGGCAACCACACGGCTTTGCGGTGTCACATTGGATACGACCGTGAGGCCGAAGGAGCGGGTCGCATCCCGCTGCAATGCCCGCGTTACGGCGCCGGGATCCTGCCTCAGCAGCGTCAATGTCTTCCCGTCGAAGGAGAGCTCGACATCCGCAAACCCGCCGGAGCGCTTGGCGCGAATCTTATCGGGTCGCTGCATAGCCAGTGAGCCTGAGCTCACCAAAGCAAGTTTTTGCTCCTCTCCGGTGACAACTTCGAGGGTGCGTCGTACTCGAACGAGATGGACTGTTGCGCAGTCAGGTAATCGGACATCGCCTTGAGCAGACGCTTGGCGTCTGCTCCATCGGCAAACACGCTCGCCGACACTCCCAGCATCAACAGCAGGGTCAGTGCAGCAGCGGACAGGCGTCGCAGCGTAATCTCGGCCGATACTCGAAACATATCCACTTTAATGCTCCTGTTTGCAGTGATATTCGCCCTGGGATTATTTCCATTTTCTATCTCCTGTTGTAAAAAAGTTTTGGAGAGGCTGACGTTCGAGGCTGTTGTATCGCCAGGTTGGCGCTAATCTCTTCTTCAAAACTCAACCACACGGTCTCCCGCTTCTGTCGGTCCATGACTTGAGCGAATCGTACACGAAACGGGCGAATGAACCGGCTTTCCTGTTGCATCCCCTCCGGACCGACCACCCCGTGATAAAAACTGTGGCCCGGTCTGCAGTCGAAACCGGTTCCGCGTATCGTACATGGTCAGAGCCTGGAAGTGCTTTTTCGGCGGATTCGGCAGCAAACTACCTGCAACTGTTTGGCTCGTGCATCTCGTCACCAATACTGTGACGTTCAGCGAGCCGGAAAGCGGTTAGGCGCCAGACATGTCTCGCGGGGAATGGCTCCTCCCTTTCCAAGAGACGTAACTCCGCGGATAACCGCTTCCCGGCTCGCCCGAAGGGATGGTGTGTTCGCCATCTTCCTGTTGAGAACGCGCCGGCCGGAGCGTACCGCAACAGTCACAGGGTAACCAGTGCCGGCAGCAGATCGCCAGCTGTCCCGAACAGCGCAATGTCGGCATGGGCGGTCAATGGAGTTTTCTGCTGGTTTATCTCCACCAGCCGGGCTCCCCGCTCGCGGGCTAACAGTGGCAGGCTGGCCGCTGGCTGGACCAGCGCGGACGTACCCACCACCAGGAAAAGATCCGCGGCGCAGGCTCTCGACCAGGCCTCTTCCAGCACGTCCTGGGGCAGACTTTCACCGAACCATACGATGTCAGGGCGCAGCAGTGCGCCGCAGTCGCAAAGCGGTGGCAGCCGCTTCAGCGGAGTCTCCCGGTTGACGCTGCGAGCGCTGCAGTCGGTACAGCGGAGATTCCAGATATCGCCGTGCAGCTTCAATGGCAGCCTCGATCCGGCAAGATCGTGCAGACCGTCGACATTCTGGGTAATCAGGGTAAAGCCCGAGCTGCGCCGTTCCATCTCAGTCAGTGCAATATGGCCGGGATTGGGCCGTTTACCGGCCAACTGGCGTCGCCGCCAGTCATACCACTCCCAGACCAGTTTCGGATTGTCTGCAAAGGCTTCCGGGGTTGCCAGATCTTCGGCGCGGTATTTACGCCACAAGCCCCCGTCACCACGGAAAGTGGGCACGCCGCTATCTGCAGAGATACCGGCGCCGGTCAGTACCGTAATCGCCTTCGCCTCGACTATCCATTTCCTGGCCTGATCAATCTCCGCCTTTTGCGACATTATCCTGTTCCAGTGGCTGATGGATGCGGCAGACTGTCCCGCGTCGGTTTGCTGGTTGCCATAGTGTTGTCAGTTGTCGGTTGTTGGAAGCTCAATGAGACCAGCGACTCCTGTGCTGGCTGCTGGTAAGACGATACCGCCGCCGGGTCAGTTATACACTCCCGCAGGCTGCGCTCCTGCTTGGGCCCGACACCCCAAAGGACATACGCGGTGATGGCGATCATCGACAGCAGCACCGTCGGCCAGAAAAGGAGCTTGGGGATCAGATTGTCCTGGTAGTGGATGACCCTGAGTGAGGGCGCCGCTACCATTGAGAACAGATAGGTATTGGCCGCTGCTGCCACCAGCATTGCGTACATCAGAAAGTAGAAATACTCCATATAGACGATGTTCGATCCGGCAAACTCCTCCCTAAGCTGTATGTGTGCCAGGAGAACGACGAAGAAGAGTACCGAGCAACTCCCCAACACGCCGGTTGTATTGAAACCGTGGATCTCCATCAACTCGGGTTTTGCGGTAATCGTCAGAAGGGCGCTGAACAACAGCGCGGCGACAAGAAACAGCGGCAACAGATAGACGATAAAGGCGTTACTCGAATTCCGTTTGATCACAAAATTGTAGTACAGCTCGGGGAAGCCATCCTGGCCCACATAATCGGCTATGCCAAAATTGGTGTCGTAGCAGGTGGGCTTGAAGTCAAAAAAAGTGTTCTCCCGCTCCCATGTTCCCAGGACGATCTCGTTCTCGATTCCGAATACATCGGTGGTACCGGTCGCCTTGTAGGCCTGAAAGTCGGGCACCAGAACAACGTTGCCGGCAAACTGCTCCGGCCACAGGCGCACCCAAACCGTTTTATGATCGAACGGGTAGTAGAAATAGTCGAACGGCTGGCGCAGCGTCGCCTCGAAATACCAGCCGATAACCTCATCGTCGCCCTGCCGAATTCGATATACCTCACGCGGTTCGATGTCACTACCCGATTGGACCTGCTCCGGCAGAATGAACCCGGCGACGCCCGGCTCAGGCTTCAATGCATCGTTGACGCCGTCCGAGTATCGCTGCCAAATATATCCTGTCAGGTTGACCTCGGTTGAGTTGAAGAACTGCAACGACTGGATGAAGATCCCGGTCGGGATTTTAATCAACCGGCCTCCATTCGCCGCACCGCCACTGTCAAGGCTCTCCCAATGCTGCTCCAGATAGTTGTCGACCGCTTCGGCGTCGACCAGCTGAGTCGGATCGATTTCATAACGATTCATCTCTGACCACAGCTGCATCAGCACGAATATCAGCAGGGCGGACACACCCATTGATAACCACCACCAGGTACCTGCCTTCATTTACAACTCCTCTTCCTAAGCACAGTCTCACCTACTTTCAGCACATGGATCAGCGCCGACTGGAAAGCCAAAAATCGAAACGCCCGCTGCTGAACCGCTTCAGACGATCCGCACCATACCTAAGGAGCCTCTGAACAGGTCATGAACGATTGCCTGGCACTCAGGATCGACAATATCTTCGTTGAACACCTTGCCAATAGAATGCTATTGGCTGCGATCTTTGTCTTGATCTTGCCGATCCTAAGCACAATTTAATTGGTCCAGGCTTATTCAGAGCCTCCCTAAGGCAACGGCCCCTGCTTGACCTTGCGAATGTAATAGAACAGCGAGAATCCGACAATAAGCGCCAGAAGCGACACCAGAATCTCTGTCTGGTGATCCTGCCAGGTGGGGACGCAGATAATAAAGGCCGTGAACATCAACACCAACATGCCAGCCAACGCCAATACGGGCAATACGTTCCTTATCAGCAGGGTCCTGACTCTGCAGCTCAAGTATGCCAGCAGCGCAAACAGCATCAACCCCCCCAGCAACAGGAAAAAGAGAATCTTCAAGTACCATCGGTTCGGGCACACAAAAACGCAGGGATCCTCTCCCAGGAACTCGCTTATCCAGTCACCCTCCCGCTGCTCATCCGACTGTGAGAAAACAGCGATCACACGCTCGTTCACCATGCCCGTCTGCTTTAGATCCTGTGCTTCGTTCGTTGCCGGTACGGCTGGCCAAAAGGCGACACCACGAAAATTGTCACGAAAGTAAAAAAGATCGTGATGCAGCTGCTGGTACGGATCGTCTGCGCTGCCCCACTTTGAATTGATAGCCTGTCGATCCTGCTCCTCATGTCCGTTGGGCGGTATCACCGGGACAATCTTTCTGAGGACATTGATGCGCTCCTCCCCCTGAAACTCGTTCTCGACCGTCAAGCGCAGCTTTTTCTTTACGTCGACCGAGGGCTGACCCAAGAGCACCAGCACCAGATCCACAATCTGCTTATCGCCGACCAGGAGCTCCTTCAGGCCACCCAGGAACTTCAGATTCCCCATCAACCTTTTATCGGGTTCCAGGGGATATTGATCCAGCCCGTCTGCACTGATGAGGATGTTGAGAGAGAGCCTGTTATCCCGACCGCTGAGTTTCTCACCCAGATTGCCGATCAGACTGTTCGGGTGGACCTTCCCGGCTAAACTTATCCTGTCATGCAGTTGCGTCAGAAGATCGACAATCCTCTGATGTTTCTGGGGCGCGCTATCCACAAAACCGGGAAAATATATCGTCACTCCATCGGGTATCATGCCGGTCGGCAGCGCCGGGGAGCTGGGGTCCAGCAGACTCCAGATCTCTGCAATGGCCTGCGTCTGCTCCTTTTCGCCCCAACGCTGCCAGTAGCGGGCGTCGATCACCAGATCGACCTTGGTGAGATACCTGTGCGCCTGCTGGATGAATCGCCCGGCACCGCGCTCCTCGGACCAGTGTTTGCGATCCAGAATCTTTCCATCCTCGTTGAGCTCCAGTGCAAAATAGCCAAGTCGGCTGAAGATACCGAAATCAAGCGGCATCCCGCTCTCCTGCTCCGGTGGCGTTTCGCCGGCCTGCGCGGAGGGTCCGTCACCGGCGCCCGGCGCCGGCTTTTCGCTCTCCGTTGCAGAGAGCCACGAAGGGTAGAAGCCGTAGACGCTAAAGCGGCTCCGGCCGACGCTGTCCCATTGACGGCTGCACTGGCAATCGTCTGTCGCAGTTACCGTCAATTGAGCACCCGCATCGCCTCTCTTGCGCGCCTGATGCACAATCGCCGACACTTCCGGCTCGCTCTCCGTGCCCAGTCCCAGCGCACTCTGTACCGCGGTCGCATATAACTCAGCACTGACATAAGCGACGTTCAGCAAGGTCTTGAGCTTGACCAGATCATCCCCTGCAATGGGGATGAAGTCGCGCTCTCCCTGCAGTGCCTTCACTCCCTCGGCGGTGATCTCATAAGACCAGGCTTTTCTTTCCGCCGCTGCGAGCACCTGCCGCACCAGGCTATCTATCCTGGCGCTATTATCCTCACTCTTCACTGCAGGGGAGGCAGTACTGGAAGCGACCGGAGTATCGCCAGGGGCATCCGCCTCGGGCCTCTTCTCTTCCGGCTTCTCCGCTTCGGGCTCCTCCTTTGCGGGCTCATCCGATGCGAATCTGAACCCTTTGAACTTGGTTTCGCTCTTATCTCCCTGCGGCTTCTCCTGTTCAGGCTCGTCATCGATCCCGGCCGCCCCCGCAGGCGATGGCGGGTCAGCGTCTTCGCCCGCTGGATCGTCCTGAATCTCTGCTGCCGGCGATGTGCCTTCAACAGTTGAAGCTGAACCACTCTCACCAGCCAGGGCAAGATTCGCTTTGAACCTGATGAATTGCGCGAGTTTGCGCTTGCTGGGAAAGCCTTTGTCCTGAAGTTGTTCGAGTGCCGAAATCAGATTAGCCGCAAAACGAACATCCCTCTGGTTGCCGGTTCGGCCCGGCAGTGTCAACTGGTCGATGATCCGATCCAGGGATTCACCGGTCAGGCGATACTCTATCGCTGGATTGTCCACCCCCTCCTGAATCGCCTGTTGAAACCGACTCCTGGTGCACTTATTGGCAAGGCGATCCGCCGTGGGCCCGATCGCCACACTCAGATCCTTAAGAGTGTCGAATTTCTCACCCACCAGTCCGCCCACCTGGGCGAGAAACTCCTCGCGTTTCTGCAGCCGTTGCCACTCCTGATCCGACAGCTGGTAATAGACCGCCGCCCCATCGGCCGCCACTTCCGGGCACTCAGCAGACGGCGTATCCGGATCATCATCGGGCTGCTTGCCGCGAGGGTATTGGGCAATCAATTGGTTGACGATCTGGGCCGAGCCTGAGAGTCGAAGCTGCCGGTTGCCGGGTTCGCCCTGCAACACCGGCTGCACAATCCACCGATTGAACCCCCGGTCCGTGACAATCTCCTTCCAGTCGGGATGCACGGCGGCAATATCAGCGTAGTGGATCAGTGAGCTCACCAGATCGTCAGGGAAACTCTCTGCCGATCCGGCTATCGGAAAATCGCGGCAGAAGCGCGCCATCCACCTGCGCGTCTGCTTTCCCACCAATCCATCGAACAGTTTGTCGGTCTGGTCCCGCTCGCTGTCGTACTCAGGTTTGCCGGCGAATACCGCCTGCAGGCCCAGCTGCACCTTCTTGCCGATACGCCTTGACTTAAGACTCAGTTGCGGATCTTTGGTTTGCAGACCGGCCTTGAGCAGCCGTTCGCAGGATTCATCGGTTACATCCTTCAACCCCCCCCCGCTTTCCGGGCGGGACCCGTTGAACTCGTCGAGTAATCCGATAACCACCGGCGCCGCGCCGGATCGTCTTATCTGACGCGCGTCGGACTCAGCGGAGTCGTCCTGAACCCAGGCCCGAAACTCGGGTCTGGTGATCCTCGTCCGCCAATCGGGATACCGCTGTGCAATCTCCGCGTAGTGGAGCGCCGACGCCATCACGGCCTCGGGAACCGCTTTGGCGCTTGCGTAAAGCGGGTAGTCAACACACAAGCGTTTCAGCCAGCCCCTGGTGACCGGCCCGATGCGATCGTCGTGCAGCGATGCCCTCTCTTTAGACTGGGCATGATACGACGGATCTTCGGCAAAGATCGTCGCCAGCCCTGCCTGAACCCTGTGCCCGAGATCCGACTCAGCGAAATACCGGTTCGGGATCCTGTTCTCTTTTCCCGTCTGTTGCAGCGCGTCGCAGTAGCCAGTGTCTGACTCGGCGGCCGCGGCGCCGCTCCCAAACAGCAGCAGCGCGCCCAGTAAAACGCCGGATAACGGCCGTACGCTTCCACTGCGGCAATAATTGAACCAGCGCTTTACCTTGGATACAGTATTGGCAGGGCACACTAGGCTGTCTTCCCCTCTTTTCTCAACTCTTTGGTAATCCCGGTCAGAAAATCCTGCTGACAGATCAGACGCCTGCCCTCTCGCAACGCATTGATCGCAGCGTAGCGAACGACATTGGTAATGGCGCCGCCGGAAAGCTCAAATGTTTCCGCCAGTGATTCCAGATCGACGTCATCGGCCAGGCGCGACCCGCCCGCGAGTGTGACTTTCCACAACCGCAGGCGCTCTTCACTGTCCGGCATCGCGAAGTAGACCAGCGACTGGAAGCGTCGGGCGAAGGCGTCGTCTATGTTCGCCTTGAGGTTGGTTGCAAGAATGACGACACCGGGAAAATCCTCGACCCGCTGCAGCAGATAGGAGACTTCCTGGTTGGCATACCGGTCATTGGAGCTGGAGGTCTGGGTGCGCTTCCCGAACAGCGCGTCTGCTTCGTCGAAGAAGAGGATCCAGCGTTTATTCTGCGCCTGCTCGAACACGTGCGCCAGATTCTTCTCCGTCTCGCCGATATATTTTGAGACCACCATTGACAGATCGATGCGATAGACATCCAGACCTGTGGAGGCACCAATGAGGCTGGCTGTCAGTGTCTTCCCGGTTCCCGGCGGTCCGTAGAACAGGCTGCGGTATCCCGCTTTCAGGCTCTTCCCCAGGCCCCACTCGTTCATGATTGTCGCCTCGTGCTTCAGCCAGGTCTTGATGCTCTCGACCTCCTCGAACACATCCGGCGCCAGCACCAGATCCTGCCACTGCAGCCGGGTGGTGACGCGTTTCGCCGGAAAGCTGATGCTGAAATCGGGCTTATGTGATGCGCCCGAGGTAAGCAGCGTCAGGTATTCGGTGGAAATCAGCAGAGCTCCGCTGAAAAAGGGTTCGCCTGCAGGGGGATGATCGACCCGGAGAATGCCGCGTGCGGCGAAGAAGTGATCCGGATCGAACAGGCGCAGAATCTCGAAGCGGTTCGCCAGGTCGCTGCCGGCAAGTATAAAAGCGGCTGTTTCACCGGTCGGTTGAAATCCGCTGTGACGTTTTCCCGACCAGCCGCCAAACTCGGTGAAGGCGCGGCCCAGATTCTTGTTGTCGATAAAGAGGGTGTCGAGCAACTGGGGGCGGAGATGTGGAACCAGCGCCAGGATAAGAACCAGCCGCTCTTCGAAGCGCATATCGTACGCCTCGATCAGGCGTGCATAGTTGGAGTCGTGGCCTTCGAGCGCGGGCGGTGAAAGGTGACGGATACTCTCCTGGCTGCACTTCTGATCGAAGTAGAGGCGGAAACTGGTGTCCAAAACCCGCTTGAACCAGTCCAGCTCCAGATCGAGGCTGGCGGCATTCCTGCGCATTGACTCCAGTTCCGATCGCTCGCTCGTTGCCGAACCATCACTGCCCCCTCTGTGCCTTGGCGTCGTTGCAGCCAGATCCATTGCTTCATCGCCAGTCGACATAGATCACCTCTTTCATCCAGGCATGTTTAATGATGGCGAAACTCCACGGGATGCTATCGAGCAGTATGTCGAATGCCTTTGCTTCCACCATTAGATGCCAGCCGTCGCTGTCGAGCCGCAGCCTGCCTTCTCGCTGCAGAAAAGATTCCCTGAGACCGTTCACCGAGGTTCGCCCAAGCGCCTTCCAGTTTTGAATCATGCCCCGCAGCAGCCCCTCGATCGCCTCCCTCTCGGCATCGCTGACCAGGATCTTCCGGTTGACCGATCCCACCCTCTCCAATCCGCACAGAATCTTGTTTAGAACCAGTCCATATTCCGGTGTATCGCTGGACTCATCCACCAGGAACTGCAGCAGATGTACCGCACGCCGCTGCGCCTCGGAATGCTTAAACACCCCGTCCTCGACAAGATCCAGAATTCCGAACAGTCGGGGAAGATAGGGCGCAACCAGAATTTGACCTGCGTTGGCAATGCGGATTCCTGATTCGAACAGTTCGTCGATCTCCCTGACATCATTCGTGTGCCGCTCCTCCCATGTCGTCTCCGGCTCGAATACCCGGCCGGTCGTTGCCGGAGAGACGAAATCCGAAACCTGTTCAATATTGAGGTCACCCGCAACCCGTCGATGGGATCCAGCCAGCCGCGTCAGCTCCCTGTCACCCGTTAACGATTGCCTCAAGAACCCGGCAATGCGCTGCGGTTCCGAAAAAGGGAAGTGTGCGGCATGCGAGGCCTGGACCGGGGCTGGCGTATGTGCCGCCATGAGATCCGCAAAGCGCTGCACGAATAACTCCGTATCCCACTGCGACCCTGCTGCCAGCAGATGCTGGAAGCAGCACTGCCATTTCAGCTCGTTAACATGTGCAGCGGCTATACCGGTTTGCGCGGCGTAACAGGCGTTGGCTATCGCGTCGGCATAGCACTGCATTCGCTCGTGAACGGCGGGAGACAACAGATACAGTGCCCGCGTCAAGAGCCTTTCCGGTAACAGCCTTATCAGCCGCGCTATCGTTTTGTCACTGGTCAACGATTGCCGCAGGAGGCCGGTAAACCAACCCGGCTCCGATCCTAGGTTGCGCCGGGCTGCTCGCCGCAACGCCTCCAGGTTCCAACCAGGTGCGAAGACTCCGTCGCCAAGGTAGTCCCGCAGAGCCTCTCTTTCGGGGCCGCTACCGGCTGCCACCGGCTTGCTGCCGGGAATCTGCACAGCGGCGGCGGGTTGATCACTTCGCCCTTCGTGTTCAGGGTGCGCTTTAGGTCCAGGTACATCCTGCCCTGCCGGAAACGGGATATCCGAAGCAATCGCCTCCAGGTCGATGAGCTCTCCATCAATCAACCGCTGCAGCACCTGAAGCTGGAAGACCCGACCGTTGTGTACCCGCCCGGCATGCTCATCTATCGAGAGCAGGAACCGCTGGCGGTCGGCGTCGGCAGATGCTACAGCCGGCATGACGAAGGACTGCAACAGCCTGTGCAGTTCGACCTTCGACAGCCGGGCGGCGATCAAAGATATTCTCAAAAGACCACTCCGCAGCTCAAGCAAAAAGCGCTGAAACTGCTGTGGGTGGTCGCGTGCGAGCCGGTCGATGACTCCTGCCGGTGGTATCTGCCCCGCAACCGGCGCTGGGTCGGGATCGACCAGCGCGGCATAGAGATCATAGCCGCGGAACAGGCGCTCGCTGCCGGAGAGGGGACGCGGCGGCGCTCCGATATCCTGCTCTCCGTTCTGCTCCCGTCCGGAAACGGCAATATTTTGCGTGGTATCGGCCTCTAAGCCGAAGGGTTCACCGCTCACCAACCGCGCCCGCACCTGCCGATAAAAGACCCGCGCGTCATCCACTCGCCCGGCATGCGCAGCGATTGCCACACGCCACGCCGGGGCCCCTGCCCCGACTGCCGAGCCATCCCCGGTCAAATCGTCCGCCTCGCGGGAATCCGCAGTTTGACCGCTGACCCGGGCGATCATCCTCAATACGATCGGGACATCTCCCGGGTCGAGTGTCTCAACAACCTGCCGAACCAGCGCAGCGGAAAACTGACGCACAAGCCGCGTCGCAACCATCCCACCAATCGCATCATCCCGAACCAACGCCGCAAGTCGTTGTGGCTCGACGCGAGCCACATCCCGTAGAAGCTTATCCAGGCTGTGCCGGCCACGTAACTGGGTATCCTGCGGCAGTACGCCAAAGCGCAGGAAATGCGCCAGCAGATCAAACCCCGTTGCAGGCAGGAACCCGGCCGGCTTCAGGCTGGACTCTGCGCCCGGCCTGTCGCCAGAGCGCTGATTAGTGCCTGCCAGCGCTGCGCGCACTCCCTCGCGGATGCGCTCCCGCAGATTTCTCCAGGAACCATCAAAGGCCACAGAGCCCAGGTCAACCTCCAATCGGGCGATCTGCGCCCCACCGCCGGTTCGGCTGCGTTCATCGAACACCTCACTGACGACCGGCATCAACTCCGTCTCGACGATCCTGGCCAACTCCAGCTCGTCCGGCCAGTGCGAGGAGCCCTGGCCGAATGAGAGATCGAATATCGCGCTGTCGATCACATGCTGCATATCTTCCTCAGACGCACCCCTGTCGCTCCGACTGCCGCCAGGCGCGCTCATGGTTTGCTTAGCAGACAGCGCATCTCGTCACTCCCAGGATGCCTTGTCTCTGTCGAAGGTCGGCGCAAGCGCCCAGCACTCTTCTCCCCGGTGCGCGAGCAGAAATCCGGTCAAGCGCGCAGCGGCAGCATCGAGATCGGTTGCTGTCGTGTCTGCGTCGCTTAGAGCCTGCAACCAGGCAGACTGCAGCTGTTCAAACTGCAGCATGTCGTCAAATCCCAGCCATATCACCTCGGGTATTACCTGGGCAGGGCAGTTCAGGCGCACCGTCTCCCTGGCCAGCTGGCGAAAATGCCGATCCTGAAAACGCGCCGTCCAGGCCGGAAACAGAACACTGAGGCGAAACGAGAAAAAGTCGATTTGCGAATCGGTTGAATCCAGCTCCCCGATGACGCCGCTTCTGGGCCGCAACAGAAGATGCTCGACGACATGCAACCCTTCGCTCCCGGTATTCAGCTGCAGGATCATCCGCCGCAACCTGTTGACTGCGACGATCGCGTCGTGTCGATCGGCAAAGTCCCCAAGCCAACACCATTGGCGCTCTGCGTCCGGAATCAGGAACGCCTGCCAGTCACCGCGGCCGCCGACCTTTCCCAAACGGTAATTTGCGAGCGAGATACCGCTGCGCAGTACCGCTTCTGCAACATTTCCGCCTGCATCCGGCAGCAGGCTGCCGACCCGTTCCACCAGCTGCGCCAGTGACTCCGCGGCAAGCTCCCCGTCCGCCAACAGAGGAACCTCATCCTCCCAGGAGTTCTCCGGCGGGTTGAAACCGGCGCTGTCACAGCGGCCCGGTCCCGCCTCTCCGGTTGCTTTATCCTCTGCTCCCGAAGCGGGGATCAGCTTATCCGCAAGCGGACTCAGTTGGTGCTTGCGAAAAGCCGCCGTCAGCGACTGTTTAGGGTAATCAACGAAACCGAGCAGGCAGCTAACCCGAAGCTGCAGACCGGAGACGGTCGACCGTTCGGCGTCAAGGTAGTCGCCTGCCGCACCGCGATCCCTGGTTAATTCTGCGATGGAATCGAGAAATCGCGCCTTGTTCTCGATCAGCGCCCGGTCACTTTCGCCCGGCGTCACGTAAACATTGAATGTGCGCAGCGAGTGCTCGCTGAAGCTCTCCCCGTAAAGTGCCAGCAGGTAGTCGAGCAGGCGTCCCTTGCGATCGGTAAAGTCGTCGTACCGAGCCACGAGAGAGGCCATGACATCGGCCGGCTGTGGAGGATAGATGGCCTCCACACCCGAAATCTGATCCCCATCCAGAACCTGCGAGGCGTAGCTGCAGCCGCTGCTGCTATCGCACGAAAACAGGTTGCTCAGGCCCGCTGTTTGCGCTGTGCAGTTTGCCATCATCTGATCGAACAGGAGCAGGTAACCTTTGAGCTGCCGGCTGCGCGCGCGGACATCCGGCGCCTCGGATTCCGACAAACCACCTGCACCCACCCGGTAGATCGACGGAAGATGCGTCTGAATCGAGCTGTATTGACGCAGATCCCGGTGCTCGCCGCGCGGCATACTGTAGAGCTTGCGGACATTCTGAACAGCACGCCCGCCATCAGCGTCCTTGCGCATGATCAGATCGAGTCTGCTGCTGAAGGCTTCAAACGGCACGTTCAGCATCCGGCCCAGACTGGAGAGCTGGATTCGGACCCGGTCCGGAGTGTCGGGGATCTGCAGTCGCAGCACCCGATCGGAGGCACCGGCGCTGATGCTGTCGCGTCGGATCTTGCCGTCGATTCGAAAAAAGAGATCACGCACGTACGCGACCCCTTCGACTCCGCTTATCAGGGTGAAGAAGTCCGATACCGAATAGCTCGCCCGGTCCCGGTTGAGATCCTCCTCGTCGCAAAACCCACTTTGGCCCAGCGGTCCGGTAAACACATCTTCGAGTGAGCGGTCCGCCCGCCTGGCATTCTCGAACGGGTAGAAGCGCACCCTGGCAGCGACCTGCTCGGCACAGCGATGATAAATCTCAGCGAGGATCTCCGCAGGATCACGGACCCGCTCGACCTCGACCTCGGCATGGATTTCGAACTCGAGCTCAGCGACAAAAGTGATCTCCTGTACATCTTCACACAGGTTTCGAAATCCGCTGTAGCTGCGCTCTACCGCAGCGCGGATCGGCGCCCGGTCCCCCTCTCCAATACCCGGGCGGGGGGTGAGCAAAATCTGGCACAGGCCCCTGGGCAGGCTGGCTCCGGCCGCATCCTTCCGTAGCGGCCTGATCGTGACATTGTCAATTGCGGCTACCGCGTCCAGTATGGCGCGGCGGTAGTCCATCACTGTGGCAGGCCGGCACGGAAATATCTGTTCAGGCAGTTCCAACCCGAGCCGGCTAAACGCTATCTCTCCGTCGGGCGAGGTCAGGTGGTCGGCGACATCGAACTCGCTGCGATAGACCAGATCGGTGAGTGCGTAGCAGACCTGCTCGAGTAGAGTCACCCCCGGATCGTGGACGTTATAGTCAGTCCAACTCTCTGCGGCCAGTCCCTGGGCAAGCTCTATACCAAGACGCCTTAATTCAGCGAAGCTGAGCGCCTCCCCCGCGTCGGGCGGACCTGTCATCTGTCCCGGGGCTTCAGCCATCGATGATCTCCTGGATCCGCTTGGAACGGAACCGAGTCGCCTCCGGTGCCCAGCCGACATCAGCCGAGCCGCGGGTTGCCGCTGAATCACTCATCAGTCGCACCGGGGCGGCCACTGCCGCCTGGAGCGGGAGAGGATCCTGCCATCTCTGCGTCGCACCACAAGCGGGTGATGTAGTAGCGGACGAAACACCCCTCACCAAAATCGCAGCGGGAACGCAGCTGCAAAGTGTATTCCCGCGCCCGGCCCTGCCAGCGCAACTGCAGTCTGTCTCTGCGTGAGCTGTAGTAGGCGTGTTGACAGCTGATTCGGTTCTTGCGTTTAAACAGGTTGAACAACATCCCAGCCGGGTTGTACGCGTTCATGGCGATACCGTGCACCAACGCATAGCGACCGGTTCTGGGCTTGCCGACACCGGCGACGACCTCGAGCGCGTGGCATCCGGTCAGTGTTTCGGTAACGTCGTGCCACCGGCCATCGGCCGGGACCGTCAAATCGGCGGAGGCGGCGCCGATACGCCCCCTGGCACTGACAAATCCGTCGACATCCAGCTCATGCTGCGGATCCTTGCGGTTGATTCCCACCTTGCCGTCCGGGGCCAGTGAGAGCACTGTATGCGCCTGCTCGGCGTCATCCAGCTTGGTGAACAGCAGCTTGTCCCGCTCTTCGTCATACCCGATCGACCACAGCGCCTGTTCGGAGCGGCTCTCGCGGAAGAAGCTGATAAGGCTGTCGAAACTCCCCAGCGAAGAGATCTCCAGCCCATTCTCAGCCGTCTTTTTGAAACCGTCGTCAACCTGATTGACCGTGGAGTCGATAAAGTCGCCGAAATGATCGGCGGACGGTAGCGCCCCCGGTTGAAAAAAAAGCTTAAGCGTATCTCTACCTTTTCGAGCCATGATTAGGACCTGCCAATGATGAATGTACCGCCAATGTCCAACTCGCCGACCCCGGAGGGTTCCGGCTCTATCGGCTCTATTTTCCGTATGGCCTCGATGAAATGACGCTCCATCGGCACCGCCAGGCTCCAGGGGTAACGCCAGCGGACCTGATTACCGCACTGTGGGACCGGTCCATTCGGATTGTCGGAAAGGCCCCTCTCCCCGAGGTGTGGGTTACGGCTCACCGTATCTGTCAGTGTGTATAGATCCGCCTCGTCTTCGGCTATGTGCAACATCGAGAAATCGGTGACGTACTCGACATAGTCGCGGTTGCGAATAAAGCCCTCGACCTGTTCGCGGCTGATCATCCAGCCAAATCTTGCCTGATAGCCGTAAGCGATCCATGGGCAGAGAAAACCGGACACATCTGCATTCAGTTTTCGAATATAGAAGCCCGCATTGGTGGCATCAGCAAACCTGGCTTTGCAGCGCACCTGTACCCGCTCGTACAAAGGGTTGCGAACCTCTACCTCGACAAACGGAGAGGCGATCCGGCGCACAAAGCGGTGGATCTCGTTCAGCTGAAGCACATCCAGCATGGGCCGCCTGTACTCCAGGCTCTCGCCGTCGCAGATGGCAGGCACCACTACGATCAGGATGTGCCCGGGCCGGGATTTCGGTTCGAGCTGTTGCGGATTGAAATCGGCCGAAGCCAGACCTTCAAAGCACTTTACCTTGAACAGGTCCGGGAATCGCTCAAGAATGAGCCGCTCATAATCCCATACGTTTATCGCCCGGGCCTTGTGGCGAAGACGCTCGCTGGTACGGGCCAGGAAACGCCGACGATCCTCCTGCGGCGTTCCGCCGCGAGATGCGCCCAGTTGCAACACCTCACCGATACCAGCAACCGGCCCGGCGGTTCGCCATACCCGGCCGGGTGATAGCGGCTCGACAAGCGCCCCGCCGGCCTCAGTCTCGACTTGACGGCTGGCCCGGATCGCGTTGGTGTAGACAGAACGAAGCCGCGGCAGGGAGTCCAGGCGCCGGTTGGCGCCGACTCGTATCCAGGCCTTGCCGGCGGGCATCAGGGTGCTCTGACGATCCAGCTCCGGCGGTAGAATCAGGGTAACAATTCCCGAACAGATAAAACCTTTGGTCGTATCCAGGACGACGTTCATCGCCGGCATGGTCTGCCACCCCTGCGCGCTCAGGTAGTACCAGGTAATGGCCGGGCTCTCAAATGCCGCCTGCTGGTTGGACTCTTCATTCAAATCAAACAGCAGCGAGAGCGCCTGCCCGCCCTCTCCGCCGCTGATGCCGATGAAAAGATTTCCATCGGTATCGTATTCCGGCAACAGCGAATACGAATTGCCGACCCGGATCGACCGAACCTCCTCATAACCAAAGGGGTGCAGATGGAACACTCTCTGCCGCGGCTGCGAAAGTCTCTCCGAGCGCGTATCGTCGACGCTGATCCTGGCGCGCGCCGCATAGTCCACCGATACGTCCGATATCAGCGGTGTGTAGGGTACACTCGGCGCCTTGGCCAACGGCTTCTTCGAGCGTACGTTTTGCGCCAGCGTCCGTGACAGCAGGAACGGATACTCGACATGCCCGAAAGCGCCCTCCGGCCCACTGAGTCCGAGGCGGATGAAGCCGTTTCCGGCCCCCGTCTGCAGATCGAATCGATCCTCGTCGAGCGCTGCATCGATCGGCCGAAAAAGGTCGAGGGCCGCGATATCAATCGAGCGATCTGCTTTCAGCCTGTCCGCCGGACCGGTCGATTGGAACAGGGAAACAGACGCGCGCTGGTGTTCGGCTTGCGGTCGCCAGACCCCATCCTGCAGCAGTGAGATGTCAACTCGGATATCGGCTTCGGAGATTGACTGGCCGTAGCCGGCATAGTGCGCGGCAAATCCCCCAAAGCAGGTCGGCAGGTCGGCCCAGGTAAGATTGAGCGTCAATTTCGTGAGTCGTTTCTGCGCAATCTCATAACTTCCAAATGCAAGGTAGGCGCTCAGCGTGGGCAACGTACCGAAAGGCTGGAAAGGCTTGGATGGATCGATCTTGCCGGTATTGTTGTACAGCTTCAGGTCGCGCAGCCCGCAGACACTGACATCTAGGGTTACCGCCTTGAGCCGCGGCCTGTCAAACAACGAGTAGGCGCAAAAGCTGGCCTGTGGATTCAGCTGGAATCGTATCACAGGCAGAGCCTCGCCCAGTTGCCCGCCATGAATCTCCGCGGCATAAGCCACAATCGGGTCCACTTCCGATCCGAGGGTAAAGCGGAACCGCAGCCCGCTGCGGGAACGCGTCCGGTCGCTTGCCAGCCGGGTCATGGCGAATCTGTCGACCGGATACCAGCCGGCCGGAGTCGTCAGCGAGATATCGAAGACATCCTTGAGCAGCCGCTGGAACAGAGCGTCGGGATCCAGCCGCAGCAGTTGTTCGACCGCCAGTCTCGACTGGGAGGGCAACAGCAGCCCGGCGGCGGCATCGAGTTCCAGCCGCAACTGCGCGCTCATCCCTTCGCCCGAAGGGGCGAGTATGTAGTGACGAAAGATCCTCCCGAGCAGCCGATGAAACGCTTGTTCGCCGCCATCGGGACTGCTCAGAAGCCTCTGCAGATCCCGGCGGAACAGATCGTAGACCGCACCATCGACAGACGTCGCGGAGTCCTCGAGTTCGAGCTGGATCTCTACGCTGCGCCGCCCCTCCTTCAGCAGGAGCAGCGGGGAGGCGACCGCGAAGCCGATTCTGGCGTCCTGTGCGCTCTTATATCCGGCCAGACGGGAGCTGGTACCAAACAGCGGCCAGTCGGACAGCGCAGCGCCCGATGCCGCTGCGGAATCCAGATCACGCCGCAACGCCTTTATTCGGGTTACGTACCCGAACTCGGTCTCCGGGGATATGAAGCGGTCACGCTCGAACCGCAATGTACACAGGGTATCCACCCTGGCGTCGGATACCAGCGTATCCCGCTCACTGAGAAAGCGGATCTCACCGCCCCCCTCATCCGTCGGTGTCACCAGTTCGGTCCCGGCGCGGAACAGAACTTCGGTTCGCCCTTCCGTTGGCCGCAGCGAGAAATAGAGATGGTCCGGCCGATGCTGCTGTGCACGGGCCCCAAGCACACGCTGGTAGTAAAAATCGAGGTGCCTTTCGGTAAACCGGTTGAGTGGCCCGTTGGCCCTCTCCAGAAGCTTGAGAAAAACGATAAATAGCGCAATCGCCGGTTCATGCTGCTTTGACTCAAGACTCTCTGTCAGATACGGCCGCACAACAGTGTGCAGATGTGCAATAAACCTATGGAACGAGGCTGCGATTGCGCGTATTTCATCGCGCAACGGTTGCTGCGGACCCCAGGCCAGCTTCGCTGCATCCCCAGCGATCTGTCGGATGCCCCAGAACCGATGAAAACGGTCTAAATTCACTCTTTCAAGCGACGGCATTTCCGGGCGCAGCACGGCAATGATCTGCGCAAGTTGCCGCATCGCACCGGTGAGATCCGCACTCATCAGCTGCTGGATTCTTCCGCTCAACTCGACTGCCATAAGGCTGCGGGACCCCGCCAGCGTGGTAAGCCAGAGATCCAGCATATGCGCGGTTTCGAAGGCTAAATGCACACTATGTTCCAGGCCCCTGTCGCGAGCCCTGGTGAAGCCTGACTCCAGACGCTTGGGGTCGGTGCTTAGAATATGGGCCATAACCACAGCGTCGTCGGCTGTAAACAGATCCCCCCAGGTACCCTTACGCTCATCGCTCAGATCATAGAAAGCCAGCGTCTTGGCGATATCGAAGCCAAGCGCAAGCACCTCCTCGAAACGCCGTTCGTCAGGCTGAAAAAAGCCCGTCTCCAGGGCACGCGGAAAGCGCTCCGCCTGTTCGGTTCCATCCGCGATGCTGAAGTTGGAGCTGCTACTCATAGGCGGCTGATCATCACTCGCGCGAGCCTGGGCGAACCGCGTTTACAAGCGCACATTGGTGCCTTCCTGAAAATAGAAGGGGTAGACGATATTGCTCCGCGTGTTGGTGCTGCGAATCGTATAATCTATCCGTATCTGAAGCAGACCGTCGTAGGCACTGTCCGAATCGACGCTCACCCGGTGCAGCTCAATTCTCTGCTCAAAGAAGAGAATCGCGCGCTCAACGGTCTCCCGGACATCGCTCACCATCCGCTCGTTAACGGTATCGAAGATCAGGGCGTGCAGCCCGCAGCCATAGGTCGGCTGCATCACACGCTCGCCCGGACGGGTGGCAAGCAGAATTCTCAGGCTCTGCGCTATATCCTCCTCCTCTGAGGAGAGCTTCACAGCCTTGGACAGCGGATCGAATTCGAGCGGAAACCCCCAACCCGTGCCGAGGAACGACTTGTCCATGATCACCCTATACCCATAGCCTAACCACCAATTATCACCGTGGGACACCCCAGAACGATGGACCCGCCGTGCGCAGTTGTATCGCCCACCCTGGCGGCGGGTTTGCCGGATATCATCACCGTAGCCGAACCCTTTACGATCGAATCGGGTGGACCGACGCAGACACAGTTGTCGCCAACCACCGCTGCCGGCATTTTACAGATCAGGACGGTCGCCACGCAGGGGCCGACGATCGGGCCGCCGACGTGTGGAATGGGAGGCAGCCCCGGTGTTGCCATCGGACAAACGTGCATGTCGGTTATTCTTGCTGCGGGTGGCATGAGATCCTCGTCTGTCTGGTTAACTGTCCGGTCCCGGCCGGGCAGCTCAATTGATCATCACCATGGAACCCTTCACCGTGGTCTGCCCGGACGAAGAGAGCTCCGAACTCGCGTTTCCCGACGCGGAGAAGGCGGTTTTAGCCTCATTGCTGACGTTCATACCCTCAACATTGACATCCCCAAGCGCCGTTACGCTGATCTTGCCATCGGCCTTGATCTCAATATCCTTCGGGCTCGACATCAGAATACCTTCCGGCTTGAGCTCGACCCTGTTGTCGTTCTGGTCCTGTACCAGGATCGACTTGTCATCGTCGTTCAGCACGACTTTGTTGGCCGCCGGTGTGACGATGGTGATGATCTTCTTCTTTTCGTCAAACTCGATCTTCAACTCACTCCGGGTGACGATCGCCTTGGTGTTATTCTCCTCCTCCGGCTCAAAAGGCGGTTTGCGCTTGCTGCTGTATAGACTACCCAGGATCACCGGGTGAGCCGGATCGCCGTTCAGGTATCCGAGTACCACCTCATCCTCGATCTCCGGAACAAAGAAAGCGCCGACCCCATCGGAGGCATAGAACTTCGCCAGACGCGCCCAGACCCCTTCGGTTTTTGCCTGCAACAGTGGCACAACGACCTGCACCCGATAGTTGCCCTCAGGATCCTGATGCAACTTCTTCACGACGCCGATCTGCAGGCCCTGAACGCCTGGCACCAGAGCCGACGCCGCCGGCGCCTTAAGCTCGCGCTGCTCGGCAAACCAGTCATCCGGCAGGCCGAACCCGACTTCGGTGCTCCAGTTGCCTTTGGAAATATCGTGCGACACTGAGGTAACGAAGAGATCACCGTTGAATCGATCACCAACCCCCGCCAGGGCGATGACCCCGCCAATCCTTGCTTTCGCGCTCCCCTGAAAGCGCACTCTTCCACGCACCCGCGCGAGATCCGATTTGAGCTGTCGGCTCTCGGCCCATCGCTTCAGAAAATCCGACTCCACCGGGGCACTGGTCTGCAATCGATAAGACTTGAGACCAAGGACCTTGGCCAGGTCTCTCGATTTGAGATTGCCTTGCTTGGTAACCGGCTTGGCCGGCGCTGTCTGCTCCTCCACTTTTTGTTGTTTCGAGTCCCAGCTCGCCGCCTTGACCTCCTGCAGCTGAGTGCGGGCATCAATGTCGGCATCAAAGTCGATCAGGTCCTCTCCATAAGTGACCTGCAGATCCGCAGCGCCCAGATCGGGAGCCTGAACCGTCACCTTGCCGTCATCGACCAGAACCAGAAGGCCATTGGCCTCCGCCCGGGAGAGCATGAAGTCCCAGTCCGTGCAGTAGTACTGAACGAGCTCAGCGTGTTGCACACTGGTCGCCTCCACGCTCGACGTGAGTTCGGCATAGTTGCCGATAATCTTGCGAATGATCGCATCATCCTTGAGGTCGACATAGTTGGCGTTGTTCCGGCCCAGGGTCATGGCAACCGCCTTGTCGCGGCACTCCACTACCAGTCTTGACAGATTGCTGGCGTCTATCTTGATGCCGTGGCGGACAATAACGCCTTTGAACAGCGTTTCCTCTCTGCTCGCGTAGCCGGCCTTTATCTCGATCTCCGCGCCTGGCTTGAAGGTTTGCGAATTGCTGAGCGGAAAATCTTTCTCCGGCATATCGCCATCGATCAGCACCAGGGTCGCCGAGGCAATCCTGTTGATCCTCTTGCTGACCAGCACCGACAGAATCTCAATACTGTCATCCAGCTGTTTACCGTCGCTCGATATTTTCAGTGTGACGACACCGACCGATCCGTTGTTGGGTGATTCTGGCATAGGCTATTTCAAGGGTGGAAACCGCAGCCGGGTGCCGGGTACGAGAAAGCGGAAATTCGCCAGCTTGTTAACCCGCGCCACTTCGATATAACGGCTGCAGTCGTTGTAGATACGTTGGCACATCCAGGGGAGCGTATCCCCGTCGCGTACCTCGACCAGGTGGGAAAGATCGGGAGAGGAGCGATTGGCGCGCAGAGAGGCCTCCACCTGAGTCATGAAGCTGACAAACTGCAGCTTTACCTTGGCGCGCAACGGCAGGCCGTTCGGCCGGAACAGCGTGTAGTCCAGCGACATGGACTCCATCCGCCCGTAAAAGGTATTCAGCTCGCCCCATGCCAGCTTGACGACACTCGGCTCATGCTTGTCACCGACATAGCGATAGACGATGTTCTTGAGCTTTTCGATCTCCGCTTTCACGTCAGGCACGCTGCTGCCTTTCTTGACGACACCCGTCCCGTCCAGAACGAGATCGAATGAAACCTTCTCCGAATTGATCCCCGCAAAGCGCGACTCCACGGCAGTCTGTCCGAGCGGCTTGTGGTTGACCGAACTGGAACTCGGATCGGCCTCCTTCGAATAACTTATTGAGAAGTTATGCTGATAGGAGGCCGGATTCAGCGTCGCTTCGAACTTATCGCCGGTTGGCTTGGTCTGGCCATCTGGCGTTACCTTGCAGCGCGTGATCGTCAGACTCTGCTTCTCCACTCTCTACCACCCTCCTCTAACTTCCCCCTGCACGCCTGCCGGATCTTTTCGGCTGCCTGCCGCCCGGACGCAAACAACAGAATCAGCGCTCGCGCTGCTGCTCCAGCAACCGTTCGAACATTCGCCGACACTCCTCGAGAATCTCCTCCCTGAAGGCTTCCAGATCAATGGCCGGACTCGTGCTCGCTCCCATCGACTCGGACGCCGTGTTGAGATCCGCTTTAACGACAAGTTGCTTGACCTCGATCGACATCAGACTCAATCACTCCTTTCCACATGGCTGTAAGCAAGCTCGATCTTTTCGATCGCGACCTCGTTTTTGGTGGAGTTGAAGCTCTCCACCTCCCATTTCACCGGATAGGCATTCACAAATGACCAGGAACGAACCGCCTCTTTCTCCTCGTTCAACAGCCTGACCTCCAGCTCTTTGGTCTCGATCGGCTTGATGAAGTCCTGCTCCAGCACCGACTTGCACCATTTCACCAGCGCGGAATCGCTTTTCGCTATGCCGCGTTTAAGGACCAGATTCGGGTGCTTTACCGCTTTCGGCAGTTGATGCACAAAGCGATTCTCCCCCCCCTCGACCACGGACTCGAGCTCCAGCTCGGTGCTGATGCCGGTCACTTCCTGGAATGAGGTGTCGCCGCCCGAGCCGAGGATTACCTCAAAAAAGAACGCCGGCAACGGGTAGCCGCCGGGCCCCAGCTCCGAGCCGGTACCGCTACTGGACATCAGTTTCTCCCTGTCGTCTCAGACGAACATCCACGCCAGGCGTGCAAGCCCGATCAAGCTCTTTCGGGTCAGGCTCATGCGTTCTCGATGGTGAGTCCTTCATGCACGATCTCTATCGATTCGATCGCCACCTCGTTGCCGTCCGATTTGAGATCGGTTCCAGTTATCTTAGTCGGGAAAGCATTGGCTAAGGTCCACACCATAGTCGCACCCCCCTCTTCATCGAGCAGGCTGATGGTGACGGGTTTACGCTTGATGGTGTTCATCTTGATCTCGTTGAACCAGTCCCAGAACTTATTATCCGACTTAAAAACCCCTTTTTTCATGGTCACATTGCCGAACTTCTTGATACCCGGCATCTTGACGGTGGAAAACTCCTTGCTGTCCCCATGCCGGTACTCAATAACCTGTGCCTCCATGTCCAGACCGGACACTTCCTGAAAACTCATAACCTCGGCGTCCCACTTCACTTGAAAATGAAACTTCGGCAGCGGCCACACGCTGGTTGATTGTCCGGTACCTTCATCGGCCATGGCGCTTCTCCTCTAGACTCTGTTCAGACATAACGGTTGCTCTTGCTGCCTGATAATCGATCAGGACTTCTGCATCTGTTGCTGGAAGGTGATCTCGATAAATTCCGCTGGACGCGAAATGGCGACCAGCACCGTCACCCTGAGAATACCCTCGAGTATATCCTCCG
>Ga0316201_10000420_pt1 | contig 23620 bp, 25 predicted proteins | sample CS6wburrow_MG_FD_204516 | JGI IMG/M metagenome (GOLD analysis project Ga0316201, IMG submission 204516) | Coastal sediment microbial communities from Delaware Bay, Delaware, United States - CS-6 worm burrow | ecosystem: Environmental > Aquatic > Marine > Coastal > Sediment | place: USA... | reverse complement strand
TTTTTTGCCCTGTTCGGGCCGGATCGCCACAAGCAAGACGAGCATTTAGCTGAATCGTACGACGCATGGGTGGTCGGCTGTCACCGCATCGGCCAAAAAGTGGTGGACGCGCTGCGGCAGATGGGTAAGAGCTATATGGTCATCGATTTCGATCCCGATGTGATCAAGAGGCACGAACACGACGGGACACCGCACCTGTTCGGCGACATTGCCGACATTGAATTTTTGGAGAGTCTGCCGCTTACCGGCGCCAAGCTGATCGTGATGACCATTCCGGCGGTCGACGATCAGGTCAACATGATTCGTTTCGTTCGCAGAAGCATCGGCGAGGATATCCCGATCGTCGCCAACGCCTATCATCAGCCCGATTCAGAGGAGCTGTATCGCGCCGGCGCCAACCTGGTGATGATGCCGCACATGCTGGGTGGGCACTGGATCGCCAACGCCCTCACCCACGAGTCCTGGGACATGCGGTCCTTCGCCAAACTTAAAAAGGATTTGACTGAGCAATTGGGCCCGTAGTTTTCATTTGTGACTGCGTATAAATCGGTATTTTCGATAGCTGCAGACTAAAACTAACATCCTCAGTAAAACAGTTGACAACAACTGTTTTTGCGTTAATATGGCTGGGCACATTGAAAAACAGTGCAAAGGAGTGGGTTATGGCCAGAGGACTGGGCAAGCAGTGGCGTGTCGCTATTTTAGGCGCGGCCGGGCGTGATTTTCACAACTTCAACGTGGTGTATCGTCAAGACGACAGCGTCGAAGTGGTCGCCTTTACGGCGACGCAGATTCCGGGCATCGCCGACCGGCGGTATCCGCCCGAATTGTCCGGGGAGCTTTATCCGACCGGCATTCCGATTGTCGACGAGCGCGACCTGGAGAGCGTGATCAAGAATCTGCAGGTCGACGAGTGCGTGTTCTCTTACAGTGACGTTTCGTACGAGACCGTCCTGCATTTGGGCTCGCGGGTCATGGCCGCCGGCGCCAAGTTTTCGATGCTGGGGCCAGAGGCGACGATGGTCAGGAGCACCAAGCCGGTTGTCTCGGTCGTGGCCGTCCGCACCGGTTGCGGCAAGAGTCAGACCACGCGGCGCGTGGTCGAGATTCTGCGCGAGGCCGGCAAGCGGGTCGCCTCGATTCGTCACCCCATGCCCTACGGCGATTTGGCCAAGCAGGCTGTGCAGCGTTACGCGACGCTGGCTGATCTCAAAAAGCACGACTGCACCATCGAGGAGATGGAGGAGTACGAGCCGCACATCAACATGGGCAGTGTCATCTACGCCGGCGTGGACTACGAAGCCATTTTGCGGCAGGCCGAGCAGGAGGCCGATGTCATCGTTTGGGACGGCGGCAATAACGACATGTCGTTTTACAAGCCGGACTTCACGGTGACGGTGGCCGATCCGCTGCGGCCCGGGCACGAGCTGCGCTACTTTCCGGGCGAGGTCAATCTGCGGCTGGCCGATGCGGTGGTCATCAACAAGGTGAACGCGGCGTCGAGCGAAGGCGTTGAAACCGTCGTGCGCAACGTGCGCGAGCACAACCCGCAGGCGCAGGTCATTCGGGCCGAGTCCACTTTGCTGGTGGACGATCCGGAAGTGATTCGCGGCAAAAGGGTGTTGGTCGTCGAGGACGGCCCCACGCTGACGCACGGCGAAATGAAGTTCGGCGCCGGCACGGCGGCAGCTCAACTGTCCGGTGCGGCCGAAATAGTTGATCCGCGACCGTTTGCGGTCGGCACCATTCGCGAAACCTACGAGAAGTATCCGGGCATCGGCCAGCTTCTGCCGGCCATGGGATACGGCGAGCAGCAGGTACGCGATCTGGAGCAGACCATCAACGCCACCGACTGCGATGCCGTGGTCATTGGTACGCCGATCGACCTGTCCCGGTTCGTCCGGATCGACAAGCCCTCGACGCGAGTCAAGTACGACCTCGGTCAAGAGGCCAAGGATCAATTGCGTCAGGCTTTTGCTGCCAGGAAACTGATCTAAAACATTGAAAATATTTTTGCCGCCCAGTTTTGGGCGGCTATTTTATTACGGAAATTTTTTGTCCGCAGTGACGCCGCCGCTTTGATCGCGAAGATAGTTGACTGGATGGTCGGGCGGGCCTGACCAAAAAGTCCACATCAAGTTCGCGGCCTTTTTGCGACAAAAAAACCAAGGCCCAAAGTCCTTGGCTAAGTTGGTTGCGTCAGATCGCCAGTCGCAGCGGGGCGTGATCCGAGACCAGGTCAGGCATGACCGCGAAGCGTTTCACCCGCACCGACCTGGAAACAAGGATATAGTCGGCGAAGTTCGGCTCGCTGGGGTCGTCGAAATTTCGGTAGAGCGGCGTGCGCGTGCCGGTGACGCCGAAGTCGGTAATCAGGTTACAGAGGTCAGCCTCCAGGATTTTCATCGATATGGTATCGGGCAGCAGGTTGAAGTCACCGCAAAGTATTTTTTGGTTTGCCGCGTTTACGCAAAGAAAATCCCTGATTCTATATGATTGGTTCAGCCGTTCAGTCGTGTCAGACTTGTGCCCATCTTGCCACAAGCCGTGGTAGTTGGCGACCAGGACTGTCTGGCCCTGATAATCGACGATTATGCACTGCATTATTCTGGAGTCGATCGGCACGACATTTGATGACGGCGGAACCGGGGTCGGCGAGTGCACCACAGCCTCACCGTAAACCTTGACCGTCAGGCTGCGGCGGACGAACATCGCCGGGCAGAGCCGCGCCGGGTCGCCCGGATAATCGACGATATAGCCCCGAAAATTCGGTAGGGCTAAGCTGATCTCCTGGAACAGGTCGCCCCGGCAATAAAGTCCGGGCCGCCGCTGGTCGTTGATCTGCTGGTCGCAGTCGATGACTTCCTGCAGGCAAAAGATGTCCGTTTTTTTGGACTGCTGCCGCAGGAATTTCATCAGGGGATACATCGAACGACCGCTCCAGGTATTCAGTGTGATGAGGCGCATCGCTTCTCCTTTTCGGTGGACCAAATATACCTTACCCGAGTGCGCTGGTATTGTGAACTGACGTGGCTGGAGCCCAACTGTCCATTAATTATTTGGCTCAACAATGGGCTAATGGTATGCTATAAATATCTAAACAACGACATTGAATTCAGCTTAACGCATAATATGAACGCTACGGATAATTATCAGCGATTAATACAAAGGCTGAATCGTGACGACCGCATTTTTTTGTTTTTTTCGCTTTTTATTGCGATAGTCACTTTTTATTACGCTTCCTCTATCTATAAAGATAGCGTCGACTTAATGTATGGCCATTTAAGGATGGCGTTGGGTTTCATGATGATTCTGAACGTCATCGTTTATCCGTTTCATCGCCGGCGCAAAGTGGCGACATACGGTTTGGCTACGCTCGCCGGTGGCGTTATTTTGTCGTCGGCCATCCAGGGCGGCTCACACGGAACCGGTCTTTTTTATGCTTTCGGTTTTCCTCTGGCGACATTTTTCTTTGTTGGCTTGCGCCAGGGCATCATCATTAACCTGACGTTCATCAGTTCGCTGTTGCTGGTCACGGTCTTGACCCATTTCGGCATCATCAATTCATTTTATTCCAGCGTTCAGTTGCTCGACGGTGTCATCGCTTCGGTTTTGGTTTTTCTCCTCGGCTTTTTTGCCCAGGAGTCCAGAGAAAAACTGATGAGCAAAGCCCAGGGCCAGAAACAGCAGCTGCAGGCGCTGCTGCAGAACTTGCCGGTCGGCGTTATTTTGGTCGATGCCAAGACCAGGGAAGTGGCCATAAAAAACACGTTCGCCGAACAGCTTTTCGGGCGCGAAATCGGATTGAAACTGCACATAAATGAAATGTCCGACAAACTGCGCTTGAGTGACTCGACCGGTCGGCCCTACGAGACCGAAAAGTTGCCTATTGCCGTTGCCCTGAATAATAAGTCCAGCATTGTCGTTCAGGATATATTCACCCTGCGTCCGGATGGGTCCAAAATAGTCCTGCGCTCGTCGGCCTCGCCGATTAATGACAGCGACGGCAAAGTTATGGGGGCAGTGGCGGTGTTCGAGGATATTTCCAGGGAGTTCGAAGTGAGTCAGATGAAGACAGAGCTGGTGTCGCTGGCCAGTCATCAGATCAAGTCGCCGTTGACCGCTATCCGCTGGTCAATCGAGACCTTGCTTGATGAATCCGAAGGCAGCCTGCAGGAAGATCAGCGCAATGCGATTCTTGAGATTCAGGAAATCGTTTCTCGGCTGACTATGCTGGTGAAGGACCTGCTTAACGTCTCGCGCATCGAGACCGGACGCAAGTTTGAGATTAAGCGCAAGCAAGTCGATGTTGTTCCGCTTCTCAAGTCGGTCATGAAGGAGCAGGAGAGTATTGCCAAGAAAAGTGATGTCAGTCTGGACGTTTCTAAGTTGCCGGCGGAGCGCATCATGTACGTTGACCCCGACAAGTTCAGCGAGTTGTTCATGAATCTGGTCGGCAATGCCGTCAAGTATTCCAAGTCGGGCGGCGAAGTGCAGGTCGGAATGGAGGTAGGTTCGGACGAGGGCGACATCCTGTACGTTCGCGATAACGGCATCGGCATTCCCGCCGGCGAGCAGAAAAAAATATTTTCGCGTTTTTATCGGGCGTCGAACAGCCAAGCCCATGCCGAAGGGACGGGTTTGGGCCTTTACATCGCCAAAGTGATCGCCGAACGACACGACGGCAACCTGTGGTTTGAATCGCAGGAAGGGAAAGGCACGACTTTTTTCCTCGAGCTTCATTAATATATATTCCAGCCAAATAAAAAGCCCTCCCTGAGTAGGGGAGGGTTTCTGTTTGCGAATCAGGCTCAAGCGGTAATAACTCGATCCATTATCCGCCAGACATTCCTGAGCAGGTCGTCCGCATTCTCGATATCATGGGCGCTTTTAATTTCAGTGACTGAAATTCGCAGGGTTTGTCCGACCAGCGTGGCCCCGTCGGTGATGGTTCGCACCCGCACCTGCGGTGGCCAATGCACGGTCACCGCCAGCAGGCGGTAATCGGGCAGTTCCCGCAGCAGGGTATGCAGTCCGCCCACTTTCGGTTTCAGCACCTGGTCGTAGCCGCGCCGGCGATCGGATTCCCTTCGGTAGCGCGTGCCCTCCGGAAAAATTATGACCGAAGCGTCGGCGTTGCGTGAGTCACGGGCGCACTGACGGATTTTTTGCAGGTCACCCTCTCGGTCGCGGCGTGAAATCATCGCGCATTGAATGGCTTCGGAAAACCTTCCCAATACCGGGACCTTTCGGATTTCACGCTTGACGATGGCCGTCAGTCGAAACAGTCCGACTCGGTACAGCCCGCCGCCGACCAGGAATATGTCCAGCCAGCTGCGGTGGTTGGCAATGATAATCGCCGGATCCGCGGTCGCCGATTCCGGCACGTCGTATTCAATCCGCAGGCCCATCAGCCGGGCGAAAACGTTTTGGAGCGATTTTGTCCAAAAAGTCTGCCAGGCGAACAGGCGGTCACGGTGCCGGCTTTCGCTTCTCGAAAAGATCGGCACCACGTACAGAATCCAGAGCAAGTGCGGCCCGGCGGCCAGCACCATCAGGCCGATCGCCGACACGGCGGCGACGGCGAACCGAAGACCGTTAACAATTCGCATCACTGCATCCCCGCCCCGTCATTCATTTCGGAAGTTCATCGTAGTAGAAGTGACCTTGGACGGTCAGTCGCCAAGAAGGTTTTTTGAAGGCATTTTCATATGGCTCGACCAGACCGAGCGCTTCCATCTTCTGAAGTTTTCGCAGCAGATCTTCTTCGCTGACCTTCAGCTTCGCGGCCCAGTCAGCCGGCTCCTCGGTGCTTCTGAATCTCATCAACCACATGATATCCGGCCAGTTTTCGCGCCTACCGGTCAGCAGCAGCTCCTGTTGATGCTCTTTCTCTTTCAGGACCGCGTCATTCGCGGCAAGCACGTCGCACAAGGCAATTAGATAGCCTTCGGCATAGGGGATTTTTCCGTTGACGTCTGGTCGGCATTTTGCCGCCAGTGACCGCACCTGGTTGAGTGTCCGGCGATCTGCCTTATCCAACTGGCTGCCCACGGTGAGCCCCAGTCGTCGCAGTTCCTCTTCCGAGTAGCCGTTATCACGCAATTTTTCAAAGATCTGGCGAAGTTTTTCTTCCTTCACGGTCCACCTCCAGGCCGATGGTGACACAAAATGGCCCGGCAGTCAATTCATATTGGGAGACCGCTGCAAAACTCTTGTCATCGCGAGCACAGCGAAGCAATGACAAAAATATGGCCAAATTTTAGAGTTTTGCAACGGTCTCATTGGTCAAAAACGGCGCCCTATATATAATATAGGTAGATCAATAACTTTTTAGATATATGGATACCAAGCCAACAGTTAGTAACTTTATCGCCGTCATCCTGCCGGCGCTGATCGTGGTCTTCGTGATATTCGTTTTGGTGATGCCGAAGGTTCGCGACAACCGCGCCGTCAATGAGCCCAGTTCGAACGTCGAAATCAGCGGACCAATCGACTCTTTCGAGGAATGCGAGGCGGCCGGCTTTCCGGTCATGGAATCTTATCCGCGCCAGTGCGCGACCGCTGACGGCGAAACGTTCACCGAAGACGTAGGACCGATCGTCGGCGGCGACAAGGACATCCACGGCTGCATCGGTTCGGCCGGCTATACGTGGTGCGGACCCAAGGTCAAGTGTTTGCGCGTTTGGGAGGAAGAGTGCTACGAGTCGGCCGAACAGGAGATTAAATATCGTTTGGCCGAACGGCTGGGCATAACCGCTGACGACGTCGAGGTGTCAATCAAACAGCAGGCCGGTGACCATTTGGCCGGCGAACTGACCGTGGGCGATGGTTCGGCTAACGCCGGCCTGTTCTTGGCCTATCAGTCGGATGGCATGATTGAGATATTATTCGACGGCAATGGCGCTCCGGATTGCGACACCCTGCGCGGTGAGTATCGTTTTCCGGAGACGATTCTGAAGCCCAACTACTGCAACTAGTTATGGTTGGCCAACCTTCGAAATGCGATTGCGGCAAGCGCGCCTACTACACGCGCGAGGAAGCCGAACAGACCGCCGCCCATCAGATGGCCGAAAACGAGGCGCCGCAATTGGACATCTATCGTTGCCCGGAAAACGAATACGTTTGGCATTTGACGCGCTTGCTGTCTGATGACCGCTGGCACTAGCTTGCGGCTTCAGTGGTTCTTTTGTAGGGTGTCGCTAAGGAGGCAAAATGACCTGGTTCTTTGTGGTTGTGGCGGTTGGGACTATGGCCTATTTTATTCTGGAGAAAAAGGTCCTTATCCAAATGACCGTCAAGAAAAAGTATCACTCGTCAGAGGTTCCTGTTTTCGGTGTAGAGTCCTATCTGTCCGGTGACGAATTCGGTGAGTGTCTGCCCGAGGTCTATGCCGTCTGTTTGGAGGGCGGCCAGGCCGGCGAATGTTGGCTGGAGGTTGGGGAAAGTCAATTTAGTAAATTGAAGCTCAATCAAGCCGTGACCGTCTGCTTTCGTCAGAAAATATTGACCGGGTCACTGCGGCCGATGTTCATCCGCTCAGATTAGTGTCATAAATCCCTCGCGACATGCGGGGGATTTTTTGTTCGGCCGGCGCTGGTTGTAAGTCAAAATTTTTTTCATGAAAAAACCTCCCCACGAAAGGGGGAGGAATTTTTAATGGCAATCCTGGTTTAGGATGTTATGCAGCAAGGCCATCCGAATGTAAAGACCGTTTTCGGCCTGTCGAAAGTAGGCGGCGCGCGGATCGGTGTTGACGTCCTTGGTGATTTCGTTGATCCGCGGCAGGGGATGCATGATTATTGAGCGCTCCTTCATCAGTGACAGCAATTCCGGATTGACTACGTAGCGTCCGAACGCCTCTTTGAATTCAGAGCTGCGATCGCCGAAACGTTCTTTTTGCACTCGCGTCACGTAAAGCACGTCCGCCTGGCGGGCCACCTCTTTAAGGTCGCCGATTTCCTGCCAAGCAATTCCGTGTCGGTCAAGATAATCCTTGATGTCTTGACGCATACGGACCACTTCGTGCGACACGAACAACAACTGTTTCGGCTGGAATTTCCCTAATAGATACGCCAGTGAACGAACGGTTCGACCGTGAGCCAGGTCACCGACGAAAGCGATGGTGCGTCCGTCAATTCCTCCGAGCTCATCTTGAATGGTGAAGACGTCCAGTAGGGCCTGCGTTGGATGCTGGCCCGCGCCGTCACCGCCGTTGATGACTGGCACTCGACTGACGGCCGCTGCCCGAGCCGCCATGCCTTCGTCGAAATGACGCATGACTATGATGTCTACGTATGCGCCAATCGTTTGGATCGTATCCTCGAGGGTTTCGCCCTTGGAGACCGAGGAGAATTCTTTGGCATTTTCGGTCGACAGAAAATGGCCACCGAGTCGTATCATGGCGGCTTCGTGTGAAAAACGAGTTCGGGTAGACGACTCGTAGAATAGTGATGCCATCAGATAGCCGTCCAGGCAGTGGGAATGCCGTCGCGATTTTGGGTAGCGATTTTTGATGCTGTCTTTCATCTCGCGGGCCAGGACGAACAGTTCTTCTAACCCGGCGCGGTCCCATTGCTGGGCTTCTATGACATGTCGAATTTTGCGCATCTCTCTTTTCCTTTCAATGTGCCGACAAAATGATACGCCCGGTGCCTGCAAATAACAACGGTCGCCTTGTGGAAATCTATTCGTTGATTGACCAAACAAAAAACCCGACCGAAGTCGGGTAGAAAGTTAGTTGCCGCATTCCTCGGCCAGCATTTGTTCCTCGTGCCGCAGTCGCGGCAATACCACGCGGCGGGTATAGGTGAAGAAATGATGGCCGGAAATGGCGATGGCAAAGGCGCGAGCGATCTTGCGCGGTTCCTGGAACAGCGTACGCAACATGAATCGCCAGTAGTGCCAGGAATAGCGAGAAAAGATGCCCTGCCTGACGACCGAACAGGCCACAGCCCACCATTCGCGCAGCGGCGCCCTTCGCCCGGCGCCGGCTCGCCATTCGGTCAGGGCCGTTTGGGCCCGCTCAAAGTACAGGCGAGGTTCATAGAGTTTTTCCAGCAGTTGCCGGTAGCCCTTCAGCAGCTCCAGGCGGGTCATGCTTTTGGGCAAAATGTTCGACAGGCCAAACTGGTCACCGGCTGCCTCGTTGTTCAGCAGTCGCCCCTCGTTTCGCAGGCGACTCTCGAGCGGAGTGTCGGGAATGGCGATTAGCAGGCCGGCCATGGCGAAATCTATGCCGCAAGCCGCGATGAACTCATAAGTCAGCCGGGCGCAATCCGGTCCGTCCGAATCGAACCCCACGATGAAACCGCCGTAAACCAGTAGTCCCTGCTGGCGCAGGTGTCGGACCGCCTGGTGCGCGTCAATCTTGAGGTTTTGTTTTTTGTCGGCGGCGGTCAGGGCCTCTTCCGAAGGCGATTCAAAACCGATGAATACCGCAAAGAAACCGGCCTCGACCATCAGCTGAACCAGGTCGTCCCGTTCGGCGATGCGAATGTCGCTTTCCGTGAAGAACAAAAACGGTCTGCCGTGGATCCGTTGCCACTCGATGATCGCTCGCAGTACCTCCTCGGCCAGCCGGGGCTTGCCGATGAAGTTGTCGTCAACGAAAAAAACGTTGCCGCGATAGCCGGTATCGTAGATGGCCTGCAGTTCGGCGACGATTTGCTGCGGTGTTTTATAGCGCGGTCGATGGCCGAACAGCATCCGCACGCTGCAGAATTCGCATTTGTGCGGGCAGCCCCGCGACACCTGAATCGACATGGCACAATAGTGCCGATTTTTCAGCAGGTCGTAGCGCGGCACCGGGCTATGGTGCAGGCTCGGTCTTTCTGCGGACCGGTAGATCTTGCGGCAGGTACCGTCTCTGGTATCTTCAATCAGCTGGTTGATGATTCCGGATTCGGCTTCGCCGATGAACAATGAGCTCGCCTGACTCAATTCCTTGGCGTCGGGCGAGGCGCTGGCGAACGGTCCGCCGACGCGGGTCGGTATTCCCAACCGAGCGCATCGCGCTAGCACCGCAGTCAGTGATTCCTTCTGGGCGATCATGGCGGTCAGCCAAACCTCGTCTGCCCAAAGCAGTTGCCGCAGTCGCAGGCGCTGTACGTTCATGTCAATCAGTTTGATTTCCCAGTCGTCGGGCAGCAGTGCGGCCAGAGTCAGCAATGGCAGTGGCGCGTATGCGGCCTTCGCCCCCAAAAACCAAGCCGCCCCTTGAAGCCCCCAATATGACGCTGGGGCTTCTGGGTTGACCAGCAGGATTTTTTTTCTTCTGTCTAAAGAACCCATGGAATTTTACCCCCTTGATATAATTCCTTTCAGCTAAATTTACAGGAATATTGTCTATTGTCAAAAATAAAGGGGCACCGTTCAAATGGTGCCCCAATAGATTTAGAATACGCTATTCAGTCCCAGACCGGCCGCTCCATAACTGGTCATGGGCTGGATAGTGATCGCTGCTGTCTGTCGACGACGTCGGGCGACGGACCGCTGTTCCAGAAAGATGCGGCGAAACTGATGCAAGCAGCGCCAGAGCGCCGTAAAAGCCAGTCCGTATCCAGCTGCCATCAGCACTCCGCGCGGAATGCCGCTGTCGCGTGCCACGCGGCTCATGTCGCAGCTTTCGTCCATGCAGTTTAGTCCGGCGACGAAATTGACCAGCGGCGTGATCATGCCGACCGCCAACAGAAACGGCGCGCCAGCCGAGTGTGGGTCGACCGCATACTGCAGCAGTAGATCAGATGCCGTAAACAGCAGGAGATCAAACATGTACGGTGCCGCTGAAACGAGGGCCGCCTGCCACGGTCGTTCATTGGCGGCGTAGTTGTAACTCGTGCGGCCGAAGAAGAATCCTGTTTTGGTTTTACCGTTCTGGCAACCAATTGCGGCGTAATGCGGATACGGCCAGAAGCCAGTCACCTTTCTGCCGATGGCCAGGCTCATCAGCGCGTGACTGCCTTCATGCGCGGTAATGTATGCCATAAAATACAACGGCGCCAAAAATAGCTGCGCGGCGATGCGCGGCCCCTGTTCGGGCCGCAAAACCAAATCGGTCGTCGTGGCGCCAACCGCCTCCTCGGTCGGCTCTTCTTGGGCGCTGACCATGACGGGCCAGGTCGTCACCAGAGCAAAAGCTATCATTAAACGTGCCATGCTCCTCCTCAAAGCAACATATGAGATTAATAAAAAGATTGTTTTTTGTCAATCTAAAAACCCCGTGCTTAGGCGGGGCTTTTGGCTATGGCTTATCGTGCTGATTTCAATGCGGTGGCGAATTTCAGCAGTGCTGCTAAAGATTTTTGCGCTCGGTCGGGCAGGGCTTCGTCGCCCAGTTCGTCGCTTGTGATGAATTTCTCCTCGACTCGCGAAATCAACAACGGCCACTGAATCGGATAGACGCCGAGCGCCACCAGCACCGGCTCCAACTGCTCGATCATCCGTGCGCCACCGAAATTACCATTTGACACGCCACAAATCAGCGCCGGCTTGCCACCGTACTGCTTGTATCCCAAGTCCAGCATCATTTTGAGCTCGCCCGGGTAGCCGTGATTATATTCCGGCACCACGAACACGTAAGCGTCGGCGGCCGAAATTTTGCCGATATATTTTTTCGCCTGCTCGCTTTCTTCAGAGGCATCAGTCGCGGTCAGGGGATAGTCGCGCACGTCGATCAGCTCGGTTTCAGCTCCGGCTGCTTCGACCTGGCCGACCATCCAGTGCGCCACCTTCTCCGACTGCCGGCCGGCACGGGCCGTGCCTAAAATTACGGGAATATTCATAGGTCTGGTCAATTACTAATAGTGCGGGTATTATACCGCGGAACGGTCTTTGACACGAAAGGTGGGAGTTATGGCGAAGCGTGGCAAGTTTGGCATTCTGATTTCCGGCACGGGCAGTAACATGAAGGCACTGGTGCAGGCGGCCGAGCAAAAGCAGATTCCGGCGGACGTTTCGTTCGTCGGCAGCGACAATCCGCGGGCACCGGGTTTGGAATGGGCTCGCGAGCGGGGTTTCGACACTTTTGTCGTCGACTACGAGCACATCATGAGTTTCGGGCGGGCCTCCAGAAGTGAGCGGCGCGACGTGGCCGAATCCGATCTACGATATGAATTATGGCACCGTGAATACGACTTGTTGTGCTTGGCCGGTTTTATGCGCTTGCTGAGCCCCAAGTCAGTCGATGAGTTGAGTCCTGACCCAGACCAGCCGCGCATCATGAACATCCACCCGTCGCTGCTGCCGGCCTTTCCCGGCACCGACGGTTATGGCGATACCTGGCGTTACGGCTGCAAAGTCGGCGGCTGCACGGTGCACTTCGTCGATCACGGCGAGGATACCGGACCGATCATCGACCAGCTAGCTTATCATTTTGCCCCAGCCGATACGCCGGATTCGATTCGGGCCAAAGGCCTGGAGCTCGAGCATTGGCTGTATCCGCGCTGTGTCGAACGGTTTTTTCGTGGCCGCCTGTCGGTACGGCTGAATTCGGCCGGCCGACGAGTGGTACTCGTTAAGCCTTGACATATCATCGAACAGTTGCTAATGTAGCTGGTTATTGGCTTAACGAGGAGGAAACCGATGACAGGTAAAATCAGGACATACGTTCCAATCAAGCGCGTGGTGACCAGACTTGACGACTCCAATGAATACGGATTGCCCGGATTCCTCGTCCGGCAAGCGCCACAGCTGCTGGCCGAGTGGTACTGGGTGGTTCGTAAGGACATGGTCTTTAAGGGGACCGACATTAAGACTTCGACCTACGAAATTCTGGGGCTTGATGCTGGCCGCGGTCAGACACAGGTTCACGATGGCCAGGATTGCGCGGCGGTTCGCCTGCTTAACCTGAAAAAGGCTGATTTCTGCGAAAATATCCGCACACGGGTTGCGGAAATACTGGACGAGCCGCTCGAGAATATCGAGTTTCGCGGTTTGCTCTAGAACAGGTAGAAAAAAGGACCATTTTTATAGCAATAAACGCTTATTTTAATTAAAAAATAGGCGTTTTTTTATTGAGACGGTTGACAAGATTGTGGATTTATGATATTTTGACTCGTCAAAGAGGAGGTTGCGATATGCAACATGCTGAAGGTGAGCTGACTTATTTTCCAGCGAGCGGCCACCAAGAAGACATAGATATGCTGGGAGAGCCGTATTCGATCAAAGAATATAGCCCGATAATGATGATGCACGGCGAATTCGGCGTGCGACGAGTGGTCGAGGTATATGTCGACCTGACTGAACCGTATGAATGTTTCGAATGTCTGGGCCGTCTCACCATGGAAAACGGTCAGCCCGTCATCAAGGAGATAGACGGCGTTGAATGTGTTGAGGCCGAACGGGTTGAGCCGGAAATGCAGGAGTGGTTACGCGACGCCGTAGTGGCGCTGGTCGGACCACAAATGGCCAAGCGAATATCTTTTCTTTAGATGCTGACCGCATCGTGACATCTTGTCGCGGTGCGGTCTTTTCTTTTGACAGCGTGATTATCAGTTGATAAGTTTAAACGCCGCGCCGGTCAGTGGCGCGGCAAGCGGAGGTGTTTGATGGGCCGCAAGAAAATCGCCCTCTTTGGCGGAAGCTTTAATCCGCCGCACCTCAATCATCGGCAAATCGTCGAATGGTTGAGTGGTCGGTTCGACCAAGTGATCGTCATACCGTGCGGCTATCGTCAAGACAAGCTGATTACCTGCGACATGCCGGCTCACCATCGGGCGGTGTTGTGTGACCTGGCTTTCAGCGGTTTGCCGAACGTTCGGCTGGATTTTTCCGATTTGGAGAGCGCCAGCTACACCAGCAGCCATGTGCTGCAGCAACGTTATGACAGACCGGATCGCGAGGTTTGGCACGTGGTCGGTTCGGACCTGTGGGCCAAAGGCCGTTCGGTCATTCGGACTAATTGGCAGTATGGTCCGCTCATTTGGCATGAGCTGAATTGGCTGGTTATCAATCGGACTGGGCACGAAATTACGACTGAAACCGAATTGCCGCCGCGCTGTCGGTTGGAGTCGTTTTGTCGGTCGATTGGTTCGAGTACAGAGGTTCGCTGTCGCTTGCGTGATCAGCTGTCTATCGACGGCATGCTGCAACCGATTGTCGAGGGATACATTCGTCGCTACGGTTTGTACCTGGGTCGGACGGTCAGCGAGGTCACTCGTCTGAAGCTGTCGTCTTTGCAGCCGCATCTGCACGTCGATCCTTATAACAAGCCAGCGGTCAGCGCGGCCCATCGATTACAACGACACGCCAGCCCGATCGAAGAGGCGTCAATCGTTGTCGCTTTGGGCGGCGACGGTACGTTGTTGCGTGCCGTGCACGAACATTGGCAGCGTCGTCGACCATTCTTCGGCCTGAATTTTGGTCACGCCGGTTTTTTGCTGAATCGGTTTAGCTTGCGTTGGCACCGGGATGCCACGCAGTTGATGGTTGAATTGGCTGGAGCCGATTTCACCTGCTACCATTTGCCGCTGCTGTTGGTTGAGTGGATTGACGACCAGGGCCAACAGCACTCGACTTACGGTTTCAACGACGTCTACGTCAAGAATGCCGACCCGTCGGTGGCGGCCCGAATGAATGTCACAGCGGCTGTCGGGCATCAGATCTGGAAAATATCAGATGCGATCGGCGACGGATTGATTTGCGCCACCGCCGCCGGCTCGACCGGCTATGCCTATCAGGCCGGCGCCGAACCTTTGCCGCTCGGCGGCGATGGGTCTTGGCTGGTCAAGGGCATCAGCACCCGGCAGATACCCCAAGTCATGCTCGGCCGCACGTCGGTCGTCACCTGTCGACTCGGCAAAGGTTATCGCCAGTGCGTGCTGTGCGCCGACAATCGGGTGCTCGGTCCGGTGATTGAGTTCTCGGTCCGTTTGAGCAGTGTCGCCGCGGCCGAATTGCTTTTCCTGCCCGGCACCGATCCGGCAGTGAAGCGAATTGAATTGGCGCTGTAGACTAAATATCAATAAAGCCCGGCTTATCTAGCCGGGCTTTTTTTGATGCCGTTTCGGGCCGGTAGTTGTTTAAAAGTAAGCGCGTTCCGGCGAGTCCTTGATCAGTTCGAACGCCTCTTCAGCCGTATCGACGATCTTGACGATATCCAAGTCTTCGACGCTGATGTAGCCCCGGGCCAGTTGGTGTTCGCGGACCCACATGAACAGTTCATCCCAGTATTTCTTGCCGACCAGGACGATCGGTATGGCTTCGGTTTTGCCGGTCTGCACTAGCGTCACCATCTCGAACAGCTCATCGAGCGTGCCGAATCCGCCGGGGAAGTAGATGTAAGCCTGGGCCGAGGCCGACAGCATTACCTTGCGCGTGAAGAAGTAGTAAAAACCTTTGGCGCGTTTGACGAAGGGGTTGGTGCGCTGTTCGTGCGGCAGCTGAATGTTCAGGCCGACCGATTCGGCTCCGGCTTCGCTGGCGCCGCGGTTGGCCGCTTCCATGATGCCGGGGCCGCCGCCGGTGACCACGGTAAAACCGGCTTCACCCAACAGCCGGGCCAGTTTGCGCGCCTCGATATAGCAATGCTGGTCTTCGGCGGTGCGCGCCGAACCAAAAAAGGTGACCTCTTTTTTTAGGTCGGCCAAGAATTCAAAACCTTCCGTGAATTCGGCCATGATGCGAAAGATTTTCCAGCTGGCGCCTTCGCGAAAATCCGGCAGCTGCTCGATGGGCTTTTCTTCGGTGCCGGGAATCTTTCTCTCTTGATGTTCTTCTTTTTGGGGTTCGGTCATATGCTTGTGGTTAAGTGATTGTAGTATAGCAAGATTGGGCCAATCAAAAACCCGGCCGCATGGGGCCGGGTCTCTAGCCGCTATTCGAATCGCTCTTGCCACCGCTCCTCAACGTCCACGTCCAGGTCCAGGAAAACCTTGCGGTTCATGATCATTTCCATCTCTTTGCGTACCGCCTGGCCGACCGACTTGATGTTTCTGGCGCCGCTGCCGATGATCATCCGCTTGTAGCGCGGTGCGCTCGTCAGGATGCGCGCGTGAATGTACATCAGGCCATTGTCGCGCTCGCTGATCTCGTCCACTTCGACCGTCGTGCTGTAAGGCACCTCTTCGCGCAGGCGCATGAACAGTTTTTCGCGAATCAGTTCGGCGATGCGGAACTCGCGGTCGGCGTTGGTCAGCTGTTCCGGCGGGTACATGTACTCGCCTTCGGGCATCAGTTCGATCAGTTTTTCCATCAGCGCTTTCAGGTTATGTCCCTGCAGGGCCGATATTTCGAACGTCGCATCGAACTCATCCGCCCAGCCGCGATACTCGTCGGCGTAGCGGCCCCGGCTGTCCGACTTGTTGATGACCAGAATCTTCGGCTTGTCCGAGGCCATCACCAGGCCACGCACGACTTTTTCCTCGTCGCCGACGTGGCGCGTCGGATCGACCACGTAAACGATGGCGTCGATGTCCTGGAGTGACTTGCGGGCGGTTTCGTTCAGTTTGGCCGTCAGGTTGTCCGGCACGTGCGTAAAAATACCGGGCGTATCCACGATCACCACCTGACCGCGCGGGTCATGAATCACGCCCTGAATCGCGTGCCGAGTGGTTTGCGGTTTGGGCGTGGTGATGGCCACCTTGGTGCCGATCAGCGCGTTCAACAAAGTCGACTTGCCCACGTTGGAGCGACCGACCAGAACGGCGAATCCTGATTTTTTCTTTTCGTCTTCCATATATATAGTCTATTTCAATTCTAGTTTAAGCACCAGCTCGACATGCGGCGAATTCGGGAACAGGTCCAGCGCTCGGCAGTCGGCGATACGGTAATGGTCCTGCAAGCCCTGCCAGTCCCGGACGAAACTTTCGTAGTTGCAGGAAACGTAGATCAGGGTCGGCGGGCGGCGCTCGGCCAGCGTCTCGACCACTTTCGGATGCAGTCCGGCGCGCGGCGGGTCGATGATGACCGTGTCCGGCGCGAACTGTTCCCAGATCAGGCTTTCGGCTTTGGCGCTGTCGAAGCGGACATTCTGGAGCTCGTTCAATTCCGCATTGCGGCGGGCGGCGACGATCGCGGCCTCATCGAGCTCTACGCCGTAGATCTCTTTGGCCGCATCCGACAGGCCGATCGCGAAGAACCCTACGCCGCAATACAGATCGAGCAGCTTTTCCGCTTTGGCGCCCAACACGTGTTCGCGGACCGTTTCGAGCAACTGCTCGGCCATCAGCGAGTTGGTCTGGAAGAACGAATTCGGCGGAATGCGATAGCGTCGGCCGGCGATTTGCTCCGTCAGTTCCGGCTCGCCGTGCAGCAGCTCAAGCTGTGGCGCCAGCGACAGGTCGGTGATTTCCGGATTGATGCCGTGGTAGATGGTCGTGGCCAGCGGCTTGAACCGTCGCAGCAGGTCATCGCGGGCCGGCAGTTCGCCGTCGGACGTGACTACCGTCAGCATGCGTTCGCCGGTGTTCTTGCCCTCGCGAATGACCAGGTAGCGGGCGTAGCCGGTGTGTCGAAACGCGTTCCACGGTTCGATCTCGTTGTCGCGCAGCCAGCCTTTGAACTCGAGCAGGGCCTTGACCGCCAGTTCGGAGACCAGCCGGCAGTCCTGTAGGTCAACGTATTGGTTCCAGCGGCCGCGCTTCTTCAGCCCGACCTCTCCGCGGTCGCCGACGCAGTAGTCCATCCGATTGCGGTAACGATACTGTTGGGGGCAGGGGATAACCGCCGCCACCCGCTCGGTCAGTCCGCCGCGTTCGAAAGACTGGTTGATCAAATCGCGCTTCAGTTCCAGCTGGTGGTCATACGCAATATGCTGCCAAGCGCAGCCGCCGCAGTCGCCGGCGTGCGCGCAGGCCGCTTCAACGCGGTGCGGCGACGGGTTCTCAATCTGGTCAATCTCAAACTTCTTGACGCCCTTCTTGCGGCCGACGAATTTCCCCTCCACCGTCTCGCCCGGCACCACAAAATCGGCGCAGGCCGGCCGGTCGTTCACCAAGCCGCAGCCCCGCCCCTTGCGGTCGACGTGCGTCACTTCGAATTTCTTAATTTCACCGTATTTCATAACGTTCGGAGGATAGCGGATTTTACCGATTTCGTCCAGGGTTGCCCGCCAGTTGACCATCACCAAGCCGTTTGATACTTTATTGGCCAAGGAGGAGTGATGAAATACGAAAGAAAAGACATGCGGCCGGTGATTGAAGAGTTTCTGTCAAAGGTGCCACAACACATGACTTGCAGTACCGAGCTGATCGTGTCGCGGATTGCAAACATCGAGCTGCATTTGCCGTTCGTACCCAAGGACTACAAAGATTTTTTGCACTGTTTTGCGCGGTACCTGCAGGAGCATGGTGCAGCCGTGACCGCCGATCAATTCATCGCTGTCTACCAGAAGTCCCTCGACGACTACTGGCTGCACAGCAAGAATCTTCATCCGGACAAGGATGAGATTTTACAGAAGCTGTTCTTTATTGCTCACCACACCGTACCGTCCAAAATGCACTTGGCAGTTTGGGAGGCCTACGCCCGCACCCTTCGGTGGAAGTGATTCTTTCAAGGCCGCATGGCAAAATGCGGCTTTTTTATTTTCGTCAAATTCGCTATGCTGTCGGCATATGCTTTCCATTATCATTCCAACCTTCAACGAGGAGCAGTACTTGCCGTTCCTTCTGCGGTCCATTACCGCCCAGTCGTCGGCTGATTACGAAATCGTCGTGGCCGACAATCATTCGACCGACAAAACGCGCGAAATCGCCGAGGCGGCCGGGGCGCGCATCGTGGACGGTGGCCTGCCGGCCGCCGGACGCAACGCCGGGGCGGACGCGGCCAAGGGCGACATATTGCTTTTTCTTGACGCCGACGTCATCCTGCCCGATCCAAAATTCATCGAGGACACGGTGGCCGAGTTCAGAAAGCGAAAACTCGGCGTGGCCACCTGCAAAGTCGATCCGTTGTCGGACAGTAAGTTCGACAAGTACATTCACGAGACTTTCAATTATTTTATGTGGGTCACTTCGGCCCTGCATCCGCACGCTCCGGGCTTCTGCATTTTTGCCACCAAAAAAGTGCATGACGAAATCGGTGGCTTTGACGTGGAAATCAAGTTGGCCGAGGATCACGACTATGCCGAAAGAGCCGGTAAGGTCGGCAAGTACGGCATTCTCAAGTCGCACCGCATTCCGGTGTCGGTTCGCCGGCTCGACAAGGACGGTCGCTTCAAGACTTTCATCAAATATTTGGCCGCCGAAATCCATCTCCGCACCAAGGGGCCGATCAAGTCGGACCTGTTTAAGTACCGGTTCGGCTACGGTAAGGACAAAGACGCCAAAGGTTAAAAAGATTTTTTCTTTTAACCTTTTCTCCATTTAACATATAATAATGTATAGCCACGCCAGTGCCGTGGATAATTTTATTGATATCTTGGTAGAAAAATCTTTATGGAAAAGAAATTCCTGATGGGTAACGAGGTGGTTGGCCGGGCGGCGCGCGCGGCCGGAGCCAATGCCATGTACGGCTACCCGATTACGCCCGGTTCGGAAATCATGCATTTCTGGTCCGGTGAGGCCTGTCACGAACAGGGCCAAAAAGAGGGCTTGGTTTTTCAGCAGGCCGAAGACGAGACTGGCGCCAGCTTCATGCTGGTCGGCGGTGTGCTGTCCGGTCGCCGGGCCTTCACCGCCACTGCTGGTCCAGGGCACGTGCTGATGCAGGACGCCTTCTCGATGGCCGAAGCGATGCGCATTCCGGTGGTCGCTTTCCTGATGCAGCGCGGCGGACCGTCCACTTCGACCGTCATCTATTCGCAGCAAGAGGTGACCATGGCTTGCTTCGGCGGCAACGGCAACGGCTTTCGCGTCGTCTATTCGCCGTCCAACCTGCAGGAGCTGTATGACTACGGCATCAAGGTGTTCAACACCGCCTGGAAATGGCGCTTTCCGTCGTTCGTTTTGTCCGACGGTTACCACGCCAAGATGATGGGCGAGGTCGAGCTCTACGATCCGGCCGAGCGCGGCATCGAGATGGTGCCGACCGAGCCGTACATGCTCGAGGAAAAACGAATCGTTGATTTGCGCAAGGTGATTCCGTCGGTCGAACTGGACGTGCGCGAGGTCGATGGCGTGGAGTACGCTTGCCTGCGTAACTGCCTGAACCTCGAAGAGGAAACACTGTCGGTCAACGAGGAAATACAGGCCGCCTGGAACGAGATGGCCAAAGAGGTCACCGAGCACGAGCTGTTTGGCGCCGAAAAGCCGAAGACACTGATTATCGCCCACGGCATTGTGGCCGCGGCCGCCAAAGCGGCGATCGAAAATCACGGCGACGATTCGGTGGCGCTGTTCCGGCCGATCACGCTCAATCCTTTCCCGACCGAAGCCCTGCGCAGTGCCGTGGCCGGTGCTGACCGCATCATCATCGCCGAATCGGCCATCAATCAGCTCGGCCGCCTGGTCAAGGACGCCCTCTACGGGCACTGTCAGGTGCCTTTGACCGAGTACTACCGACCGTCGATGAGCATTCTGTCCGAAGAAATCGTTGACTTGCTAAAGGCCTAATCCTATGTCAGAGAATACCAACCAAGAAATTCGCTCGCCGTTTCCGAAGTGCGTTCGCGTCTCCAGCAAGCCGCACCTGTTTTGCGGCGGCTGCGGTCATCCCGAAACGCTCAAGGCATTCGGCTTCGCTGTCGACGAACTGGACATCCAAAAGAAAGTCGCCTTTGGCGTTGATATCGGCTGTTCGCTGTTGTCCTGGGACTTTTTTGATCTCGATACGGTCGAAACGCATCACGGTCGGACCATTCCGGTCATGGCCGGACTGCGGCTCGGCAATCCCAAGGCCCTGGCTGTGGCTTATGTCGGTGATGGCGGTGCCTATGCGATTGGCGCCGGCCACCTGCTCAACTCGGCGATTCGCAACGACAACATTTTGGTTATTGTCGTCAACAACGGCGTCTATGCCATGACCGGCGGGCAAGAGGCACCGACCTCGCATCCGGGCTGGAAAGTGACCACTGCCCCGTGCGGTGCCGACGAGTACTACATCAAGGCGCCGGAAATAATCCGCAACGTCAATCCGACCGCGTTCGTGGCTCGCGGCATCACTACCCAGCAGCTGCCTCTGCGCATGCTGATGAAAGAAGCGCTGCAGCACGTCATGGACAACAAGGGCTTCGCTTTTCTGGAAGTGCTGTCGCAATGCCCGCTGAACTGGAAAACCATGGACGATCCGGTCGCGACATTTGAGAGACTCGAAAAGGAACACGCCAAAGTGTTTCCGCTTGGTAAGTACTAAGCCGCTAGAATATGTCAGAATCCTATAACATCATCATTTCCGGCGAGGGCGGCCAAGGCGTGCTATCAATCGCCAAGATTATAGCCAAAACGGCCTGGCAGCAGGGCAAGAAGTCGGTTTACGTTCCGTATTTCAGCACCGAAAAGCGCGGCGGCATCTCGATGGCTTTTGCGCAGGTCAGCGACGAAGTGATTCCGTTCCCCAAGTTCCGCAAGGCTCACCTTTGGGTGGCCCTGTCGCAACGGGCGGTCGATCGCATGGAACCCTATCTGCAGGAAGGCACTACGGTCATCGTCAATTCGCATCTCGTGAAAGACCTATCGAAGATCGAAGCTTGGCAGCCGCATGTCATTAATGCGACCGATATCGCCAAGAACGAACTCAAAAAACCGCGCACCTTCAACATGATAATCATGGGGGCGATGCTGAATTTTGTTCCGGGGTTGAGCAAGGAAGGTTTCGAAGCGTCCCTCGACAAGCAGTTCGCCGACAAATACGTGCGCGATCCGGAACTCAAGGAACTCAACAAGCGCGCCTTCGACATGGGTTACGATTTGATTAAGTCCGCACAGTAATGCCGATTCAAATTCCATCACCGCTGAAGACCGTTGGGCGCATCAAAGATGCCCTGTTTGGCGATGGCGACAGGGTTTTGCTGGAGCTGTTGCCGAAGGTGGGGGATGACGAGCTGGTTCATACCATCGACCAGCTGTCGCTCAAGCATAAGCTGCATGTATTGCGCGCCTTGCCGACCGAACGTCGAATCAAGGTGATATTGGATTTGAGCGAATGGTCGGTCGAGTCGATCATGCCGCATCTGCAGTTCGCCGAGCTATGGGACGTGATTCAAGTGGCCGAGTCCGACGATGCGGCTGACATCATTCAGTGGTTGGATCCGCTGACGCGCGAAAAAGTTACCGATAAGTTGATGGTAGAGGGCGACCCGCACGGGTTACTATCCCTGTTGGTGTTCGACGAACAGACCGCTGGCGGTCGCATGAAAGTTGAGCTGCTCAAGTTCTACGATACCCGCACCATCGCCGATGTTCGCGCCCTGATTTCCAAGGATCCGCAGGCGCGCACCAAGTCGCACTATATTTATGTCGTCAACAAGAGCGATGAGCTGGTCGGTCGCATTTCGCCGATTCGTCTGATTCAGAATGAAAGTGACAAGACACTGTCGGACGTCATGAATACCGACATCACCGCCTTGCCGGCCAGCATGGACCAGGAAGACGCGGCGATTGTTTTCGACGAGCAGGGTGCCATCGAATTGCCGGTCGTCAGCCATCGACAAAAATTGCTTGGCGTCATTACGGCCGACGATATCTTCGCGGTCATGGAAGAGGAGCACTTTGAGGACGTGTCGCGTTTGGCCGGTGTGCATGAGGATGCGCATATCAGCGATCCAATTTGGCTATCGGCCCGCCGCCGCATCCCGTGGTTGGGAGTCAATCTGATTACGGCCATGATTGCGGCAACAATCATCAGTTTTTTTCAGGGGACAATTCAGGAGCTGGTGATATTGGCGGCCTTCATGCCGGTCGTAGCCGGCATGGGCGGTAATGCGGCTCAGCAGTCTTTGGCGGTGACCATCAGGGCCATGGCGGTCGGTGAGTTTCGGCATCTGCAGATCATGCGCGTCGTCGCCAAGGAGGTATCGGTTGGGATGCTGAACGGTTTTTTGGCCGGCGTGGTGGTCGGCTTGTTGGCTTCGGTTTGGACCGGTCATTGGGGTCTTGGCGCGGTTTTGGTGATGGCCATGTCGCTTAACTTGTTAGCAGCTGGTTTTGTTGGTGTGGTAGTGCCGCTGGTAATGCGGGCGGCCAAGGCCGATCCGGCACTGTCATCAACGGTTTTCGTGACTGCGACCACCGACATTTTTGGCTTCATCGTCTTTTTGGGCTTAGCAACTATTCTATTGTAGCGTTCGGGCCGGGTGTCCGAGCGGCATGATCAAATAATATTTATGTCAGAAAAATTGATGCAGGTCCCGGTCGAAGTTTCGGCCCGGCACACCCATCTTTCGCAGGAGGTTCAGGATCAGCTGTTCGGTCCGGACTACGAAATACCGATCATGAAAGACTTGTCGCAACCCGGTCAGTGGGCCGGTGAAGAAAAGGTCACGATACGCGGTCCGCGCGGTGAAATGAGTTTGCGCGTTTTGGGGCCGTGTCGGGTGGCGACGCAGGTAGAGTTATCCAAAACAGAATGCCTGAAGCTCGGCATCGAACCGGCACTGCGTTTGTCTGGTGACCATGAAGGCACGCCCGGCTGCACGCTAGTCGGCCCTAAGGGCGAGGTCGAATTGAATAGTGGCGTGATCGTCGCCAAGCGACACATTCATCTTTCTGACGAGCAGGCCGCGGAGCGCGGTCTGGAGAACGGTCAG
>Ga0316201_10000419_pt1 | contig 23623 bp, 16 predicted proteins | sample CS6wburrow_MG_FD_204516 | JGI IMG/M metagenome (GOLD analysis project Ga0316201, IMG submission 204516) | Coastal sediment microbial communities from Delaware Bay, Delaware, United States - CS-6 worm burrow | ecosystem: Environmental > Aquatic > Marine > Coastal > Sediment | place: USA... | reverse complement strand
ATTTTCGGACAGATGCGATTGTGCAAGCAATTTGACAAAATCAATAACAAGGGGAGGCTCAATAAAGCTCTCTTGCTTTGAGGCTTGGGATGATTTGGCGGTTTTTTTCATAGTGAAATTAAAATTAATACCTAAAAATGGCAGTCATTTTATAAATTCATAAATATAACAATGAGTTATAATATTTTACGTTCCCCCCTCTCAAAAAAATTATAGTTTTTTCAATACTTTACAAGCGAACTGCCATTTTTAGGTCATAAAAAATGTAGTGGTCAAATTGATGTTAAGTGTTTAAAGTGTAAAAATTTATCAAAATCCAAATTTTTATGCAAAATATTTTCATGCAAAATAAATTTTGCACTCCAATCGCGCCACAATGCCATGTGCTATCAGGGCCTGATACACTTCATCTTGCCAACTGCTATTACCACCAAATGGACGCTTACCAGAAAAACCTTCGCCGTCAACCCAGACTCTTATTAGCAACTTTTTGAAGAAATCTTTGTTAGCGTATATTCCAACTCTTGTGATTCAAATTCGATATCCAAAATCTCTTGATTTGTCATGATAGAAACGCTCTGTTGGTTATTGGATTGATTACCGTTCCTTTGCCGTAGCCAAGGAACACGAAGTGGGAGAGTAGTCCATTTGCTCCTCATATTCAATAAGGAAGGCGTGTCAAGATTGATATACCCCAGAACGATCCTGAAATAAATAAAATAAACGCTAAAGACGCTAAAGACGCTAAAGGACACTTTCGATGCCTCTTAAAAATATCTTTTTCACGCAAAAGTTTTTGCGTGCCAAAAATGGGGAAAATGTGCGTTCTTTTGCGTCTTTTGCGCCTTTTGCGTTATTTTTTTTTTGAAGGCACGAGTTCAGGAGTTCATCAATTTACTCAAAAATCGACATTACTCATAGACAACAGTGTTGAAATCAGGTAATATTCGCTGCCTTTTTATTAATGTTGTTCAATGAGCTTGATCGTTCATTTTTCATTTTTTTTGACAAAGCCCGCCGGGGCAGCCCGGTTGAATATGAGAAACCAACAATGTATTAATATTAATCCACTTTTGGCTGCCAAGCCTGTTACCTTGATATCCCAGTATGAGAATACCGACAATTTGTCGCTATTCCTTGAAAAAGAACTTTATTCTTTACTGACTGCCCTTCAGGGGGTTCGTCAGCATCCGCGTTATCATCCCGAAGTGGATGTCCTCTACCATTCTCTCCAAGTTTTCCAATTGGCGCACAAAGCTTGTGATGATCCAGAATTGTGGGCCGTTGCACTTTTGCACGATATTGGCAAAGCGGTTAATTCCCAAAAACATGCCCAAATAGGTGCCGATGAATTGGAAGGATTGCTTTCCCCCCGCATCGTGTGGCTTATCAGGCATCACTTACATTTACTCAAAGCGCCCCGACGCACCCGCCATTGGCTACGCAATACGCCCCAACTCCGTGATCTTGAACGATTACGTGCTTGGGATTTAAAAGGGCGTTCGCCTCACGCTACCGTCATCACCCCTCTCAAAGCTATTGATATCCTGATGAAGCACTCAAAAAGTCTTCTGTTTCACAGCGAGACTGCGTATTATTATGAAAATCAGGAACTTGGATAAAAATCATCAGGTGGGTGTCAGTTCTACCGACTCGACATGCCTATCCGTTTTTCAATTTAATCCTTTTTTAAAAAAAGGCTTAGGATAAATTTGTCTGTCAAATGATCTCTGATTCGGCACCAATGCCATTAAATCAAGTTCGTCATTTGGGTGTAACAAAGCTTTACCCACCTGTTAATGGGTTATTTTTCAACTTAATATTCGCATTTATGATACGCTCATAAATCATTGCTATGAGAAAACAACACACTTCACAACTTCGCCAAAACCTTGCTCATCAGGCTGCTCGTTTGATGTACGAAGAAGGGGTAGATCAATACTTTAATGCCAAGCGTCTTGCAGCTAAACGGTTATTTGGGCGCGGTGGCGACAAAAAAATGTGCTATCGCCCTCAAGACTTACCTTCCAATGGTGAGATTAAAGCGGCGCTGCAAGAATTGGTTCAACTTACCGAAGGCGAACTCAGTCAACACCGCCTTTTTGCCATGCGCGTGATTGCGCTTGAAACAATGTTAGCGCTTAAACCTTTTGATCCCAGATTAATCGGCTCTGTGAGTACAGGGCATGTTCGGTGCGGTAGCGACATTGATTTACATCTTTTCGCTGATAACATCGAAGACATTGAAACGCATATTCATCAACTGGGGTGGCGCTTTAAAACCAAACAAGTGACTATTCGTGTCGGAGGTGAATACAAAGATTATACGCATATTTATTACCAGCGCGTTTTTCAGATTGAATTATCAGTTTATTCATGCCGTGAAATCCGCGTTACTCAGCGGAGCAGCACTGATGGTAAACCGATTGAGCGTGTAAAACCGTCGGCGTTGGAGAAAATATTGGCAGAGCAACACGAACGAGAGTGGGAATTATATTTAGCGACGGGCGAAATTACCGAGATCGATAAATTTTAGGTAGGAAATCAATGCTGCTGTCGTGATGCGGCAGTGTGTTGGTGAATATGTGGCGACTTGCATTGCTTGTGGTTTAGAAGATGGCTTGAAATGAATAGCCGAGCGTGTGCTTTTAATGCAAGCCTTGCCGCAAGTGGACATGATTATGCCCTCTTTTTAGAGGGCATCAACCAATAACTGATAATTTTTCGCACGGCCGGCCGTAGAGACGCACGGCCGTGCGTCTCTACTTAAAACAAATCCTGCGGATCGACATCTAATGACCAACGTACTTTATTTGTTGAGTTGGGAAGCGTTGGTAACCATTGAGAGAGTAATCGGTGTAAATGCTCTCGTTGCATAGATTGCAATAAGAGTTGTGCGCGATACCATTTTGCTCGTCTTTCCATCGGTGCGGGAACGGGCCCCCATAATTGAACGCTGTCACATAAGAAGGGTTCAGTTTGTGCTTTTGCTTTGTTGAGAAAGTCCATGGCAAATTGCGGTTCTAGCGATTCGGCACGTAACAAGGCTAAGCGGGTATAGGGTGGAAAAGCGGCTTGTTGGCGTTCTTTTAATGCGGCATCTGCAAATGAGGAATAACCGTGACGAATCAGACTGGTGAGTAAAGGGTGATCAGGGTGGTAGGTTTGAATGATGACTTGACCCGGATCATCTGCACGTCCGGCACGTCCGGCGACTTGTACTAATAATTGCGCCATGCGTTCTGGTGCGCGAAAATCAAGGCCATATAAGCCGCTGTCAATGTTGATCAGGCCGACTAAGGTGACTTTAGGAAAATGATGACCTTTGGCCAACATTTGAGTACCGACTATAATATCAACCTCACCTTGATGGATGCGTTCTAATAGGTCAGCCATAGCGTGTTTACGACTTGTGCTGTCGCTGTCTATGCGTAAAATCCGGGCTTTTTTAAATTCATTTTGTAATTGTTCTTCAATACGTTCTGTGCCTTGCCCTAATAAATAGAGTTTAGGGTGTTGACATTTTGGGCAGTGTTTATCAGGTGGACGGATGTCACCGCAATGGTGACATTGTAATTTCGTCGTTATTTCGTGATAGGTGAGACGGGCATCACAATGTTCACAAAAGGCTATCCAGCCGCATTGATAACAGGTTAAAGTGGGTGCGTAGCCACGACGATTGATAAATAAGAGGATTTGTTGATGTGCGGCTAAACGTTGGCTAATGGCTTTTTTTAAGGGTTGCGATAAGCTATCGCGGCGGGGTTGTTGGCGCATATCAACAATGTGAAATGTCGGATGTACTGCTGCGCCGGCACGTTCTGGGAGAATGAGATGTTGGTAGCGTTGTTGTTGTGCGTTGTACACTGTCTCTAGTGAGGGGGTGGCACTGCCTAGCAGTATGGGCACTTGGGCACGTTGTGCCCGCACAACGGCCATATCACGCGCTGAATAACGAAAATGATCTTGTTGTTTGTAGGAGGCATCATGTTCTTCATCAACAATAAAAATGCCGGGATGGGCTAAGGGTGTCCAGATTGCGGAGCGTGTGCCTATGATAATTGAGGCTTGTCCATCACGAGCCTGTAACCAAGTTTGTAGACGTTCAGTGTTATTCAGTTTAGAATGCCAGACGGCAATGGGTACGGCAAAACGTTGTTTAAAACGGCTAACTGTTTGCGGTGTGAGATTGATTTCTGGCACCAAAACGAGGGCTTGTCGGCCTTGTTCTATCACTTTTTGAATGAGATGTAAATAAACTTCTGTTTTGCCACTGCCTGTTACGCCATCCAGTAAACAAGGGTAGAATTGTTGAAGTTTGTTGCAAACTTGATTAACGACTCGCTTTTGGGCCGCGTTAAGCGGCAATGGGGAAGTCTTATGACTATTGTCTTCGGCGCTTGGTGTTGTATTAATGGCTTGAGAAACGATCAGGCCTTTCTTTTCCAAGCTACGCAAGGTTGATGAGGTATTGGACAAGCGACTGCTTATCGCGGCTTGAGTCAGGCCTTCAGGATGTTGTTGTAATAAGTTTAAAACGGCTTTTTGTTTATGGGCATTTTTAGGCAGCTTATCAATTTGAACGGTACATCCTTCGACTGTCAATTTCCAACCTGATAGGAAGGGTATATTGGCCAGTTGTCCTTTATTCAGGCTGGGCGGTAAGGCCGTTGAAATCACATCGCCAATGGGATGATGGTAGTAGCGACTGGCCCATTGCAATAAATCCAAGTCATTTTCGGGCAATACGGGCGTTGAGTCGAGAATCTCTTTGGCCGCTTTGAGTTTTTCAGGGGGAACATCGGTTTTGTCTACAACGGCCAATAGTATGCCCACATCAGTACGTGATTTGCCAAATGGCACACGTAAGCGTATTCCAGGGCGCAACTGTTTGAGATCGGTTCCAGGTGGTGGCAGATAATCAAAATGATTATACAGGGGTGTCGGAACAGCGACTTGTAAAATAATGGAGGGAGTTTGAGTTGGGCTGTCTATAGCCATTTTAATTTGAAACCTAAGTTATAAGACACCCAAAACGTCCTAATGATGCTTTGGATTTTAATAATGACAGGGATTGTTTATTCGCTCCGTTTTTTTTAATCGGACAGCTGATCGAAAACCGTTAGCCCAAGATAAATATTGAACTCCAAGTCAAGATAAATCTTGAACTCCAAGCCAAGATAAATCTTGGACTCCAAATCAGCCCAAGATAAATCTTGGATTTCAAACGCTTATTCAGCGCAATTTTTCTCTCACTTCTAGTCTTAATTGATTTAATTCTGGATTATCCGGATCAACCAGTAGGCCTCGTTTAATCCAAGTCATACTGCCTTTATATCGACCTTGATCCCGTCTTGTGAGGGCCAATTTGTAATATTCTTTAACAATCTTATTTATTCCCTTTAGGGCTTCGGCGTTGTTTTCCGAGATTTTTAATATCTGCTTATAGGTATAAGCGGCATTGTCATTGTTTGGCGTGGTGTAGTTCTTTTTTTCCATTTGCCCTTTCGCCCTGGCAAGCAAGTGAACAATAATCGTATTGAATAAACGTTGCGTCTCCGAAGTATCGGGGGCAATGGTCAGCATTTCTTGATAAGTGCTATAGGCATTCTTCTCTTTGGGGGATATCAGGCCATCGTTTTCGATTTGCCACTGTGCACGTTGCTTGAGTGCGTCAAAAATCTTGTTGAACAGTGTTTGGGTATGCTGATGGTGAGGTGCAATCTTACTCATTTTTTTGTACATTTGATAAGCACTGCGACGCTCAGGTTGAGTTAGCCTACCTTTGCTAATATACTTTTCGCCTTGCTCAAAATACCATGTCACGATAGCGTCTAACACCTGTTGCGCTTGTTGTGGTGCGATTTTGGCTAAAGCTTGGTAAGTTTCATAAGCATTGTCACCTTGAGGCGATGTGAGTCGCAGTTTCTCAATCTGATCTTCGGCATCAGTTAATAAGCGTTTGACCTGTTTTGAGGAGTGTGGTTCTAATTCAGACGGTGATTCAGCCTGTTTCGCCACCACTTCTGGGCTTGTGACAGGGGGTTTAGCCAAGGCGGTAACGCGGTTCGCTGCCCCCATAATAGGTGTCTGAGACACCGACGGGGTGACTCTCGGTGGTTGGGGAACGGGTTCAGGTTGCACGACTGGCACTGCCGTTTCGCTATGGCTTGACAATTGAAGACTTGATGCGGTTTCTTGTGATGCCTTTGCGCTTGTTTCAGGGCCTTCTGTCGTGACTGGAGAGGGGAAAACAGTTTCAGGCGCGCTAACCGCTGTGATCTCTGGTGTGTTTGTCGAAGTGTTGTCAGCGGTTGTTGTGCCGCCAAATAGGTTCATCTTTTGAAAGGTTTCAGGGAAAAAATAAACGCCTGCCCCAAGTGAGCCGACAATAACAACGATGCCAATGATCGTTGTCCATTTTGTGGCTGGGTTCGTATTTCCAACGACTTTGATTCTGTTTCTAATAAAGGGATCTGAAGGTTCTTTGATTTTGTCCCTAAAATAGGGATCTGAAGCTTGTTTGGTAGGCATGTCAAATATCCAATAAATCTTGTGAAACAAAGCTTATGGCTTGCCACCATAAGCTAAAAGAACAAAACCCTTACGGGTTTAACCATTAACCATTAACCATTAACCATTATAAGGAGTTTTTAATGTCGCTCATTCGTCCTTTTGCTGGTTTACGTCCCAATCCGTCTTATGTCACGGATGTCATTGCACCGCCTTATGATGTGCTGAATAGTGAGGAAGCGCGTCAACGTGCTAACGGGCGAGCTTGGAGTTTTCTACATATTTCTAAACCCGAAATTGATTTGCCAGCTGATACCGATCCGTTTAGCGATGCGGTGTATGCCAAAGGGGTTGAGAATTGGCAAAAGATGCTCAATGCTGGCATCCTTCAACAAGATGCCGTACCTTGTTATTATTTGTATGGTTTGAAGAGGGGCAATCATCAGCAAATCGGTTTAGTGGCGGTTGCGAATCTGGCTGATTATAACAGTAATCGTATTCGTAAACATGAATTGACTCGGCCAGAGAAGGAAGATGATAGGGTACGTCAAATTGATGCGCTCAACGCGCAAACCGGCCCCGTTTTTTTGAGTTATAAACAGGATTCGGTCATCGACGCGCTTGTCAAGACGGTGACGGCACAACCACCCATCGTTAATCTGACAGCCGATGATGGTGTGGTTCATACCCTTTGGGTTGTAGATGATCCAAGTCTTATGGACACGATAACGACAACCATTGATGCTATGGATTGTTTGTATATTGCCGACGGACATCATCGCTCGGCCGCTGCGGCCCGAGTCGCCGAAAAACGGCAAAACAATAATCCGCAACATACTGGTGAGGAACCCTATAATTACTTTCTCACTGTGATGTTTCCAGACAACCAAATGCAAATATTGGATTATAACAGAGTTGTCAAAGATTTAAACGGTCTAAGTGTTCCCGACTTTCTCAGTCGTGTCGCCGAAAATTTTGATGTGAATTTAAGTTCCAATGCGGTTCAACCGCAAAACAGCGGAGAATTGGGTATGTACTTGAGTGGGCAATGGTATCACTTAAAGTGTCATGCTAACAAAATACCGACCGATGATCCGGTAGCCAGCCTTGAGGTGAGTTTATTAAGTGATCATCTGTTGGCCCCGGTGTTAGGCATTGTTGATCAGCGCCGCGATAAACGTATTGATTTTGTTGGCGGTATTCGCGGGTTATCCGAATTAGAAAAGCGGGTTAATAGCGGCGAGATGGCTCTTGCCTTTGCTCTGTATCCGACCAGTATGCAAGCTTTGATGGCCGTTGCGGATGCCGAAAAGATTATGCCCCCTAAATCAACTTGGTTTGAACCTAAATTGGCTGACGGGCTTGTGTCGCATTTACTTTAATTAATTGTTGAAACGTAGGGGGGCAACCACAAGGGATTGCCCCTACGACCGAAGCTTTATGTGTCTCCTTTCCCTGATCTGTAAGAGGGTGAGTGTCAGTTATTGATATTTTTGTATATTATGATTTTATAAGATTTTGTGTATTTTGCGTTTTTAACGCTTTACAGCGTTCACAGAGTACCACAGAGTTTCACGGAGTTACCAAGTCAAAGCTCTGTGGCACGAAGTGGTTTGAAATAATCTCTATTCGATGTTCAAATTTTTGCGCGCAAAAACTTGAACATCGAATCTTGAAAAATAAAAAGTAGGTGTTGGCTTTCAGTGTGAGTACACGGGGGAATTGCCCAGTCAGTCAGCTATAAAACTACGCAGTTGTTCGGAACGACTTGGATGACGTAGTTTACGCAATGCTTTCGCTTCAATCTGACGAATTCGTTCACGGGTGACATCAAACTGTTTACCCACCTCTTCTAAGGTGTGATCAGTATTCATGTCGATCCCAAAACGCATACGCAGTACTTTCGCTTCACGTTGCGTCAAGCCTTGAAGCATATCCTGCGTGGCACGCCGTAAACCTTCAAAAGTCGCTGAGTCAAGGGGAGCTGGCATACTGGTATCTTCAATAAAATCACCTAAATGGGACTCTTCATCATCCCCTATTGGGGTTTCCATAGAAATAGGCTCTTTGGCAATTTTTAACACTTTGCGTACTTTTTCTTCAGGCATCTCCATGCGATCGGCTAATTCTTCCGGCGAGGGATCGCGGCCTTTTTCCTGCAAAATCTGCCGTGATACCCGATTGAGTTTATTGATCGTCTCAATCATGTGAACTGGAATACGGATGGTGCGAGCTTGATCCGCAATTGAGCGTGTTATCGCTTGGCGAATCCACCAGGTGGCGTAAGTCGAAAATTTGTAACCACGCCGATATTCAAATTTGTCCACCGCTTTCATTAAGCCAATATTGCCTTCTTGAATCAAATCAAGAAATTGCAAACCACGATTGGTGTATTTTTTGGCAATTGAGATGACTAAGCGCAAGTTTGCTTCAATCATCTCTTTTTTAGCCCGCCGTGCTTTGGCCTCACCAATGGACATGCGCCGATTAATTTCCTTGACTTCAATAATGTTTAAACGGTTTTGTCTTTCTAAATTAATCAGCCTTTGTTGGGAACGCCGCAATTCGTCTTGGTGTGCTTTTAATTTTTCAACATAAGACTTGCCAGTTCCTAAGAGCAAGGTAACCCAATTCGGATTAGTCGCATGGTTTTTAAAAGAGGACAGAAACTCTTTTTTATCCATGCCAATTTTGACGACACAAATATCCCGAATTTTGTATTCCTGCTCACGTATCAAAGTGACCGTTTCACGTAATTGAGCCGTTAAATCGTCAATCACCTTGGGCATCAATTTAAATTGTAAGAAGCAGTCAGCCACTTCTTTGCGTAATTGCGTATAGGTATCCGATAGAGTGCCATGCGTGGCTTCCGCTTGTATCAAGCGGGTGTATAGTTCGTACAAACGCTTAAAGCGAGTACGGGTTTCTTCTAAATCAAGTGCGGTTTCCTCAAGAAGGGTGGTTGCAACTTCATCATCATCATCGCCTGTTGTCACCACATCTTCTTTAATCTTCTGAAGAGCAACCTGTGGTATTTCGTCATGACACACGTAGTCCGTAAAGCCGGTGATCACATCGGATAGTTTAAGATCACCTGCTTCTATCCGCTCGTAGTATTTTAAGAATACTGCAATAATATCAGGATGGGTTGCTAATGCTGACAAGGCTTGGCTTAAGCCTTCTTCAATGCGTTTCGCGATTTTAGTTTCACCTTCTCGGGTCAACAAATCTACTGTACCCATTTCACGCATGTACATACGCACAGGATCGGTAGTACGCCCAAATTCGCTATCAACATTAACCAGTGCAGCGGCAGCTTCCTCTGCCGCATCTTCGTCTGCAAGAGGCGCATCAGAAATTAACAGGGAATCGGCATCAGGTGCAAATTCATGTACTGCAATCCCCATGTCATTAATCATATTGATAATATTCCCGATTTGCTCAGGATCGACAATATCATCAGGCAAGTGATCATTGACTTCGTGATAAGTCAAAAATCCTTGTTCTTTGCCTTTGGCAATGAGTAATTTCAGTTGTGATTGCTGTTGTTCTTGGTTCATAATCAGTTATCAGTTATCAGTTATCAGTTATCAAATTTTAATTTTGATAGGTATTATTCATTTAACGATTTCATAGTATTTAATGGCATTTGATAGAAGAAAATACTATTGAACTTTGACGCTCAAGTAATCTACAATTCTTAGGTGTTGATGAAAAAGGTTCGCTAGGAAGGAGCGAAAACGCCAATACGCCATTTGAGTCAATGGAGTTTATTTGCTTCAGATATTTAATCTTTCACTAAAACTAATATCGCCTTTGCTAAACTTTCCGAAGCTTTTATTGATTTGATACTTAACGCAACCTTTGCCTTTTTTCGGTTGATCGTGAAATTGCCTTCTGGTTTCTGTGGCTCTGAAATTGATCGTGTAAAAATGAACTTTATGGAAAGGTAAGTACTGAACCCTAAATTTTCAGGTTAATAGAAGCTACCAGAAGAGGGGGCAATCCCTTGCAGGGGCCCTTTGCGGTAAAATACCTATTTATTAGAGACGCGATGCTTCGCGTCTCAATGCTTCGCGTTTCAATGGCTCGCCTCTTTATTTGTGGTTCAGTACTTAACTTCTGCTAATTATTAGCCGCCTGTTAGTCCCAGACAATACTATTAAATACTATTGGTTAGGTAACTATCAATATCTGTCTTACAAATCAATGATCTCTGGAAATGGCTGGGAATAGCGTTGAACAAGGGCATTATTTGGAAAGCCACGATTCAGTACTTTATTATATATAAATGTCTTAATCAGCTATGAATACAAGGATGTCAGGAGAAAAGGCGTTTAAAGGATTGATTTGATTAAGTTAGGCCTGTTTGACTTTCAAAATGAGCAAAAAGCCTTAAAACTCAAACGACATAAGTTATTCAACAATAGCCCTAGAAATCTTCGCCCAAGTGGGGGAATTTCTGGGGATTTAATTTATGAAAAAAATCATTGTTTGAAAATCTCTATTATGTTTTTTATTTTTCACTGATGATAACTGTGGATTTGACCACGAGATTGAGATAAAGATTTCAATTCTTGTTTTTCTTCAACAGTCAGTTCAGTTACTTTTTGCGTCAAAAACATCAAGCGTTGAGTCGCGTAATCTCCATGTAAACGGTTGATGGCATGAAAAAATTCTTGATCTATATCAATGTTAGTGTCGGTAAAGTGTGTATTTTGGCTCGCTAATTGATTGATAGTTTGCTCATATTCCGTGCCTCGCCAGTGTTCGCAAATCGCACCTAGTTTTAATTGAGGATTCATCTGGGTTAATTCAATGAGACTCAATAGTAATTTTATATCAGGTTGGTCTAAAACAGATAATTTTTGATTAAAGTCGTCCAATGATTGAGATAACATCGGTTTGTGTAATAAACACACAATAGCTTTATGGACTAATGACAGTTCTTTCAGACTGGCAACCGCTCTATTTTTTTTGACGATGAACGATTTTGGTGCTTCACCGGTTTGCATCAGTGTCATTAAATTCTTCAGATTGACACGACTTAATTCACTGAGTCTTTGTAACATTAAATCACGATAAGGGCCCCCCGGTAATGGCTTTAGTAATGGTTTAGCCAATTCCACTAAGCGTGCTTGCCCATCAAGGCTATTCATATTAACTTGTCGTGTTAAGCTGTCAAATAGAAAATTTGACAATGGTGTGGCTTGATCTAAGCGGCTATTAAAGCCTTGTGCGCCTTCATGACGCACCAAACTATCCGGGTCTGAACTTTGTGGTAAAAACATAAAACTGACTTGACGGCCGTCTTGTAATAATGGCAAGACGGTTTCTAAAGCTCGCCAAGCTGCTTTTTGCCCTGCCTCATCACCGTCAAAACAAAAAATAATCTCTGAGAGGCTGCGAAATAAGCGCGTTAAATGTTGGCGAGTGGTTGCCGTACCCAAGGTTGCGACCGCATAATGAATGCCATACTGTGCCAAAGCCACCACATCCATATAACCTTCAACAACGATAATTCTTTTTAGAGGGCGGGTTTTACGGGCAAAATACCAGCCATAGAGTTCGCGACTTTTTTGAAATAATGGGGTTTCTGGAGAATTGAGGTATTTGGGCTCTTTGTCATTTTCATGGAGTGTGCGCCCACCAAAGGCGATAATACGCCCTCGGCTATCTAAAATAGGAAACATCACCCGATCCCGAAAACGATCATAACGGTGCCCTGATTCGTTTTGTTTGATCAAACCTGTTTTGAGCAAGCGGTTCCGCATGTCCGAATCTGTGCCCAATTTATTTATGAGATTATCCCACCCCTTTGGTGCGTAGCCTAAACTAAAATCACGCGCAATTTCTCCCGTTAAACCGCGATTTTTGAGATAATCTATAGCGGCTTGGGATTGGCGTAATTCTTGTCGATAATACTGTGCGGCTTGGGCCATGATGGGGTACAAATCATCAAAGTCTGTGGTTGAAACTTGTGTACCTTGCTCATAGACCACTTCTATACCGACTCTGGAAGCCAACTCATGCACGGCCTCGACAAAATCAAGATGTGCATATTCCATGAGGAAACCCATTGCACTACCATGAGCATTACAGCCGAAACAGTAATAAAATTGCTTTTCTGGACTGACAGTAAAGGAAGGCGTTTTTTCTGAATGAAAAGGACAACAGGCCGTATAATTTCTGCCCGTTTTACGCAGTGACACATAACTGTCAATCAAATCAACGATGTCAACACGGGTCATCAACTCATCGATAAAGCTGCGAGGAATGCGCCCTGCCATGTTCAGTTATCAGTTATCAGTTATCAATTAGGGGTTATCAGTTGTAGGGTGGGCCTTGTTATTTTTTTGCCCACCGAACATCGATTCATTTTGTCGGGGAATTGCCGGGTTAATGTTATTAAGTTAGTGTTGCTTTGAAAAATAGACTAAGTACCCATCCACAAGTTTTTATGTATTTTGACTACGAAAACGATTGTTTTTATTCACTTTTGAAGAATACTATGGACGGGTACTTACTACAAACCATTTAGACGCAGTTGTCCTACAGGTGTTTTAATGGGGTAAATGGGTATGTGGCGGGATCGAGATAATGGGTAGGGATTGTCGCTTCTAGTACTTTGTCACTCTTTTTTTGCTGAGTCGTATTTATAATTTATTATAAAATAATCAAATAATTCGCAAATTATCAACCCATAAAAACAATATTGACAGAGTACTAGGGCCGCCTAAAAAATAAAGTATAACGAATCCCTTATTTGGTTTGGGTGGCCCGATATCAAGGGCCTTTACAAAAACAGCTTATCAGTTATAAATTTAAGTTATCAATTTCACATTTAGCGAAGCTACAATATCGTTTTGATAGCTTGCTTGGAGTCCAAAGCGGATGCGAAGGACGTGTTAATCCCTTTTCGGTGGTGTACCAATAACTTATTGAAAAATAGTGTTTTATTGGTTTGATGTCTTTTATTGGCGACGTTTGTAACTAATGAACTCCGGGAACGAATTCACGAATAAACGCCTAGCCATGAAATTCAATTAATAACTGATAACTGCTCACTGCTCACTGGAGAGTTGTTGTTTTATAGACGCACTGAGCGCCTTCATATCAGTTCGTCCTTGTACTTTTGGTTTCAGATATCCGATAACTTTACCTAACGCTTTGATAGAATTGGCTTGTGTTTCTTTTATGGCCTTTTGAATCAAATCAGTCAGTTCAGCTTCGCTCAATGGTGTTGGCATATATTCTTGTATAAGGGAGATTTCAAAGGCTTCCTGATCCGCTAAATCTTGACGGCCGGCCTTTTCGTATTGCGCCAAAGAATCGCGCCGTTGTTTGAGCATTTTATCCAACACACTTATCACTTGCGTATCATCCAAACTGATACGTTCATCAACTTCTCGTTGTTTAATAGCGGCTTGAATCAAACGTATGACACCTAAACGCTGTTTTTCTTTAGCACGCATAGCCGACTTCATGTCGTCAGTAATACTTAGTTTAAGAGATTCAGACATAGTGTTTTTCTCATTAACCAGTAGGCTTTAATTCTTTAATAACGACTTTGTGAGTGACAGAATGGACTGCCAGACGATTCGCTTTTGAACGGGAATATTTATATGATTCATCATACCCACCTGTGAAGGCGGGCAAAAATCATTAACCAAGCCTTCTTAACGGGGGACGTCTTTGATGTAAAGTGTTGCGATAGACTTTTTTCATATGTCGCTTGACAGCAGCCGCAGCTTTCCGTTTGCGGATGGTAGTCGGTTTTTCATAAAATTCACGACGATGGACTTCAGCTAAAATTCCAGCTTTTTCACAGGCACGTTTAAAACGGCGAATAGCAATTTCAAAAGGTTCATTTTCTCTGACACGAACATGAGGCATTGAAAGCGCGACCTCCTTTTTTGTTAAAGGGTAAGAAAAATGGCAAACCGCGTATTGTAATACTTAATGAACTCATTAGTAAAGAAGTTTAATTGTTCAAAAGTTCAATGGTTTTTATGTTCATTTTAGTGTTATTTATAAATTGAGCCAAAATAATCTTATTAATCTGCTTGCTCACAATTCTATTAATGATATCAAACAATAAGTTATAAAAAAGCGGTTATGCCAACGTTAGGGTTTTCGAGGTTCAAATATTTTGCGCGCAAAATACTTAAACCTGCTTGATTTTATAATTTTTACAAAATTAAAAACGTCAAAGAATATTAATGAGCGGTGTTAAATCGCTATAAACACTAATGACTTGATAACGCTGTTCATTGATAACTGATAACACCAAATGAGCCAACTCTATCAATCTATTGAACATCTCATTGCCAAAATCATGTTTTACTTAACGATACTTTTTTTTATCGTTAGTGCCTATTATTATTCAATATTTACAAATAGATAATGGACTTGATCGACTACTTTTTTCACAGCAGATAGTGACTCTGTTGTGGGTACTGTGGCCGATCTTTTTTTTATACCGGGAACGAAAATTGGCAATTAGTCAATAAAGCATTTATATATATAAGCGCATTGAAAAACAATTTTTATATCCATTTCACGAAAGAAACGGGCTGAAAAGGAGAAAGAAATCGCTGACTTGAAACAACCGATAGAGGAAACGGAATGGCTTATTATAAAAAGACTCGTCAAAAAAAGTAGTCCAAACCGCCTTAATACGCCATTCAAATTACCGGCAATGAATGATATGCCCTTTGCAAATCACATGACTGAAATATTTTTTTAAAATCGGCACATAATCAGTCACTTTCCAATTACGTTGCCAACACCCCTTTTTTGAAGGGCCGCTTATCCCAGATTTATTGCCCTCATACATTGTGAAATAACAAGGCACTTGGTAAGAGGCACATAAAGCCATCAAGTTACGCATAGCTTGCCCATCATCAATGACATTTAAAACATTATTACAAACAATGACATCAGGTTCACAAGCCAAGGCTTGCCTATTTTCTTCTTCAGAACGGTTATATTTATCATAAACATACAATTTAAGCCCCAATCCGGCCGCGTAGATTTTATTGGCATCATACTTACCGCCACCGATATCAAGAACCGTTAAGCCAACCAGATCAGGTAAAATAGCCTTAATACCCGGATTGACTTGATTAAGGCTAGTAGCAGCACTGCTCATCTGTTGCATCTTACACTTTATAGTTCTCATTTTCTAGTCAGTTTGTAGTAGGTGCTTACCACCTATCAGTTTTCGTAGAGACGCGATGCTTCGCGTCTCTGTTTGTTTTCGTAGATTTGCGCCGCGATGCGTCTCTTGCGAGCTAGGGATCGCCTCGAAACAGAGACGCTTCGCGATCGCGTCTCTACAATGGAAACAATCCCTTATCCTTTTGCGTGAAAAGTACTTTTGACAAACTGATAGGTGGTAAGGTAGTAGGCGCGAAAGCGACTCTTTAGATCAGATCGCAATTTTCAACGCATACTTAGAAGGCTCTAAAATAGGCGAACGTTCAACAATAATATCAGTCAACAAATGCGCCGACGCTAAACCCAATACGATGCCATTACGAAAATGTCCAGTATTGAGATATAACCCTTCAATATCAGGATGTTTACCAATATAAGGCACACCATTGGGAGAACCTGGACGCAATCCAGCCCAATGTTTTTGCACCGTATAATCCGCTAAGCGGGGTATCAAATCATAAGCGGCATACTTCAAGTTTTGCAAAGCGGCGTTAGTCGTCGTTTTGTTAAAGCCAACATGTTCCACCGTGCTACCCACCAATACACAACCATCACGACGGGGAATCACATAGCGATCATTCGCCAAAACGATACGCGAAACCAAACCGGGTTGAGTAATAAATAAGATCATTTGTCCGCGCACCGGGTCAACCGCTAAGGGGGTACCTACCGTATCCAGTAAACGACCACTCCATGCCCCTGCTGTCACGACAACCCGCTCGGCGGCAATAAAACCTTCTGCTTGAATATCAACGCCAACGATTTTGTCAGATTGAAGCCGTAAAGCTTGTACTGTTTGTTGCTCTAACAAGGTAACCCCTGCTAATACCAAAGCCTGTTTCAAAGCTATGATCAAGCGAGGATTGCGTATTTGAGCGATATCAGGCCACCACAAGGCCTCATTATGCTCACCTAATTCAGGTTCACAGTCGTGCAAGGCGGCATGATTGAGTAACTTTAAATGGCTCCCTTCTTCATCCGCCCAAGTACGCGCTTGCGCGTATTCCTCAGTATCAAGAATCAATAAACCATTGCGAGTATATTCAGGATCGATGCCAGTACGTTCAAAAAGATCATGAATAAACGCGGGATAATGTGCTTGGCTCCAACGTGCTAAAGCCGTCACTGGTTCTGAAAAACGCCAAGGGTAAAGAGGGGATAAAATACCCCCTCCTGCCCAAGAAGCTTCTTGCCCAATGTAGCCTTGTTCAATCAGCGTAACTTTTAAACCGGCTTCATGCAGTTGCAGGGCCATCAACAGGCCACTCACACCGCCACCGATAATCATACAATCAGACATCCCGATTTGTTCTCCCAAAAATAGATAGTTCCTACAAAGCCATGCCAGTATTATAGAGGTTTAGCATTTTAAACCAGCTTGATGCCGTTGCAGGGCCGTCAACAGGCACACCGCCACCGATAATCAAACAATCAAACCTCCCGATTTATTCTGCCAAGTAGAGACGCACGGCCGTGCGTCTCTACAAATCTTTCCAAAAAATAGGCTGTTCAAGAAAGGTTTGCCAAGCGGGTTCCAGACTGGCTAACCCAGTCACTTGTTGATGGGCATACCAGCCATTTAGAAAATGTCGAACGGGTGTATCGCTACTTAATCCGACTTGGTTCAACAAGTCGCTGGCAATATGGCCATCATTGAGTATGCCGAGTTCATCTTGCAAGACTGATAGCGTTTTAGTGTAAGGACGCGCTAAATCACGCGGATAAAGTGCCGTAAAAAAGCGGGTGCCGTAACTCATTTGTTTTAAGGCAATACGCAGTTCATGAAGTTGTTCTAGTTCAAGTTGAGCTAACGTTTTACCCTGCTCTTTCACTGAATGAGCATGTTGGTTGAGTATTTGGTTCGCAAAATCAAGGGCGGGATGCTCTAAATTTTCTAAAGCAGTCGTTTCTAATTTCCGCCGCCAACTGCGTTTAGTCAACCATTTACCGAATGATAATAATAGACGACTGTAATTCTGTGAACGCAGTGCGTCACGCACGGTGACATAGGCCTCTATCTGGTGACTTGATACCGTTGTTTGTAAATGTTCTAATTCCCTTTTTATAATAGGGTGTAAGGATAATTTATGCTCTTGTGATTGCATATCTTGCAAGCTGAGTGCAAAAACGTCCCATTCTCGTGCTACGCCTAATATTTTGGTAATCCATTTCAATGCTTTGCGTAACTTGGCATGTCTTTGTTTGGGAATCAAGGGTTGATAAAGTGTGAGGCAAGAGCGTAAGCGACGCAATGCGACGCGCATTTGATGAACGCCTTCAATGTCTTCACCATGCAAAACCATGTCTTCGTTGGCTTGCAAATGTTTCAGACAATGCCAAACAATATAAACAAAGGCTTGCTCTGTTGTCATATCGGGTGTCACAATCACCGCGCCGGCTTTGTGAATTTGGGGCGATTTAGGGTGATGGAGTGTATACCCCTTTGCTGCTTTGCTGTTATTTTCAATCCGCAACGGTATCGCTTCTTGCAAAGTGAGAGCAAGTTGAAACAATGTCTCAGCTTCGCCTGATTTGAGTTCTAATTCAACTTCGCTCAGCGGAATGCTGGCTTTTTCGGTTTTAACCTCGCCTTGATCAAGTGAGACTTCAATTTGACTGCCATCAAAGATGACATCCCAACTGGTACGCATAAAATCTGTTGTAAACAAGGGTTTGATTTTAGTGATGTTTTTTTTATCATCACACCACTTGGGTAAAGCCTTTTTGGGGAAGAGTGTATAATCGGGTTTGTCGCCAGTTACTTCTGTTTCCCATTCTTTGCGTTGATGCAAACCGCCTAAACCGCTACCTGCCGTTTTGATGGTTTGCACCCGTTTATCACCAATACGGCGTACTCGTAATCCGATGCCTTGTTGTAATAAATCCTCTTCGGGTGTATCAAAGTAAACATTATACAAATGCTGAGGGGCTTGTTTGCCAGTGGCTGATTGTAATAATGGGTGCTGCATCAGTTTATCCGCATCTGCGGGATCGATGTGTAATTTTAATTCTGTTTCAGTCGCCATGAATGTATTGAGCAGTTAGCTTAAAAAAACGCTTATCATATCAACTTGTATTCAGTTTATCAGCAGGTGAATAGCGAATGGGGTAATGGACAATAGGGAATAAGAAATAGAGGGGGGGGGTAATGGGCGATATTGATTCAGGGGCAACCACACACAAGAGCAACCACAAAGGATTGCCCCTAGCAGCCTGTCGGAGAATACCGCTTAAGTAATTAGTTTTGTATAAGATTTATGATTATTGTAAAAACGATAATAATCAATGAGTTAGTTGATTAATCCGACAGGCTGCTAGTAGATAATTAATGATTAGTAATTGATAATTGATAATTGAACCCTTGATAAGGGTTCAGACATTCTTGACAAAAAAATTTTTAGGTATCGACGGTTTACCGGTTAATTCAGAAATCAATTGATAGCGTTTCAATGCCTCCTGACGCCGCCCTAATTTTAGCAAAATGAGGGCGCTTTCGTTCAACAAGCGAATGCGATCATTTATCAGACTAGGATTTTCTTCATTTGGTTTTTTGTAGAAATCTAAAGCTTGATGAAAACGCACTAATGCGATTTCAAATTCTTTGTCTTTATACAAAACAACCCCGATTTTCTCTAATACTTTGGCACGGAGAATATCCAAATCAGTCTCTTGAGCCAAAATAGGGGATTTATAGATATCCAGTGCTTTGTGATAGTGAGACAAAGCATCATACAATTGATCTTGCTGATACGCTTGAAAAGCCGCTCTCTCAAATTCTTTAGCGCGATTGACAGACTCCTCAATTTGTTTTTTGTGTTTCACAGAGAATTTGTTAAAAACAAGCGTGAACATTTTGTAGAAGCTAACTAACACTAAAATCGCAATGATAACCATCTCTTCAGGCGAGAATTGACTCGGAGAAAACACGATATAAGCAATACACAACGAAATGATCATGTATTGTGTAAAAGTCATGGGCCCTTTTTGAAAACCCAATTGATTTAAAATCCATTTGAAAAGATAAAGCAGGGCAGAAAATCGCAAAACTTTGATCACGATTTCGACTGGATTACCGATCAAATCAGTCAATTGTGAGAATAAATCAAAGAAAAAGCCTGGAAAATGGACCAAAAATTGAGCGAATAGGAAGGCTACGATTACAAGCATCGCAAATGAAAACAGTAGTAACTGAAAAAGCACCAGAACATATTCATAAGAAATAGACATGAGATTATTCCTCCTTAAAAACCATAACATTCAAATTATTTTTATTTTAAGGGTTTAAAGCATATCTCATGCCATTTATTAACTGATTGATTTTTAAATAAAAAATAATTTAAGAGGCCCCTAAAAGTGCTGAGTTTCAGCACTTGGTGCTGAGTTTCAGCACCTTTTATCACCTATTTTTGACCCTTCGTAGGCGATTTATCACCTATTAATGCCAATGTTTTTACATTTGTAGAGACGCACGGCCGTAGAGACGCACGGCCGTGCGTCTCTCCATTATGGAACAATTATTTTTACTCTTCATTTATCTTATGTCATTTTCATTATGGCTGCTTTTGAATATGCTGCATTAAATAAAATCGGACGAACTCGTAAAGGCGTATTAGAAGGTGATACCCCTAAACAAATTCGTCAGCAACTTCGGGAACAAGGTTTAACTCCGCTTTCTATTGAGGAAGTCGTTCGCCCGGCGAAACAACGTCAACATCGCCGTGTGCCTGTTAGTGCTACCGATTTAGCTTTATTAACTCGTCAACTGGCTACCTTAGTCCGTTCTGGTTTCGCTTTGGAAGAAGCCTTACGCGCCATTTCTGAACAAACCGAGAAGCCACGCTTAAAAAGTCTTTTATTAGCCGTGCGCTCGCGCGTATTAGAAGGCCATAGTTTGGCAGAAGGCTTAGGCGATTTTCCTAAAGTGTTTCCATCAGTTTACCGCGCTACCGTTTCAGCCGGTGAACAATCAGGGCATTTAGATTTAGTATTAGAACGTCTTGCAGAATACACTGAAAACCGTCAACAAGTTCAGCAAAAAACCTTATTAGCGTTATTTTATCCTGCATTACTCAGCACCGTAGCCATTGCCGTCGTCATTGGCTTATTAGCTTATGTCGTACCACAAGTCGTACAAGTGTTTAGTAATATCAATCAAGAATTGCCTTGGTTAACACGCACCCTGATTGCTGTTAGCGATTTCTTGCAAAATTGGATAGGGTGGTTATTGCTTTTACTGATAGCTTTGATAGCCGGATTACGCTATCTATTGCGTTTTGAAAAAAACATTATCCGATTTCATCGTTTATTATTAATAATGCCCTTAATATCCCGTTTGGAACGGGGCAGCGATGTCGCCAGATTTACGCGCACCTTGAGCATACTCACAGAAAGTGGCGTACCCATGTTAGAAGCTTTGCATATCACCAGCCAAGTGCTTTCTAACCGCCTCATGCGTCAAGCAGCCCTTGAAGCCACTAACAAAGTCCGAGAAGGCACTAGCCTACACACCGCTTTAGAACAAACGGCTTTATTTCCGCCCATGACAGTCTATTTAATTGCCAGCGGCGAAACCAGCGGCAAGCTTGAAAATATGCTAGAGCGTGCCGCTATCATGCAAGAGCGTGAATTAGAAACTTTGATTGGTGTATTATTAGGCCTGTTTGAACCCTTATTGATATTAGTCATGGGCGGCATTGTGTTAACCATTGTATTGGCCATTTTGATGCCCATTTTTGAATTAAATCAATTGGTTAAATAGATTATGTGCCCGTAGGGGCGAACCGGTGTGTTCGCCCTCATGTTCGCCCTCATGTTCGCCCTAAAATTATTTTCTGAACATCTCTTTCAATTTTTTCTAAAACTCAAAAATCCAAAAAACATCCGGTATGTACAGAAAATGGTTCCTGTTTTTATTGATTGGCATTGTGGTTATCACTCTCCGCTCTGCCAATCATCCTTTTAGCCTTTCCGAACACTATCAAATCGGTGATATCTACATGGATATCCGTTTATGGGGCACTGTGGAATTGCCACCTAATGAAATCAATGGATTAAAAATGGGACAATTATCGGGACTCGCTTGGGATGAAGATGAAAAGTTATTATATGCCTTATCAGATCGGGGTATCATTTTCCACCTACGCCCTTTCATTAAAAATAACACCCTCACCAGCGTTCGCGTTATATCAGCTTACTTACTCAAAAATACACAAGGCAAAACGTTAAGATGGCGAGATGCTGAAGGCATCGTGATTTTAAAAGGACATAACGGTATCATGGGCGATAGTCAATTACTCATTATGTTAGAAATCGGCCCTCGATTAGCCCTATTCACGCCTGAAGGCAAACCATTAGATAATTACACTTTACCCAAAACATTACAAACAGGGAAAAACTATGCAGGCAGTAATAAAATTCTTGAATCCGTCACAGTGCATCCCACTTTTGGAATCATAACCGCGCCAGAATGGCCATTGAAAGAAGCTAACAAGCCCTATTCTCTAAAAGGGGAACATAAAATAACCCTTTACACCCTCAATCAACGACAATGGATTTTGCCCGCTTTTCCAGCTAAAAACAGTGGGGTTGTTGCACTCGAAACATTAGAAGACGGCTCAATATTGATTTTAGAACGCGCCTTTTATTCAATCTACACCCCCTTGATTATCAGCTTACGACGAGTCTGGTTATCAAGCTGTCAATCTAAAACAGGTTTACACAGTGAAAGCGAGCAAGTTGCCATATTTGACAATACCCAAGGCTGGCACATCGACAATTTCGAGGGCTTGACGCATCATCAAGGCCGATATTTTTTTATCGTTAGCGATAATAACCATAGCCGCTGGCAACGTACTTTGTTAAGCTATTTTGAAATTCAATGAGCAATTCTCACTGATTAATTATCAATTCTATAGATTGTTTATTTTTGTCTTATTTTTATTGCATGCTTTTTTTGCAAATATCGAATAGAACGCAGATAATACTGATAATCATGATTGGCGCTGATTTTTTTTAATCTTTTAAATATTTTAATCAGTGTTAATCATGCCATAATCAGGCCATAATCAGCGTTCTATCTTTAAAACTTCAGTCCAGATTTTAATAATTATCAATTACTCATTATGGATAAACAAAGCGGCATCTTAATTAAAAAACCGATTTCGCTATTGAAACGCCATTTGAAAGCAGATTATTCCAGGTTCATGGAGGCCTGCACTAAGGCATTTGCTTATGGCATTGTTGGTAATATGGAAAGTGCCATCATAGAAGCAAAAGGAATGTTGTCTGCTCTTGGTTTACGAGATGATGAATGCCCACAATTAGCATGGTTTCTCATTCACAGTGCTTTGTTGCAAGCCGTCAAGGAGTTGGTCGATGAGCGTATTACCTCATTACCTCCCGAATATAAAGAAATACAAAAGCGTAAACAATATGAAATGGTTTCACGACGACAAACTCGGGCTCATCTGGCCTGGAATGAAAACGAGGCCTTGCAACATTGGATTACACTATGTGGAATTAAACCAATGGATAAGGATTTGTTTAAATTGGTTTGTGACGAAATGCGTTTGCAGGATGTTGAACAAGTGCGTCAGTGGCAAAAAACCTTGGCCAATTTAATTGGATACCTCTTAAAACACGCTATGCCAATGGAACGAATAAGCCCTAGATTGGATTATCATGCTGAAACGCGCCAAGCTCGTAATGCAGAAGAGGCCCTGTTGGTTACCCTTAATGCCTGTGCCCGTGTGACGCAACAACTGTCTAAAATAGAATGGCCCTCGCACAGTGCCTTTGGTGAATGGGTTTATCGGATACAAGGCCAATCTCCTAGTGTTGATAGGGTCTTATTTTTGGACTGTTTGAGTTTTTTGGATTTGCACGATTG
>Ga0316201_10000418_pt1 | contig 23648 bp, 22 predicted proteins | sample CS6wburrow_MG_FD_204516 | JGI IMG/M metagenome (GOLD analysis project Ga0316201, IMG submission 204516) | Coastal sediment microbial communities from Delaware Bay, Delaware, United States - CS-6 worm burrow | ecosystem: Environmental > Aquatic > Marine > Coastal > Sediment | place: USA... | reverse complement strand
AAGCTGACACTGGATATTGATTTCCTTGATGCGGTTTCCAGTGAGGATGAGGAAGACATCGTTGCACTGGCGCAACACCTTTATTTCTCGCAAATGTTTGAGCAACCAGACAGTGCCCTGCCTGCAAAAATTCCGGAAAGGCATTATCAAAGCCGATCCTATGCCTCTAAGTTGAATGTTGCCCATAACAGCTTTATCAATATTGTCGGTATGAAAAGCAATGCACCGCTTGGTGCCGGGCCGGATGCCGGATGGAATTATATGAAATCCTTGCTGCGGGAATTCGGCTTTACCGGCGATCCTGAAATCCACGCTTATCTTGGTGACCGTCCGAGTTATTACGCACAAATGGAAGTTCTAACCAAAAAGCTCTTCCAGCACCCTAATTTTTATACCAACCTTTACGATAAACCTGTGAATGTTGACCGTATGGGTGTGGCTCTTGATGCAATTTCGTTGATGAACCAGCGAGATCGATTCGACTCTATGCTACGCCGTGAAATGTTAACCTCTATGCTCATTGAAGAATCCCTCGGTGATTTGGAGGAGGATTTATCGGTGCGCATGTACAAGTCCATGCGATCAAACGATTAACATTCCCACGCCCTCCATTCCCATTTGGAGTAAAACTGGCACTTTCCTTGCATTGATCCTATTCCATCCCGCGTCGCGGGAAATCTTGGCCATGGATGCTTATGGCCACGTGAAGGAGTGTATTTATGGGACTGTCCGGCTTGGATTCAGCTCTTTCGGGGCTTAAGACCTATCAAAAACAGATCGAAGTGATCTCGACCAATGTCGCGAATGTCGGCACGGAAGGCTATACACGGAAAATTTTGCCGCAAACGACGCAGGCTGTTCAAGGCGAAACCGTCGGCGTTGTTCAAGAAACGATTGTCCGAAATGTCGATATCCGTCTTTCGCGCGATTTGTGGACTCAGGTCAGTGCTGTTGGCTTTTACGACATCCAGCAAACCTACCTCAACCGGATCGACCAGTTTCACGGGGATCCAGCCGCCGAGATTTCAGTTGCCTCAGAAATTTCACGCCTGCAGGATTCGTTTTCTGCTCTGGCCCATGCCCCGGAAGATGCCTTCCTTTTGGCCGACACGGTTGATCAGGCGCAAGATACAGTGCGTAAAATCAACGATCTTTCTGATTACATCTCGACGCTTCGTAACGATGCACAATCCGAAGCCACTTCCGTTGTGCAAAGTATTAACGATCTTCTGGAACAAGTCGCCGGATTGAACTCTCAAATCCGCTTTTCTACCGTATCTGGACAGACAACAGCCGCTCTAGACGACAAAAGAGATACCGCCATCAAGGAGCTGTCAAGTCTGATGGAGATTAGTTTTTTTACCCGCGGGGATGGTGTTCTCGTGGTCCAGACCAGTCAAGGCATTGAGCTTGCGGCCGATCTGGCGTCCCCCCTCACATTCAGTTCTACACCACTTTCGACATCATCCTTCTATCCGTCATCTGCCGCCGGTGTTTTTGTTGGCGATCCTACGCAAGATACCACCGCCGTTGATATTACACAGCGCAATATTGGCGGAAAGCTTGGCGGTCTTCTGGAAATTCGTGATCAAATTTTTCCGAAGCAATTGGCTCAACTCGACGAGCTTGCCCACAAAATGGCACGGCGCTTTGAAGCACAGGGTCTACGGCTATTTACCGATGCATCAGGGAGTGTTCCAGCAAACACCGCCCCCAACAGCACAACCAACACGCCTGTGCCCTATGTCGGCTTTGCCGGTGAAATTGAGGTCAACGCAAGCGTTCTCAACGACCATAGCTTGATTCAAAAAGGGACCTATGGTGGCAACACACTGCCGGGCTCCAGTGAAGTGATCAGTCGTGTGATCGAGCATGCCTTTGGCACAGTTGATTATAAAATGGCGGCAAATTCAACCACAGCCACATCGGTTGATATTCGGGCCAATGCCACAGGAACCACCACCTTGCAGGAATGGCTTGGTTTGCGCTCTAGCAATACGGTGACCAGCGGGATCAGTCTGAATTCCTATGCCAGCATCGCCGCTATGGTCGCCGCAGGGGGAGCAACTGTTTTTGGCAGCGGCGCTTCTGGAACAGACACCTTCACTTTGCGCTTTGACGATCCTGATATCGGCGGCGGCCCTTATGATGTTGATATTGATCTCAGCACAGTTGCCACATCAGGTAGCGGTGCAGCGCAGGATCTCATTAACCACATCACGGCCGATGGCGATTGGGCCAATATTGTTGCAGACTTTAGCGCCAGCGTCACGGTCGATACCAATGGCGCGCTTGTCATCAACAGCCGTAGTAATATTGAAATCGCTGCCGGTGCCACCCAGCCGCTTTCTGAAACCGGATATGCTTTTGTGGGTTTTCAAAAAGAAGTGGTTACCGCACAGGACCCTTATTTTGATGTCGTCGTCGGCACGAACGACCCGGTGCGCGTTTCAATCGCGCCGACCGACACAGAAACCAACCTTCTGGCAAAATTAAATGCCATAAGCGGACTTGCCGCGCAGGTTGATGCCAGCGGGTTTTTATCCTTGCGGCCAGGCGAGAGTTTTAGCACGCCAGATTACGGCGGAGAGATTAAAATTATTGCCGGTCCTACACAAACCAGTGCTGCCACACTGGCTGGAACCGCATCAGGCCGAACCAGCATTAACGACGGCGTGAGCATTACCTCTGCTCTTTTTGGAACGTATCAAAATCTAGGTGGCGGGGTTTATGAAGATCAATCACCGCTTGTTGATGTTCTCTACCAATCCGAAACCGATAACAGCAGCGGCTCTTACGTTCTATTCCGCGAAGACTATTTAGGGCCGAACGCAGATATCAGCACAGAAATTACCGGCGCGACATCACTGGATGATTTTGCGCGAAAGATTATTAACCAGAATTCATTGGAACTCTTACTCTTGCGGGAACGCAAAGATGATGAGCAAACGCTGCAAATATTGCTAGAGCAGAAAATTCTTGATGACTCAGCGGTTAATCTTGATGAAGAGCTTGGTTACCTGATTGTCGTTCAAACTGCTTATGCGGCATCTGCCCGGGTTATCAATGCCGTGGATGAGATTTTCGAAGAGCTTTTGAGAGTGATCTAGATTTAGAATTTGATGAGGAAAGGATAACACATGACAGGCGTATCAACTTTAGGCCAGGCCCTGCGGCAAATTGAGAATATCAAGCTTCAGCAGGGAAGCTTTGACAATCTGTCTTTCCAACTTACCACGGGGAAGAAAACCAGGTCTTTTACAGGTCTAGGGACACAAACACTTACTTCGACCCGCTCACGCGCAACCTTGGCTTCTTTGAAAATTTTTACCAACAATATTGATAAAGCCGATACAAGGCTGCAATTGATGCTGAACTCGGTTCAGGAATTCCAGGCCCAGACCGGAAACCTTTCAGGTGCGCTGGTCAATTTTATTCAAGAAGGCACCCATCAAAAAGGCACTCAAGTCCTTTACGACGATCCGGCCACAACGGCCATAGAGCAAACAGTTGTGGGCATGACCTCCGAGAAAGTTGATAATGATCTTCAGAGCGTTACGGATATCTCAGAGAATCTTTATGATTTTCTGGTCGGATTGCTCAATACAAAAGATGGTGATCGTTACATTTTTGGAGGCGCAGAGACACTTACCCAGCCCCTGAACGATTCCGGTACCCTTGATTCCGCCATGAATACGCTGATTACAAACTGGAAGAACGGCACCATTACCACCGATGAGCTTATCGCAGATCTTACCGATAGTACGGCTCTTTCCGGCAATGCTGATGCGATCACGGATACAATTATTGGCTACTCTCCTTCCCTAAGTAGCGGAAATGCAGGAAAGGTTTTCGTCCGTGTTGATGAAAACGCCGAGCTCGATTTCACCACTCTGGCCAATGATCCGAGCTTCCGCGACATTATCGTGGCTCTGTCTTTCCTGAAAAACGATAATTTACCGCCCATTGCCGATGTTTACGAAAATGGTGTTTATCCAGCAACCCCTGATAAGCAAGGCGCACCGGGAACCACGGTGGATGAGATGAAAACAAATTTCTACAAAGTCTTCAACCGGGTTGTCCAAATGGTCAACGGGGCCATCGACAATATCGACAGCACCCGGTTCCGGCTCGAAGGCGTTCGGGCGCAAATGCAAGAGACTGCCCAAGAGCATGAGAATGAAAAAACGCTGATGCTAAATGTGATTTCAGATGTGGAAGATGTCGATGTTAATGAAGTTGCTGTGCGCATCAACAAGTTACAAGTCCAGCTCGAGGCCTCCTACCGGGTTACCGCCCTGGCCGGAGAACTCAGCCTTGTAAACTTTATATAGTATAATAAAAAGACTATAAGAGCGAAAACCGCGCATAAGAAAAGCCGCCTCATCAAAAATCGAGGTGGCTTTTTGTTTGTTTTATCGGGCCAAATTAACGCCCAACAACCAGTTCCGGACGTCCCTCCTTGGTAAAGCTATATTTTGGGCCATCCTGAACAGCTTTTGAAAACAGAACCTTCAAGGCATTCTCATATGTTCCGCTGATATATATATTTGAACTGAGCTTGTAATCACGCCCATCTTCCCATGCGAGGCTCACACCACTTTGCGTGCTCCATTCATAAAGAAGCTCTTTCAAACTCGCCCCTTTTTTAGCTTCCCATACACGCATAGCGTCCACATCAGGTGCCATCAGTTTTTCAGGCATTGGAACAACAGGAGCCGTTTCTTCTACGATATCCTCTATAACCTGTTCAGGTTCTGGCTCTGACACAAGATGCGCGAACTCATGGCTTGCCGCTGCAGATTCCGGAGCTGGCGCTTCCTCTGTGAATATCGGCATCGGTGTGATTTCATCTTCTTGCATAACAGGCTGTGTGGCTTCTTGCACACCAGGGTCAATAATATTATTACGTGCCATTTCTGTCTCCGGAACTTCAACTCTTTTCTGCGCTTCTTTTGCAGTGTCCTGTGTTTCTTCCAGAAGGGGAAGCGGGGCTTCCATTTGTTCTTGCGGCTGTGGCTCTTCTATCATCTGAATGTCACCTGGTGCTTCGAGAGCCGCTGGCTGCGCTTCTAATCGTTCCACCTGCCCCGCCAATGATCGCACCGTCACGGTTTTCGACTGAATACTTATATCCATACCCACCGGGCTTAACATATCACGTGCCACCTGATCCCAAGGCTTTCCACCATTCCATGATACGCGAATGCCGGGATTAACGTCCTTATCAAAAGAAAAGGCGTATTGCGGTGGAACCACCTGACGCAAAGCCAGCGCCAAGGGCATATCACTCCCGAACCCCTGAACAATTTCAAAGTCTTTTGACGCTGTGTCTTCTCCCTGCACGGCGGACTCCTGTGGCATCTCAACGGCCTCACTGCTCATATCAGCAAGCGGCTGCTTTGAGTCCATGGGCAAAAGTACAGGCTTATCTTGTACCGAACTTTGCACTGCCTCCTCTTGGCCTACCGGAAAAGGATTGATTTCCAGTGTCTCTTTTCTCGGCTCTTCCGAAGAAGGACTTATTTCCAACGGTTCATTTTCGGCTTGCGGCTGCGACTCTTCTGGTACAAGAGCAGGCTCTTCAACAATAGGCTCAGGCTGTGGTGGCGTCATCTCGACAACAAGGGGCACACCCTCTCGCAGAACAGGTGCTGGCGTTACTTCCGGCATCGGCGTTGCTGTTTCCGGCAAAGCAGACGAAGGGGTTTGCTGCGCTTCTGGTGCTGTCCATTCAAAACCGGCATGTGCTGGCCCTGAAAAGCTGCACAGTGAAAAAGCCAAAACCGGTAAAAAACCGGATAAATAAAAACGTTTGATATTCGATGGCATGTATCTGCGTCCCCTCAATAAAAATCAAAAAAAAGAACTTAAAATTCTCTTTTATGGATTTATTTTTAAAACATAATCTGCTTCGACAATATCCTGCTGCCCTTTAAAAAACAAGTGCTTATGGGTCTTTCTCTTCGTTGAAGAAAAACAAAAAACACGTTTTTAAAAAATATGTCATGAAAAAATAAAAAAAAGGTTTCTCACCCCAAAGTGACTTTATCCGTAATCGATGAATTTCTTCCGATCACCGGAAAGCAGCCCGGGTCGCGCGCGGCCCAAAGCCCATGACCTAAGAGCTCGTAGTGCTGCGGGAAAGGTAAGCCCCTTATCTTCAAGAAATTTGAAAATATAAAAAATCAGAAAAGAGATAATAATCGTAGACCACCGCAAGTAAAGCAACCAGACCGGGATCAGAAAAGCAACGCGGCCATCAAAATTGAGAAAACGAATGGTGCGCATTGAATCGCGCCAATGCCAACTGAGTTTGGCTTCAATATTCTCGAGTTCTTTTACCACGAAATGCCTCTATGCTTTTTATCGACTGAATATTTCATTAGTCTACCAAGTCTAACAAAAAATGTTAATGCAATGTTTAACAAAAAAATGGTTAGCCGCTTCCCGTGCTTGCAGAAAGCATAAGGTAGCTGCGCCTATCTATTAAACCGCCTTCAAAGGCGATCTCTGCAGATTTTTCCATGCTTTGCCCATATGTATTAATCATGCGCTGAAGCTCGTTCGGCCATTTTGTAAAATGCATATCCATTAGTTTTTCGCGCACATCATCAGGAAAGGACATCCATTCCCGCACCCCACAGCGCCCGCCGCCTACACGACCGACCAGCGCTTGCGTCACGATCAGGCGCAGCGTCTCCATCAATGCAACCGCCCGCTCTTCACGTTCTTCCATCTCATAGGTCGAAAGCATTCTTTGGACGGTATTGGCTACACCCAGCGTGTGTGTGGTCGTATAAACAGCATGGCCTGTTTGTGCGGCTTCAATGGTGGCATTAATCGTTTCGCGGTCGCGTGATTCCCCTACCAATATAATCTCGGGTTTTCGTCGCAAAGCATTGCGCACTCCATGGGCAAAATCGGGTAAGTGGCGCGGGATTTCTGTTTGGGACACCAGTGAGCGCGGACTTGCAATACTGTCATAGACATATTCGATTGGGGCTTCGTAGGTCAACATTTTACCGCAACCCCTTGGACGTTCCAGCATCATGCGGTTCCCGGCAGCCAGCAATGTCGTCTTCCCTGACCCCGTCGGCCCGGTAATAATAATCACACCCTGACGCGGAGCCCAGGCATCAATGATCTCTTGCTCAACATTCAAATCCTTCATCGATGGTGGCTCAGACGGCAGGACACGCATGGTAATCTGCGCCGCATCGCGCCCTTTAGATAAAATGGCTGTGATATTCACACGAAAACGGATGCGCGTATAGCGATCAGGACGAATTTCGTAAGACACATCAAGATCACGGGCCGAAGCCAAACGGGCTCGGGCTTCTGGACCATAGAGCTTGGTCAGGAATATTGACATGTCCGCCGCATCAATACCGCGATATGTCGCAGGATAAAGCGTACCATGAATCTCGTTATAAACCGGACGATCATTTTGAATCGTAATATCAGAGGAATTGTTCTTCACACACCAAAGAAGGAATTTATCAACATCCTGCTCAGAAAACCTGGTCGGCTCATCCGGCCAGGTTTGCGCAAAATCATCTTCAGATTTGAGGAGGCTTACCGGCTTGCGGGCTTCCATTGATCGGCTCCGGGTACGAATTCGGGGACACCCGTGATTTGAACGGCGCGGTCACCCACGCGCATTTCATAACCACCTCCAGTTACACCGCGGTCAACTTGAAGCGCATAGGGAGGGGAAACCATGCCCTGAGCCAATAGCATTCTATAACGAACCATGCCTTCAAAGTCAGTTGTCAGCCGGGCCAAATCTTCCGCAAAGATTTCGTCGGCCTGCCGGTAGCCGTGCTCCCAGCCTTTTGATACGTACTCACGCCAAATCTTCCGCTCATCGCTGTCGCGCGGGGTCAGAATATCTGGTGGAGGAGTCACGTCGCCCCATTCTCTTTCGAGATATGAGCGCCAGGTGCGCGCCGCTGAAACGATGCGTGCATTTTTCATGATGTTATATACTTTATCTGAAACAGCGGCTTCCTGACCTTCCACATCAATAATCATCGCATTCATTTGCTCTGTAATAACAGGAGGCTCAATGAGGAGGCCTGAAGGGGCTGCGATAAGAAGGTGACTAAAATTGAAAACTTTATCAAGATAACGTCCACGGACATCCATGTCACGACGGATTCCATAGGTTCGCTTTGCCAGACCTCCTCGCGCACCGAAAGAAATAGCAGCCTCTTTCAACGCATCGCCACGAATATCAAGCGGCAGTGTATCCTCACCCACAAATGCTGTCGGTGCCTCGTATTCTGTGAGATGTTTTAGATCAAGGGGTTCTTCCAAGGCCGTTGTCAAAGGCTCGTCATCCCGGTCTATCGGAAGTTGCGCCTGCGCCGAAGACGTAATGACGCATAAGCCCAGTGCCATAAAATACGCGTATAACGGACATCCAAAAAATTTACGCATCAATATTATCCCTCTTATCCGCCCATACCGGCATTGGGCGCATAGTAAATCTCGACCATTTTGCTTCGCGCATCCACTTTCACATCGCCGCGCATGCCCAGTTGAAGACCAAGATCACGCAAAGCATCTATGACTTGTGTATTTTCAGCATCAACCGACACAACGACCGGAATGCCCGGCGCATTCCCCAAGACGAGGAAGCCATAGCCGGCACGATCCGCAAGTGTTTTTGCAATTGGCTCAATTGGACCCGTCCAGTTTACAGTCACGGCGCGACGTAATTCTGAAGGAACGTTGTTAATTGGTGCCATAGATGCTGACGGCGTGCGCGCCCGCTCAACAGCGGCCAATGTTTCCAAAGCCTGTGATGCGCGATCAGCCGATTCTGCCAATAACGCAGAGACTTTATCTGGCGAGGCCACAATCTGAGGCGTCCCACCGCTAAAGCCAGGAGATGTTCCACATCCCGACACAAAAAACAGACATAAAATGAGAGGAAGAAAGTGCTGATAACGATACATAATTTTTAAAACCCTAATACGACAAGTTAGTCTATTGGAAATACTAGACAAAACAACACCATTAATCAAGAATAACTATCGTTTGTTTTCAAGATCAAGCAAGATTGTACAGTTTTTCCCACATAAGTTCCACATTCTTTTCAACAGTAATTATCCTTGTGTCCCTTTAAATACAGCGCTTTTACCCTTTATCGCGCCTCTTTTAAAAGGCCATCTTTTTGCATAATCTTAAGCACACGCTTTTTATATTTTTCTCCATATTTCGGCGTGCGCGAATGATAATGTGCCAACGCCTGTGCCAAATCTCTGGTCTCTCCCAAGTGATTTCTTAATATCCAGGCCGCGACTCCGACATTAGTACAGGCATCATCCCGAACCCATTTACGTGCTGTTTTTTGATCGACGCCCCATTTCTTTGCCAACTCAGGGAGCCAAATCGTATTGATCTGCATTGGCCCCAGATCATATGACCCGTTTGTATTGGGAACTTCCTGCCCAACCTTACCGCCCTCAGCCTTGTATATCCCTACCAGCAGCGCCGGCGGGACCGAATATGTCTGTGATGCTAACATCAAACATGCGGCGAGGACTTTTGCTGCGGCCATCGATTCAGAAACACTCTTTTATTTATAATTGTACCCTTATTGAGATCCGACTTATTGTCTTCGCTCACACACCTTATATATACATAAGTCTTGTTTTGCTACAAAAATCGCATCAGGCAAAGTACTTATAAACACAAAAACCTAGCTTCTGGCGCCCAGATCTTTCACCAAAACTTCAATATCCTTGGGACGACCACGCACTATCTTTACTGTTCCGTCTTTGCCGCGATATATAATCAGAGGCGTGGCATCCATTTTCCACGACGTCATAATCGCCAAATTTCGCTGAATGCCTTGCAGGTTGATCTCGCTTTTGGCCGGTAATTCGGTTTCAGGATTCGCTAAGTGTTCCCAAAACAGATCAACAGGGTTTGGTGCAGCCAATAGATAAGCGGCTTGCGCCTTGGCCTGATCTCTAAAGCCCACAGGGATCACGCGCACCTGTGCCAGCCCCTGATCGATATACTCTTTTTTCAAATCCAGCATCGTGCGCTTACAATGCGGACACTGCGGATCAATAAAGGCATACATCACAGGCGTGCCGGCCTGCCCGAATGGAATCCAGTTGCTGCTCTCGACATCGCTAAAGAGCTGCTCGGCAGGGGTCTTTAATTCATATTGATTGGATTGCTTGCCCGCTTCTGCCACCATGTCAGGGCGCTCTGCCGTCAGGCTGTCGAGTAATTCATCGCCATTGTCACCGCGCAAACGACGCACTTGCTCAATCGTGACAACTTTTCCTTTCTCGTCCATCAAAACACCGCTGATAAAACTTTTTCCGTCGGGCAGAACATAAAAATACTGTTCTTTCCCTTTTTTTATCATAACCCAGCCATCAACGCCCGCGTCCTTACCCAGATAGCGCACCTGCGCACCCTGATTGACCAACGTCTGAAGCGGCGCAGGAAGCTCTGGCAGAAGCTCTTGTGCACTTGCACTGGAAGCTGAGAAAAACAACAAAGCGCTCGCTAGGGCGATAACGGGGTAGTGGAACAATTTTGCGCGGGTCATAATGCCTCCTCAAATACTGGCCTGAAATCCTAGTTTAAATATTACTTGTGCGGAGATAAGAGGATAACGGCAATCTTGCCCCGGTACAAATATTTTCACAAAATTATTTCTTAAGATCGGTCCCCAAAGATATTCGCACACCTCATAAGAAGAGTGTTAGAATCCCTGTGTACCCATAGAGCCGGGCATTGTTGATTTCCCCGCCAGCGTAAAAACCGGCGATCGGGATCGAGCCGATAATCTCCCGGATCAAATCCATCTCGTAATTCTTGGGATGAGAAAATTCTGAAAACCCGCGCGCGATACAAGAAACATACAGAGCTGCCTTGGGATCAAAATACCCGTGATCCTTGGTTACACGCGCGCGCAGTTCAAGCAAAGCGCGGGATAGATCCTTAGTAACCGTCTCCTCATCTCGCTCGACGAACAACACACGATCCCCGGAAAAAACATTTTGTGAAACATTGATAGTGCCTTCCGCCGGGTCAATCCCAATAATGTTGCGCACCATATAATCCTTTTGATCAGAGCGCGAAACAGGAAACGCCGCATGCACCTGTCCCTTGAACAGCATTTTATACTCATCTGGGATCTGGTCTGAAGACTCGATCGTCTTTAAACTGCTTTCCACAAGATCGCTATGCCCCATCTTTTGTGCGGCGACCTTCTTTAAATCCTCCTGAAAAACCTCAAGCGCACTTTCACCATCCAGCTCTTCGATGGCGTACTGATCGGCTTTTGTAATTGTATGTGCCTCACTGATCGGCTCACAGCCTTGCGAAAGCATGGTTGCCACCTGCACCGTATTTGAGAAAAACGCGCCGCTGATGGCGTTTGAACATGCCGCATTGGCAATCTGGATATGCTCCGTGCGCGAGGATGTCAGCCCGCCGACTACAAAACCGTTTGTTGTGCGCTCCAACTCTTGCAACACGGCCGCCGGATCATCTTCGGCCATCGGATCGCCATGCGCAAAAATCAGCATCGGATCATGTTCAGAAAGCCAGTCCTTGACTGTTTCCTGGGTGATCTGCTCGCTGGAATCCTCAAGCAAAGCATCACCGCCATGCGCATCAGGAAAGACGCACACGTCTCCTTCCGGAAAACGCCCGATGAGGGCCGCAATCGCAGGCTGGTCGATATAGGCTTCGCCGCATCCGACCACGCCCATGCCCACAGAGCCGATCCAATCCTCAATATTCATGACTGATCGGAAGAGATTCAAAATACTGGTTGCGTCATCTGCCAGATGATCAGAAATGTATAAAAACCCAAAATTGAAATGATCGCCCTGCGTGCGCACCGCCTCAAGCTTTTCCAGCACATTTTTTGAGGTGTCTCGCCAATCTGTTCCGCAAGCCGCGGCTGACGCAAAATGGGTAGAGGTAAACAAAGACATCGCAGCGCTTCTTTTCGTAATATATTCGAATAAAACTCTTACAACTTCACATCAAAATGATATGATTTCATCAGCAAAGAATAACGCAGCCATAGTGACAGCGAAAGGGATAAGTTATGGATTCATGGATCATTCTTCTTATATTGGTGGGGATCATCGGCCTGTTGGTGATGCTTTACAACCGTCTTGTGGCTTTGCGCCAAACCCGGCAAAATGCCTTTTCCGATATCGATGTACAGCTCAAGCAGCGCTATAACCTTATTCCGCAACTGGTCGAAACCGTGAAAGGCTATGCAGGTCACGAGAAAGAAGTCTTCGAAAATGTCACCGAAGCGCGCGCACAAGTCGGCGCGGCCAAAGGCGCGACAGGAGAACGTGTGGCGGCAGAAAATGTTTTGGGCGGCGCGTTGATGGGGCTGCTGGCGGTGGCCGAGGATTACCCGGACCTCAAAGCCAATCAGAACTTCCAGAAGCTGATGAGCGAGCTTTCCGATATTGAAAACAAGATTGCAGCGGCGCGGCGCTTCTTCAACAATGCCACAGCCGAGTACAACACCGCCACCGAGCAATTCCCGGCCGTGCTGATTGCCGGCACGTTCGGCTTTGGCAAAGAAGAGTTTTTCGAGCTGGATGAGGCTGAAGCAGCGCTGGTGCAAGACGCCCCGGAAGTGAAGTTTTAGGCAGCCCTATTTCCCGGGCTTATATTAAAGGCAATAAGCTATGACCACGCCCACCATCGGCCTAAGCACCCATATCTGGAACAACAATTTGCGCTCTGTGGCGCTGCTTGTGTTTTATCCGATCCTGGTCGCCGGGATTTTCTGGACGATCTGCTGGGCGCTGGGCCTCGCTTTTAATAATTCCGGCGCTGTCGGCGCTTATCCCTTGCATGATCGTGGCGCTGGCACTTCGGTTTCGTTTGCCAACACGCTCCTTTGGGAATACTGGCCCCTCATTTTTACAGGCGTAGCCATATGGTTTGTGATTGCATGGTTCTTCCATACCAAGATGATCCGCAAGATTTCCCATTCCCACCCGGTCACGCGCGAAGATGAGCCCGACCTCTATAATATGCTGGAGAATCTATGTATCTCACGCGGCATTGCCATGCCAAAGCTGGAGATTATTGAGACCCATGCGCGCAACGCTTTTGCCAGCGGTATCAACCAGAGCAGCTATACGATCACGATCACGCGCGGTCTTCTCAATACCCTGCAAAAAGATGAAATCGAAGGCGTCATGGCACATGAGCTGACCCATATCCTAAATCGTGATGTCCGCCTTTTGATCGTGACGGTGATCTTTACCGGGCTATTTGGTTTTCTCGCACAGCTGGTCTGGAGCAATGTGCGCTATAATCTGTTTTACACGCGTGGGCGGCGGGATAATAACGGCGGGGTTGTAATTGCCATCATCGTCATCGCAATTATTTTATGGCTGGGTTATATCGCCACGCTACTGATGCGATTTATGCTCTCACGCAGCCGTGAATATATGGCCGATGCTGGGGCGATCGAACTGACCAAAAACCCCGAAGCGATGATGCGTGCGCTCATGCGCATCGCCGGGAAAGACCGCATTCCCGAAACCACCGATGATATCGCAATGATGTGCATTGAAAATCATGTGCCGTTTTTAGGACTGTTTGCCACACATCCACCAATCGATAAACGAATCGCTATGCTTTCGGCCACCACAGGCACACCGATCCCACAGCCGCCAAAAAACATTTCGGCCGATCCCTTACAGTCCTTTGGCCGCCCGGAAGATAAGCCCCGCCGGAATCCGTGGCTTACCCGCGCACGTCGGGATTAACGCGCCCTATACCCTGTAATATGCTTTGCATCCCTGCGGGCCATCTGCTATCAACAGCGAGGACTTTTCTTTTAGATTTCGTAACATTTTTTGAAATCTGCTAGAATAAAGTGTATAAGAATAGTACTCATTTTCAAAAAACTGGAGAGAAAAGAAAATGCAACCTGATCGTTATTCAAACACGCAAGCAAAGAGCCGCGAGATTGATGCGGGCCTGCGCGCGCACATGAACAGCATCTACGGAAAGATGACAGCAGGCGTCCTTGTGACCGCCCTCACAGCCATGGTTGTGAGCAGCTCTCCGTTTCTGCTGAAATTATTCCTAGGCGGACCGCAGCAATATATTGTTATCTTTGCGCCGCTGGCCATTATCTGGTTCGGCTTTAACCCGATGACCATGGCGGCCTCCAAGCTTAGACTGGCCTTTTTCGGCATTTCTGTGGCTTACGGCATCAGCTTTGCCTCGATTGCCGTACTGGCTTCGGCTGATCCAGCCTATGGGATTAATGTGGCCAAGGCCTTCTTCGTGGCCTCTGCCATGTTTGCAGGCCTGAGCATCTACGGCTACACCACCAAGACCGATTTATCCCCGATTCGTACATTCCTTACGATGGGTATTATCGGTTTGATCGCCGTGAGCGTTATGAATCTGTTCATCCAGAGCGATCTCATGGCCAATGCGATTGCCGGTGTAGGGATCTTGCTGTTTTCCGGGCTGACGGTCTGGCAAACACAGGAAATGAAAGAGATGTATCACCCGTCAATTTCGAAAGAAAAAAAGGACCGTTACGCATGGGCCGCGGCTTTGAACCTGTATATCAGCTTCATCGCATTGTTCCAGTACATCCTGCATTTCATGAACCAGCGCTAATAGGGCTGATCTAAAAAAGAATTCAAAAGCCCCGCTGTTATGCGGGGCTTTTTTTATGCCCCCTACATTCATGACTTTAAGACCAGCGAAAACCCAGTTGTTTTAATTGACAAAAATAAAATCCATGATAGTTTTGCGATCTACCATAAAAAAGAGGAGCAAAGCAATGTTCAAAGAGTTTAAGGACTTTATTGCCCGCGGGAATGTCATGGACATGGCTGTAGGGATTATTATGGGCGCGGCCTTTACCGCGATTGTAAAATCCATGGTTGATGACATGCTGAACCCGATAATTGGGATTTTCACCGGCGGGATTGATTTCGGCAGCCTTTATCTGAACTTGTCCGGCAGAGAATTTGAAAGCCTGGCCGCCGCGCAAGAGGCCGGGGCCGCGACGTTCAATTACGGCCTGTTTATCAACGCTGTCATCAATTTCCTCATCGTGGCCTTTGTTGTGTTCATGCTGGTCAGGAGCGTTAACCGCATCAAAGAAGCCGCTGAAAAAGAGCAGGCTGAAGCAGAAGCTGCACCAGCCGCTCCGCCAGCAGACGTTCAGCTGCTCACAGAAATCCGCGATTTGCTGAAAAAATAATCCGTCTTAGGACATGAATTAAAGGAAAAGCCCCGACAATATATGCGGGGCTTTTTTGTCTTGAAAAAGACTCTTGAAAAAAACTGGCGAAACCATTACTGATACACACACCTTTTTATAAAAAGGGCCCTTAGCTCAGCTGGGAGAGCGCTTCGCTGGCAGCGAAGAGGTCAGCGGTTCGATCCCGCTAGGGTCCACCACCTTATTTATGGGTTCGCCGCAGTAGCTCAGGAGTAGAGCAATGCTTTCGTAATTATCGGGTCGGTTGCTCGCGGCACTAGAAATACGGGGACTTTCGATCTTGCCCCGGCCCGTAAGTAGGCTATAAGTAGGTCGCATACATTTTGGTTTGCCGCAGTAGCTCAGGGGTAGAGCAATGCTTTCGTAAAGCATGGGTCGGGAGTTCAAATCTCTTCTGCGGCACCATTTTTCTAACAGCCTATAATGAAGAATATTTGTCGCCCAACAATTGCATTAACTTAATTGACATGGCCTGAGTGCTAACTTCATAGAGGCTTGCCAGTTCTGTTGGCCCTTCATCGGGGTCTATGAACGCACTCTTTGCATCTTCCTTTAGAAGTTCTGATGGCATGAGAAGTTCTGCTGCAAAACGATTTGCATCTATTTCTATTCTTTCCTCTCCAATTTTTGAACGACCATCTCTATGAAGTCTCTGATTGAGTGTTCGGTCAACATGCACTTTGTTTATTATATGACTGTGCATAACCAGATGTCCTACTTCATGTGCAAGAGTAAATCTTTGCCGGTTGATCGGATGCGTTTTATTGACGCCTATAATCACCTGATCTGATTCTTTATAAATCATGCCACAAAGCTCATTATCCAATTCCTTATAGACTGTATAACGTCAGCACAATTTGGACAGATGGCGGTGGATTGCTAAGGTGATGTTTTTGGCTTATCGAGACGACGAAGGAGTCGAAGATGAGCAAAAAACAGGACCACAAGGACGAGGCCGATAACAGGCTCTTCGATGGTGATTGGATGTAATAATCTCGAAAACAAAAGAAAAACGGACAGGGTGGCTCTATTGGGCTGCCCTGTTTTTTGAGAGATGGCTTAAAAAGGGTATAACAATTCCGAGAGAGGAAAAGGCTTATTCAAAAGCAGGGTCTTATGTCTCAATGCCTTTCGATTTTATGAAAGTTATTTACACATAGAGGTAATACTTTAATATCTAAATGTTTGAATGATTTTTTGGAGAGTAGAATTTATGCGTGTTGTTTTTAGAATATTGACGCTCTTGTCTATATTGTTTGTTTTTATACCAGTTTCTGTAGAAGCTGCGGACACATCTTCTCCAACAGAGCGGGTTTTAGAAAGAGTGTTTGATGAGGCTGAGAGAGCTATCATAGAAGAATATTTTGGTAAAAAAGATATCGGCATTCATTCTGATAAAAAAAGTAAGAATAAAGGTAAGTCAAAATCCACGCCTCCCGGATTGGCGAAAAGAGAAACTCTGCCTCCGGGGTTGGCTAAACAGCTAGAAAAGAATAGAACGCTTCCACCCGGCTTGGCCAAAAGGGATTTGCCGGATGATTTGCTTGAGCGATTGCCGCCTGCCAAGAAGGGTACTAAACGTATTGTTGCAGGCAAAGACGTTGTTCTGGTTGAGATGGGAACGGATATTGTCTTGGATATCATTAAAGACATCATATCCGAGTAGCTTAAGCGAATTACTGTCTACTTTTGAGTGTTCATTCAAAAAGACAGTCATGGCGCAAAGAGAAACGTCGGGAGTATAGACCTGTACCGATGAAGCTATTTTTCTAATGCTTATATTTTTCACAAATTTTATTCAATTTTTATTTTCATTCTATTAAAGTCTTCTTAATAATTATGAAAATTTAAACGCTCATTATGCTTAAATGTAAATTGGGGTTGCGCGTAATTAGTGAATGTACTTTTTAACGCGAGGGAGAGCGGGTCATGGGAAATCAATTTCTCAGCACAGGTGCTGTGTTTACAAACACGTCTTTAAGCAGCCAGATTACATCAGGACGAAAAGACGACGATGATAAAGATAACAACGGCAGCGGGAGTTCTATTACAAGCAGTCTAAGTTTTCAAAGCGGTGCAAACTCTTTAGCCGCTTCGGTTTCGGTTGGGCATTACGGTGGACATCAAGGTGGGCATCAACATATAAGCCAGCCGGTAACGACCGTTCATACAACGAATGTCAGCAATGTTTTATTAACGCAAAGTCTTGCAACTCCTGTCAAAGTGTCCACAAGCAGCAATACAGAGGTGCAGGTTGCTGATACGACCATTTCACTGGATGCACAAAAATCTGATTTTGGCGGCAAGATGACGTCGTTTTCCAAGAACGGCATCCATATTACGTTCGAAGACCCGGATCACATGGATCATACACCGGGTACGATGACGTGGATTGATACCGGTAAAGCGGCAGGCGGTTTTGGTATGGGTGGCAACGGAAATAAAGGAAAAGACACCGGCGCAGAAACCGTAACGGTTGATCTGGATGAAGCAGCTGATTTGGTGGACATTTCTCTGGTCGATCATGGGACCAAAAATTCCGATGATAATGTGACGTTCCAGGTTCATCAGGAAAGCGGTGATGTCACGGAAGTGACGTTAACACTGGACAGCAATGCACCGGACAAAGTGACTACATTCAGCTTTGATGGCGCAGATTACGGCGATGGTAGCATGATTACACAAGTTGTGTTTTACTCTACCAGCAATCTGGGTGGTGGAAAGGGTGAGGCCAGTTTCCTGATTGGCGGTGTTGAAGCGACTGTTTATGGAGACGAGCCTCCTGCGCCTGACCCGGTTGATGATCCGATGCTCATCGTCGGGCATAACGTCCATGATGTTGACGGTTCAGGTATATATTATGCTGTGGGTGATGGAAACGGCGTGATCACAGGTGGTGACAATCACGATATCCTGATTGGGGATTTTGGCGGTGCGACCACAACCAAAGTCACGCAGGATTATAATGTGAACCTGATTCTCGATGTTAGCGGCTCGATGTGGGCCACAGCCAGTACCGGAGAAACACGTCTTGAATTGATGGTGAATTCCGTCAAAAGTCTTTTGACTGATTTTTCCAGTTACGCAGACGGTAATATCAATGTTCATATTACAGCCTTTTCTACGGATGTTTATGCGTCCGCCACCTATATGGTGACAGACACAGGCAGCTTTAGCGGTGCGATGAATTTTATGGACAGCATGCTTTCGAGCAGTGGCGGTGTTACTAATTACGAAGCGGCGCTGCAGGATGCTATAACATGGTTGCAAAGTAGTTCGGCATTGCCAAATGCCACGACGACGACTTATTTCCTGAGTGACGGATTTCCGAACTATGCTGTTGATGATGCCGGAAACCCGATTTATCCTTATTACAGCGGCACGACAGCCATGAGTGAAATCCTTGGTGCTGATGGCACCAATGAAGTGGAGATGATCCAGTCGCTCAGTGATGAGGTGATCGGTGTAGGGATTGATATCGGCAGTTCCATTGTCAATCTCGATATTATTGACACAGACGGTTCAGCCCTGAACGTTCCGGCTGACCAGTTGCAGGCGGCTTTGCAAGCGACAAGCCCGCTCCTGCAACTGGCAACCGCCGGACATGATGTTATTCTCGGTGATGTCGGAAACGATATTATCTTTGGCGATACTGTGAATACGGATGCGTTGGGTCTAACCCATGGCCTGTCCACGATTGATGGCGACGGGTGGGAAGTCTTTACTCGCCTTGAGGCCGGGGAGAGCAACACCAATCCGGGCTGGGATCGTGACGATACGATTGCCTATATCCAGAACAATATGGAACTGTTGGGCAGTGAAACCGCGACTTCGGACGGGAATACCCGTTCCGGTGGTAATGATACGCTCAATGGTGGGGATGGCAATGATGTGATCTTCGGGCAGGAAGGCAATGACTTGATAACTGGCGGCGCTGGTGCGGATACCCTTTATGGTGGCAGCGGTGCAGATACGTTTATCTATGAAGCGTTGCTGGACGGTATTGATACGATTAAAGACTTTGATACGAGCGAGGGGGATATGATTGATCTCTCGGCTGTTATTTCGGGCTACGATCCACTCCAGCATGCGATTGATGATTTCGTCTATCTCACAGAAGATTCAGGCAATACAACCATTTCAGTTGATGTCTCGGGAAGTGGTGATGTGGTGAATGCCGTTGATCTGGCAATTCTGGAAGGCGTGAGCAATCTTGATCTGGCCAGTTTGGTCAATGACGGGACTGTCATCGTATAAATAGAATAAGTTTCTTAAAGGAAGACAAAGCCTTGGTTCCGTGCAGCCCCCTGTATGATCAAGGCTTTGTTTTTTAAAATGCTGTGAGGAACGGTAGGGGCGTAACCTGTATTGAATGAGCCGTTTTTTAGAGCTAAAGGGATCAAAGCCCCCCGATAAACCATCAATTCATTCATTCTAAAAGTAGATTAAATCGCCACGCCCGCGCATGGTTGAGCGACGTTCGATCTCCGGTAAAAAACTCCGTGTGCAGCGTAAGTAGGCCATAGGTAGGTCTGCGATTCAAAAAGCCTCATATTGTTTCAATGGCCTTAAAAACCTGCATTTCCGATTGCCGTTTTGCACCAATGAATTATCATGAAGTTTCGTATTTCTTCATACCCCTTAAAAGTATGATGTGAATAATTCGTAATGATGGGGCCGTAGGTTCAAATCCTACAAGCGGCACCATTTTCCGCTAGCTTCTATTATTAGGAATTTTTTAGAGCTACAACATTGTTTTTTGTAGGGTGATTTTATTCCAATTACAAATTTGCTTTGCACATTCAGAAATCCTTTGCTCCCAATCATGACAACCCAGCATGTTTTTCTTTGTCATATAAGAAATAAAGCGTTCTGCGTAAACGGCCTTAGATTTTTCAAATTTATCTCCCTCCCCCAACTTAAGATCATTTAAAAAGTCTTTTATGTCTTGATAAATCTCTGGTGCTTTTTGTTTTTTATAAAATCTTTTGAAAACTTCTGGTGGAATATAGTTCTCAATCTCTCTGCATTTAGTAATCCAGTGTCGTTCACCAATCTTCTCAATTTCTTCAGCTATTCTCTTTTTTGTTCTGTTTGGTTGTGTTTGTTCATTTTTCTTGTCGCTATCCATTAATACAATAGCATTTCGGTTAACCTTAAGAATATTAATAACATCTTCTATATTTAAATCAGGGTCATCTGCTGTTAAATGAGAAAGTAAGCGGCCACCATAAAAGACACACTGATAGTGCATTCCCTCATGTAATAAACCATCACTGTATAACTCAACCCAACGATTGAAATTTCATTACCGAATAGGCTTTTTTTTGTTTCATTTTTCAAAAAAAGAGACTATAAACCTCCAACGCACGTGTCTCTGGCCCCTGAACATTTCAGATAATGGTTATGCAACGGCGTGAATTTTTTTGAACCGGGGCGGGTTTTTTAAACTTTACAAGGACCCCAACCGCCGAGATTTGAAAGGGTTTACGTTATGAAACGTAATGTTGCAACGCTGTGGGGCCACGTGTGCTTCTTCAGTGCTTAAAGCTCTGGTCTGTCTTTAAAGAACCAGAGCAAATAAAGCACAAAAACACCCCAGTCTTGTAATGTATGCGTTTCACGGATTCCCCTTCTCGGTTTTGAAAACAGAGAAAGGAACCGCTTGTGACGAATGTTCAGGAAACACCAAAGCCGTGGGGCCAGCACCTCGTGCTTGACTTTGACGGGTGCCCGCTGGAATTGCTGAAATGCGCCGATCATATCCGCAAATGGAGTGCGGAGCTGGTCGAGGCAATTGATATGATTGCCTATGGCGAACCGATTATCGAGCATTTTGCAACCCACTCACACGAAGCGGCTGGCTATACATTGCTGCAAATGATCGAAACCTCGAATATTGCCGCGCATTTTGCTGAAAATACTGGCCAAGTTTACATCGATATTTTTTCATGCAAGGCCTTTGATAATCAAGTTGCGCTGGATGTATGCAAAAAGTATTTCGCACCACAAAATGTCAATCAATCCTGTATGCAACGCGGTATTTTCAACCAAGCCGGAGAGGTGGGGGATCAAGGTTATGCCGAAGCAGCCTGATTTTATCGAAGATGTTCACCGCATCTATCCTTCCAAAGGCACCAAGGCTTTTCAGGGTTTTGAGGTCAATAAGGTTCTTTTTGAAGACAAAAGCCCTTATCAGGATGTGGCCGTTTATACGAATGATGCGTTGGGGCGGGTTTTGGTACTCGATGGTATTGTCCAGATTACAAGTGCTGATGAGTTTATCTATCAGGAAATGCTGGCCCATGTGCCGATCTTTGCCCACGGCGAGGCGGAAAATGTTTTGATTATTGGCGGTGGTGATGGCGGCATCCTGCGTGAAGTCTTACGCCATGGATCGATCAAAAAAGCCGTGATGGTCGAGATTGACCAGATGGTTATTGATGCCTGTATCGAGCATATGCCGGAGATTAATCACGGCGGAAAGATATACGAAGACCCAAGTGCCGAGCTTATCGTTGGTGATGCTTTTGAATATGTAGACAAAACGAAGGTAATGTTTGATGCGGTCATTATCGATTCCACAGACCCGATCGGACCGGGGGAAAAACTCTTTACGGTGGATTTTTACCGCAATCTTTCCAAAATTCTGGCCCCACGTGCTTTTATATCAACCCAAGGAGGCGTGCCGATATTCCAGCCCAGAGAGGTCGCGCAAACGCTTGCCTCCCTCGTACAGGCCGGATTGCGGACAGATTGTTATATTGCAGCCATCCCAACCTATTACGGCGGCTATATGACGATGGGCTATGCCTCTAATCAGACCGAGCTGCACCCGCCTTTGACTGCACTTGAAGATCGCTACAAACAAGCCGGATTTTTAACCAGGCACTACAGCCCCGCGATACATCAGGCTTCCTTTGTGCTGCCGCCATGGATCGAAGCAAATATTGCGCATCCACAAGATCAGGAGGCTGCATAAGATGAACCATCTGGATAGTGATTTTTTCTCAACATGCTCAACAACTGGTGATCAATATGCAGGCCGTCATATTCTTGCTGACTTTTGGGGTGTGAAGCGCATGGGCGATCTGGCGTTTATCCAAAAAGCCATTGAGGAAGGTGCCCGTAAGTCCGGTGCTACGATCCTGCACTCCTATTACCATCCCTTTGGTGAGGGCATGGGGGTTAGCGGCGTAACCGTGTTATCCGAAAGCCATATCAGCATTCACACATGGCCGGAACGTGACTTTGCCTCACTGGATATTTTCATGTGCGGAGATTGCGATCCACAAGCTGCGTTAAATTATCTGTTGAAGGTCATGAAACCGGCATCTATTGATCAAAGCACGAATCGCCGTGGTCTTATCCCGGCTGTAGAAAAGGCCGTTGCATGATGAGGAAAGCAAACAATAAAACCATAATTGGCTGGGAAGAATGGTGCGCATTACCAGAACTTGGCCTGCCTGCTATTAAGGTGAAAGTGGATACAGGCGCAAAAACCTCTGCTCTCCATGCTTACGATATTGAACCCTTTACGGAAGACCAAGCAGACTATGTGCGGTTTAAAATTCACCCTCTGCAAAGAAACAATAAACTGGAGCGCTGCTGCGTTGCACCTCTTGCAGACTGGCGGTTTGTCACAAGCTCCAATGGAGAAAGGGAAAAGCGCTATGTTATTAAAACTGCGATTGAGTTCAGTTGCCGTACAATTCAGGCAGAACTCACCCTGACATCACGCCACAATATGGCTTTTCGCATGTTGCTTGGGCGCGAAGCTTTGCGAAAGGCCAAGTTCACAGTTGACCCTGCCAAGTCATATTTACTCGGCAAGAAAACCAATGCAGCCAAGCTTTACGAACATTTTCTGATATAGGAGTACCCCACTATGGAAATTGCAATTCTGGCGAGTAATCCCAAGCTCTATTCCAATAAAAGGTTAATGGATTCATAAGCTGGGCATAAAGACGGCTTATATTGAGCCGGGCAGCCCGTGGGAGAACGGCTATAACGAGAGCTTCAATGGACGTTTGCGTGATGAACTTCTAAACGGAGAGCTGTTCTACAGTCTGCGGGAAGCCCAAATCATTATTGAGAAATGGCGCACGCATTACAACCATGTCCGGCCTCACAGCGCTCTGGGCTATCGCCCTCCGGCCCCTCAGGGCTTACGCCAGTGATGATACCGAGAAAGGGAAACGTATGTTGAACATTACGAGGTTAACAATGGACCTAAAATCGGGGGTTGACCACTCATCTCGCCAACATTGCAAAAAAGTAATCTGAGCGTAACAGTAAGGTAATTCCTGCTTTGGTAGTGTTTTTTCATGGTTAAGAACCAGTGAAAGGAAAAAACCATGAAACATTT
>Ga0316201_10000416_pt1 | contig 23740 bp, 22 predicted proteins | sample CS6wburrow_MG_FD_204516 | JGI IMG/M metagenome (GOLD analysis project Ga0316201, IMG submission 204516) | Coastal sediment microbial communities from Delaware Bay, Delaware, United States - CS-6 worm burrow | ecosystem: Environmental > Aquatic > Marine > Coastal > Sediment | place: USA... | reverse complement strand
TCGGAGGACTCCGCGATGCGCGGGTAGACCTCGCGAGCCACCTCGACCACCTGGCCGCGGCGTTCACGCCCGGCGACGATGCGTTCGTAGATCTCAAAATGCCCGAACGCTGAATAATCCACCAGCACCTGGCAAAACTCCTGCAGTACATCCGTGCTCGGTGTCGCGTTCTTGAACGGCTCCAGACCGGCGACCCGACAGAACATCAACAGCATCTCCTGGCGCTCATCCAGGAGTTTCTGAACCATCTCGCGTGTACGTCCCCGTCGTTCTGTCATATTCGGTTCGCTGATCGTCATCGCTTTTTGTTCTCGCCTCATCCTCTTGCTCAGCTAGTTTACTCCGAATCGGTTCCGCGTAAACTGCGCGGGGACTGCAACGAACAGCAACCCGATTGGCCTTACCCGGCTGACGCCGGTCGTGAACTATATGATCGTGTGAAAACATCTCGCATCTTATGTCTCTGCTGCGCCCTGGCGCTGCCTGCGAATGCCTCGGCCTATGGGGCCAATGCAGAAGCCAATCCGTTCGTCGAGGCCATGTTGCGGATGATGGAGATATTCGGCCTGATCGATCGCAGCGCGCTGCCCTCTTACGCGCCTTATCTGTATGGCTATGGCGGGCAGCTCGGCTTGGGCGGTTTTCCGGGCATTTCGCCCTGGTCCGGATTCGGTGCAGTACCGGGCATGTCACCCGTGCCCGGTGCCGGGGGATTCCCCGGTGCCGCGCCCTGGCCAGGAAGTGGTCTTCCAGCCATGGGCGGAGCGCCTGGCAACTCGGGCGGCTTCCCGGCTTACGGACAGTGGGCAACGCCCGAACTTCGTGGCCCCCTCGACGGGGTCTGGGAACTGGAAAAGGGTGGTTTTGTTGTCATCAGAGGCAAGGCCGCACGTCTGTACCTTGATCGCGAAAAATACCAGGATTTTGATATCGGTTACGACCGGCAGTATCTGCGGTGGGCACCGCGGGCGGGTGGAAAATCCTCACGCTACCTCTACCAGATGCGCGAGGGGCGTATGATCCTGGCTGACGAGGACGGCAATCTGCTGTTGCTGCGCCGACGCCGTTGAGCTTCGCGGGCGTTCGACCCGGTTCGCTTGAGGCGCACCCCCCAGCGAGGCAAAATCCAGCGTCAGGATCCTGGCCGGACAACATCCCGGCAGGCTGACCTCAACAGGAGCACCAGTCATCGAAATGAACATCCAACGTATCGCACTTATCGGTGGCTCGGGTTTCGTCGGTCGGCATATCGCCCAAAGATTGCGCAACCGGGGATACCAGTGCCGCATAGTTACCCGCCATGCACACCGGCACGCCGAACTGCGCACCGTCGCGGAATTGGTCGAGGCCGATCCCTTCGACCGGGCAGGTCTGACCATCGCACTGCAAGGCTGCGAGGCAGCGGTTCACCTTGTCGGTGTGCTCAACGATGGCGGCAAGGATCGCAGCTTCCGGCGCATGCACGTCGAACTCGTGGAAAACGTGGTCAGCGCATGCCACGACGCCAAGGTGCGACGATTACTGCACATGAGCGCACTCAACGCAGACCAAGCGAGTGGCGCCAGCCTCTACCTGCGCAGCAAGGGTGAAGGCGAGAATCGTGCCCATACTCTAGGCAAACCCGGCATTGCGGTCACCAGTTTCCGACCATCGGTGATCTTTGGCGCAGACGACAGTTTTCTAAACCGTTTTGCCACCCTGCTGAAGATCCCGGGTCCCTTTCCATTGGCCTGTCCCGACGCCAAGCTGTCTCCGGTCTTTATAGATGACGTGGCGGCCGCTTTCGCCAATGCGCTGGAGAATCGGGAGACCTTCGGCAAGCATTACGAGCTGTGCGGGCCGCGGACCTACACCCTGAAACAGCTGGTGCGATTCGTCGCCGATCATACCGGTCACCACCACAAATTCATCTTACCGCTACCCGACTGGGCGTCCCGCATGCAGGCATCGATCCTGCAGTATTTCCCAGGCAAGCCGTTCACCCCGGACAACTACCTGTCGCTCGGCACCCCGAGTGTCTGCCGAGAGGATGGCCTGGCCGCCCTGGGCGTGACACCAACCTCGCTGGAGAATGCCGGTGCCCGCATCCTGACCGGGGCAGACAAAAACCAGCGCCGAAGCCTGCTAAGACGGGTCAGCCAGCGCTGAGTCGCAAGGGCTCACAGTCACTGCAGGTCCGCTGACATATCGAGCAGACCGTTCATCGCGGCCTCGCGTTGTTCAGGCTGCATCCCGGCCACCGCCCGGCACTCGTTCTGGAAGGCGGCCATGTCGCCATCCACCTGCTTCAGGATCTGCCTGAACGCGGGCACCAACGCATGGTAGGTGTTGACGCTTGCGAGATGCGCATTGTTGAGCGGCCGGTCGAACCAGCGGTCATAACCGGCGTAGCGACCCCAATCCTGCCTGAGCTGCATATAGCTTTCGCTCATGGCCTGCAGGATCGATGCCTTCTGCCGCAGCAGCTCTTCGCGTTCGACGTCTGCTGCATACAGGGCCTCGAGGTGCTCGCGTGTCCGCCCTATCAATTCCAGAAACGCCTGTCGGCGCTGTTGGGCGAGTTCATGTGCGCGGCGCTGCCCCGCAGTCCCATGCTGTTGCAGCCATCGCCTGACACCTTCCTGTTCGACGACCGTGGCGTAGGCCTCGTTGAACTCGCTCTCATCCCGCAGGTACAGCGACTCGTGGGCCAACTCGTGAAACACCAGGCCCGCGATATCGGGCAGGGGCCAGCCGATAACGGTGCTGGGCAGCGGGTCGCTGAACCAGCCCAGGGTGGAGTAGGCGGGGACGGGCTCAACCGCGATGTCCCAGCCCTCCTGCGCCAGTTGGGCCGCATGCGTCTCGGCATCCCGGCGACTGAAGTACCCGCGGTAGGCGGCACAGCCCACCACCGGGTAACACCATTCTTTCGGCACCAGAGAATCCACCGGTGCTGCCACCAGGTTCCATAACAGGGCATCGCGTTGCACGTCCGCATAAAGCTGGTAGCTTTCCGTCTCGGGCAGGGCCAACTGCTCGACGGCAAACTGTCGCAGGGCGGGCAGTTGCCGTAGCTGCCGGCGCACCGACTCTGGGGTGTCGGGGTCGACCAAAACCTCGTTGAGTGGCCGCGAGGCCGCCATCACGCCGAACTGACCGCGAACCGACTGGGTGTAATAGGAGAGTGTCCCGCAACCACCCAGCGCCAGCAGGGATAACATGATCAGCAGCCGCGCCATGTCGCTCCTGGGGTCAGATTGGGAAGAACACGGTCGAGGCAACGCTCTGGATCACATTCTTGATATGGCGGTTGGTACTGTCGGCAACCACCTGCGCCATCTGGTCCTGCAGAACGATCAGCTTGCCGGCCAGGCGTTCAAAACTGAGGTTACCGCCTGCTATCAGGGAATTGCTCAGCAGGTAGGGGCGGCCGTCGGGCTCCCGATCGTGCCCCAGCTTCCAGAATGCGATCTCGAAATTACGTGCGAGGTAATGGAGTTTCTGAGGATCGATGGTGTCAATCACGTAGAAGCGCTGCTTGCCGCCATACGCATCCATCAGCATGGTCCGCATGCCTTCGACGAAAGCGGCCACCCGGTCCCCAGGAAAGTTTTCGTCGAATGCGAGGTTGATCGCCGCGGCCGAACGCCGGCCATACAGGCCCGGATAGCGCGCCGGCCTGTGGGGTCCGAACAAGGCGCCGAGCGCGGCCTGCCGCGTCTTATGCCGCCCCCGCAGCAGCTGATTGGGGTTGCGCACGTATAGTTTGCGTGCCAGTTCGCGCAGGTATTCAAGGCTCAGGCGGATGTTGATCTCGGCGACCATGTCGCCATCCGTCTTCGCAATGGACTCAATCTCGAAATCGCGGGCCTGAACCGGCTGACCCGGCGCCGGACGCAACTGGCATGCGGCCAGAGCACTCGCTGAGCATAACAAGAACAGCCGCCTAGAGACGCCCACGCAAATCCCTTGATCGAAATCCGGACAGGCTCGTCGGCACATCACGCGCCAGCGCCATGACCTTGAAGCGTTCACCCATCTCGCCCGGCAGGGTCAGCTTTTTCACCCCCTGCATCACCTGCATATGTCGCTGCAACGCGGCAGGGTCGGACTTTGACAACATGCGGTCCAGGCCGTTGTCGATAAGGAAGTGTGCCTGCGTGGTGTAACCCGCCAATTCGAACCCGGCCTGCAACGCGGCGCGGGCCAACGCAGTGAAATCGACGTTGGCGGTCATATCCTGCAACCCCGGAAGCAGGTAGGGGTCGGCGTATGCGCGGTGCCGGAAATGACATATCAGGGTGCCCTGTCGACGCTCGGCATGATAATACTCATGCTGCGGATAACCGTAGTCGATCAGAAGGACGTAGCCGCGGCGGATACTTGCCGCGACCGCCTCGATCCAGGGTGAAAGCCGCAGGTTCAGCTCCGAGCTGTAGCCGTCGTCCATGGTGGCGAGATGCGGCTGCAGGGCGTCGATGGCCTCGCCAAGGCCGGGGCTACTCAGGGCGGCCCATTGATCGCACAGACCGTCGTCTTCATCAATCGCTACCGACAGCTCCTGCCACGTCTGCCCGGCGCACCGAAAGCGGTGGACCGGCATCGCATCGAGCAGCTCGTTGCCGACCAGCACACCGCAAAACCCGGGTTCCGGCAGACCGCTCAACCATTCGACATGATCGAGCAGGTGCGGCACGCTGGCGCCAAGGGTCTGTCGCTGCACCTCTTGCAGGTCCGGGCTGAGTTCCAGTATCTGGTAGCGCTCAGGCAATGCATCCAGGGCCTCCAGCTCGGCCAGCATATCGGCAGCCATGCGCCCCGACCCGGCCCCGACCTCGAGTACCTTGCCACCACCCAGGTTGCCCAGGCACTGAGCGACCTGTTGCGCCAGGCAGCGGCTGAACAATGGGGACACCTCGGGTGCGGTGACGAAATCCCCGGCCTCGCCGAACCGTCGGCGGCCGTTGACGTAATAGCCAAGCTGCGGCGTGTAAAGTGAGGCCTCCATGTAACTGTCGAACGGCAGGGCGCCGCCCGCGGATTCGATCAGCCCGACCAAACGGGCCCGCATCTGTTGCAGCAGCAAAGCTTCCGCGTCCGTCAGTCCGGGTAGATCCAAGAAAACAGCTCCAGGCGGAAGGTTGATCGGAAAACAGGCACCAGTTGGTATAGTCCCAGGCTGATCGTTCACGCGACCCAGTTTAGCAACCCGGGAGGGGCACTTGGAGCAATCTGACATCCTGCGGGGGAAAACCGCCCTGATCACGGGCGGGGCCACCCGACTCGGCGCGGCCACCGTGCGTCACCTGCACGCGGCCGGCGCTGGGGTGGTGATCCACTATCGCCGTTCTGCGGACCTGGCGAAGACACTGTGCGACGAGCTTCTGACAATCAGGCCGGGCTCCGCGACCACGGTTCAGGGTGATCTCGTGGACCCTTCATCATGGCCGCGCCTGATCGAGGCCAGCGTCGCCTTCGGCGGCGGCCTGGATGTATTGATCAACAATGCCTCGAGCTACTACCCCACGCCGCTGGCAGAAGCGACCACGGCCCAGTGGGACGACCTGTTTGGCAGCAATGCGCGCGCACCACTGTTTCTTGCACAGGCGGCCGAAGGGCACCTGCGCAGGCGCCGCGGCTGTATCGTCAACATGGTCGACATCCACGCCGAGCGGCCGATCGCCGATCACCCGCTGTACTGCATGGCCAAGGCGGCCAATGCCATGATGGTCAAGGCGCTGGCACGTGACCTGGCACCCGAGGTCCGGGTCAACGGCATCGCACCCGGGGCCGCATTGTGGCCCGAGGACTATCTCAGCGATGAGGACAAGCGGGAGATACTTCGGCGTATCCCCATGCAGCGCCCTGCGGGGGCCGATCAGATTGCGGCGGCGGTGATGTTCATGGTGACCGGACCCGACTACATCACCGGTCAGATCCTGGCGGTGGATGGCGGCCGCAGCGTGCAGCAATAATACCGATGCCTCACGCGTCGGCCTGTGCGATTCCGGAGTGCACCCAGACCCGGTTGCGTCCCGCACGCTTGGCCTCGTAACAGGCGCTGTCTGCATCGTGCAGCGCGTCCTCGGGCGAGGATTGATCGGGCGTCAGCTCGGCGAGGCCGATACTGACCTCGACCCGATGTATGCCACGTCTGCCGCTGTACTCGTAGCGTTGGACCGCGCTGCGGATGTTTTCCGCGATCGCGCAGGCGTCCAGCAGTGGGCAGTCGGAAAGGACCACCGCGAACTCGTCGCCCCCCAGGCGCGCCGCCATGTCCCCATTGCGGACCTCCTGACCGAGCAGCACTCCGACATCGCGCAATACCTGGTCCCCCGCCCTGTGGCCTTCAGCGTCGTTCAGGTCCTTGAAACGGTCGAGGTCGAGTAACAGCAGCACATGGCTGGTTTCTCCCCGGCCGGCCAGGCTGGCCTGGACGCCCTCGAGGTGCTCCATGAACGCATGCCGATTGAGCAGTCGCGTGAGCGGGTCGTGTTTGGCCAGCCAGGATACCTGCTCGCGTGCGTGCATCTCCTGGCGTGCACTGCTGATGATCATCCCGGTGAACACCACCACCCAGAGCAGGCTGACATCCAGGTAAAGGATCCCCAGATTCGTCTGCGCCAGGCTCTGTGCAGGCAGCCAACTCGCCGACAACAGGGTGACGGCCATGGCGACGACGCCCAGCAGCAGGACCGGGAACTGGTCGGCTCGCTGCGCAACCAGGATAAATACCGGAATCAGCAGGTAAAACACCAGTGGAGACCAGATATGGACCACCTGCAGCAGGCCGATGGCGGTGATAACGATCACGGCACCACAGGCCAGCAGCAGTTCCATCAACGGCTTGCCACTCAGGCGGATCGACCGGCGCGCCACCGCCACGAGCCCAAAGCCGCCGACCAACAGGAAGCCCACGCTGTTGCCAAGCCACCAAATCAACCAAAGCCGCAGGAGATCGAATTCGCTGCCGCCGAGCATCATGAAGGCGACGCTGCCTGCGCTGGCGCTTAACACCGGCCCGAGCAAGGCACCGAGTACCACGAACATCAGCACATCGCGCAGGTGCCGTAGGCCGGGGTCGATCCCGGCACGGCGCAGCAGATAGGCCGGAACGCCCGCCTCCAACATGCTGCCGGCCGCCGACAGGGCCGCCGCCTCGAGGGGCAGACCCAGCACCCAGCCAAGTGCCAGCATCGCCGGCGGTATAGCGATGACATGACCGAGACCGAACCAGTAAACCATGGCAAAGGCAAACCCAGAGGCAGGCCAGACCGGTGTAATCCCGGTCTGTGCCGACTGCAGCTGCAGACCGGCCATACCGAGCACGAAATAGCCGGCGATAAACAGCAGGAATATGACCGCCTGCTGAATGGCAGGCGTGGGGGTTTGTTCTGAATCTGAATATGTTTCTAATTGCCTTCTCAAACGGACTCCCAGCCGGTTCCAGTCAGCCAGGGGGCATTCTCCAGCCGCTGCAAGCCCTCCTCGTTGCCCGGTGCAAATCGGGCCCACAGCGTCCGATAACTCTCCCCGAGCTGCGGGTGGATCTCATCGCCCGCCACGTCGGCCAGCGGCGCCAGGACGAAGGCATATCGCAGTATCTCGTCACGCGGCAGCGATTTTCCACCCTGGTTCGTGACCAGATCACCGTAGGTCAGAAGATCGAGGTCGAGGGTGCGCGCGGCAAACTTGCCACCGCCGCGCTCGCGGCCGTGACGCGCCTCGATCCTGCGCATCAGACCATGCAGTGTCGCCGGCGAAAGTTCGCTGTCGAATCCGACCACCAGATTGAAGAACGCATCACCCGTGAATCCCACTGCCTCGGTTTCGTACACCGGCGAGACCGTCAGCTCCCCAAACATCTCGCGCAGATCCTGCAGAGCAGCCAGGATATGCCTCTCGCGCTCGATGTTGCTTCCGACACTGACCCAGACGCGTGGCATCAATAAGGCTCTCCACGCTCGATGATGACGCCCACGTCAGTTGCACCGCGCACAGCCCCCTTCTTGTTCAGGGTCAGGCGCACCCAGCGCACGCCGTATTCCTCGCGGATGATCCGGGCGCAGTGTTCGGCCAAGGTCTCGACCAGCTGAAAGTCGCTCTCGCCAACGAACTGGATCAACCGTTTCGCCACCGACTTGTAGTTGAGCGTGTCTGCGATGTCATCCGACGCGGCGGCACGGGCAACATCCGCACTCATCTCCAGGTCGAAAATGATTGTCTGGCGCGTACGCCGCTCCCAGCCGTAGATACCGATCACGGTATCGATGCGCAGATCGCGCAGGTAGACGATATCCATCCGCAACACACCCGTACTGAATATGCTCGGATGTTAGCAGGTCGCCCCCGGGGCCGTGGCGCCACACTTTCGCCCGGTGCCCTGCTTCGTGCAAACTGCAAGCCTTCGAAGGAGCCTCCCCGACCGTGCTGAACCTGTCACTGATCATTGCCGCGTACCTTGTCGGATCCATCTCCAGCGCAATCATCGTGTGCCGCCTGATGGCGCTTCCTGACCCGCGCACACAGGGCTCGAGCAACCCGGGCGCAACCAACGTGCTGCGCATCGGCGGCAAGAAGGCGGCGGCCATCACCCTGCTCGGTGACAGCATCAAGGGATTCATCCCAGTGTTTGCCTGCCACCTGCTAGACCGCGGTGAAGGGGTTTTCGCCCTGGTAGGGACGGCGGCCTTTCTCGGTCACCTGTACCCGGTATTCTTCGGTTTCAAGGGCGGCAAGGGCGTGGCCACCGCACTGGGCGTGCAGTTCGGGCTCAGCTGGGCCATCGGCGGCGCTGTCGGGGCGACCTGGCTGTTCATGGCCAAGGTCGCCAATATCTCGTCTCTGGCGGCACTGATCTCGATGGCGCTCGCACCGCTTTACCTGTGGCTGATCTGGCCCTCGGGCGAGTTGTTGGCGATGCAGGTCCTGATCACCGCGCTGCTGATCTGGCGCCACCGCAGCAACATTCGCAATCTGCTCCATGGGCGCGAGGACGCGATCTCGGGGCCGTCGGATGAGTGAGTTCGGGACCCTTCAACTCCCCGTGGCCAATTCCTGCATGGGCCAGCGCGGCCGGATTGCGAATGCTAGCCCCTCGTGCTGGCCGGTTTGCAGCCGCTGCCAGCCCGCGTAGGCGATCATCGCACCGTTGTCGGTGCACAATTCGGCGCGCGGGTAATAGGCTCGACCGCCCAATTCAGCCATCAGGCGGTCCACGCGGGCACGCAACTCCCTGTTCGCGCTGACCCCGCCGGCCATCACCAGGGCCCGGCTGCCGGTCTGCTCAACCGCACGCCGGCACTTGATCGCCAGCGTGTCAACCACCGCCTCCTCGAACGCGCGGGCGATGTCGGCATGCAGCCGGTCGATCTGGTCTGGCGGGACAAGCCCGGTCTGCTGCTGCAAGGTGGTCAGCGCAAAGGTCTTGAGCCCGGAAAAACTGAAATCCAGCCCGGGGCGGTCGGTCATGGGGCGGGGAAAGCGGAACCTGTCCGGGTCGCCGCCCTTCGCCAGCGCCGCCAGCGCCGGGCCGCCCGGGTAGCCCAGGCCGAGCAGCTTGGCCGTCTTGTCGAATGCCTCACCGGCGGCATCGTCGAGCGACTCACCGAGCAGTTCGTAGTCGCCCACCGCGGCAACCTGGACCAGCTGGGTATGGCCACCCGACACCAGCAGGGCAACAAAGGGGAAGGCCGGGACCTCGGGTTCCAGCATGGGTGCCAGCAGGTGTCCCTCCATATGATGTACCCCGAGTGCCGGCACCTGCCAGGCCCAGGCAAGGCTGCGCGCAAACGCCGCTCCGACGAGGAGCGCCCCTGCCAGACCGGGGCCTGCCGTGTAGGCCACGCCGCCGATATCGCCGGTTTTCAACTCCAATTCATCGAGCAGCTCCCGGATCATCGGAGCCAGCTTGCGGACATGATCGCGCGAGGCCAGCTCCGGCACGACGCCCCCGTAATCGGCGTGCAGGGGGATCTGGCTATAAACCGCGTGACCAAGCAGGCCGCGGTCGCTGTCATATACGGCCACCCCGGTTTCATCGCAGGATGTCTCGATGCCCAGCACTCTCATGGCCTTGCAACCTTTGCATTTCGGGGAATGAGGCTTTAGAATTCCGCGCCTTTGTGGGCTTCGGGGTGTTTTCCGTGGCCGTGAAGTGTCCATTTTAACCGTTTGTCGATCCGAGGAAGCAATGCCGCACGTACGCGTGAAAGAAAACGAACCCTTCGAAGTGGCCATGCGCCGCTTCAAGCGATCCTGCGAAAAGGCCGGTGTCCTGGCCGAAGTCCGCCGCCGCGAATTCTACGAAAAGCCCACCTGGGAGCGTAAGCGCAAGGCCGCTGCCGCCGTGAAACGCTGGCAGAAGAAGGCCGGTCGCGACGTCCGCCGGTTCGAACGCCTGTATTGATTCCTCCCCACCCGTGCTGAAGCAACAGATTACCGACGCCATGAAGGCCGCCATGAAGGGCGGCGACAAGGCGCGCCTGGGGGTCGTCCGCCTGATGCTTGCCGCGATAAAGCAGCGCGAAGTCGACGAACGGATCGAGCTCGATGACAGCCAGGTGTTGGCGGTGCTGGACAAGATGGTCAAGCAGCGTCGCGACTCCATAAAGCAGTACGGTGACGCGGGCCGGGACGATCTGGTCGCCCAGGAAGCCTCCGAGATCGAGATCATCCAGGACTTCCTGCCGGCAGGCCTGTCCGAATCCGAGGTCGCTGCCATTATCGAGGCCGCCATCGCGGAAACCGGTGCCGAGTCCATGCGCGACATGGGCAAGGTCATGGCGATCGTCAAGCCGCAGGTCCAGGGCCGCGCGGATGTCGGCATGGTCAGCGGCCTGGTCAAGCAGAAACTGGGCTGAACCAGCGCTTCAGCTGATACCCAGCCTGTCGGACTTGACCGTTTGCAGCGAAACAGTGTTAAGCCGACAGGGTGCTAGGCTTCCACCATGCCCGGTGCCATTCCCCAGAACTTCATAGATGAACTGCTCTCACGGGCCGATATCGTCGAGATCATCGGCCGACGCGTCCCGCTGAAGAAGGCCGGCCGGGAATTCCAGGCCTGCTGCCCATTCCATACCGAAAAGACCCCTTCTTTCACGGTCAGCCCGACCAAGCAGTTTTATCACTGCTTCGGTTGCGGTGCCCACGGCTCCGCGCTCAGTTTCCTGATGGAATATGACCGCTTGAGCTTCCCCGAATCGGTCGAAGAACTCGCCTCGTCCATGGGACTCGAGGTGCCGCGCGAGGCGGGTTTCGAGCAGGGCCCCGACCATCGGCCTTTGTACGACATCCTGGAGCAGGCGGCGGCGCACTATGCGCGGCAGCTTCGCCAGCACCCGCAGGCACCCCAGGCCGCGGACTACCTGCGCAGACGGGGGGTCAGCGGCGAGGTGGCCGCCGACTTCCGGCTGGGGTATGCCCCGCCGGGGTGGGACAACCTTCTTAAGGCACTGGGGGGCGACGATCACAGGATCGGCCTGCTGCTCAATGCCGGCCTGATCACCGAGCATGACGGGAAACGCTACGACCGCCTGCGTGACCGGATCATCTTCCCGATCCGCGACACCCGCGGCCGGGTGGTGGGCTTCGGTGGCCGCCTGCTCGGCGACGGCAAACCCAAGTATCTCAACTCGCCGGAAACACCGGTCTTTCACAAGGGCCGCGAGCTTTATGGCCTGTACGAGGCGCGCCAGGCCGAAGGACATCCTCCCCGACTGCTGGTCGTCGAAGGTTATATGGACGTGGTTGCCCTGGCCCAGTACGGGATCAGTAATGTGGTCGCCACTCTGGGCACGGCGACCACGAGCGATCACCTGGAAAAGCTCTACCGTGTCACCCCGGAACTCGTGTTCTGTTTCGATGGCGACCGTGCCGGTCGCGATGCGGCCTGGAAGGCCCTAAACACGGTGCTGCCGCTGATGCGCGATGGACGCCAGGCCAGGTTCCTGTTTCTGCCGGACGGCGAAGACCCGGACAGCCTTGTCAGAAGGATTGGCGCCGAGGACATGCAGGCCGAGATCGGCCGCGCCCTGCCCCTTTCCGAGTTCCTGTTCGACAAACTCGCAAGCCAGGTCGACATGGAGAGTCTGGATGGGCGCGCACGCCTCGGTGAACTCGCCAAGCCGCTGCTTGCGCGCCTGCCGGCCAGCATGTTTCGCGACATGATGGACCAGGCCCTGCACGAACGCATCGGCCTCAGGCAGCCACCCGCCGCATCGCAGGCAGGGCGCCAACCGGCCCCGCGCCCGCCTATCCGACGGCCGCAGGGCAGCATCCCGCCGATTCGGCGAGCGGTCGCACTGCTGGTGCAAAATCCCGAACTGGCACAACTCGAACTGCCTGGCGGCTGGGAGAGCCTGGATTCGCCCGGCATCGACCTGCTGCAGGACCTGATCACCGCCGCGCGGGCCCAACCTTCCATGCGCAGCGCGGGACTGGTCGAGCGCTGGGACGACCCAACCACCCGCCAGCACCTGGCCAAACTCGCCGTGCTGGACCTGGGGATCCTCGAAGATGCCCGCGAGCAGTTTCTCGGCACCCTTCGCTCTCTCGCCATAGATCAGCGTCGGGCCGAACGCGAGGCCCTGCTTGCGAAAAGCCGCAGCTCGCCACTCACTGAAGAAGAAAAACAACGACTTAGGGAACTTTACCGCGCGCCGCCGGCCCAATGACCTGTAGACAACTGACTGGCAGAAACCAGCGAGCACTGCTACAATGCTCGATTCAATTTTTCATCCTCACGCCGAGCGGCCGGCTCGGCGGGGGGACGTGTGTGCGGAACACCGAGGATCCCCATGGGCAGCCAAAAACAGCAATCCAGCATCAAAGACCTGATCGCGAAGGGTAAAGACCAGGGCTTCCTCACCTATGCCGAAGTCAACGATCACCTGCCTGATTCGATCGTCGATCCGGAACAGATCGAAGACATCGTGCGCATGATCAACGACATGGGTATTTCAGTGCACGAAACCGCGCCCGAGGCAGACGACCAGACCCTGTCGGACAACGCCGTTTCTGCAGACGACGATGCTGCGGAGGCAGCCGCCGCCGCGTTGGCCACGGTGGATAGCGAGTTTGGCCGCACCACGGACCCGGTCCGCATGTACATGCGCGAGATGGGCACCGTGGAGCTCCTGACCCGCGAAGGCGAGCTGCGTATCGCCAGGCGTATCGAAGACGGCCTCAACCAGGTCAGCGCGGCGCTGGCCGCTTTCCCGCCGACCGTGGAAAAGCTGGTTGAACAGTTCGACCTGGTGGACAAGGAAGAGACACGCCTGACCGATGTCATTGTCGGCTTCGCCCTCCCGGACATCGGCGACACCATCCCGAAGCCGGCCAAGACGGTGGCCGATGCGACCAAGAAGCCGGATCCCAACGATTCCAGCGACGACGACGATGCTGACGAAGAGCCGGAGGATACCGGCCTGGACCTCGAACTGGTCGCCGAAAAGGCCAATGAGCTGCGCAAGCAGTTCAGGACCTGGAAGCGCGAGCTGGACAAGACCGGCAACAGCGAGAAAACCCAGAAGTGCTGCGAGAAAACCGTCACCGCGTTTCTCGAGTTCCGCCTGGTTCCGGCGCTGTTCCTGGGTCTGACCGAAACCCTGCGCGGGGTGGTCAACCGCATCCGGGAACAGGAGCGCCTCATCCTGGATATCTGTGTCAACGAGTGCGGAATGTCGCGGCGCGACTTCATTGCGTCGTTCCCCAAGAACGAGACGAATTTGGATTGGGTTGCCGACCAGGCAAAGAGCAAGAAACCCTTTGCCGGCAATCTCGGTGCACGCAACGAGGATATCCGGCGTGGACAGCGCAAGTTGGCCGAGATCGAAGAATTGTGCTCCCTGAGCATCAGCGACATCAAAGAAATAAACCGGCGGATGTCGATCGGCGAGGCCAAGGCCCGCCGCGCCAAGAAAGAGATGGTTGAAGCCAACCTGCGACTCGTCATTTCGATCGCCAAAAAGTACACCAACCGCGGGCTGCAGTTCCTCGACCTGATCCAGGAAGGCAACATCGGCCTGATGAAGGCGGTGGACAAGTTCGAGTACCGACGGGGATACAAGTTCTCGACCTATGCCACATGGTGGATTCGCCAGGCGATCACGCGCTCGATCGCCGACCAGGCACGCACCATCCGCATCCCGGTGCACATGATCGAAACGATCAACAAGCTCAACCGGATTTCGAGGCAGATGATCCAGGAGATGGGCCGCGAACCCACGCCGGAAGAACTCGCCGTGCGCATGGAGATGCCGGAAGACAAGGTCCGCAAGGTCCTCAAGATCGCCAAAGAGCCGATCTCGATGGAGACCCCGATCGGTGACGACGAAGACTCGCACCTCGGCGACTTCATCGAAGATCAGCTGGCGATGTCACCGGTCGACTCGGCCACCATGGAAGGCCTGGCAGAGGCGACCCAGAACATGTTGGCCGGCCTGACGTCGCGTGAAGCGAAAGTTCTGCGGATGCGTTTCGGCATCGACATGAACACCGACCATACGCTGGAAGAAGTGGGCAAGCAGTTCGACGTCACCCGCGAACGCATTCGCCAGATAGAGGCCAAGGCACTGCGCAAACTTCGCCACCCTTCGCGGTCGGACAAGCTGCGCAGCTTCCTCGACGGCAGCGAGAGCTAAAACCGCAAGGGCCGGGAACGCCGGTCTTTAGGTTATCATCCTGCCACCTATTCCGGGCCTATAGCTCAGTTGGTTAGAGCAGGGGACTCATAATCCCTTGGTCCCTGGTTCGAGTCCAGGTGGGCCCACCAAATCCATAGCGCTTGATGGCTTGTCACGTTGCGACCAGGGGACCCGAATCCCTTGGTAGGTCTGGCAGGGCCCCCTGGCTTTCCCGGTGGGGCTATTGCGCGGGTGATGGACCGTGGTGAGCAGCGGCAATCTGGCCCTGATAAGACAAGTACAGCCGGCATCGAATAAGTACATGGCTTTCTATACCAACACCACGAAGGAAAACAGACATGAACTTCTACGTACGAAACGTTTTCTTCGCACTGACAATGTTGCTGCCCTTCGGCTCGGCTGTCGCCGACGCCTACTCGGAAACCAGGAAAATGTTCGAGGATGCCGGGGCCTCCAATCTGTTCGAAAACGCCTATGGCTACGCGCTGTTTCCCACCATCGGCAAAGCCGGTTTCTGGATCGGCGGCGCATACGGTGAAGGGCGCGTCTATCGGGGTGGTAGTGAAATTGGGGAGACCACCATGACCCAAGCTACCGTTGGCTTTCAGCTTGGAGGAGCCGCATACAGCCAGGTCATCTTCTTTGAAGACCAGCGTGCGCTCGATGACTTCACCAGGGGTAACTTTGAGTTTGGCGCCGGCGCTCAAGCTGTAGTGATTACTGCGGCTGCAAACGCGTCCGCCAATACCAGCGGCAGTTCAGCCGGCGCAAGTGGCGGCCAGAACAATGCCATCACAGCAGGAAACTACTACAAAGGTATGGCCACCTTCACCATCACCAAGGGCGGGTTGATGTACGAAGCCAGCATTGGCGGGCAGAAATTCACCTATAGGCCCTATCCAACTGGCAACCGTTTGCGGCAATGACCAGATCGTCACGATATCCGCAGACTCGGATGAATTCCGTGGGGGGATCTGTGGTCGGCCGCTCCTTCCCTCGCCCGACGCTGTCATCCCCTACCCCCACCACCGATTCAGGGTCGGCACCTCTGGCTGGCTCCAGCATGGTCACCGCGGGGTACTCTGCAACAGCAGTCCTTTGTTAGCGCCGCGGCCCCTGCTCCAGTCGCTCAAGGCGAGCCTTGATATCCTCCAACTGCTCCTGCATCTCCAGGACCAGATCCTCCAACTGTTCGAGGCCCCTCTTCTTCTGCCCGACTTCAAATGCGGAAACATCGGGTGCGGCAGGCGCGGCCAGGTTGGCATCCTCACCACCAAACAGATGCATATAGCGGGGCTCGCGCGACCCAGGGTCACGCGCCAGACGCGCCGCGAACGGTCCATCGCGGCGCTCGGTCAAACCAACTAATACCGCCTCGGTCTCATGAACATCCTCGAACTGGCAGAGGCGGCGGCTGCGAGCGCGGAGTTCGCCAGCAGTCTGTGGGCCACGCAGCAATAGCAAACAAATTATCCCAATTTCCTGGACAGTGAACTCCAAGCTTCCGAATCCGACATTGCCAAACCGGTGTTGATACTTGGTCACCCGACTGCCGAACCCTCCACGATCACTGACCAGGTGCTTTTTCAACAAACCATCGAGGGTCTGCTGGACCTCTGCGTCGCTAAGGTGCATTACGGGGTCACGGCTGCTTTTTTGGTTGCAGGCGTTTGTAAGTGCGCTCAGAGAGAGCGGGTACTGCTCGGGCGTAGTGATCTCCTTCTCGATCAGACAGCCGATGACTCTGGCTTCGGGCGGGGTTAGTTGGATACGCATGATTGAACTCTTCGGATCAATTTCCGCTCAAGATAGGTTATTGCCATGGTAGTTCAAATGGAGAGATGGCGAGTCCTCTGGTGGACGACTTGATGCCCGCCCCCTGGGAACCAGATACCCCTACCCTGATTAGCATCACCGAGTGGTTCCCATTGCCCCTGCGGCACTGACGGTCATTACCGCACAACAAGCCATGTACCTGATGGTTTTGAACTCGTCATGCCCCGTCCGAACCACAAATCTGACTCGCAAACGAACACTTCTGCACTACTACTTTGCGTTCCCGGCAGGACAATTGCGTGAGTGAAGGGGAGGCGAAGACCTGGAAACCTGAGAATCCGGAAACCAGGGCCCCAGTCTTTCAGATCCGGCTATCCGCCCGGCCAATGCGGGGCAGAGCGTCATGGAACATCCATTGTCGACGAACTGGTCATTCACCGAGTCGGCCGACCAGATCAGATCAGGAACCGACGTAGAGCGGAGATAACCGAATCGAACGCTTTTCCCTTTGCTGATAGACTCAAAAGTTGGTCACAAAGTTCCACTAACCGGTCTTCTCCAAGAACGACGTGATTGCGGATGTTGGCGTAGTCTTGGCCGGTGTGCTCGTAGCCACAACCGCTTCGCGAATTCCCGATCTGGTGATCGGCATCATCGTGGCCGTTATTGTAATCCGCGGACGAATTCACATCATACGAGACGCGAGAAATGAAGATGCAACAAGAAGCTGTTGCAGTTCCTCGTGACCTCTATATCCAAGTCTCCGGGTCGGAGTCTTCCAGAAAACCCCATGTTCAATCTGTTCGTCTTCGAGGGAAGCTTACGATTCAAACGTCAAGTTTGGCTCGAACCAAACGAAAACCTTTCTGTGTGAACGTGACCACGAACGCGAGTCGCGCACTTGTGCTCGTGGCCTCAATGAGAAACATGTCACATCCAGTGTCTTCTGCAGATGCTTTAGTCTGCGCATCTGGATCTGAATATCGGAAGCCTCTATGTCGATCGCAACGCCCTTTGAACAACTGATGCTGGAATACGTAAACCGGGCGCGAATGGACCCGCAGGGTGAGTTTGACCGGTTCATCCTGAGCAGCAGTCCCGTACAAGCGATCGAATCGAACATCACTCAGGCACTTGGTTACTTTAGGGTTGACCTCCAAGTTTACCAGCAGCAGTTGGCGGGATTGGCGGCAGTGGCGCCACTGGCCTGGAACTCGGCTTTGGGAAGTGCCGCCACGGCACATTCGCAACTCATGATCGACCAGGACACCCAATCCCATCAATTGACCGGTGAAGCGAGCCTGGAGAGCCGTGTATCTGCAGCCGGTTACACGAACTGGAGTCGTCTCGCAGAGAACGTCTATGCATATTCTGAATCACCCGCCTTTGGCCATGCGGGATTCTTCATCGATTGGGGAAACGGTCCAAACGGCATCCAAAGTCCGGCGGGGCATCGCAATAATATTATGAATGCCAACCTTACAGAGGTTGGAATCAGCGTGATTGAGGACAGCAGTGGCTCAACTTCGGTAGGTCCATACGTCACTACTCAAGACTTTGGTGCGCGCTCGGATTATCAGGCGCAGTATCTCGGGGTCGCTTACAACGACTCTGACGGCAACGGCTTTTATTCGATGGGTGAGGGTATAGGCGGTCTCACGGTTACGCTGGAGCCTGCTGCGGGTGGCGGCGCCCTCACTGCTACTCAAGTTGCCGGCGGCTATAGCATCGAGGCAATTCCGGGCCTAAACACCGTGACCTTCTCTGGAACAGGACTCTCGACCAGCGTCACTGCCAAGGTGTCAATCGATACGCAAAACGTCAAGGTCGATCTGGTCGATGGGAACAGGATCGAGTCGTCCGCGGATACAACTTTGAGTGATGGCGCCGTAGATCTGGTGTTGCTGGGGCAATTCGAGACGGCAGGTACCGGAAACGGGATGGACAATATCCTGACGGGTAGTCTTGGAGACAATCAGCTCTTAGGCCTATCAGGACATGACACGCTGTACGGTGGTGAAGGTGACGATATTTTGAAGGGGAATGGAGGCAGGGACTTCCTTTATGGTGACAGCGGAAACGACACCGCCTTCGGGGGAGTAGGTGCCGACACGATATTCATGGATGCAGGTAACGATATCGCGAAGGGAAACAAGGGCAATGATTTTATAGACGGCGGTGCAGGGAACGACACCTTGTACGGCTATAAACACAGCGACAACCTCTATGGGGCGGGGGGGGACGATGATCTTTGGGGTGGAAAAGGCAATGACAACCTGTCTGGCGGTTCAGGCGCGGACACCCTGGCCGGCGGATCAGGCGCCGACGTCATTACCGGTGGAATTGGAGACGACATTCTAATCGGTGGACTGGGCGACGATACCTTCGCTTTCGAGGCGGGATTTGGTTCGGACGTGATAGAAGACTTCCATTTCGGAGAGGATGGGATCGACGTCATCGATTTTTCCGCGCTGGGCATCGGCTTCACAGATTTGACGTTAGTTCGGCAGGGGACGTCCACCCTGATAACCACTCCCGATGCCGACAGCGTTCTGTTGCAGGGTGTGCTGCCGGTTGAACTGCTCGACTATACCGATTTTCTCTTCTGAATCCGGCGCGGTGCCGCGCGCATGCGCCGGGTTTCCAGATACCGAGCCGGGTGGAGAGAATCGCTCGCCAAATGGCGGAATTTTTATCCAGTTTCCACGGACGGCTGAGCCAACTGCTCCGCCCAGGTCAAAACCCAATCCAGCCGGAGCCGCCCACTGCGGACCAAATCCCAGCAAAAAAGGTCAGGCTCAGGAGCGCAATTTTCCGCTGACACGAAAATCGCGGCGACGGCCTGCCCATTCCTAGCGACGGCAATACCTTGCCGCCTCGGCTTCCTGTTTGGTCCAGGTTTTCAGCCGATTGATCAACAAACATTGGCCGCTCAGGGGGGGCGCCAAGTGGCATGCCAATTGCTTCGCCTTTACGGAGTTTCACAAATTCTGAATCCTTGGGTGCACCTTATGAGTCGAAACGTGGCAGTCGGACTGTTGGGCGGAGCCGTTATCGCTTCAAGCCTGGCGCTAGTGACAGGAGCGACCTCTATCTGGCTCGTGGTTGTAGCTGGCTTCATCTTCGTTGTCGGCGGCACGTTGCTGACTACGATCCTGAGCGAGGGATGCCAAACAGTCGAGTCCATCTTTTACAAGATACCCACAATATTCTCCGAGCAGCAGATGAGCTTGGGTGCCGATGAAAACATCTTCCTGCAAGTGGCAACATACTACCGCCGCGGCAGAGTGCCCCTGGCGGAAATGGCATTGAAGGGAATCCATGATTCCTATTTACAGCTCGGTAGCCAACTCATTATCGACCGTTGCAGTGAGAAAGATATCTTCAGGGCCCTCCAGTGGCACATATCCAGCGCCCAGGAACAGGAGCGCAGAGAACTGCGCATCTTGCAGTCCATGGCGGGTTTTGCTCCGGCCTTCGGCATGCTTGGAACTTTAATGGGCTTGGTGCACTTGCTGTTCAATCTGGGGAGTAGCGGGCTGGAGGTCGTGGGTTCAACCCTGGGTTTCGCCATGATCACCACCGTCTACGGATTGGTGACAAGCAATCTGATCGTCAAGCCTACCGCTATCAAGTTGGAACAGCGACTGCGCGAGCAATTGGCATGGCAGCAGGTCAAGTACGAGCTGATCATGCTCTTATACGACAAGGCGCACCCTACCGTTATCCAGGAAACCTTGAACGCCTTCAAAACCGGAAGGTCCACGCATGTTCCGCCCGCGGGATCTCCAGCTGCATCGATGGTCAGCGCCTGCCCTGGTTGACGCAAGGAATTGGAAACAAAGGAGACAATCCGGTCTTTTTCTTCCGTTGAGAGACATGCGCACGCCGGCCATTACCCCGTTCTCACTGATCCTTGGGGAGAAATATACGCGGGGCAGGAACGGCGCGACAACTGGATGCTGAGCTATATCGACATACTCACCCTCATTCTGACGCTTCTTGTACTGTTGTTGGTACTTCAACCGAAGCACGAATCCCGCGTATCGGAAGAAATGTATGAATTCGACGGGATTTCGTCACAGGCGCGGGCCGATCCACAGCCACAGCCACAGCCACAGCCAAAGCCAAAGCCAAAGCCAAAGCCAAAGCCAGATGAAGTAATACCGGATGACGAAATACAAGCCGAGGACTCCATTGCCTCGATCCAAAAAGTCGATTCGAACCCTGAGCAGGAAGTATCGGCAGAGTCTGGGGTGGCGGCAGCTGGGGTTGCCGCAGAGCCTGCATTCGACAGAGAGGAAATCGGCAATGTGGATTTGGGTGCAAACGAATCCGCTTTGCAGCAGCCGGAATCGGGGGCCAGCAAACCGACCCCAGACCCCCAGATTTCTGCAACATGGCTGCTCGCGAAGCAAATTGATGGTGCCGCCATGCATCCGCTTGCGGATCCTGTGGAATATCCTCAAACCGACAGCTTGGAAGCACTCATGTCGGAGCTGACAAAACGGGATCTGGATAGCCGGCTGAAAGTGGCCCAGCTTGCCGAGGGTGTGCATCTAGAGGTGAGTGAAAAGATTCTCTTTGCGAAGGCAAGCGCCAAGCTGAAACATGAAGGACAGATCCTCCTGGAAGATTTGGCGCAAGTCCTGTTGCAGCATCAGGGGATGATTTCGGTAGAAGGGCATACGGACGACCAGCCCATCTCGAACATGCAGTTCCCTTCCAACTGGGAACTGTCATCCGGGCGCGCCACGTCCGTGACCCGCTACCTGATTGATCATGGCCTCGATCCCGAAAAATTGAGAGCCGTGGGCTATGCGGACACTCGCCCTTTAGACTCCAATATCACCAGCGAAGGTCGCACGCGCAACCGCCGTGTGTCACTTGTCTTGACCCGAGCAAAGAAAAAGTGAGCCGTGTAACTTGAGGACCGGTGACCACCCCAATTAATACACCAGATCAGACGGATGACGCAGGGGGATGGCGCAGACTTGGGAGAAACAGATGATGGATCGATACGCAGAGGTGTTCAATGTGCGGGGGCACAAATACGACGCGGCGATGCGCGCTTTTCCTTCTGCCCGAGATGAGGAATTCCTAGAGCTATTCCGCAATATCGACACGACTTCATTGAGGACGGTTTACGACGTGCCCTCAGGCGGTGGCTATCTCAACCGGTTCATTCCTCCTTCTGCCGATCTTGTTTTATTTGAGCCCTCTGCAGATTTTGGTTCGGGGGGTGCACGAGAAATTGATTTGGAAAATCTGGTGTTACCCACGGGAACCGCAGACCTGGTCGTTTCCCTGGCTGCCATCCATCATGTATCCAACAAAATCGGATTCTTTGAGTCAGCGTTGCAGGCTCTGCGCCCTGGGGGCTGGCTCTGTGTTGGTGATGTTGCGAAAGGGTCGAATATCGCGCTCTTTCTGGATGGGTTCGTCGGGTTACACAACGGAATGGGACATTCGGGTGCATACCTTGAGCCTGAAGCGGCAGTTTATGAAGCGATCGCAGGTGAGAACGCTCAGCTCGTTCGTTGCGAACTGGCGCCCTGCCGATGGCATTTTCATAATGCGGCGGACCTGACTAATTTTTGCCGCAGCCTGTTCGGGTTAATTGATGTCAGCGACGACCTGATCTTAGACAAGCTCAACGAACTGATCGGCATTGAGTCGGCAGCTGATGGCGTTGTATTGAATTGGGAGCTGCTTTATCTGCAGTTTCACTCCTAGCCCACGTCCGTCATCGGCATCCCGGATGCCGGCTGAGGACAGGTGTAGCTGGGCGCCGCGCTGGACTGACAAGATCGCCTGGAGCGAGCTTGCGCGCAAGCCCTGAAGGGGTGAGGCTCAAGGACGCGCCGAACAGCCGAGCCTTTTTGCTCACCAATCTGATCTGCCCGGAATTATTAGAGGCCCCTTTAGTTCGAATCTTCCTGTGTCCTTTGGCTGAACTGAGACATTCGGAATCTCGATGATCCTACCTACGGGCCGGCTTCACCGACAGTCCGCCATCGTCCTGACCGGGCGCCTCGGGATCGCGCGCAGCTATGCCTCGTCCAACTCGCCTTTGAGTTCAAGCTTTCACCTTCTCTCACTCGCCGGCGCAACGGCTGGTTCTGCGTACCATTGCTCCCTGGGGACGACCTTCGGTTCTTCGGGATCACGTTCATAGGCCGGCGTCATGATGGCAACGCCGTATTCATTGAACACGTCGAGAATGTTATAGCGCAGGGACCTATAAAGGGCCGTCATTCTGGTCGCATCATCCACGTATACATTCAGCTCGTAGGTGATCGCAAAGTCTCCAAGCGATGTGGGCAGGACGAAGGGGTCGCGGGTGGTGATCAAGCCGGGCGTCTTTTTTGCCGCGAGCAGAAGCATCGCCTCTACCTGGCGCCAGGGGACCTCGTAGCCGATACGCACGGAGGTGTGCAGGATCAAGCCGTTTTCCTCCTCCAGGGAACTGAAATTCGTCACCTCTCCATTGAGGATCACAGAATTCGGGATTACCACCTCTTCGTTTTTCAGGGTGCGCAGATGGGTGACCAGGAGCCGCTGCTCGATGACGTCCCCAACGGTCTCGCCAATACGCACCCTGTCACCCACCCTGAACGCCCTGCGGTAGGTCATGCTGTAGCCCGCCACGACATTGGAAACGATCGATGACGAACCAATGGAGATCAGGACACCGAGGAAGATGGTGACGCCCTTGAACGCCGCCGAATCCGACCCCGGAATATACGGGTAGGCCAGGATCAGACCAAAGGCCAGCACCAGCAGACGTACAAGGCGCTAGGTCGGCCAGGCCCATTCGGGATCGAATCCCGAAAACGTGATCCGTTTTTTGTTGATTGCACCAAACAGCGCATGCAGCATCGTAATCAGATAACGGAAGATGATGACGATGACGAGCAGATAACCAAGGTTGGGCAGGTAGTCGAGGATGTCTGTGCCGATAGTGCGAAGCGGGTCTATGAAGAAATCGAAAAGACGCGTCGCGAGCAGCCGTGTCCAGGGGAACAAGCCAAGAACAGCGTCGATAAACAGGAACGCCAGGACGGCCGCCAGCAGTATGCCGGCCAGCGTCACTGCGCGCCGAAAGAGATTCCAGATCTGATCGGCCTGGAGCAGATTGAAGGATTTCGCCTCCACCGTTTCGAGATGCTCGGGGATCCGGTCCTCCACCCAGGCAGAGAATCCGCGAAGTCCCCAGCGTGATCCGAAAAAGACCAGCACCGCCAGACCGCTCAGAAGGACCGCATAGCCTGCATTGAGCAAGAGCACCCTCGGCTTCCGATCTTCGCGATAGGCCTTGACCGCCTCGCGCACTC
>Ga0316201_10000415_pt1 | contig 23768 bp, 22 predicted proteins | sample CS6wburrow_MG_FD_204516 | JGI IMG/M metagenome (GOLD analysis project Ga0316201, IMG submission 204516) | Coastal sediment microbial communities from Delaware Bay, Delaware, United States - CS-6 worm burrow | ecosystem: Environmental > Aquatic > Marine > Coastal > Sediment | place: USA... | reverse complement strand
CTTTCGTCGACACGCTGGAAAAGGCGCACAAGGTCAGCGACGAAATCAACCGCGGCCTCAACGAGGCCAACCATTTGCCGATCATATTCTGCACCATGGGCGATCCGGAATTAATGAAAATCATTAGTCAGACCAAGGCGCTGATTATCGACCCGTTCGGTGACATCCTGCCGCGGCTGGAAAAAGTGCTCGCGGCGCAGCACCATCAACCCGGGCAATCGCATCGAACGGCAAATCCGTCAGTTTACGAGTCTCGCATCGACGCCATTGATTATGCCATGATCCACGACGATGGTGGCAAGACTCACAACTACCAGGAGGCCGACATCATATTGATCGGGGTTTCACGCTCCGGGAAAACGCCGAGCTGCCTTTACCTGGCCTTACAGTTTGGCATCAAGGCGGCCAACTACCCGATCACCGAGGAAGACATGGAATCCGACCAACTGCCCGAGCCGCTGCGACCGTTCCGGCAAAAGCTTTTCGGCCTCACCACCGACCTCCACCGACTGGTCAATATACGCCAGGAGAGGCGGCCCAATAGCCGTTACTCATCGTTGAAACAATGCCGCCACGAATTGACGGCGGTAGAAGAGATGTACCAGCGCTATAAAATCCGGTACATCAATACTTCCGAAATGTCGGTGGAGGAAATATCAGCCCGCATCATCCGCGATAACGGGCTGAATCGTGTAGAACTGCCTAGGCCATGAAGCCGATAACCGCGTCACCGAAAGCCGAACTGCTCAGTTCGGTTGCATCGGGTTCGTTACGCGCCAGATCATAGGTCACCTGTTTAGCGCCGATCGCGCCTTCCATTCCCTTGATGACCAGATCGGCGGCTTCCGCCCAGCCCATGTAGCGCAGCATCATTTCGGCGGACAGGATAATCGAGCCCGGATTGACTTTATCGAGCCCGGTATATTTGGGCGCGGTACCGTGAGTTGCTTCGAAAACACCGACGGTGTCGGCAATATTGGCACCGGGCGCGATGCCGATGCCGCCAACCTGCGCCGCCAGCGCGTCGGAAATATAGTCGCCGTTCAGGTTCAGCGTCGCGATTACGTCATACTCCTTTGGCCGGGTAACGATTTGCTGCAGAAAGTTATCCGCGATCACGTCCTTGACGGTGATGGTGTTTCCAGTCTTTGGGTTCTTGAATTCACACCAGGGTCCGCCCCCGATTTCCTCGGCGCCGTAGAGTTCCCTGGCAAGCTCGTATCCCCAGTTGCGAAAAGCGCCCTCGGTAAACTTCATGATGTTACCCTTGTGGACCAGGGCCACGGAGGGCTTGTCGTTATCGATCGCATATTGCAGGGCCTTGCGCACCAGTCGGCGCGTACCTTCGGATGACACGGGCTTGACTCCGATGCCGGAGGTAGCCGGAAAACGAATGCTGGTAACATCCATTTCCTCGGTCAGGAACTTGATGACCTTTTGTGCTTCGGCGCTGCCCGATTCCCATTCGATCCCGGCATATATGTCTTCAGTATTCTCCCGGAAGATGGTCATGTCGGTATCTTCGGGCCGCTTCAACGGCGTTTCGATACCATTGAAATAACGCACCGGCCTGACACAGGCATACAGATCCAGTCGCTGCCGAATCGACACGTTGAGTGAACGAATTCCGCCCCCAACCGGGGTCGTCAGCGGCCCCTTGATGGAAACGATATAATCTCTCATGGCCGCCAGCGTTTCTTCCGGCAACCAGTCGTCCTCACCATAAATCGAGGTCGCTTTCTCGCCCGCAAAAATTTCCATCCAGGCAATCTTCCTGTTGCCCTGGTAGGCCATTTCCACGGCGGCATCGACCACCTTGATCATCACCGGCGAGATATCGACCCCGATACCGTCGCCCTCGATAAAGGGTATAACCGGATTATCCGGAACGTTGAGGCTGAAATCTTCATTGGCCGTGATCGCCTGGCCCTCGGCGGGTATCTTAATGTGCTGGTAACTCATGGTATCCCCTGTGGGTCGCTTATTTTCCTGGGGCGGGATTATACAACAGAATTCGGGACGGGAATAAAAACAGCCGGCCCATTCGATGGTGCCGGCTGAAAGTTAGTACTTGCTATTAAGGAGGGTAATAACTGAAAACTAAGACCGCGTTTTTCCAGCTTGGTTCCGTACTCAACTGCTAATCGATCGGATATTTTGAGCCTGCAGACCCTTGGGGCCCTCATCGATCTCGAATTCGATTTTCTGCCCGGAGGTCAGCTTCTTGTAACCTTCCATTTCGATTGCAGAGAAATGAGCAAAAATGTCCTGTTCCTGGTCATCGTCCGTATTCACAAATCCGTAACCTTTTACGTTACTAAACCACTTGACTGTCCCCGTAGCCATGACTCATCCTCTTACGTGTTGCTGTCGTTGAACCTGGAAAAGAGCCACCCGCGATTGACAAAACCTATGCAAACTGCTCATCTAATCAAGGGTGTTTGACCCTATTTCATGCCTTCTGGCACGAAATTAATGATAGCCAAGCCTTGAATTATTTCAACCCCGACATTACCTTATAGCTTTAGTTAATGGAAAACCGAACAATCATGTCTGACAAGCAGTCAAACCATGACGATGATGACACTCTTCTGCTCGAGCGAACCAAGCCCAAGCTGAAGAAACCGCCATTATACAAGGTCATCCTGCTAAATGACGATTACACGCCGATGGAGTTCGTCGTTCACGTGCTGGAAGCCATATTCGGGCACAATCGGGAAAATGCGACCCGAATCATGTTGAATGTCCACAAGACCGGCAAGGGAGTTTGCGGAATTTACACGCGGGATATCGCTGAAACTAAAGTCACGGCGGTCAACAGTTACGCGCGTGAAAACAAGCACCCGTTACTCTGCGACATGGAAGAGAGCTGAACTGCCAGATTAAAGTTGGAAGTGAAAAAAACTCGTTGAACATTTAGATCACATTCAGGGTCAAATCGACTATATTAGAGTCAGGATCCACTAGCCGTAAGTCGGAAAAATGCTGAACAAAGAACTGGAACAATCACTGAATAAAGCCTTCCATGACGCCAATGAAAAGCGCCATGAGTTTATTACTGTTGAGCATTTACTGCTGATGCTTACCGACAACGATGCAGCCACGGCGGTAATCGAGGCCTGCGGGGCAGATGTGCAACTGCTCAAGACCGAACTCGAGATATTCGTTGACCAGAATACACCGCTACTGATGGCCGACGAAGACCGCGATACCCAGCCGACTCTTGGATTCCAGCGCGTGTTGCAGCGTGCACTATTTCACGTGCAGTCTTCCGGCAATGGCGAAGTATCCGGCGCTAACGTGCTGGTTGCCATTTTTTCCGAACAGGATTCTCACGCGGTCTACCTCCTCAACAAGCATAATATCGAACGCCTCGATGTAACCAACTACCTGTCGCACGGTATCACCCGGGTTAACGACGAAGCCGAGGAAGAAAGCTTCACGCATGAGGCCGAGGCCTTGCCGGGTGACCAGGAAAGTTCCAATCCCCTTGAAAAATTCGCCACCAACCTGAATGAACTTGCTTTCTCTGGCAAGATCGATCCGCTGATCGGGCGCGATCACGAAGTAGAGCGCATCATCCAGACCTTGTGCCGGCGCCGTAAAAACAACCCGCTACTGGTCGGCGAGGCCGGGGTTGGCAAGACCGCGATCGCGGAGGGCCTGGCACGCAAGATTGTCGAGGAAGAAGTACCCGAGGTGCTGCTCGATAGCACGGTGTACGCGCTCGACCTTGGTGCACTGGTTGCCGGCACCAAGTACCGGGGCGACTTCGAGAAGCGGCTGAAAGCCGTCATTGGGCAACTCACGCGCGAACCCGGAGCAATCCTGTTCATTGACGAAATCCATACCATCATCGGTGCGGGCTCCGCTTCGGGCGGGGTCATGGATGCATCCAATCTGATCAAGCCGGTGCTCGCCAGCGGTGAAATAAAATGCATCGGCTCGACCACCTATGCCGAGTTTCGCGGCATATTCGAGAAGGATCGCGCGCTCGCGCGCCGCTTCCAGAAAATCGATGTTCCCGAACCCAGCACCGACGAAACCTATTTGATTCTCAAGGGGCTCAAGTCACGCTTCGAGGAACATCATAACGTCAAGTACACGCTGCAGGCCTTACGCAAGGCGACCGAACTGGCTTCACGTTACATCAACGACCGCCACCTGCCCGACAAGGCGATTGACGTCATCGACGAAGCGGGCGCGCAACGCCGGCTGCAGCCGCCGAAGCAACGCAAGAAAACCATTGGTATTCACGATATCGAAAATATCGTGGCCAAGATTGCGCGTATACCGGCAAATACCGTCAGCACTACCGACCTTGACATGTTGAAAAATCTCGGCAAGAACCTCTCGCGCGTGGTGTTCGGTCAGGATGAAGCCATCAAGGCGCTTGATGCCGCTATCAAGATGTCGCGCTCGGGACTGGGGCGTGAATCCAAGCCGGTGGGATCGTTCCTGTTTTCCGGACCTACCGGCGTGGGCAAGACCGAGGTCTGTCGACAGATCGCCAAGATCATGGGCATCGAACTAATCCGTTTCGATATGTCCGAGTACATGGAACGCCATACGGTGTCGAGACTGATCGGTGCACCCCCGGGCTACGTGGGTTACGATCAGGGTGGCCTGTTGACCGAGGAGCTTAACAAGCATCCTTACTCGGTAGTGCTGCTCGACGAAATCGAAAAAGCACACCCCGACGTTTTCAACCTGCTGCTGCAGGTCATGGACAACGGCACGCTGACCGACAGCAACGGCCGCAAGGCAGATTTTCGCAACACCATCCTGGTAATGACCACCAATGCCGGGGCCGAGCAAATGAGTCGGGCCTCGATGGGCTTTACGCTGCAGGACCATACACTGGATGCCGGGGAAGCGATCAAGAAAGTTTTCACGCCCGAATTCAGGAATCGCCTCGATGCCACTATCCAGTTCAAGGCGCTTGACACCAACGTGATCCTGAACGTGGTCGACAAGTTCCTGATCGAACTCGAGTCGCAGCTTGAAGCCAAGAAGGTGAGTATGACCGTCAGTGACGCGGCGCGCCGCTGGCTGGCAGAAAAAGGCTACGATCCCAAGATGGGCGCCCGCCCGATGGCGCGCGTGATTCAGGACGAGATCAAGCAGGTGCTCGCGGACGAACTGTTATTCGGCGAACTCACGAACGGTGGCCGGGTGAAAATCGATATCAGCAACGACCGCTTGCACTGCGAAGTCGTAAAGACGCAGAAAAAGAAAGAGCGCGCCCCGGTAAACTGAGCGCCTAGCGATCGCGGAAGGTAATCCTGCCCTTGGTCAGATCGTAGGGCGTTAACTCTACGGTCACCGTATCGCCGGTCAATATACGGATGTAGTGTTTACGCATTTTTCCAGAGATGTGCGCCGTCACCACATGCCCGTTTTCCAGTTCAACACGAAACATGGTATTCGGCAGGGTATCCTTGACTACCCCACGCATCTCTATGTGATCGCCTTTTGGCATAATCTAGCTCGGTGTTTAAAGCGCGCCATTATCCATTATTTAACGGGTATATCAATAGAGTAGGTGACCCGTGGACGACAGCCTGTGATAATATCGCGTTATTTTTTACGCCTTTCGAAACCATGACAAATTACGCATATGTTTTCCCGGGCCAGGGATCGCAATCTGTCGGCATGATGACCGACTGGGGTGATGACCAGGCAACCGTCACCGACATTTTTAACGAAGCCTCCGACAACCTGGGTTACGATCTCTGGTCGCTGGTCAGCAACGGCCCCGAAGACCGACTCAATCAAACCCGTATAACCCAGCCCGCGATGCTCTGTGCCGGTGTTGCCAGTTGGCGAGTTGCCAGCGCCCAGCCGGGGATGCCAGCCGCATCGATGATGGCGGGCCATAGTCTGGGGGAATATACCGCGCTCGTGTGCGGCGGCAGCATCGATCTTGGGGACGCGGTAAAACTGGTAGCCCTGCGCGGCGACTTGATGCAGTCCGCCGTCGGCCTGGGCGAGGGCGCCATGGCGGCAATCATCGGGCTCTCGGATGAAGACGTTATCAAGGCCTGCTCGCTGGTCGATAACGGAGTAGTCGAAGCCGTTAATTTCAATGCCCCTGGCCAGGTGGTCATTGCTGGCGAAACCGCCGCCGTCGAAGCCGCGAGGGAGCAGGCGAAGGCGCTAGGCGCCAGGCTCGCCCGCGAGTTACCGGTGAGTGTGCCGTGCCATTGTTCATTATTGAAGGACGCGGCCCAACAACTCGCCGAGGAGCTCGAGTCGATTTCAATCGAGATGCCGCGAGTGCCGATTATTCACAATCAAAGCGCCACTATTGCTGATTCAGTCGATGAAATACGCGAAAGATTGCACCTGCAGTTTTACCAACCGGTCAAGTGGGTTGCGAGCGTAAGAGCTATGCAGCAGCAAGGCATCGAGTGCCTGATCGAGTGCGGCCCCGGCAAGGTTTTGAGCAGCCTGACCCGCCGCATCGAGAAATCACTGCAGGCACACGCTATTTTCGACGCGGCATCCCTGACCAGTACGCTACAAGCAATGGGGGAGAACTAACATGCTAAGTGATCAAATTGCGCTCGTAACCGGCGCCAGCCGTGGTATCGGTCAGGCCATAGCCCTGGCCCTGGGGGCGCAGCATGCCACCGTCATCGGCACCGCGACCAGCGAGGCCGGCGCCGATAATATCTCCAGGGCATTCTCCGAGAACGGTATTACAGGCAGGGGCCTGGTGCTCGACGTTGCCGACTCGGATTCGGTGGCCGCCTGCCTGAAACAGGTAACCGATGAATTCGGCTCGCCCGACATTCTGGTTAATAATGCCGGTATTACCCGTGACACGCTGTTGATGATGATGAAAGACGAACAGTGGGACGATATCATCAACACCAATCTCAGCTCGGTGTTTCGCATGAGCAAGGCGGTCATACGCCCGATGATGAAAAAGCGCAGCGGGCGTATCATCAACATATCCTCTGTCGTCGGCGCAACCGGTAATCCCGGACAAACCAACTACGCCGCGGCGAAGTCGGGCCTGCTTGGTTTCGGCAAATCGCTGGCACGCGAAATTGGCTCCAGGGGTATCACCGTGAACACCGTTGCGCCGGGTTTCATCGATACCGACATGACCCGGGATTTACCCGAGGAACAGCGTACCGCACTGGCCAGCCAGATCCCGCTGGGGCGTCTCGGTTCGGCCGCAGAAGTAGCCGCGGCGGTCGTTTTTCTGGCTTCGCCCGGAGCCGCATATATCACCGGAGAGACCATCCACGTTAATGGCGGAATGTATATGGCTTAACCGAAAAGCGACAAATATCACTATAACTTATTGATTTTTAAATCAATTTGTTGCCGAAAAAAAAATTAGACATTAGTGGCAACTAAACCGGCTTTTCAATACAATATCGCCCCTTACTAGTTACCGATTTATTAACCAGGAGAAACTCTTAAAATGAGCTCTGTTGAAGAACGTGTGAAAAAAATTGTTGCAGAACAATTAGGCGTCAAGGAAGAGGAAGTGACCAACCAGGCATCCTTCGTCGATGACCTAGGTGCAGACTCCCTCGATACCGTAGAGCTGGTTATGGCGCTGGAAGAAGAATTCGAAACCGAGATTCCGGATGAAGAAGCTGAAAAAATCACCAGTGTTCAACTCGCAATCGACTACGTCAACGCGAACCTTTAGTAAAGTTACCCGAATCGCAAGAATGCCGCTTACCATCTAGCATGTTAAGCGGCATTTTCATTTAATGATCGCGTAGCAAACTATCTGAAGAGGATTATATCTTGTCAAAACGTCGTGTCGTAGTAACGGGACTCGGATTATTGACCCCGGTTGGCAATACAGTAGCTGAGTCCTGGAAAAATATTGTCGCAGGGAAGAGCGGCATCGCACCCATCACCGCCTTCGATGCGAGCCAGTTTTCGACTCGCATTTCCGCTTCCGTCAAAAATTTTGACGCCACCGAATATATTTCGGCCAAGGATATGAAGAAAATGGATATCTTCATCCATTTCGGTATCGCGGCGGGTATCCAGGCGCTGGACGATTCCGGCATCGAGGTCACCGAGGAAAACGCGCCACGCATCGGGGTTGCAATCGGTTCCGGCATCGGCGGTTTGCCCACCATCGAGAGAAACCGCGATGCTTACGTGGCCGGGGGCCCAAGAAAAATTTCACCTTTCTTCGTACCCAGTTCAATCATTAACATGGTTTCCGGGAACCTGTCGATCATGCGCGGCCTGAAAGGACCGAATATATCCATCGTTAGCGCCTGTACCACCGGTGCGCACAATATTGGCGATGCGGCGCGCATGATTTCCTATGGCGACGCTGACGTCATGGTCGCCGGCGGTGCGGAAATGGCAACCTCTGCCCTGGGTATCGGCGGCTTTGCCGCGGCGCGGGCTCTGTCCACCCGTAACGATGATCCGGAAGCCGCCAGCCGACCCTGGGATCGGGATCGCGATGGTTTCGTACTCGGAGACGGTGCCGGCGTGGTCGTACTCGAGGAGTACGAGATGGCCAAAAAACGGGGCGCCGATATTTACTGCGAACTGGTTGGCTACGGCATGAGCGGAGACGCTTACCATATGACAGCACCGTCGGAAGGCGGCGAGGGCGCCGCACGCTGCATGCTAAATGCATTGAACGATGCGGGCCTGAACCCGGAGGACGTCGACTATATCAATGCGCATGGAACTTCGACGCCAGCGGGCGACATTGCCGAGACGAACGCGGTAAAACTTGCCCTCGGTGATCATGCCTATAACATGGTGGTCAGCTCTACCAAATCGATGACCGGGCACCTGCTCGGCGCGGCCGGCGGTATCGAAGCCATTTTTTCTATCCTGGCCCTACGCGACCAGGTAGTACCTCCGACCATCAATCTTGATAATCAGGACCCTGAATGCGATCTGGACTTCGTGCCGAATACCGCAAGAGAAATGAAACTATCCGTGACGATGTCAAATTCTTTCGGCTTTGGCGGAACCAACGGTACCTGCGTTTTCAAGTTGATCTAGCGCTCCGGTCAATGTGCCGTGCCTCTTCGCCAGCTACTCGATAGCATCCACGACCCGCTGGCGGAAACGCCATGGCCAGCTGAATCGGTTGCCCGGCGGCAGCTTCATGGCAACGGCTTGCATCCGGAATTTAGCGCCCGATCCAGACCCCGGATCGATGCAACGGCCGGGGTTGCACCTGCCGCTCACAGCTCTAACTAGCTCGACCCATGGCCAGACTACTCAAGCGACTGATTGCGTGGAGCCTGATGGCATTTTTGCTGTTGCTCGCGGTACTGACTTATCAGTTGCTCAGTTTTCAGCATAATGAAATCAGGCTGCCATCGGAATCCCCGGTTTTTCTGATCGAATCAGGCAGTAACATCAAGATTATCGCCCAGGACATGGCGAGGCAGGAAATTATCGATGACCCCTGGTTGTTCATTTTACTGGCAAAGCTCAGGGGGGTGGAAACAAGGGTACGCGCCGGGGAGTATCGCCTCGAGGCCGGGCAAACCCCCGACGACCTGATTGATGTCTTTACCAGCGGCAGCTCGATTCAGTACAGCCTCACCGTGATCGAGGGCTGGACTTTCCGACAAATGCTCGATGCAATCGCCCGGGATCCGATCATCGAACACAGGCTAGAGGGCAAAACTGACCAGGAGATCATGAACCTGATCGGCTATCCCGATCAGCATCCGGAAGGCATGTTCTTCCCCGACACCTACCGCTTTCCCAAAGGCACCAGCGATATTGATTTCCTGCGGCGTGCCTACCAGGTCATGCAGCAGCACCTGCAACGGGAATGGGCTCGGCGCGACGAGGATCTGCCGCTGAAATCAAGCTACGAGGCGTTAATACTGGCTTCGATCATCGAGAAAGAAACCGGTGCCGATTTCGAGCGTCCGTTGATCGGAGGCGTTTTCATTCAGCGCCTGAAGCGCAACATGCGACTACAAACCGACCCCACCGTGATTTACGGTCTGGGTCAAAGTTTCGACGGCGACATACGTTTTCGGGATTTAAAAAAAGACACGCCGTATAATACCTACCTGCGTGCGGGACTAACGCCGACGCCGATCGCTTTACCCGGGCTTGATGCCATCCGTGCGGCGTTGCACCCGGCAGATACCAGGGCCCTGTATTTCGTCTCCAAGGGTGACGGCACACATCAATTTTCGGAGACCCTCGAAGAGCATAACGCGGCGGTGAAGCGCTACCAGTTGAAGGGTCGTAATTAATAACCGGATCCAGGCAATCTTGTGACCAGACAAGCACTACCCAACAAAATGATTGTTATCGACGGCGTCGACGGTTCCGGCAAGGGCGTGCAAACCCGCCGACTGCTGCAGTCGCTGCGGGATGCTGGTCACGAGGCAATATTGACGCGTGAACCAGGCGGCTCGCCAGCTGCCGAGGAGATACGCCAGCTGCTCGTTACCGGGGAACCCGAGAAATGGGACGACCTGACCGAGCTATTGCTCATGTACGCGGCGCGGCGAGCCCACCTTCGGGATACCGTGTGGCCGGCGCTGTCCGCAGGTAAATGGGTCGTCAGCGATCGTTACGCCGATTCTAGCCGCGCCTTTCAGGGCATCGCCGGCAACCTCGGTCTCGATACGGTAGAGCGGGTTCACCGTGTCACCGTGGGCGAATTTCAGCCGGCGCTGGTTCTGATCCTGGATATTTCAGAATCGATTGCGCTACAGCGCGCCCGCGACCGCGGCGGCAGCGAGGATCGATTCGAGAGAAAAGGCGCCGCTTACCATGCCCGGGTGCGCGATGCGTTTTTACAGATTGCCGCTTCCGACCCGAACCAGTACCTGGTGATTAATGGTGATCAAACCATGGACCAGGTCAGCAGGGCAGTGATCGATGCCGTTAATCGGCGCTTCGAGCTGACGCTGAATCCAGGCTTGATGATCCGGTAGTGAGCACTATCGATCCGCAATACCTGCCCTGGCAGGCACCCATCCTGCAACGCGCTTTAAAGCTGAAATCCGGGCAGCATCTGCCACACGCGGTGATGATCGATAGCGCCAGCGATCAGGACATGACCGCATTCATCTGGCATTTGTCGATGCTGCTACTGTGCGATGCCCCCGATGAACTGGATCCCTGCGGCCGCTGCGAAGCCTGCCGCATGATGCAGGCAGGTACCTATTCCGATTTTGGCCTGGTGACAGTTGAGCCAGATGAAAAAAGCAAAAAACTAAGTAAAAACATAAAGATAAGTCAAATACGTAATCTGATACATGAAGTTTCTCTCACGCATCAGTACGATCGCCTGAAAATTTCGGCCATCTACCCGGCGGAAGCCATGAATCCCGCCAGCGCGAATGCTCTGCTGAAAACGCTGGAAGAACCGGCGGCGCGGGTTTTGATCCTGTTGTTAACCCATAATCGCGGCCGGATTCCGATAACGTTGCGCAGTCGCTGTCAATCCTGGAGCATTGATCCACCTTCGAGTTCCGAGGCGCAGGCGTGGCTATGTGGGCAAGGTTTATCCCCAACCGACGCCAGTCGCTACCTCGATTTTGCGAATGGCGATCCCGTACTGGCGCTAAACCTGAATCAACAGGATTATGGCTCGCTGGTCGAGGCGTTTAAATCCCGTTTCAGCCTGTTTCTGCGTGGTGAACTCGGTGTTTCGGGCTTGTGCAACGAAATCCCCATGACGCAAATAATCCTGGTACGACGACTCGTCGAACGGATCCTGACCGCTTACTGCTACCAGAGCAGTGGCGTTGACGCCGCCGGCAATCACACGGCGGGTGCCGATAGCGCCCGCGCCCAGCAGCTACTGGACTTGAGACAACGCGCACAAAAGCAGTTACGAGCCGAAGAAAATAACCTCGATTTCCAACTTCAACTGGAAGACGTGCTAATATCATTAAAACAAATACTTACCCGGAGATCGATCTGATGGGAGCACCCGGCAGCCAAGGTATACTTTCGCTGAATATCAAGGATAAAAGCGCGCTGTATGCCGCCTATATGCCTTATGTCAAAAATGGCGGACTGTTTATCCCGACCAACAAGCAATATTCGCTCGGTGACGAAGTTTTCATGCTGTTAAGCCTGATGGACGACAAGGAACGCCTGCCGGTTGCGGGTAAGATCATCTGGGTTACGCCTCAGGGCGCGCAGAGCAACAAGGCGGCTGGAATAGGGGTTCAGTTCAGCTCGCAGGACAATGGCACCACGCGCAACAAAATCGAGGGTTTCCTGGCCGGCGCCCTGCAGGCGGATCGGCCCACCCACACCATGTAAACCGTTCTTCGCGGCGCATCCATCATGCCGCGAGCGCGGGTAACCGCGAAAAATTGTATTCCCAACTCGATCGAATTTATAATTTGCGCCAAGGTCGTCCGCGCTTTCCCGCCGTCACCACGACCAAGACTTAACCTGGACCAAAAGTGTATTTTGATTCCCATTGTCATCTCGATCGCATCGATTTAAGCGATTTCGACAACGATTTCCAGCGGCTGTTGGAGCAAATCGAGGCAGGGGGCGTTACGCGCATGGTATGCATCGGCGTTACGCTCGAATCCTTCGACGACATGTACCAACGAATTGCGCCCTGCCCACAGGTTTTTTGTACCGCCGGCGTACACCCGGATTATGAAGAAGTCGAGGAGCCCAGCGTCGACCGCTTGTGTGAGCTTGCTGCAAGGGAGCGGGTAGTCGCCATTGGTGAAACCGGTCTCGATTACTTCCACCAGTCGGGTAACCTCGAATGGCAGCGCAATCGTTTCGTCACCCACATCCAGGCCGCGCGCGAGTGCGGCTTGCCACTGGTGATCCACACCCGTGACGCGCGCGCCGATACGCTCGATTTATTACGCCGAAACGAGGCGCAGGAGGTCGGCGGGGTGTTGCATTGTTTTACCGAGGACTGGGAAATGGCAAGCGCCGCAATCGATCTGGGTTTCTACATTTCGATTTCCGGGATCGTCACTTTTCACCAGGCACAGAACGTACGCGATATGGCGCAACAGATACCGTTGGAACGCCTGCTGATCGAAACCGATTCGCCCTGGTTGTCGCCCGCGCCATTTCGCGGGAAGCCCAACCATCCTGGGCGGGTCGGGCTGGTCGCGGAAAAGCTGGCCGAGATTCGCGGTGAATCGGTGGAGACCATTGCCAGCGCCAGCTATGACAATGCAAACCGGCTGTTTGGCCTGAGCTAAGCGTTTTCCCGGGGCTGGAAATTCCCCAACAGGGTGTTTATGCTGGTCGTCAACCCGGGGTTGCAAAACAATAACCAGTCGCGCGACCGCCGAACTTTCCTCCACCCAACAGGTCCGGTACATGTCCGAATCAGAGGCCAACGCGGCACAACAACAGGTGCGGCAACTGCTCGAATTCCTGGATTCTCGCATCCTCGGGCAACAGCGATTGACTTCGAGAATGCTGGTGGCGCTGCTGGCCGATGGCCACATACTGGTGGAGGGACCGCCAGGGCTCGCCAAGACCCGAGCGGTCAAAACCCTGGCCAGCGGTATCGAGGGTGACTTCCAGCGCATCCAGTTTACCCCGGACCTGTTGCCGGCCGACCTGACGGGCACCGATGTTTACCGACCGCAGGACAGCAGCTTCAGCTTCCAGCAAGGCCCGCTGTTTCATCACGTGATCGTTGCCGACGAGATCAACCGCGCACCCGCCAAGGTACAGTCGGCATTGCTGGAGTCTATGGAGGAAAGGCAGATAACCGTAGGCAAGAATACTTACCCCCTGCCAGGCCTTTATTTCGTCATGGCAACCCAGAATCCGATCGAACAGGAGGGTACTTACCCGTTGCCGGAATCACAGCTGGATCGTTTCCTGTTGAAGGTTGTGATTCATTACCCGCGAGTAGATTCGGAGATTCAAATCATGCAGCAGGTGCGACGGGAAGCGATGCAGGACCAACAGGTACTCGCCATGCCCGAATCGCTGCCGGTAACTCAACAAACCCTGTTCGAGGTTCGGCGCGACATTCTCGGTATCCATGTATCCGAGTCTGTTGAGCGCTATATCGCGCAACTGGTGGACGCCAGCCGCAATCCGGCGTCGTATTCCGCCGAGCTGGTGGATATGATCCAGTACGGCGCCAGTCCGCGCGCCTCGTTGGCATTTGATCGCTGCACGCGGGCGCTGGCGTGGATGCAAGGACGCGACTATGTCTCACCGGAAGATGTTCAGCAGTTGGCGCATGAAATCCTGCGCCACCGTATCCTGCTGACCTACCAGGCAGAGGCAGACGGCATGTCGGCGGATGCTGTCATCGACGAACTGCTGATCAGGGTACCGGTCTGTTAAGCCATGCCCGCGAATGCTGACAAACTTGACGGAATCACCATCACGGTCGAGGAATTAGTCGGGGTACGCGGTCAGCTTTCAGGCATGTCGCTGCGCGGTATAAAACGACGCGCCAGCTATCGTTCGGGGGCACGCGATACCCGTGCTCGCGGTCGCGGCATGGAATACGAAGAATCGCGCACCTACGTCTCCGGCGACGACGTCAGAACCATGGACTGGCGCGTCATGGCGCGCACCGGCGATGCGCATACCAAGATATATGCCGAGGAAAAGGAACGCCGTTTCCTGCTGGCGATTGACCTTTCTCCTTCGATGTATTTCGGCACCCGCTACGCGTTCAAGTCATGCGCCGCAGCCCGGGTTGCGGCCCACCTCGGCTGGCTCTCGAGTTTTGCCGGCGACCGGATCGGCGGGCTGATCGCGGCCCCCGAATTCCATCGTGAAGTCAGGCCAGGCAAGACTCGCTCCGGCCTGCTGACTGTATTTCATCATCTCGCCGATGCCAGCCGCGTCGAACTACCGGCAGCCAACGGCCCCGGTCGGTTTAATTTTCTGCTGCGGGAGCTGGAACGGGTAGTCAAACCCGGATCCATTATCGCGTTGATCAGCGATTTCATGGGTCTCGATTCCGAATCGCTGAAAATTCTGTCAGCTCTGGCCAGGCACAATGATATCAACGCCTTCTGGATTCACGACCAGACCGAAACCCTGGCCTGGCCACCGGGTTTTTACCCGGTGCTGCTTGAACGGCAGCAATCGGGACTGGATTTAAGTGCCGCGGCCCAGGCCGCCTGGCTATTGCGGCGGCAACAACATCATCGCATCCAGGTTGAAACCATGGCCGCGCGCTTTAACCTGCCGCTGATAGCCATATCCTGCAACCGCGACATAAACGACCAGCTCCTGCAAAGCCTGAAATTCTGACATGACGCGCGAAGAGCTTTTAACTGCGTTAAAAGACATCAGCCCGCCCCCCGAACCCGGCTGGTGGTTACCGGCGCCGGGGTTTATCGGGATTACCCTGCTGCTCGCCGCCGTAATCGTGACATTCTGGATCCTGTTGTCGAGACGCAGGGCCTGGCGCCTGTACCTGGCGGCCAGCCAGGAGTTGCAACGCATCAAAGGCAGCCACCAGCACACTCCGGACAAGCAGCGACTTGCCCGCGAACTCGCGCTCTGGCTCAAGCAGGTTGCGCTGCTGGCGTTTCCTGAGCGACGACTCGAAGGCGCAACCGGCAGTGGCTGGCTAGGTTTTCTCGACACCAGCCTCGGTGATACCGCCTTCACCCAGGGAGTCGGCCATGTTTTCGGCGACGCTGTTTACCAGGCGCAGATAGAGCTGGACGCCGAACATTTGGTGTCTCTGTGTGAACGCTGGCTGGTTGCGGTCAAACCCCGGCTGCTGCGACGGGGTCGCGACCGATGTTAGACTTCGAATTCTGGTGGGCGTTGCTGCTGTTACCGCTGCCACTCCTTGCCAGGCGATTACTGCCCGCGGCGGGACCGGGACAACTCGCGATTTCGGTGCCTTTGCTTGATCGCTACGGCGTTTCCGGAGTGGATAACAGGCAAGCTGCGTCTCGCTCAAGCGGAATCGGCCTGTGGCTGTTCTGGATTGCCCTGGTCATCGCTGCCGGCAAGCCATTCTGGCTTGGCGATGCTGTATCGCGCAGTCAAACGGGACGCGACCTGATGCTGGCGGTTGATATCTCCGGCAGTATGAGTGAAACCGACATGACCATCGACGCCAGGCGCGCCAGCCGTATCGAGGTCTTGAAAGTGGTAGTCAAAAACTTCATCGAACGTCGCCAGGGGGATCGCCTGGGTCTGATCCTGTTTGGCAGCAATGCGTACAACTTCGTGCCTTTAACCTTCGACCTGGAAACCCTGGAGGAACTGTTGCTCGACGTTAGCACGGGGCTGGCAGGACGCCATACCGCGATCGGCGACGCGATCGGCATCGCGATAAAATCGATGGCGCAACAGCAGGCCGAGCACAAGATACTGGTACTGGTTACCGACGGCAGCAACACTGCGGGGTTTGAAAACCCGGTACTGGCGGCAGCGGTCGCCGCAAACCAGGGCCTGACGATTTATACCATCGGGGTGGGCAGCGACCGTGAATCCCTGGGGCGTACTCACGGGCTGAACAACATTCCTGCCGGTATCGAGCTTAACGAAAGCCTGCTGCAACAAATTGCCGCGGTTACCGGTGGCAAGTATTTCCGAGCCACCAGTGCCGATCGCCTCGAACAGATATACCAGGCCCTGGATGAGCTTGAACCGGTCGAGCACAAGTATCAGATCCACCGACCGCAGCGCGAGTTATTCATGTGGCCGCTGAGCGTGGCGTTGGCAATTATCGTTATCCTGATGTTGGCTACCATCCGGCGGGTACGCAAGGCGATGGCGACGTGACAGATTATTCAAGCTTCAGGCTCCTGGAGCCATCCTGGTTACTGCTGCTACCGCTACTCTGGTGGTTGACCTGGCTGCTGGCCCGCAACCACCTGCGACCGTCAATGTGGCGCAAGCTGTGCGATCCACGACTGCTCGAAAACCTGCGTACCGATCAGGCGTCGACGGCAGCTGCGCGCTGGCTCATCTGGCCATTATCGATCCTGTTGACGCTTTCGGTGCTGGCCGCTGCGGGCCCCAGTTGGCGTCAGCAGACCCACCCGATAATGGAATCGGCCAGCGCCAGAATTGTTGCGCTGGAGTTGTCAGGCTCGATGCTGGTACAGGATGTCAAACCCAATCGCTTTGCCCAGGCGATTGCGGCGGCCAGGGAAATTATCGACGCTGACTTCGAAGGTGAAACCGGCTTACTGGTTTTTTCCGGCGCCGCGTTTGTGGTATCACCATTATCGCGCGACGCGAATACCCTGTTGGCGTTCATCGATTCGCTCGAACCCGGCATGCTGCCGCTGGAAGGGCAACGGGTAGACCTTGCCATCGGTATGGCACAGGATTTGCTGCAGGCATCGATCTCCGGCCAGGGTCATATCATCGTCATCACCAGCGGCACGGAACAGAATTCGAATGCGGTGCGGGTAGCCACCTCGGCCCGTTTGCAAGGACACCGGGTTTCGATCATGGCGGCTGGCACCAGTGCCGGCGGCCCGTTGATTGAACCAGGCGGTGCCCTGGCAAGAGATGGTAATGGCAAACTGGCATTGGCACGAACCAGCTTCACCGAGTTGAACCAGGTTGCAACTGCGGGCGGAGGCAGTCTCATCAGGCTGGGCGAAGCCAACGCGGCTAACGTGCTGCTGGGATCCAGGATTATGGCGAACAACCTGGTTGAGGTTATGCAAAAAACGGGCGACGAAGATCGTGGCGCCGCCAACGACGGTGCCTGGCTGGTCTGGTTGATCCTCCCGTTCGCCCTGCTGTTATTCCGTCGAAACCTGTTTTGGGTCATCATGGTGGCGACCTGTTTTCCGCTGGGAAACGAGGCTTACGCAGCGGATAAAACTTCAATCTGGCAGCATCGTGAGCAGCTCGCCTACAAGTCTTACCAGCAAGCCGATTTCAAACGGGCCGGTCAGTTATCCAGAGATCCCCTGTTAAAGGGTGCGGCTTACTACCGCGATGGAAATTATCAACAGGCCCTCGAATCATTTGGCATGGATGATTCAGCGCAGTCGTATTACAACCTTGGCAATACCCTGGTACAGCTGGATCAGTTACCCGAGGCGATTACATCCTATACACGGGCACTGGAGATCGACCCCTTGCTAGGGCAGGCCAGGTACAACAGGCGCCTGCTCGAAATTTTCCTGCAACAGCAGCAGGAAGCCCAGGGCGACCTGTCCGCCGAGAGCGGGAGCGAAACTGGCGGCCCTGAACCACCGGATCAGTCCGATAGCGAAAACGGGCCGGGAACCGCCGAGCAGGGGGTTAGTAATCCCGGTGACGAAGATGCCATTGGTTCAGGATTTGGAGCCTCGATTCAGTCCGGACAACCCGAACTTTACGAGCGCTTCGACGGCCTCGAACAACAACTGGAGCGCTTTTCCCTGGAACAGGGTATCAACCCGGAGCAGGCCGTGGTCCTGGTTGAACAATGGGTAAAAGGCCTGCCAGCGACGTCATCCGAACTGTTCCGACGTAAATTCCTGCGCGACTACCAGCGACAGAGGCGCCAGCCACGCTAATGTTACCGATTCGCCGCCTTGCTATCTCTTGCCTGGCATGGCTTGTGGCAGCGGCGCCATGTTTTGCGGATTCCGTCTACCTGCAACCCGAACAGGTTTACCTGGGCGATATTGCGGAACTGCTCATCGAGTACGAAGGCAGTATCCCTTCGTTATATGCGCTTGATACCTCGAAGCTCGAAACCGATTTCGAAATGCTGGATATGAAATCGAGGGTGTCTCGCGTAGTCGAGGATGGTGCCACGTTTTACCGCATGCAGTGGCGACTGCAGATTCTGGCGCGCAGAAGCGGCAGTCTGACCGTACCGGGGCTACAGGTAGGCCCGTGGTCGACACCAGCCCTGACGCTGGAAGTCAGGCCGGCCCCGCCGGCGCTCTCGAGCCTGCAGAAAGTTTTTATCGAACTGGCCAGCAACACGCGAACACCTTACGTGGGACAACAAACATTGATCGACAGCCGCCTGTTCTACAACGTAGCGCTTGATAACAGCCGACTCGTCGAGCCGCAGGCCGCCGACACGACGATTTACCGGCAGCCCGGCGAAACTGTCTATGAGGTCACCAGAAATGGCAGCCAGTTCAAGGTGCTGGAAAGAGGCTTGAGCCTGTTTCCCGGCAAGAGCGGTGAACTACTCGTAACTGCGGCAAGCTATAGCGGAACCTTCGAGTCCGCGCCCGGTGCCGCACTGGCCGCCAGAACGATACATCGGCGCAGCAAGCCGCTTAAGCTGCAGGTACGCAAACCGCCGGCCAGCTTCAGTGGCCGTTACTGGCTGCCTGCCAGCGGGCTCGAAATTTCGCAAAGCTGGGGCCGCGCCGAAAACCAGTTACAGGTCGGCGACTCGCTGGACTGGACCCTGACCATCGTCGCCCGGGGTTTGCCCGCGGAGTCACTCCCGCTCGACTTGCTGGAGCTCGATTCCGAACGACTGCGGGTATATGCCGACCAGGTAACACGCAGCAACCGCTTCGATGGTAAACAGATAATTGGCCGGCTCGATCAGCATTTCGCATTGGTTGCCAGCGATCCCGGACAGGTCAGGTTGCCCGCCATTGAGCTCAAGTGGTGGGATGTCGAGCGTGATCTCGAGCAACAGGCGCGCCTCGCGGGAAAAACCATCAACGTGATCGAGTTTGATTCGAGCCGGACTGTTGAAAACGAAGCAGGGCAGGGGCTATCAGCCAGCTTTCAATCCCCGTTCGGCGTCGTCAAACTATCCGCGTGGCCAGGGTTAATGATATTGCTGCCGTTAGCGTTGCTCGGCTACTGCGCGTGGCGTTTTCAATCCCGTATTCTCGCGCTCGCCGAGCCCGTATTACGGCGGCGCAGGATTGTCCGTCGACTGCGCATCGCCTGCCTTGCCAACGATGCAGCGGCGACACGAAACCTGCTGCTGGAGTGGGGCAGAGAACATTGGCCCGGGGAATCCACCTTTGGCCTGCGCCAGATCGGGCATCGCCCTGGCGCGGGGAAACTTGCCATTGAGCTGGAGAGGCTCGACGCGGCGTTATACTCAGCACACAAATCGAACTGGCGGGGGCGGCGACTATGGCGTTTAATCGCGGGCCTGAACAGGCGCCAGGGACTAAAAGTGGCACCGCCTGAATATCGGTTACCCCGATTTTACCCCGATGAAACCTGAGACTTTTCAGCCAGTTGCGACCAGCCTTCGACCGGGGTAAAACGTTCACCGTAGCGGGCCGCATATTCGGTCATCGACTGCGTGATCGAATCCACCCCTTGCTGCAGGCTATGGTTCATCGGGCCACCCCGGAAAGGCGCAAACCCGGTGCCAAAAATAATGCCGGCATCGAGCAAATCCCGGTCTTCGACAATCTCTTCCTGCAAACAGGCGGCGGCTTCGTTGAGGAGACGAAAAACCAGCCGGTTCTGAATCGATTTCTGATCGCCCAGGTTGACGTCCTTGTCCCTGATCGGTTTACCTTTCTTGTAATGATAAAAACCCTGGCCAGATTTCTTGCCCAGTTTTTGGCTATCGACAAACTTCTTCAGACCAGCGGGCACATCGATACCGAAGGCTTCGGAGAGGTTAACGGCAACCGAATGGCAGATATCGAGACCCACCGTGTCGGCGAGTTCTACCGGCCCCATCGGCATGCCAAAATCGGTCGCGGCCTTGTCGATGGCTTCGGGCGCGACGCCTTCGTCGTAAAGCGTAAAGGCTTCGACCAGGTAGGGCATCAGGATACGGTTTACCAGGAATCCGGGTGAACTCCTGACCGGTAACGGCAGCTTGCCGATATGCTGGGTGAATGCGATCGCGTGCTGGATCGTTTGCGCTGACGAGGATTCGGTCTTGACGATCTCGACCAGGGGCATCATCGCCACCGGGTTGAAGAAATGGATGCCAACCAGGCGATCGGGCTGCTTCAACACGGTCGCCAGCGTTTCCAGCGGGATACTCGAGGTATTGGTTGCCAGCACCGCACCGGGTTTCATGCGCGGCTCGACATCCCGGTAAATTGCGTGCTTGGCGTCGATATCCTCGAAGATCGCTTCGATGATGACGTCGGCCCTGGCGATCCCATCGCCGCGGATATCGGGAATTAACCGATCCAGGGCGGCATTGCGCTCGGCGGTTGTCCTGAGGCGTTTCGCATAAAGCTGGTGCGCACGCTTGAAAGCTTTGTCCAGGTACCTGGCCTCGCGATCCTGCAGGGTTACCTTGAAACCGCGCAAGGCACACCAGGCGGCAATATCCCCGCCCATAGTGCCGGCACCGATGACATGCACGTGGCGCGGGGTAAAGGCCTTTTTGTCACCCAGCCCCTTCAAACGCGTTTGCAGGAAAAACACCCGCACCAGGCTGCGCACCTTGTCACCCTGGATCAGGCGCGCCACCGAGTTGGCTTCTTCCTCCATCATGCGCCGGGTATCGCCGTAATAATTGGCCCAGACGTCGAGAATGGCATAGGGGGCGGGATAGTGTTTACGCGGCGCCTTCATGGCTACCTGCTTTTTCATGTACCCCGCCAACAGGCCGCGAATTCCGGGCAGGGAAAGGATCTTGCCGAGCAGGGGCATTTGTTGCTTCGCCGGTGGCGATAGTGCCATCTGGCGCGCGGCATGCTCGATCTGCCGCCTGGGCTGTGCGCTGTCGACGAGTCCGATAGCGCGCGCGGCGCCTGCCGTCAGGTTGCGACCGCTAAGCATCATTTCGAGCGATTTCAACGGGTTAATGATAGCCGTTGAACGCACCAGACCGCCGTAGGCCGGGTGAATGCCCAGCTTGACCTCGGGCAGGCCGATACGGGTAGCGGCATCTTCCAGCGCCAGTCGATAATCGCAGGCGAGCGCAAGCTCGGTGCCACCGCCCATGCAAAAACCTTCGATCAGCGCAATTGTCGGGCAGGGGAGTGACTCGATTCGGCTGAACAGGGTCTGGCCGCGCTTGATCATGATCAGCGCTTCCTGGGTCGTGGAAACGTCGAGAAATTCCTTGACGTCAGCGCCGGCAATGAAGCCCCTGGCTTTACCCGAGCGAAAGATAACCGCACGCGGTGGATTATCGATTATTTCATCCAGCAGGCTGTCGAGCTGTTCCAGCACCGAGATCGACAATACGTTGGTGTCGGTGCCTTGCTGGTCAAGCACCAGCCATAAAATTCCGTCGTCGTCACGATGGCTTTGCCAGTCGATGGTTGCGGCACTCATGAGGCGCTCCTTTCAATTAGCATCGCGCCGCCCTGGCCACCGCCGATGCATAGTGATGCGACACCGGTTTTCGCGTTTTTCTGTTGCAGGATCTTCGCCAGGTGCAGCACGATACGCGCGCCGCTGGTACCGACCGGATGCCCGAGTGCGATGGCGCCACCATGGATGTTGAGGCGCTCGGCGGGAATTTCCCCAACCGCGGATCGCAGGCCAAGTTGTTGCTTGCAATAATCCCTGTCCTTGAGCGCGGCAATCACTGCCAGCACCTGCGCGGCAAACGCCTCGTTGATTTCCCAGTAGTCGATATCGTCGATCTTGAGCCGCTGGGATTTCAGCAACGGCGCGATGGCGTGCGCCGGGCCGAGGCCCATTTCCGCTGGCGTCAGCGCAGCCCACTGGGTACTGGCCAGGCGTGCCATTACCGGTAAATCATACTGCTTGACCGCGCTTTCACTGGCCAGCACCAGCGCCGCGGCACCGTCTGTAATTTGAGAACTGTTTCCCGGTGTTACCTTGCCGTAAGGCTTGTCGAAAGCGGGGCGCAGCCTGGCGAGCTTTTCCAGTGATGAATCGGGGCGCACACCGTCGTCGATTTCATAGGCGTTACCGTCACCGTCGTAAACCGGCACGATTTCGTCGAGTTCTCCGTTTTCCTGCGCCTGGTGTAATTTGAGATGACTCTCGACCGCGAACTGGTCCATTTGCTCGCGCGTAATGCCAAAGCGCCACGCAATCTGTTCGGCGGTCTGTCCCATGTTCAGGCCGACCACCGGATCGGTCAAACCCTTGAGCAAGGCGACGACCGGCACCAGCATGCGCGGGCTGAACCGTCCCAACAGGCGAACGCGCTGGGCAATCGATTTGGCAGACCACCAGTCCGCAAGCCAGTTGACCATCTTCGGGTGAAACAGCAACGGTGCGTGACTCATGGACTCGATACCGCCGGCCAGCACCAGGTCCGAGCGGCCACAGGCAATCGACATCGCGGCGTTGTCGAGCGCCTGCATGCCGGAGGCGCAATTTCGCTGTACGGTATAAGCCGGGACGCGATCGCCGCAACCCAGTCTGAGTGCGACGATGCGCGCAATATTTGCCTCGTCCGGGCCCGGCATGGTCGAACCGAAGATGACTTCATCGAACTGGTCGGGCTCGAACGGCATGCGCAACAACAACGAACGCGCGGCATAGATGCCCAGGTCCGCGTGTTTGAAGGGTCCGGGCTTTCCGCGCGCTTTCAAAAACGGTGTTCGATTGCCGTCAACCAGGTAAACGGGTTTCGCGTATTTCTTGTTGCTAACTGCCATGTCTGATCTCGGCTCGACGGAAGTTCAACTATATCTTAAAAAGGTGAATCATAAACCATGAGTAATCGGTTCTGAATTGAAACTTATACTTTGAGGAGGCTTAAACTGAATATGATTCGCCGATACGAAATACCGGTATATATGCGCATAATGTATATTATGTAAAGTTAAATAAATATCAATGCATGCCAGAAACACAACGGTTGATGTTACCTGTTCCCAAAAACATCTTGAAACCGGCGGGTATTAACGGTTGACTATCATCATGCACTGCCCCCTCCCAAACCTGACGCCTGCGAATCACCCCGCACAAACACCGATAACGAT
>Ga0316201_10000414_pt1 | contig 23788 bp, 21 predicted proteins | sample CS6wburrow_MG_FD_204516 | JGI IMG/M metagenome (GOLD analysis project Ga0316201, IMG submission 204516) | Coastal sediment microbial communities from Delaware Bay, Delaware, United States - CS-6 worm burrow | ecosystem: Environmental > Aquatic > Marine > Coastal > Sediment | place: USA... | reverse complement strand
GCAGCGTCCATCAACTGCAGCACGACAAATACCGCTACCGCATACGCACCAACCGTGCGCAGAACCTTGCGACGGTTCAGTTCGGTAAGTACTGCCGATAAGAATGATTGACCCTGTTCCATGTTTCTCAAATCTTTTCCAGGTCTTCTACTCTGCACCACGTTTCAGCCGGATCAATCCGGAGATATCATGGTCGCCGTCACCCATGTCCACCAACCGCCGGTAATCCTCGATCGAGGCTTCCACTGTCGGCATAAGGATATCCAATTCCTGTGCCAACTCCCGGCAAATCAGTAAATCCTTGAGCAACAGGGATAGCTTGAATCCAACGTCAAAGCGACTTTCCATCATGCTTTGACCCCGGTGTTCCAGAAACCAGCTAGCCGCTGCTCCCGCCCCTACTACAGATAATAGACGCTCCGAAGGCAAATTTAGTTTCTCTGAAAATGCCAGGGCCTCACATACGGCCTCGGCGACACCGGCGACGATAACCTGGTTCACGGCCTTGGTGGCCTGCCCCGAACCCACCGGACCCATGTGTGTAACCGTCGCGGAGATAGCTTCCAGGACTGGCATAATCCGCGAAATATTGGCGGAATCGCCCCCGGCCATCACTGAAAGGCTGCCTTTTCTGGCACCCTCGACACCGCCGGAAACCGGCGCGTCCACGAATCCGCAACCCACCCGAAAAAGCACGTCGGCCGCTTCTCTTGCCGTCGCCGGGCTGACCGTCGACGTATCCACCAGGACCGCTCCGGTCTCGATGCCGGGAAGTAGTTGGTCGATGACGCTGAGCAAATCCTGATCGGCGGATACGCAAGTCAGGATTACATCGCAAGCGGCCGCCAGTTGTGCCGGCGTTTCAGCGATGGTGGAGTCGGTCTGCTGAACAAATGCCTCGGCACGGGCCGCTGTCCTGTTCCAGACCATGGCAAGCAAGCCATGTTCCGCAAGGTTTCTCGCCATGGGTGCGCCCATGGCTCCCAGCCCAACGACCCCCGTTCTGATCTTATTATCCATTGCATTTACAGGGCATCATCGCCCTCCTCACCCGTCCTTATCCGCATGGCCTGTTCCAGAGGCTGAATAAAGATTTTGCCGTCCCCGATACGCCCGGATGCCGCTGACTCGGCTACGGCTTCAACCACGGCTTCGACCCGGTCGTCAGGCACTGCAATCTCCAGCCTCAGCTTGGGCAGAAAATCAACCACGTATTCCGCACCCCGATATAACTCGGTATGGCCCTTCTGCCGGCCAAATCCCCGAACCTCGGTAACGGTCATTCCCTGCACACCCACCTCGCCAAGCGCATCACGTACATCGTCGAGTTTGAATGGTTTAATTATCGCTATGATCATTTTCATGGTGGTACTTCCCTTCGGCTTGCATACGACTTTATCGCCACTAATTCTGTGTCGCAAGCACCACTGGTAAGTTGTGCAGTCTGTGACCGTGGATTCCCGCTTTTGATCTTACCTGGGCGTCGTAAACCGACGAAGCGAGCGAAATAGAGGGTTAATTGCCTACGAACATTCCAGAATCCAGCCAAGGCTTAATTTCTCAATGCGTAGCACACTGCCATAAGCTGAATTGCAAGTGGGCCTGAACAGGGCCGGGTCAGGGTGGATATGGGGTTGGCGCTGGTACATAGTCGTGGTTGCTCGGGGGTGCATGCACCCCCTATTACAGTGGAGGTGCATCTTTCAGGCGGTTTGCCGAGCATGTGCCTGGTGGGCTTACCCGAAACAGCTGTCAGGGAATCAAAGGACAGGGTCCGGGCGGCCCTTATCAACTCGGGCTTCAAGTGGCCGCAAAGCCGGATCACCATATCCCTTGCTCCTGCCGAATTGCCAAAGGAGGGTGGCGGCTTCGACCTGCCAATTGCACTGGGCATACTGGCTGCTTCAAAACAGGTTTCCGACTCCGCCTTCGATACCTGCGAGTTTCTTGGTGAGCTCTCTCTCAATGGCGAACTGCGTTCAGTCCGCGGCGTCTTACCGGCGGCCATACGCTCAGTGGAAAGTAAACGCACACTTATCGTCCCGGCCTCAAACGCCGCGGAGGCAGCATTGGTTGAAGGTGGTGAAAAATATTGCGGGGTTTCATTGCTGGAGATTGCTGACTGGCTCGCGGGCTCTGCACAATTGCAGCAATGTGTACCCGAATTGATTGCGGAACTGCCCTGCCTGCCGGACCTTGCAGATGTGATCGGACTGGCTGGCCCAAAGCGCGCGCTGGAAGTCGCTGCCGCTGGAAACCATCACCTGTTGATGGCCGGTCCTCCCGGCACAGGCAAAACCCTGCTGGCGTCGAGACTGCCTGGAATCCTGCCGCCGATGACGGAAGCGGAGTCGTTGGAAGTCGCCGCGCTGGCATCTGTCAGCCACGCCGGACTGGACCATCGCAAATGGGGCGTACGGCCGTTCCGGACACCGCACCATTCTTGCAGCAGCGTGGCGCTGGCAGGCGGTGGGGCGCGTCCCCGGCCAGGGGAAATCTCGCTGGCGCACAACGGCGTACTGTTTCTGGATGAACTCCCCGAGTTCGGCCGCCATACACTGGAAATTCTCCGTGAACCCATCGAATCCGGCCGCATCGTCATTTCGAGAGCCGCCATGCAGGCGACCTTCCCGGCCCGTTTTCAACTGGTGGCAGCCATGAACCCCTGCCCCTGCGGTTTGTCGGGCGATGACAGCGGGCGCTGCAACTGCAGTGCAGAACAAATCCAGCGTTACCGCAACAAGGTTTCGGGTCCTTTGCTCGACAGGATTGACATACAGGTGGAAGTATTACGTCCCGAGACATCCATTCTCAGTGCTCCGACCGACGACATGGAAAGTTCGGCAAGCGTCCGTGAGCGCGTCGTCGAATCACGTCGGCTTCAGTTCGATCGTGCCGGCAAAACCAATGCACTGATGAGCAACGGTGAGCTGAAACGCTTCTGCTGCCTGAAAAGCGAAACGCTGCAGTTGCTGGAACACGCCGCCGAACAACTCTACCTGTCACCGCGCGCCTGTCATCGCATACTCAAGGTGTCGCGTACCATCGCTGACCTCGACCAGGCCGAAAACATCCGCTCCCGGCACGTCGCCGAAGCCATCGCCTACAGACGCCTGAACACCGGCCAGGACTACATATAGGTTAAGCAACCCGGTCTCTCTGTGCTCAAATGATTGGACAGCAGGCCAGGGTACTGGCACAGAACAGGAGCGGATAATTTCAAGGGTTGTTCGAACCACGGGATTGAATTTGTGGGCCGAAATCATGAATCCTGCGCTTTTTAAAGAGTAAATCCCCGAAGACTAGTGTAGAATCGGCTAGTCTTTAAGCGGTGACATCATCACTTTTTTGACACGTGGCGACTGTAGAAGGCTGTCAATTTGAGAAATTGTGCTTTCCGCGCTGCTCTCACGGCCATTTGTCCGTGAGAAGCAAGAAAACTCTGCGCGTGCCGCGCCCCGAGTCTGGCCTGGTAATACAAGGCTTTGCTCTAAACCTATAAATTATGGAATTTATCAATGAGTAAAAAAACGATCACAGCACTTGTCCTCGCATTGACGATGTTTGCAGGGGCAGCACAGGCTGCCATCACCGATGTCGCCGTCAATGGTGATTTTGAGACCGGTGATTTCACCGGATGGACACTATTTCCAGGTTCTTTGGGACCCGCTGGCCAGACAATTGTTGCAGGAAACCCCGGTAGCGCGGCCAGACTGGTAGAGACTGCCGCAGCCGCAAACATCATAAAGCAAGCCAACCTCCGGCCAGGTGAATGGACCGAGGGTCAACAGATCGATATCCAGTTCGACATCCGTGGGACCGCAGTGGCTGGCGCTGTTCTGTTCGCAGAGTTCTTTTCAGAAGTAATACCCGAGGGCGTCTCCAAGGCAGAGATCCTGGGTGGAGGTCCGCTTTTTCCGAATGCTGATCCGAATGTTTGGACAACGTATAATTTCAGCGCCACGGTTGGACCTGATAGCTCCAACGGTGTAACGCTTCAGTTCGCTTCAGTTTGTGCACCTGTTGAGGGCTGTAACGCCGATTATATTATCGATAACGTGATAATCACCGCTGACATCGAAGGCCCGGTCGGACCACCAATTAGCCCCCGCACCTCGGCAATTCCCACCACGTCCCAATGGGCACTGATCATGTTGACAATGCTGCTTGGCCTGGTGGTGTTTACTAACAGAAAACGTCTGTTCTAAACGTTTAGCACTCACGTGAAAATGAAAAGGGTCACCGCGGTGACCCTTCTTTATTGGGCAAGATATTGGCTCTTTTTTAACTGTTGGCCTGCTCCTGGTATGCCAGCATCACCCCGCTACGGAAGGCACCGCACCCGCTGTTGATCGCACAAGAATTTTTCGCCGCAGGGTACGGGGCACTTGTCAACAGGCTGCTGGTCCTAAAGCGAGGGTCTGCCGCTGCTGGCATACATGCGTTCATGCTGAACCTGGCACGGACGGCAACGCTTCGCGGTGGGGTAGGCTTCCAGGCGTTCGGCATCGATCGATTTATCGCAGTCAACACAGATCCCAAAACTGCCTGTCACCATACGTATCTGGGTGGCTTCGATATCCCTGATTTCCTGGATGTGCCGGTCGACGCTAGCCAGTTGTAAATCCACCAGCAGGTCGGCCACTGACTCCTCCCCGACATCTTTCACACGGCCGGCGAGATCACGATAGTGCTGCTCTTCAGAGTTAAGCAGTTCGGCCCGGATCTCCTGCCGCAAAGCATGCTCGCGCTCGTCCAGTTGCTTCTTCAGACTGCGGACCTGACTCCCGTTGACCATCACGTTGTCTCACAAAATGAGGGTACATCAAGAATAGAAGTTTTAAGGTGGAAAGTCCATGGCAATCGGATCCTGGCCGACCGTTGATACACGTGGCCCAACGCCATTATTCAAGCGATTTTCCGTCGTCAGCATGACGTTATCGTCGTTGCAATCCCGGGGTTGTCCAGGCGGATAAAAATAATTGAGCTGCGCCTTGATGCACAACCTGGATGTCGAATGCAGCTAATTGAGAGGCGGAATACAGCATGATGATTGCAGCCCGCGCTAAGAGTGATAAGCTGTACGTTCGGGTGACCATATTGACGACGAAAACAGCGCTACCTTGACCGTGAGCAAACATAAAACTCTGAAAACACTGATTGTAGATGACGAGTCGCTGGCACGGCGCGGCCTCGCCCATCGGCTGAAGAATATTGAAGACATCGAAATCGTGGGTGAGGCGAAGAATGGCCGCGAAGCCCTGGATTTGATTGATAGACAAAAACCCGACCTGGTGTTCCTGGATATTCAGATGCCCGGCATAAGCGGGTTCGAGGTCGTAAGGCAGCTGGATGCCGACAATATGCCTGTCATCCTTTTTCTGACGGCCTATGACGAATACGCGGTTCAGGCTTTCGAAGTCAACGCGCTCGATTATATTCTCAAGCCCATCGACGAAGAGCGTTTAAAGCAGGTTCTGAACAAAGTAAGGTCCAACCTGGATCAACGGCGAGCCCTGGAGCATAAAAACCTGTTGTTGAAACTCGCCAGCGAAATCAGCGGCAAGAGCATCAGCAGTTTTGCAGAAATTGAAGAGCAGGATGTAGCAGAACTGACGCAAAAGGAACCCGCGCGACTCGCCATCAGGGACAGTGGCCGGACCACCTGGGTGGAGCAGCAGGATATCGAGTGGATAGACGCCGCTGGTGATTATATGTGCGTGCAGTCCCAGGGTGTCACTTACATCATGCGCAAGACCATGAAGGCACTGGAAAAAGAGCTTGATGGAAATATTCTGCAGCGCATCCATCGCTCGACTATCGTCAATATCCACGAAGTCCGCGAGATGGAATCACACATCAACGGCGAGTATTTCCTGACGCTGGAATCAGGCCACAGGGTCAAACTGTCCCGGACTTACAAGCACAAGCTCAAACTTTTCAAATAAGTCCTGCGGCCGGCTTTCTACGGCTACGTTTCCGCTGCGACTTCAGGCTGCCGCACAATTCAAACCGTTTATCGCGCACCATGACTTTGGGCACAACACTTTGTGCCGAGCTTTGTTCAAAATGCGTATCACGCTGCATTGACAGAAACCAGGGTGCTGCTTTTTGTAACCAATCGGAGCCTGTCAGCGTCTTAGGTATTAACACGGTAAATGAATTATCGAATAAGCAAAGCCGGGACATTTTCTCCCTGATCATCGTCTGACCGACGCTTCCGGCTTTGCTTACACCGCCTCGCACTGTTAGCCCTCTTTCAGCGCGAGGCGGTTTTTTTTACCCGTATTCAGAGCTCCGGGGGCACGCTGGATTCAGCCCTGGAGTGTAACCAGTTTTCCAGGATTATCTGGGCCGCCATGGCGTCTTTCAATGCAGCTTCCTTCCTGCGCATGGCACCACGTTCGCGCGCCTTTACAAAGCGCTCCTCGGCACTGAAAGACGTCAGTCGCTCATCTTCCAACAGTACGGGGATTCCGAAACGGCCTTCGAGCTGCCGCCCAAACCTCCTTGCATCCCTGGACATTTCCGTTTCACCGCCGTCAGCGGCCAATGGCAGGCCCACCAGTAAGGCAACGGGCTTCCACTCATTGATGATTGCAGAGATCGCCTGCCAGTCCGGTTTGCCCGTTACCGCCACCACCGCAAGCGCGTTGGCGGAACCCGTCAGCGTCTGTCCGACCGCGACGCCGATGCGGCGGTGACCGAAATCGAATGCCAGCAAGGTGCCGTTGGGGCCGGCTTTTTCATCAGGCATAACCACCGACACCATGCAGGTCGTTGATATTGATACCGAGCTTGCCGACCGCTTTTTCCCAACGTTTCTGCAAGGCTGACTCAAAGACGATGTCCTGGTCCGCCGGTACTGACAGCCAGGCGTTTTGACGCATCTCCGACTCCAACTGGCCATCACCCCAGCCCGCATAACCCAACGCAACAAGAAATTTTTGCGGACCTTTACCCTCGGCGATGGCGGCCAGCACGTCACGGGATGTGGTTACCATGATTTCATCGCTGATCATAATACTGGAGTCGAAACCTTCAACCGGTGTGTGCAAAACAAAGCCGTGATCAGGGCTGACCGGCCCGCCTTCCAGCACGGCCATTGAGGATATTTCCTCGTTTTCACAGGAAATATTCAGTTGAAAAAAAAGCTCGCCAAGCGTGAAATCCGACTCGCGATTGATGGTGATACCGATGGCCCCCTCTTCATTATGCTGGCACAACAGGGTTACGCTGCGGGAAAAATTCGGGTCGGCCATGGCGGGCATGGCTATCAGCATTTGTTGCTGCAGATAGCCACTGACGACATCTTGTGATTTAGGGTTCATACTCCAAATATTAGTCCAGTTGCCGGTCTTTACAAGACGGTATTTCCGGGCCAAAAACCAGGACTTTCGACAACGTTAACCATGCCTCGGTTGCAGGCTTAATTCAAGCCCTTGAAGTCTCGTGAAAAACGCCAGGTCCGCGTAATATGGAGGACATCGACGGATTCCCTGATATGTTCGGGTAATGGTGAGTAAGGTCCTGCCAGGCGGACGATCCGGGTTGCGGCCTGGTCAAGTTGTGGTTTGCCGGAACTGCGCCGGATATCAATACTCTCGACACTGCCATCGATGTTGATGCCCACTGTCATGACGAGGTCGCCAATCAGTTTCAGGCGCCGGACTTCCTCCGGGTAATTCAGGTTTCCCACCCGCTCAACCTTGGCCACCCAGGCCTGCATATAGGCCGCGAACTCGTATTCCCGCGTATTGGCGGATATCCACTTGCGCCTTGGCAACTTCGATTGCGAGTCGCGGTCCCGTTGGATTCCGGGCGCCAGTTTTGCCATGGTCATGCTTTCCTGCATAAGCTTAGCGGCACTGGGCAGGGGCGGTTCAGGCTGTTCTATGCTTGTGATCTGCTGGGAAAATTCAGAGTTCTGATCCTCAACCAGGACCTGTTCACGAGCCGCATCCGTGACCGTCGAAACCTGTTCCTGCTGATCCATCGGGTCTTCACCTTCCGCCGGCCCGGGCGAAGCGCCGGTATTTTCCTGCGATGGCTTGGACGCCTCGTCAGACTCACCGCCGCCCTGCTGCGAAGCCTGGGCAAGAAAATCGGCTTCATCGGGCTTGGTTTCAGACTTCCAGTTAACCAGAACCACGTCGAGTGTTTCCAGTGGATGCGTCAAACGCTTGAAATCCAGAACAAATCCAACGCCGAGCAAGACCATGGCATCCAAACCAAGCGCAGCCAGGAAGCTGACGGCAAACCGGTCATTGCCCGAATGAACTACCGACATGGTTATTGCAATACCTCCTCTGCGGCGTCAAAAAGCTGCCCGGCAATGTTCAGGCCGAATTCCTTGTCCAGTTCGCGGATGCAGGTGGGGCTGGTGACATTAACCTCTGACAACCAGTCGCCGATCACATCCAGCCCGGCAAACAGGATGCCCCGTTTTTTCAACTCCGGCGCAACCTGTGAAACTATCCAGCGATCGCGTTCGCTTAAAGGCACCCCTTTGCTACTGCCTCCCTTGGCGAGATTGCCGCGAAAATCTCCCTTGCCGGCAAAACGCGCCAACGCATAGGGAACCGGTTCACCGTTAACGACCAGGATGCGTTTGTCGCCCGATGTTATTTCATCGATATATTTTTGCGCCATGACCGCCCTGGTGTCATGTTGCGTTATGGTTTCCAGGATGACATTCAGGTTCATGTCGCCCTCACTGACCTGGAAGACGGACTCCCCACCCATACCGTCGAGGGGTTTTACCACGCAATGACCGTGCTGCGAAACAAACTCGCGGAGCTGGGCCGAACGGCTGCTTATCATCATCGGAACGCAACACTGGGGGAAGTTATTGATAAAGAACTTCTCATTGGCATCACGCAGGCTTTGCGGCCTGTTAATGACCAATGTGCCGGCCTTTTCCGCCAACTCCAGCATGTAGGTCGCATAGATATAGTTCATGTCGAAGGGCGGATCCCTGCGCATCAAAACAATGTCCAGTTCATCGAGCGGCTGGCTTCCCAACGGCTCGAGGCTAAACCAATCAGTACTGTTATCGCGGACCTCGAGGCGTTGCATCCCGGCGAATACCCGTCCGTCCTTCGCAAACAGGTCGTCGGGCTCCATGTAATAGACCTCATGACCGCGGCGCTGTGCTTCCAGTAACATTGCAAAGCTGGAATCCTTGTAGGTTTTGATCCCGGCGATAGGGTCCATTACCACGCCGGTTTTCAAACGCGCCGCAGCAGAAGTATCGATTTCGGACATATCCATATCTCTCTCTAAGGTGCCCCATTATCATGCGCCTGCCATCCTGATTCCAGCCATTCTAAAAGTCAAAATTGCGAAATACCTTGGCACTCAATGGTATGAACAACATTACTGTCAAAATACAACAAGCTGGAAACCACTCATTTCTAAGGGTAAACTAAGCGCAAGGCATCGAAATTGGGGGGGACAGTTTAGGCCTCATGAACGCGTGGCAGGCAATGAAAGGATTCATTCCAGAACCCGCACAACCAGGGAAGATATTATGAGCCAGGAACAATTGGATACAACAACTGACAATACCGAAAATACTGCCGAGGCAAAAAAGCTCCGTATTTTAGTCATTGATGACAGCGCCACTATCCGCCGTTCAGCAGAGACCATGCTCGCCAATGAGGGCTGCGAGGTCATCACCGCTGAAAATGGATTCGAGGCATTGTCAAAAATCACCCGCCACCATCCCAACCTGATATTTGTCGACATCATGATGCCGCGTCTGGACGGATACCAGACCTGCGCCATTATCAAGAACAACTCTGAGTTCCGCAGCACACCCGTGGTGATGCTGACCAGTAAAGACGGCCTGTTTGACATGGCCCGTGGCCGCGTCGTTGGCTCTGACCAGTACCTCACCAAACCGTTTACGCGGGAAGAGTTGCTCGGCGCAGTCAAGCAACACGCGACGGTTTGAGAATAAAGACCGGTAAGCCCGGGACAATGAAAAAACCACCACGGGGTCAAGACCAATGAGTACCGTAAACGCTTCGTTCGAAAAACTGCATGATTACGAACAGCGCAGCCTCGCCTTCGAACCGGGGCGAATCGACGGTCAACACCAGAGTGGCGAATGGGCCGGTGTCATATTCCGTATCGGCAAAGCACACCTGGCATGCAGTATCGAGCAAGTGCATGAATTTTTGCCCATCCCCGCATATACGCCCGTGCCGGGCACCAAGCCCTGGATTCTCGGCCTGGCCAACGTTCGTGGTGACCTGCTGACCGTTGTTGACCTGGCCTGGTTCCTCAATGGTGAGAGGTCCGCGATCTCAATGAGAACGCGCCTGCTTGCGGCCAGTTTGCGCGGCCGGCCGGTTGGGCTCCTGGTAGATGAAGTTTTCGGCCAGCGCCGATTTGTCAGCGACGAGGGTAAGGAAGCCACGTTGCCAGGCGACTCCCCGTTAAAGGAATTCATACACAAACAATATCGCTCCGGCAAGGATGTCTGGCAGGAACTGGACCTGGACTCCCTATTCACAACCCCGGAGTTTCTGAATGGCGCAGCAGCCTGAACAGTGTGGGAAGCAGGATGAATAGTAACCAATCAAAATTGAAAGCCCAGCGATCATGGATCGTCTACCTGGCCTCCGCCGTGCTGGTTATTTTGCTGGTATTTGTCGCGGTCACCTTCCTGTTTCTGGCGCGCAATTCGCAGCATGAACAAGAATGGATGTCATTCGTCACGGATGTGCAGGTCAGTTCCCAGCAACTTGCCAAGTCCGCCGGTGAGGCGGCATACGGCAATCTTGATGCGTTCCTCGAATTGCGCAATTCACGCGAGAGAATAGCGCGAGCCATGACCGCACTGCGCTCCGGGTCTTCGGCGACCCAACTGCCCGCTACGCCGCAGGCGGTCGAAGCGGAGATGAAACAGCTCGACCTTACCTGGAAACGCATGAGTAAAAATGCGTCCAGCATCCTGGAGCGTGAACAATTAATTCTTCAATTGGCTTCGGCACACAACATCATCCAGGAAAATATTCCGGGGATACAAAAGGATACCGACGCCAGCATTCGCTCCCTGACCAAAAGCGGCGCACCAACAAACCAGGTTGTCTTCGCCAGCCGGCAGCTGGTGCTAGCCGACCGCATATTGCGTCGTGTCGCCGAGGTGCTGCAAGGCGGCAGTAACGCCGTCAGTGCCGCTGAAAACCTCCGCAAAGACCGGGACCTTTTCGAACAGGTTCTCACCGCGCTTCTGAATGGCAATTCGCGCCTCGGAATCACCCAGGTGCGCAATGCCCAGGCACTGCAGTCACTGGGGTGGATCAAAACACTGTTTGAGAAAATAAAGCCGCAAGTCAATACCATCCTCGATTCATCCAGTGATATGTTCGAAGTCCGCGGCGCAGCCGATGAAATTTTTCTCGACAGCCGTGATGTGTTCAATGAAGCTGCCAGCCTGAAAGCCGCCATTGCCGGGTTACCGGAAACACGGCCCTGGCCCTCGATAACGACCGGCGCCATCGGTGTAGCCGTAATGATCTTTGTAGTCTGGATCATGGTCTACTCATTCCTGTCAGCAGAGCGGCGGCGCGCAAAAATTGCCGCGCAACACAACCGGAGGAACCAGGAAGCCATTCTTAACCTGCTGGACGAAATGAGTTCACTTGCAGATGGCGACCTGACGGTGCAGGCGAGTGTTACGGATGAAATTACCGGGGCAATTGCGGATGCCATCAATTATGCCATTGAGCAACTCAGGGAACTCGTCAAAGGCATCAAGTACACGGCCCAGGCAGTTGCCGGTTCGGCAATGGAAACCCGTGGCTCGACATCGCAGCTGGCCATCGCGGCATCTGAACAGGCGGAACAGGTCGAAACTGCAACAGAAACGGTGCAGGAAATGGCCCGCTCCTTCGACACCATGGCGAAGCGGTCCGGCAAATCCAGCGAGGTAGCACAAAAATCGGTTGACATTGCGCATGCCGGCGGAGAGAAGGTCCGCGAAACCATCAGCGGCATGGATACCATTCGTGAGCAGATCCAGGGAACTTCCAAACGCATTAAGCGCCTGGGTGAATCTTCCCAGGAAATCGGCGACATCGTTGAGCTGATCAACGGCTTCGCAGAGCAAACCAATGTGCTGGCGCTGAATGCGGCGATACAGGCTGCGTCCGCAGGCGGAGCTGGCAAGGGCTTTGCCGTGGTCGCCGATGAGGTCCAACAGTTGGCGGAGAGCGCCACCGGTGCCACCCGCAGAATAGAGAGCCTGGTTCAAACCATTCAGGCCGACACCTACGAGGCCGTCGTATCTATGGAGTCGACCATTTCAGAGGTCGTCAGCGGCGCCCGGCTGGCGGAAGACGCAGGCACAGCCCTGGAGCAGATCGAAACGGTATCCAAGGAACTGTCCAGCCTGATCGCCGAAATTTCAGAGGAGGCGGACGCTCAATCGGTGAATGCCACCACTATCTCAAAGCTGATGAAAGGTGTTCAGACCATTTCCATCCAGGCCGCCGAAGGCAGTACACAAGCCGCCAGAGCAGTGGAAGAACTGGCGGAACTTGTCATGCAGCTGAGTGATTCCGTGACCGATTTCAAATTGCCGGAAGATGACTGAATGGCCAGGACCGCAATAAGCCCGGCTCTGCATCCCACCCAAACTGGTATGGGGGCCAAGTGATGTTGCTGGAGGGCTCAAACGCAAGCACGATATTGACCTGGGTGCGTCCCGACCTGGACAAGCACCTCAATCAGATTCGCACCCAGATTGAGCATATTGCCAACAGCCCCTACATCGGTGACAGCGTTGAAACCACCGCCGAACACCTGATACAACTGAAATTCACGTTCGAGGCGCTGGTATTGCAGGGTGCAACCCTGGTGGTCGAGGAAATGATCACGCTCTGCAATGAGCTCAGCCGCCATAACGTCCGTGACCGGCAACAGGCATATGGTGCAATGATGGATGCGATCGTGGTCGTGCCATCTTACCTCGACCGATTGCAGGCCGGACACCATGACCTGCCAATTTTGCTGTTGCCGGTGATCAATGAACTGCGTGCCGCCTACAACGCCAATATTGTTTCAGAGGCTACACTGTTTGCGCCCGACCTGGAGGTTCCCATACCGGAACTTGAGCAAGCGGCGGGCGAACACGAACCGGCTTTTGATGAGTCATTTGAGACCTTCACTGTGCGCATGCGGCGCCAGTGGGAAACCGCGTTACTGAGCTGGTTGCAGGACCAGGAAAAACTTGAGTTATTGTCCCCGCTTCACTCGGTTTGTGAAACCTTGTACCGCCGCGTTGAGCGGAAGGACCTGCGGCGCATGTGGTGGATCGCCGCAGAAGTCATCGGCGGATTACTCGATGGCGTCACCGATAACGACATGCACCTGCGCCGCCTGTTTGCGCGACTGAACCTGATCATTAAGACGCTGTCCGAGGGCGGTGAAGATGCCGCTGAGGTTGATTCGGTCAACTCGATCGCCCAAGCCCTGCTTTTTCACATCGCCCAGGCCAAGCCGGGCAATGCCGGCGTGGATAGCCTCCGCGAACGTTTTCAACTGCAGGAACTGGTTCCCGACCGCGACGTGCTGATACGGGCGCGCGGCGCAGTTACCGGCCGCAATCGCGAACTATATACATCACTTGGTGCCGCGGTGCGCGACGAACTGGCCCTGGTCAAGGATGCGCTTGACCTCGAACTCAGGACCGGCGAAATAGAACACGAGCGCAGGCAACAGAGCCATGATGCCTTACTCAGGCTCAGGGACACCCTGAAGATGATGGGCCTGGGTGACTCGGCCATGTCGATCGAAAAGTTGATGCCGACATTCAGCGCCAGCGAAGACCCTGAGCAAGATCCGGACCAGCGATCGCGTGAGTCGCTCCTGATGGAACTGGCCGGCGAACTGATCCAGGTGGAGTCGGTGCTGGAGGAGCAGATCACGACGCTCGGCGAACCTCTGTTGGAAGACGAGGAAGCGGGCTATATCGACCTCCCACAGCATGAACAAAGGCGCATCAGAGCCCACCTGCTGGACGAAACCGTCACCAGTCTGCACCTGGTACAAGACGCCGTCAGGCGTCATTTCGATGGAGACCGGCAAGCCGATTACACCACGCCAATGGAACACATTGCCGGGGCAATGGAGTTGGCCGGTGAACCTGAAACTGCCTCGATGGCAACCAAACTGCGCAATGCCCTGGGCAATCTCCTGCGCGTGACGAGGTCGGAAACAGCCATTGATGCGAAGAAGCTTGAACTGGTCACCGACGCAGTGGCGGCCTTTGAGCTATACCTGGCCGGGTGTCGCGACCAGCAAAGTAACCGCGACCGTTTCTTCGAGATACTGAAAGACCGGCTGGAGCATCTTCCGGTCGGCGAGATGGAGGTGGTCGCGAGCGTGACGAGTCCACCGGAGGCAGCGGCCGGCGAGGCCCGGGAGGCCGTGACTGCAGACACCGGCGAGCCGCCCGCGGTTGACCCGGAACTGCTCGAGGTGTTCCTTGAAGAGTTCGATTCCGTCGCCGCCACGCTGGCTGAACAGGTACCGAAGTGGACGCAGAAACAGTCGGATGTGTCACTGGTAACCATCATACGCCGTGGTTTTCATACCCTGAAGGGCAGCGGCCGCATGGTGGGCGCAAACGAGATTGGGGATTTCGCCTGGCACGTCGAAGAAATGCTCAATACCCTGCTCGAAGGTAATGTCAAGGAAGCTGATGATGCCGTTCAGGTCGTGCAACTTTCGCAGGCTGTGCTGCCGGCCTTCAAACGCCGTCTTCAGAACCAGTCCTCCTGGCTGGAATCTGCGACGATTGAAACCATCGCCCGACAGGCCAATTCGGTCACCGCGGGCGAGCAGCCCGACTGGACCAGCCTGGACGGAATGTTACCGGCATCCGTGGCTGCCCTGCTGCCGGTTGAGCTCAGCGTAATAGCCGATACCGACAGTGAACCTTTGGCTACCACTGAAGCACCTGCAGAGCCCACGCTGAAAGAGTTGGTGTGCAGGGAACTGACCGAAAATCTGGCCGTTCTGAAAGGCCTGGTGGAACGTATTTCAAGAGATCGCAGCACCACTGCCAGCGAAGCTGAACGCATTGCTATTCATACCGTTGCCGGAACTACTGCGCTCGATCCCGTGGGTCGTGAACCGGGCGTTGCAAAAGCGCTCGAAAGTTTCCTCGTGGCACAGCACGAGAGTACGAAACCCTTTAGTGACAATGCCATTTGGACCGTGGCCAGCGGTATGTCGTTGCTGGAAACCTGCCTGGCCATACATGAGGGTGACGCGGAAGCGGAATTGACCGGTGATGAGGAGCAGCAGATCGAGCAACTGCTGGCGTTGGCGGTCGAGTATGAGATTCCGGAAGAAATGCGCGAGGCGGCTGCCGAAATTGGCGTTGAAGAGCCAGTGGAGGAAGCTGCACCCGCAGAGGAAGAAGCGGCGGCGGAAACCACGGCAGAGAGCGAAGATGCCGTCGATGCTTCGGCGCAAGAGAAAGAGGCGCTGGAAGAATACGAGCCCGAAGCTATCGATCCCGAGATACTCAATATCTTTCTTGAGGAAGCTTCGGACATCCTCGAGCGGTGCGATTCGCTACTCAACGACTGGCGCGACGACCTTTCAGAGCTGCGCATCGTCCAGAACCTGCAGCGCGAAATCCATACCTTCAAAGGTGGCGCGCGCATGGCGGGAGTCACGGCTCTGGGGCAGCTCAGTCACTCGATGGAAACTTTGCTGGAGCGCATAGCAGGCCAGTTGTTGCCGCCATCCGTATCGGCCATTGAAGTGCTGGAACAGGGTTGTGACCGGCTCAACAATTGGACTGAGCAGGCGGCGGAAGGCATTATCCCGCAAGCCGGCGATGTGCTGAAACTGTTTGGACAGCAAGTCGACGCGTTAAACGCCGTACCTCTTCAGGCCTCCGTAGCTCCACAGAAACCTGCGCCAATAGACGCGGCACCAGAAGAATTGCAGGAAATTCCCGATGTTTCAATTCCGGCACCGGAACCCGAGGTCAGCAAGGAACCAAGCGAGGATGCGGCTGCTTCGCAACATATCCGCGTCAACGCCGACCTGCTGGATTCACTGGTCAATTCCGCTGGTCAAATCAGTATCTTCCGCTCACGCCTTGAGCAGCAGGTCAGTGATATTCGTGAAAACCTGAAAGAGTTTGATGTGACCGTTGCCCGGATCAAGGAACAGTTCCGCAAGCTCGAAATGGAGACTGAAACCCAGATTCGCTCCACCTACCAGACAGAGGCGCCGGACGGGTCCGGTGAGTTTGACCCGCTGGAACTGGATCGCTTTTCTTCCATACAACAACTGTCCCGCAGCCTGAGCGAGTCGGTATCCGACCTGCTGAACCTGCAGGAACTGCTGGACAAATCTGCGCGCCAGTCCGAGGCGCTGCTGGTACAGCAATCCAGGGTCAGTACTGAATTACAGGAAGGCTTGATGCAAACCCGCATGGTCCATTTCGGCACCATCGCACCACGCCTGCGCCGGATCATCCGGAAAGCTGCCGGCGAAACGCGCAAGAATGCCAGGCTACAGCTACGCATGACCGGCGGTGGTGACCAGCTGGACCGCAACGTTTTGGAAAGGATCACGGCGCCGCTCGAACACCTGCTCAGAAACTCCATCGTCCACGGCATCGAGAAACCCGCAACACGCCGAAAACTCAAAAAAACCGAGGAAGGTCAACTCACTATCACGGTGGCGGCCGAAGCCACCGAGTTCGTGGTGCGTGTCGAGGATGATGGCGCAGGCATGGACCTCAATGCCATTCGCAAACGTGCCATCGATATGGGGCTGATCGACAGGAAGGCCGAACCAACAGAGCAGCAACTTTTACAATTCATCCTCAACAGCGGCTTTACCACGTCCAAGAAAGTAACCGCCCTCGCCGGCCGCGGCGTTGGCATGGATGTGGTCAACAGCGAGATCAAGCAAATTGGCGGTTCTGTGGAGATCGCTTCCGAGCCCGGAAAAGGCTCTTGCTTCACGATACGGATTCCGTTCACGCTAGCGGTCATGCAGGCTATCGGTGTGAAAGCGGGTGAGCACCGCTACCTGATTCCTGTCGCGAGCGTTGCCGGCGTGGCGCGTATGCTGCCTAACGATTACACCGGCCTGCTTGAACAGGAGCAACCGGCATATGTATTTGCCGGTGAGTCGTACCCGGTACTTGATCTGGAATCATTGCTGGGCGAGCCTGCAACGCCGTTGGGTGACGACACCATTTCGATACTGATGATCAAGTCTGGTGGTAAGCGTGCCGCCTTCCGCGTACCGGAACTACTCGGGCACAGGGAAATTGTCATCAAGCCGGTCGGACCCCAGATCAGCAGCGTACCGGGCATCCTGGGTGGATCAATCACGGGTGACGGCAAGGTCGTTATCATCATCGATGTCGGCCCATTGGTCAGGCAGGCGCTGCTGACCGGCACCCGTCCTGCGCCGCTGCTTGAAAACATTGATATCCGTCCGCAGAAGACCTTGGCCCTGGTTGCGGACGACTCGATTACCATGCGAAAAGTCACAACCCGCGTGCTTGAAAGCCATGACTTTGAAGTGATCACCGCCAGGGATGGAGTCGAAGCAACGGAACTGATGCAGGAGCGCGTTCCCGACTTGTTACTGCTGGATATTGAAATGCCACGCATGGACGGTTACCAGGTCGCTGAGCACGTACGCGCCGACGCCCGCCTGCGTGGAGTACCGATTGTCATGATCACTTCGCGCGCCGGCAAGAAACACCGTGACCGCGGCAAGAAGGCAGGCGCCAACGCCTATCTGTCCAAGCCATACAAAGAGTCGGAGCTGATCACGGAGGTCTACAAACTGCTGGACAAAGAGATTAAACCTTATGGCTGAAAAGGAAATTCGCACCATCGTTGCACCATTGCAGGAAGGCAATATTCTGTTGCCCAACGGTGCTGTCGCTGAATTGCTTGGGTATGCGTTGCCAGAGCCGCTCAAGAAAGCTCCGACATGGGTACTGGGCGAGACAGCCTGGAACGGTTGGCAGGTACCCATCATCAACTACGACCAGCTGATCAATGAGCGCAGCATCAGTAAAACCACATCAAAATCGCGAATCCTGATCATCAAAACACTCGGCGAATCGACGCAGGTCAATTACATCGGTATCGTTATTCAGGGTTTGCCGAGGCTCAAGAAGATCAGCGCAGATTCCTTGCAGGAAATCCAGATGGAAGAACTGCCAAGGACTATATTCAGCGCCGTCCGTATTGATGACTTACAAGCTTACATACCTGAACTTGGCAGCCTTACGCGGACCGTTGAACAGGCCGCCTACGACAACTGACCTGCTTGCAGTCACGCACTGTCACCGTGTAAGAGCGCGCTAGAAATCCCCTGCGATCGCCTGCAAAACCGCGATAGCAGCTGGCCCTGCCGTCTCTGTGCGCAAGATCCTCGGCCCCAGGGACACCGGTGTTACACCGCCGGTTTTGAGTGCCTTCGCTTCTTCCTGACCAAAGCCGCCCTCGGGGCCGACCAGGATGGACACCGCGCTGGCCGTGATGGGAAATGAAGACATCAGAACCTCTGCCGATGGCTCCAGCATCAGCCTGGGAGACTCGTCCGTCTCCGCAAGCCAATCAAACAGGGGTAAGGGCGCTTTTACTGCCGGAACCACGGCCCTGCCGCTCTGTTCACATGCAGAAACTACGATACCTTGCCAATGCGACAACCGCTTCGCCCGTCTTTTTTCATCCAGGCGAACCTCGACACGCCGGCTGATAACCGGCTGGATGCAAGATACACCCAGTTCCGTGGCTTTCTGCAGGGAATAATCCATGCGTTCACCGCGGGATATGGCCTGCACCAGGGTGATTTTCAATGCAGACTCATTTTGCGCTGAACGGCCGTCGGACAGCTTCACGGAAACCCGCTGGCGGTGCATTTCAGTTACCTGCCCGGCATAGTCTTTTCCATCTCCATTGAACAGAACCAAGGGGTCGCCTGCCGACAACCTCAACACACGAGCCAGGTAGTGAACGACGGAGCCCGTCAACTCGACATTGCCGGTTGGTGACAAAGGTTGCGGCGTGTATATCCTCGAGCGGCGCATCAATCTGCCGTTGCCAGCCTGATACCGTCGATGGCAGCCGACGCTATCAGCCCGATTTCATCCGGATTGATAACATAAGGCGGCATAAAATAGACCGTGTTGCCAATCGGTCGTAACAACACGCCCTGCTGCAAAGCGTGCTGATAAACCTTCATACCCCTTCGCTCTTTCCAGTCGTACTGGATCATGGGCTCGCGCTGCGCCACCATTTCAACCGCCAGGATCATACCCGTCTGGCGTATATCACCGATATGCTCATCGTCCTGTAACTCTGACACGGATTCCAGCATCAGCCGCGCCAACCTGCGATTGTCGGCCAGCACGTCACGCTGTTCAAACAGCTCCAGGGTCGCCAGCGCCGCGGCGCAGGCCAGCGCATTACCGGTGTAGCTGTGCGAATGCAGAAACCCTCTTAGCGTTGTGTATTCTGCGTAGAACGCGGTATAGACTTGCTCGGAAGTCAGCACTGCGGACATCGGCAGGTATCCACCGGTCAGGCCTTTCGAAACACACATGAAATCGGGTGAAATGCCGCCCTGCTCACAAGCGAACATGCTGCCCGTCCTGGCAAAACCAACGGCGATTTCATCGGCGATCAGGTGGATGTTGTATTTATCACACAGCGAACGCAGGCCGGTGAGATAAGACGCTGGATACATGCGCATACCACCGGCACATTGCACCAGTGGTTCTATGATCACGGCACAGATCTCTCCTTCGTGCCGGGCAAATATTTCACGCATATCGGCAAGTTTATTCTCGGCGTGCCTGTCCCATTCACTGCGTGGCAGTGCAAAACAATCCGGGCTGGGCGCCACCAGGGGTTCCATCAACAGGGGTTCATAGGCGGACTTGAAAAGGCCCGCGTCGCCGACGCTGAGTGCACCCAGCGTATCGCCGTGGTAGCTGTTGGAGAGCGTGACAAAACGCGTACGGCCCACGTCACCGGTGTTGCGCCAATAATGAAAACTCATTTTCAGGGAGATCTCGACAGCGGAAGCACCGCTATCGGCATAAAATACCCGCTCCAGCCCCGGCGGTGTAATGTCGACCAGTTTCTCCGCCAGTCGCACGGCCGGTTCGTGGGTGACCCCGGCGAGGATGACATGCTCCAGGCACTGCGCCTGCTCTGCCACCGCTCCGCTGATATGCGGGTTGGCGTGGCCGAACAGGTTGACCCACCATGAGCTGATAGCGTCTATGTAACGCTTGCCCTGCATATCTTTCAGCCACACGCCATTGCCACTGCTGACCGGCAACAGGGGTAACCATTCGTGGTCTTTCATTTGCGTTGTGGGATGCCAGAGCACAGCCAGGTCGCGTTGGCGTAACGCTTCATTTTTATCCAAGCTTACCGTCCTTCCATAGTCTCTTTAAGTACTGCGAGTCTGGTATCATGGAGAGTCACGGTTCGCCTTGCAAGCCGGGCCGTACAGCACGACAAATTTTTATTAACAGCCACTCACCGGCTAAACAATTCATACAACAATCATCATGACTGATTCCAAGCTGCCAGAATTTCTCGCCACCGCACTCACCGCCGCAAAATCCGCCCGCGAACTGATCATGTCCTATTACAACGGCGACTTTGCTATCGAGATCAAGGCCGACCAGACACCGGTTACCGTCGCTGACCGCGGAGCAGAGCGTTTAATCCGCGAAACCATCAGCAACGCTTTTCCTGAGCACGGCATATTCGGTGAAGAGTTTGGGGCTGAAAACAAGGATACAGAATACCTTTGGCTGGTCGATCCGATCGATGGCACCAAGAGCTTTGTGAAGCGCTACGGCATGTTTTCCACCCAGATTGCGTTAATGCACAGGGGTGACATCATCCTTGGGGTTTCCTGTGCCCCCGCTATGAATGAGCTGGTCTGGGCAACCCGCGGCGGCGGTGCATTCGACGCCGATGGTCCATTGCATATCAGCGGCGTTGATGACATCCGTGAAGCCAGTATTTCAACCGGTAACATTCAAAGCCTGGCCGCCAGCGCACGCTGGACAGCGCTCGGCAAGGTGCTGGCAAAGACCAATCGCACACGCGGTTACGGTGATTATTATCATTACCACCGGCTTGCTGCGGGCCAATTGGACGCGGTGATCGAATCCGACGTGAACATTCTCGATATCGCTGCCTTGTCAGTCATAGTGACCGAGGCTGGCGGCGTATTCACAGATCTTGACGGGCGGGCGCCAAACCTCGATACGCGCTCTGTCCTGGCCGCGAATCCATCGCTTCATGCAACGCTCAGAAACCAGCTGAACGGGGCCTGAGCAGCATGCCCACACTGCCCAAAATACATGCCAGGCTTAAACGGGATGCCGGCAAGCGCTTCAAGGTCGAGAGACTGGACCTGGAATTCGGCAACGGTGAAAAACGCACCTACGAGCGCCTTTTGACGCATGGCCTCGGCGCGGTGATCGTGGTCGCAATGCGCGATGATGAGACAGTTCTGCTGGTCAGGGAATATGCCGCCGGCCTGCACCACTACGAACTTGGACTGGTCAAGGGCCGCCTTGAGCCCGGAGAGTCTGTGCTCGAGGGCGCACAAAGAGAACTCAAGGAAGAAATCGGCCTTGGGGCGAAAAGACTGATGCAGCTGACATCACTCAGCCTGGCACCTGGTTACATGACACATGTCACGCACGTTATTCTCGCCCGCGACCTTTACCCGGAAAAGCTCCAGGGCGACGAGCCCGAAGAACTCGAAATCGTACCCTGGCCGCTCGACGATTTACATTCACTTGTACAACGGCCTGATTGTACTGAAGGACGCAGCATAGCGGCCCTTTACATTGCCCGCGATCATCTGCAACAGGAAACAACCGATGTTGAATGAAAGCCATGAAACAACCCTGGCAGCCCTCGTTGATATCAGTCAACGTGCCGGTCTCGCTATCCTCGAATGGTACGACGGTGACATGGGTATCACCCGCAAAGCGGATGACTCGCCGCTTACCAGGGCTGACCTCGCAAGCCATGAGTTGATTGCCGCCGAGTTGGCCAGGCTGTGGCCGGAGATTCCGGTTTTATCCGAGGAGTCCGCCGACATCCCCTGGAAAACGCGCCAGACCTGGAGAAAATATTGGCTGGTTGACCCGCTGGACGGTACCAAGGAGTTCATCAACAGGAATGGTGAATTCACTGTCAATATCGCCCTGATAAGCGACCACCGGGCCGTCCTGGGTGTGGTTCATGTTCCGGTCAAGAACATCAGCTATTTCGGCGCCAGCGATGCAGGAGCATGGCGCCAGCAAGCCAACTCACCCGCGCAGGCTATCAGGGTCAGGCAACCCGCCGCCGAACCCGCGATAATTGTCGGCAGCCGATCACATGCCAACCCGGAACTCGCCGGTCAACTTGAACAACTGGGGCCTCATGAACTCATTAGCATGGGCAGTTCATTGAAGTTCTGCAGAATCGCGGAAGGCCTGGCAGATTTCTACCCGCGCACCGGACCAACCTGTGAATGGGATACCGCCGCTGCCCAGGCAGTTCTCGAGGCAGCTGGAGGAAAGGTCGTAAAAATCGACGGCACTCCGCTGGACTATAACAGCAAAGAGATTTACCTGAACCCGCATTTCTTCGTGTTCGGTGATCCTCAGAGGGACTGGTTACTGCCATTTCAGAATATCGCCTAGAAGCGGGTTTCAGCGCCGGTCTCCAGCTATCATGCGGGCAATAATACGCAAATTAGCGCTGCGTCAACTTGACGCAGAGCGGTTCAAGGAGTATAAACTTCGTAACCATCCTGTTGGGGCTTGCCAAACAACAACAACAATTGACAAAACCAATAATAGAATACAGGAATGTAAGCGGCTTCGGCCGCTTTTTCTTTGGCCGAGGAATAATTGACTCCAGATGAACTATCAAGAGCTTCCAAAATGGCAACGCATTGCCCTGCCGGCCATGGTCATCATCCTGGGCACTTTTTATTTCATCAAGCATTTTATTGCCAACGAACTGATTCATGCCCATTACCAGGTCGAAGCCCTGGAACAGGACCTGCAGACAGCGCTTGACCAACTCGAGGCAGAAAAATCCCGCGCGGCGGCTGCAGAGCGTGAGGCCGGCGTGATGCGCCAGGCCAACAACATCTTGCGGGCATCCGAACGCGAACGACAGGATGAGATTGCCGGATTACGGGCCGACCTGGCGTTTTACCGCCGCCTCGGTGGCGCCAATGGTTCCCAGGCCCCGTTGGCCGTTCATTACCTTGAATTACAGGCGACGCAATCACCAAGGGTCTACCGGATCATATTCACGCTGACGCAGAACTTGCGCTGGGCTGCAGTCATTTCGGGCAGTATCCAATTGGGCGTCGACGGCATCAACAACGGGGTAGCACAACACCTGACGGAAGAACAGTTGCTGGCCGAAACGGCCGGGGCGCTGCGCTTCAAGTTCAAGTACTTTCAGCAATTTGAACGACTGATTACGCTACCGGAAGGCTTTGAGGCAAGCCAACTGACGGTTCGTCTCAGGTCGGGAAGTCTGCGCACACCCATTGAACAGTCGGTGACCTGGCAGAGTCTATTCAACCAGTCGGCGGAAACCGCGTCTGAAGACGAAGCGGTTTTATCCACAACCGACAATTGAAAAAAATGCCCTGAAGCGCCATATTAGAGAGTCTCTCGGACGGACAGCAAACCGGATGCAAAACGAAATACCTACAGACGCCATCA
>Ga0316201_10000413_pt1 | contig 23810 bp, 17 predicted proteins | sample CS6wburrow_MG_FD_204516 | JGI IMG/M metagenome (GOLD analysis project Ga0316201, IMG submission 204516) | Coastal sediment microbial communities from Delaware Bay, Delaware, United States - CS-6 worm burrow | ecosystem: Environmental > Aquatic > Marine > Coastal > Sediment | place: USA... | reverse complement strand
TGCGACGGCTTTCCCGATAACGGCCGCTTATAATCTGAGCCTGGGAGACGAGATACGGCCACTTCCCGTCATTCCGGCGAAAGCCGGAATCCATTATCAAGCCTCGACCGAAATCAGCCGGGCGAAGCCCGGGTATTACATTCGCGAGTTGTAATGGATGCCGGCTCAAGGCCGGCATGACGATTTCGGGAGTCGCCTTTGGGTCGGTTTTTGCCGCCCAACGAAAATGTTTGGGCGTCCGCTTTCGGGAATTCCGTAAAATCCCCTCCAATCACCCCCGAGGAGTGACCCGGGGACTAATAGTCCACGGCCCCATAGCCGGAAATCGTCGTAACTGATTGATTCTGATGGGGAAGGGTGGTGGGCCCGGCTGGACTCGAACCAGCGACCAATGGATTATGAGTCCACTGCTCTAACCAACTGAGCTACAGGCCCCCTGACTTGTCTTTTTGACGCCATGCGGCGTTGGATTTTGTGAATGCCTGGTCACATGGCATTAAGCCATGCTCCCGGACGCATTAACAAAATCCGCCTTGCCTGACATCAAGAATCCGGCGTCAGGCTTCCCGGGAGTGTAAAGGACTCGGAAGATTTTCTGAGTCATTTCCGCGGAAGCGGCGATCCGACGAATCGGAATCTTATACTGACTGGCTTAGATTGCAAGATCCCGAAGCGTCGAACCGCCGCAATCGCGGGGCGGGCATTTTACTGGATCCCGGCTCGAGGGCCGGGATGACGGTGTTTTCAAGGACGAGTCCCGGAATCTAGTCGGCGTCGATGAAGCTGCGGAGCTGTTCGGAGCGGCTCGGGTGGCGCAGTTTGCGCAGGGCCTTGGCCTCGATCTGGCGGATGCGCTCGCGCGTGACGTCGAACTGCTTGCCAACTTCTTCCAGCGTGTGGTCGGTGTTCATGTCGATACCGAAGCGCATGCGTAGCACCTTGGCCTCACGCGGGGTCAGGCTCGACAGGATTTCGCGGGTCGATTCCGACAAACCGGCGTTAGTCGCGGTGTCGGCCGGCAGCAGCACGTTGGTGTCCTCGATAAAATCGCCAAGGTTCGAATCCTCGTCGTCGCCGATAGGCGTCGCCATGGATATCGGCTCTTTCGAAATTTTCAGCACCTTGCGGACCTTGTCTTCGGGCAGGTCCATACGCTCGGCCAGTTCTTCCGGCTGCGGATCGCGCCCCAGCTCCTGCAGCATCTGGCGCGAGATGCGGTTCAACTTGTTGATGGTCTCGATCATATGCACCGGGATACGGATGGTGCGCGCCTGGTCGGCGATCGAACGCGTGATCGCCTGCCGAATCCACCAGGTGGCGTAGGTAGAGAACTTGTAACCACGGCGGTATTCGAACTTGTCGACTGCCTTCATCAGGCCGATGTTGCCTTCCTGAATCAGGTCGAGGAATTGCAGGCCACGGTTGGTGTACTTCTTGGCGATGGAGATGACCAGCCGCAGGTTAGCCTCGATCATTTCCTTCTTCGCGCGCCGCGCCTTGGCTTCACCGATCGACATCTTGCGGTTGATTTCCTTGATGTCGTGGATCGACAGGTGTGAATCCTGCTCGATCTTTTTCAGGCGCTTCTGGTAACGCAGGATCTCTTCCTTGCAACCTTCCAGCGCCCTGGCGTACTTCTCGCCGGATTTCAGGTGGTTGTTTATCCAGTTCAGGTTGGTTTCGTTCGCCTTGAAGGTGTCGATAAATGTCTTGCGCGGCATTTGCGCCTGCTTGACGCACAGGTCGAGGATCGTACGCTCGTTGCTGCGAATGCGGTTGATGACGTCCTTCAGGTTGGCGCCGAGCCTGTCGATGAACAAAGGTAGCAGCTTGATTTCCATCAGCTCCTTGACCGCGCGGTTCATGTTGCGCTCGTAACCCTTTTCGTCTTTTTTCGGGATGCAGTTCATCGCCCGGTTGAAGGCACGCTCAATGTTGTTGAAGCGCCTTGCGGCCTCCTCGGGGTCTGGACCCGTGTCATCGACGGCGGCATCTTCGTCATCGTCGCTGGCCTGCGCGGCGGCCGGCAGCGGGATTGAATTCGGGTCTTCCTCGGGATCGACAAAGCCGACCAGCAGGTCGCTGAGCTTGGCTTCTTCCTCGACGACTTCCTTGTAGCGTTCGATGATCAGGCGCATGGTGTCCGGATAGCGCGCCAGCGAACTCATTGCCTGGTTGAGGCCATTCTCGATGCGGCGGGCAATCTTGATCTCACCCTCGCGGGTCAGCAGCTCGACGGTGCCCATTTCGCGCATGTACATACGCACCGGGTCGGTGGTGCGACCGAACTCGCTGTCGAGCGAGGCCAGCGCCGCGGCGGCTTCCTCGGCGGCGTCTTCGTCCGGCTCGGTTTCAGTGTCGCTCAGGATATCGGTCGCTTCGGTGGGCGCAGACTCATGGACCTTGATCCCCATGTCATTGATCATGCGGATAATGTCTTCGATCTGTTCCGGCTCGACGATGCCTTCGGGCAGGTGATCATTGACCTCGGTATAGGTCAGGAAGCCCTGTTCCTTGCCCTTGGCAATAAGTTCTTTTAGCCGGGATTGCTGGTCTTGATCCATGGTGCCTCGAAATAGTGAGTGTTGCGGGGTAACAGTACAGTATATAAGACTATTTTTGCTTTTTCCAAGATATGTTCTTGTTATGGTTGATTAGTGAACAATTTTCGATGTTCCAGCTTTTCCGCCTCGGACAGGGGTTCACCTGACTGTAATTTGGTTATCAACCGTTTCTGGCGGTGGTCAATATACTGTTTTTGCAGGCTTTGTAAACAGTCCGCGAACATGCGCTCGAGGCTCTCGTCGTTTTCGATGGGCGGTTCCATCATCGCCAGCCTGTAAAGATGGTGCTCGTGTTCATCGCCGCGAAAGCGTTCGAGCAGGTTCTGGGTACTGATTTCCGGCTCGTCGTGGATGCGGTCGAGGATCTTGAGCAGCAGGTCGACACCCGGAATATTGCTGTCGGCAAGCTCGTGGTGGGTGCCGGTGGCATTGGCCAGCGAGGGTTTTTTCAGCAGCAGGTTGATCGCGAGCCGGGTAGGGGTCCAGTGCTGCTCGGGCAGCCGCGTCAGGGCAGGCCGGGCGGGCTTGTCCTCACCGAGCAGGCGCAGCATGCGGCCATCGATTTTCTGCCCCAGGCGTTGCTCGACCTCGGCCAGGATCTGGTCTTTCAGGCTTTGCAGCGGGATCTGCCCGAAATAGGGCCGCAGGCGATCCAGGAACTGTGAACGGCCCTCGAGGGTGTTGATATTGCATTCTCCGAGCAGGGTCTGGAACAGGTACTGGGTCAACGTCGAGGCCTGTTCGGCCTGTTGTTCGAATGCGCCCTGTCCGAATTCGCTGATATAGCTGTCAGGATCCTGGCCTTCGGGCAGGAACAGGAAGCGCGCGATCCGGCCTTCCTTGAGTGACGGCAGGCATTGCTCGAGCGAGCGCCAGGCGGCCTTTTTGCCCGCGGCGTCGCCATCGAAGCAAAATACCAGGTTTTTGCAGACACGGAACAGCGATTCGATCTGGCGATTGTTAATCGCGGTGCCGAGGGTGGCGACCGCGGTCTTGATCCCGTGCTCGGCGAGCGCGACGACATCCATGTAGCCCTCGGTGATATAGATCCGGTCGATATTGGTCACCGCTTTTCTGAGTTCGTACAGGCCGTAGATTTCGTCGCTCTTGTGAAACAGCGGCGATTCTGGCGAATTCAGGTATTTGGGGTTGTCCTCGGGATCGATGACACGCCCGCCGAAAGCAATGCTGCGGCCGCGGCGGTCGCGAATCGGGAACATCAGGCGGTGACGAAAGCGATCGTATTGCTTGCCGTCGTCTTTTTTAACCAGCATGCCGGCATCGACCAGCAGCCTTGCATCGCCGTCGAGATTGTTCCAGCCGGGCGGGGCGTAGCCGATGCCGAAGGTCTTCGCGGTCTGGCCACTGATACCTCGGTTCTTGAGGTAGTCGATGGCTTCCTGCGATTGTTTGAGCTGCGCCTGGAAGTATTCGGAGCACTGCTCCATCGCCTGGTACATGGGTTCGAGGGTCTGCTGCGCGGGTTTGGCGGGCGCGCTGCCCTGCTCGTGGGGCACTTCAATGCCAAGAGATTGCGCCAGCGATTCGATCGCCTCGACGAACTCCATGTGATCGTAGTCCATCAGGAAGCCAATTGCGTTGCCGGATTTCTGGCAACCGAAGCAGTGGTAGAACTGTTTGCTCGGGCTGACCGAGAAGGAGGGTGTCTTTTCCCCGTGGAAGGGACAGCAGGCCCAGAATTCGCGGCCCTTCTTTTTCAATGGCACACGGCTGTCGATCACCTCGACGATGTCGACGCGGTTCAGCAAGTCATCGATGAACGGACGCGGGATCATGCCGGACATGCGTTAGACCCGAATCCGGCCGCTAGGCGGCATTGCGTTGCAGGGTCTCCAGCAGGGAATCGAACTCGGCCGCTTTCGGCTTGACCATCCAGATCTTGCGCTTGAAATGATTGAAGTTTTCGAGAATGTAACGGCCCCATTCGCTGCCGGTTTCCTCAACGTACTCCGTAATCGCATCTTCCAGGTAAAGGCGATGGCTTTCCATCGATTCGTCGACGATGCGGTGTATATCGATGAGTTCCTTGTTAACCCGGTCGAAAAAGTTGCGATCGAGATCCAGTACATAGGCGATTCCCCCGGTCATGCCGGCGCCAAAATTGTAGCCGGTGTTACCGAGGATTGTCACGATACCGCCGGTCATGTACTCGCAGCCGTGGTCACCGACGCCTTCGACTATCGCGTGCGCCCCGGAGTTGCGCACGGCGAAACGCTCGCCAGCCAGACCCGCCGCGAGCAGCTTGCCGCCGGTTGCGCCATACAGGCAGGTATTGCCGATAATAGTCGCGTCCTGCGAGTTGAAGGCGCTGTTTGGCGGCGGTGTGATGACAACCTTGCCACCGGCCATGCCCTTGCAGACATAGTCGTTGGCGTCACCCTCAAGATACAGGTTGAGCCCGCCGGCGTTCCACACCCCCAGGCTCTGGCCGGCGCTGCCCCTGAGTCTCAGCGTAATCGGGTTGTCGGACATGCCATGGTTACCGTGCAGTCGCGCAATCTCGCCCGACAGCCGCGCACCGAGCGAGCGCTGGGTGTTGTTGATCTCGTACTGGAATTCACCGCCGCTGGACTCCCTGATTGCCGGCATGCAGTCAGCCACCATCTGCTCCGCGAGGAGGCCCTTGTCCCAGGGTTCGTTACGCGCCTCGGTACAGTAATGCGGCAAACCGGGATCAACGCCCGCGTCCGACAGGATCGGCGCCAGGTTCAGCTTGTTCTGGGCAGCCGTGCCGCCCTCGATGATTTCGAGCAAATCGCCGCGGCCAATCAGGTCTTCGAGTTTGCGCACGCCGAGACTGGCCAGGATTTCACGCGTCTCCTCGGCAATAAAACGAAAATAGTTTTTAACCTTTTCGGTCGTACCGACGTAGTGCAGCTCGCGCAGCGTCGCATTCTGGGTCGCCACGCCGGTGGCGCAATTGTTCAAATGACAGATGCGCAGGTACTTGCAACCCATCGCCACCATCGGTCCGGTGCCGAAACCGAAGCTCTCGGCGCCGAGAATCGCGGCCTTGACGACGTCCAGCCCGGTCTTGAGGCCGCCGTCAGTCTGGATGCGGACCTTGCTGCGCAGCTTGTTGGCGCGCAACACCTGGTGGGTTTCGGAAAGGCCCAGCTCCCAGGGTGAGCCGGCATACTTGACCGAGGTCAAGGGGCTCGCCCCGGTGCCGCCATCATAACCGGCAATCGTGATCAAATCAGCGTAAGCCTTGGCGACGCCGGCCGCTATCGTGCCGACGCCGGCCTCCGCCACCAGCTTGACCGATACCAGCGCCTGCGGATTGACCTGCTTGAGATCGAAGATCAGCTGCGCCAGGTCTTCGATCGAATAGATATCGTGGTGCGGCGGTGGCGAGATCAGCGTGACGCCGGGTTTCGAATGCCGCAGACGCGCGATCATTTCGTTGACCTTGTTGCCTGGCAACTGACCGCCTTCGCCCGGCTTGGCGCCCTGGGCGATCTTGATCTGCAACACCTCGGCGTTGACGAGATAGTGCGGTGTGACGCCAAAGCGGCCCGATGCGACCTGCTTGATCTTGGAGACCTTGTCGGTACCAAAGCGCGCCGGGTCCTCGCCGCCTTCACCCGAGTTGGAGCGTCCACCGAGCTGGTTCATCGCCTGCGCCAGGGTTTCATGGGCTTCTGGCGACAACGCGCCCAGCGACATGCCGGCCGAATCGAAGCGGGCGAGAATTGTCTCACTGGGCTCGACCTCGTCGATATCGATAGCCTGTTGCGGTTTCAACCGCATCAGGTCGCGCAGCGCGGTGGCGGGGCGGTTGTTGACGATTTGCGCGTATTTTTTCCATTCGCCGTAGTCGCCGCTGTTGACCGCCTGCTGCAGTAGCTGCACCACGTCCGGGTTGTAGGCGTGATACTCGCCGCCATGGATATACTTCAGCAAGCCTCCCTGGTCGGTGGTTTTGCGTGGATTCCAGGCAAGCTTGTTGAGCTGTTGCTGCTCGGCTTCGAGCTCTTCGAAACCGATGCCATCGATGCGGCAGGTGGTGCCGGGAAAACACAGGTCGACGACTTCGTGATGCAGCCCGACGATTTCGAACAGTTGCGCGCCGCGGTAGCTGGCGATCGTCGAAATGCCCATCTTGGAGATAATCTTGTACAGGCCCTTGTTGATGCCGCCGCGGTAGTTGGAACCGGTGTCCGGGCACTTGATCTCGGGGATCTCGCCGGTGCGTGTCATGCCGACGATGCTGGCGTAGGCCATGTAGGGGTAAATCGCGGTCGCGCCGAAACCGAGCAATACCGCCATGTGGTGCGGATCCCGCGCGGTGCCGGTTTCGACCACGATATTGGTGTCACAGCGGCCGCCGGTATTACTCAGGCGATGATGTACCGCGCCGGTCGCGAGTGCGGCATGCACGATCAACTGCTCGCGCGGTATATCCTTGTCGCTCAGCACGACGATGACGATCCCGCGGCGTGAGGCTTTTTCGGCGGTATCCTGGATGTCGATGATCGCCTGCTTCAGCGATTTCCTGGCAGGGTCATAACCGAGCGAAATGACTTCGTGAGCATAACCCTTGTTGTGCCAGGCGAGCAGATCGACGAACTTCTGCTCCGACAGGATCGGTGAGCTGACAATCAGGCGGTCGGCATGTTCCGCGGCCTCGTAAAACAGGTTGTGTTCGCGTCCGAAACAGGTTTCCAACGACATCACGATTTTTTCCCGCAGCGGATCGATTGGCGGGTTGGTGACCTGCGCGAACTGCTGGCGGAAGCTGTCGTAAAGCGAGCGGCGATGTTGCGACAACACCGGTAGCGGCGTATCGTCACCCATCGAACCGGTCGCTTCCTGTGCGTCCTGCGCCAATACCCTGAGCACCTGGTCGCGTTCCTCGAAGCTGACCTGGAAAAGCTTTTCCAGCCGGTTCAGCGTTTCCCTGTCTAACGCCAGTGCAGAGAACGGGGAGGCCACCGGATCGGCGCTGAGACGGATCAGGCGTTCGCGCAACCAGATTTCGTAGGGGTGGCGATTCTGTAATTGCTTGTCGATATCCTCCGACATCAGCAGTTTGCTGGTCTTGGTGTCGGCGGCGATCATTTCGCCGGGCCTCAGGCGGCCCTTGGCGATAACGTCTTCGGGGGCGTAATCCCAGACGCCAATTTCCGAGGCCAGCGTGATGTGGCGGTCTTTCGTCATGACCCAGCGAGCCGGGCGCAGGCCGTTACGGTCCATCACGCAGCAGGCGTGGCGGCCGTCGGTTAGCACGATGCCGGCGGGTCCATCCCAGGGTTCCATGTGCATCGAGGAGAATTCGTAAAACGCATGTAGCGCCGGATCCATGCTGTCGACGTTCTGCCAGGCCGGCGGGATCAGCAAGCGCACGGCACGGAACAGGTCCATGTCCCCGGACAGCAGGAAATCTAGCATGTTATCGAGCGAGCTCGAATCCGAGCCGGTCATGTTGACGATCGGGTTGATCGCGTCGATATCCGGCAACTGCTCCGATTTGAACTTGTAGGCGCGCGCGTTGGCCCAGTTGCGGTTGCCCTGGATCGTATTGATTTCACCGTTGTGAGCGAGGTAGCGGAACGGCTGCGCCAGTTTCCACTGCGGCCAGGTATTGGTCGAGAAACGTTGATGAAATACGCAGATCGCCGACTCCAGCGCCGGATCGTTCAGGTCCCGGTAAAACACCGGCAGGTTTTCCGGCGTGATCAGGCCCTTGTAGGACAGCACGTCGTTGGACATGCTGGCGATGTAATAATACGACTCGATGCGGCGATTCTCCTGCGCCTCGAAGGCCTTGCCGGCGGCACGGCGGGCAAGGTAGAGCCTGCGATTGAACTCGGCGCGCGACAGGTCGTCCGGCGCGTTGACGTAAACATGATAAATGGCCGGTAGCGATTTTAGCGCTTCCTCGCCGCAGGCCGACGGATCCACCGGCACTTCACGCCAGCCGGACACTTCGAGCCCCTGGGCAGTGATTTTTTCGGCGATAACCCGTTGCGAAGTTTCGGTTTCGCCTTCGAAAGGCGATACGAAAACCAGGCCGACAGCGTAGCGCCGGGCGCAGTGTATGCCGAGCTTGTCGGCCTCGGCGCGCAGAAAAGAGTCGGGCTTTTTCAGTAACAGGCCGCAACCGTCGCCAGATTTACCGTCGGCGGCAACCGCGCCGCGGTGAGTCAGGCGCGCCAGTGCTTCGATCGAGGTCTTGACCAGCCAGTGGCTGGGCTTATCGTCGATGTTGGCGATCATACCGAAGCCGCAGCTGTCTTTCTCGAAGCTCGGTTGGTAAAGGCCTGTCAATTCGTTGCTCATACCTGTTGTGCCTGGTTAGTGGTTTTGCTGGCCTGATGCCGGCGTACGAAATATACCACTGTCGAGTGGCAAATTTTTTATGCAGCCAAAAGGCCGGATATTATACCTACGAGCTTTCGATAGATAAATCGGTGCTTTTGGTTAAGACGCAAATGCACCAGTATGGTGCAATTGTCAGGCGGCCAGGGTCTGCAGCAATTTGTCGTGATCGTAGTCGCCGGTAATGCAGGCTTCACCGAGCCGACGCAGTAATACCAGCTTGATTGCCCCGTCCACGGCTTTCTTGTCGATCGCCATCGCGTCCAGGAACTGCTCGGTGGTCATTTCTGCCGGCGGCGCGACCGGTAGCGCGGCACGCCGCAGCAAGGTGACGCTGCGCTCGCGGACGCTGTCGTCAATCCAGCCCTCCCGAATCGACAGGTCGATCGCCATCACCATGCCGGCGGCAACGGCTTCCCCGTGGAGCCAATTGCCGTAGCCCATCACGGTTTCGATCGCGTGCCCAAAGGTGTGGCCGAGATTCAGAATGGCGCGCAAGCCGGATTCACGTTCGTCCTGTTCCACCACGCGCGCCTTGATCTGGCACGACACCAGGACCGCCCGCGCAAGCAGGTCGGCATCACCGGCCACCAGCGCGTCCATGTTCTGCTCCAGCCAGGCAAAAAACTCGGCGTCGTAAATCAGACCGTACTTGATGACCTCGGCCAGCCCGGCGGAGAGTTCGCGCGCGGGCAGGGTTTGAAAGCTGTCGATATCGGCGATGACGCATTTTGGCTGGTAGAAGGCGCCGATCATGTTTTTCCCCAGTGGATGGTTAACCCCGGTTTTACCGCCAACCGAGGAATCGACCTGCGATAAAAGCGTGGTCGGCATCTGGATGAAGTTGACACCGCGCTGGTAAATGCTAGCCGCGAAGCCGGCAATATCACCGACCACGCCGCCGCCGAGCGCGATGATGCTGCTGCGGCGGTCATGCCGTTGGCGCAGCAGCAGGTCGATGATGGATTCGGTCGATGCCAGGGTTTTGAATTGCTCGCCGTCCTCGAGAATCAACTGGTCCTGGCGGATACCACAGGCCGCCAGCGATTGCTGGACGCGCTCCAGGTAGAGCGGGGCGACCGTGGTATTGGAAACGATCATCGCCGAGCTGCCGTGAAGATGTGGTTTGATCAGCTCTGGCTGACCCAACAGGTTACTGCCGATGTAGATCGGATAGCTGCGTTCTCCGAGGTCGACGCCAAGTTCGTGTTTGATATTCATGCCTACTTCAGGTTTTCGGGTAACTGGTTGATGATGTCCGCGGCCAGTCGGCGCGCGACGCGCTTGTCGGTTTTTACCACCAGGTCGGCCAGGTCCAGGTAAATTGGGCGGCGTTCCTCCAGTAGCGCTTCGAGGCGCGCGCGCGGATTCTCGGTCTGCAGCAGCGGTCTTTTCTTGTCGCGCGCCAGGCGATGCATTTGCTGGTTTACCGAGGTGTCGAGAAAAACGATATACCCGTGTTGCTTGAGCAATTTCTGGTTTTCCTGGCGTAGCACCGACCCGCCGCCGGTGGCGATTACGCGGTTGTCCTGGCTCAGTAACTCGCTTAACGCATTGGTTTCCCGGTCGCGAAAACCCTGCTCGCCCTCGATATCGAAGATACACGCAATATCGACACCCGTGCGTTTTTCAATAAATTGATCGCTGTCCTGAAATTCACGATGCAACCGACTGGCGATGATATTGCCGATCGTCGACTTGCCGGAACCCATGGGTCCGATCAGGATAATGTTGCGGTGGCTCATGCCGCTATGATAACTCAAAGCCGAATTAACGGATTCAGCTTAAACAAAAAAAAAGGCAGCCTCCGAGGCTGCCTTTTATTGTTGCGACAACAGGTTTATCGAATATCGAGATTCGCGCCCTGCAGAATCTTTGGTGTCACGAAGATCAACAACTCGGTGCGGTCGTCGACCTGGACGGTGGACTTGAACAGGTTGCCGATCAGCGGCAGGTCGCTGAAAAATGGTACCCGGGTCACCTGGCTCGTTTTCTCGGTTTCGTAAATACCGCCGAGCACCACGGTTTGGCCATTGTCGACCAGCAGCTGTGACTGCACCTCGCGGGTATCGATACTCGGGGCGGCCAGGCCGGCGCCGAAGGCCACCAGTTCGCCCTGGTTGTCCTTGTGCACGTCGAGATCCATGATTACGCGGTCGTCCGGGGTGATCTGCGGCGTTACCTCGAGCGACAGTACCGCCTTTCTGAATTTCAGCGTGGCGTCGCCGTCATCCAGTTCGAGGTAGGGGATTTCAACACCCTGTTCGATGCGCGCGGTGTGCGAATCGGCGGTGATTACCCGCGGACTCGATACCACTTCACCACGGCCTTCGATCTGGGCCGCCGACAGTTCCATTTCCAGCAGGGTGCCGAGCGGTAGCTTGGCCAGCGCTAACGCGAAGCTACCGGCGGGATTCTGCACTGGCAGGTTGACGTTGAGTCCGTCGAGGGCGTTGAAGGTATTGTTGTTCACCAGGTCGGTGATGCCGCTCAGGTTGCCCGCGCTTACCGCGCCATCACCCACGGAATTGCCCTGGTAACTATTGTTGCTGATGCCAAAACGAACACCGAGTTCCTTGCTGAAGTCGTCGTTGGCGATGACGACTCGCGATTCGATCAATACCTGGCGTACCGGTATGTCGAGTTCGGCCAGCAGGGTGCGTACGTTGGTAAGGCTGGAGTTGGTATCCTTGACCAACAGGGTATTAGTACGTTCGTCGACGCTAACCGAACCGCGCGGTGACAGGATCGCATTGTCCTTGAGCTTGAGCAGATCGGCCATGTCCGCGGCCTTGGCGTAGTTGACCTTGATGAACTCGGTGCGCAGGCGTTCGAGTTCTTCAACCTGCTTGCGGGCTTCGAGTTCGAGCTTTTCACGTGCGGCGATCTCGTCGGTGGGAGCAATCAGGATGACGTTGCCAGCGCGGCGCTGATCCAGGCCCTTGGTCTTGAGGATGATATCCATGGCCTGGTCCCAGGGTACATTCTTCAGCCGCAGTGTCAGGTTGCCCTCGACCGAGTCCGAGACCACCAGGTTAAGGCCGGTGAAGTCCGCCAGAAGCTGCAGAACCGAACGCACCTCGATGTCCTGGAAGTTAAGCGACAGGCGCTCGCCGGTAAAACCGAATTTCTCTTTCTTTTTCTTTTCCTCTTCTTCCTTGGAAATAGGCGCTACTTCGATCGTGTAAACGCGGTCGGTCTGGTAGGCCAGGTGCTCGAAATCACCCTCGGAAGCGATTGTCATGCGAATGTTTGCGCCTTCCTGGATCGCGTCGATGTAGCTGATCGGGGTGGCGAAATCGCTGACATCCATGCGGCGTTGGAGTTCGCGCGGCAGTTGTGAACCGATCAGCTCGACATAGACGGCGTTGCTTTCGCGCCAGACATCGGTGCTGATCGTGGTGGTGGTTAAATCGATAACAACGCGGCCTTCGCCGTTAGGGCCGCGCTTGAAGTCAATATTGGTAACGCCCTTGGAGACCGCGGAAATGGCCGGCGTTTTAGTAGTTGCGCTAGCCGTGGTAGCGCTAGCCCCGGCCTCGGCTGCAGCAGGCAATACAGCCTGGTCGCCACCGGCAAGGGTCAGGGTTACCTGGTTGCCACTGACGCTGGTGGTATAGTTTGCTTTTTGACTGAGATTCAGGACCACCCGGGTGCGGTTTTGCGACGCGGCCGAAATGATGCTCTGCATCGCGCCGATGCCAACTTGCATGTTGCGCTGTTCGAGCTTGTTTTCGGTTTCGCCAAAGTCGAGGGCAATCCGCGCCGGATCGTCGATGGTGAATGTGCGGGGTGCGACCGCAGCTTCGTCGAAAGTAAACACGACCTGTACCGTGTTACCGGTCATAACCGAGTAATCCAGGCCGACCAGGGCTCGTGCCGATGCGTCGCCGAAGGCGAGCATGCAGACAGCCGCTAGCGATGCTTTGATTATTCTGGTTATATTCATCTTATTACTAACACTGTTCATGGGTGTTTCCTCTCGTTACTCTATCAACGCGACCGCTGATGAGCGTTCGATATAATTTCCCAGTCCGTCTGGGACAATTTCAGTCAATTCGATAAGTTGGTCGGTCAGCGAGACAATGCGGCCGTGGTTCTGGCCCATGTAGTTGCCTTCGACAACGCGATGTATGGTGTTGTCCGGTGCGAAAATCAGGCCCCACTTGATCCCGTCCTTGTCGTCGATGGTGCCCTTCAGGCGCAGGGTATCGAGCGGGAAGTCTTCCAGCGGTTCCCTGACGCGGTCCAGGTCCGGCCTGAGCCCGTCGCCGAGCTGGGCGATTTCCTCCGGCACTTCGTCCGGGCGGCGGAAATCAACCAGCTTGAAGGGGTCGCGCAGGTCTTGCGAGGCGTATTCGAAATTCTGGTAAGGCGTGAACTCGGGGATCGGCTGGATTCGACCCGGGGGCTTGGCACGCTCCTGTTGCACGAACTGGCGCAAGTCACCCAGTCCTTCGCCACAGCCGCTAAGCCCGCCGATGAGTCCTGCCAGAAGCGACAATTTCAGCAGTTTCTGCAACTTAGCTGTCATTGCTCATCCTCCTGGAGATAACGATAAGTCTTTGCCGTGGCTGACATTTTCAGCTTAGCAGAGTTATCATCCTCCTTGTCGAAGGGCTCGAGCTTCATATCGCTTATCGTGACGATTCGCGGCAGCGCCGCGATCCCGCTGATGAAGTTAGCGAGCTGATGATAGGAACCAGAAACCTCGAGTGCAATCGGCAGTTCGGCGTAGAATCCTTTTTTCTCTTCAGCACTGGGCCTGAATTTCTTGATCTCGAGGCCGGCCGCAAGGCCGGTCTGGGAAACGTCGACCAGCAGTGATTCGACCTCGGTAGTTTCAGGCAACTGCCGCAACAGGGCGCCGAAGGAAGCTTCCATCTCGGCCAACTGTTCCTTATAGAGTTCTAGCTTGGCCGCTCTCTCGGCCTTGACCGTGAACTCGCTCTTGAGTTCGAGTTCTTTTCTTTCGTGCGTTTCCAGCACTTTCAACTGCTCGCGGGTATCGAAGTAGATACTGGCGGCAATGATTGCGATAAACACGAAGGCACACACGCCGAACTTGATCGACGCCGGCGCGGTGCCGATGTTGTCCGGTTCCAGGTGATGTTGGAGTTCGTCCCAATTCATTACTTCAGACCTCCGTCATCCTGCTCTTCCTCGGTCGCGTTGGGCGAGGTTTGCTTAACCGTCAGGGTAAATGTGCTGATCCGGTTAACCGTCTTATCTTCGATCTCGATAACCGTCAGGTTCGGGTCCTTGAGCCATTCCGAGGCAGACAGGTTACGCATATAGGTCGAAACCCGGGCGTTCGACTCGGCTTCGCCGTTGATCAGCAGGTTGTTGCCGGTCTGCGTCAGCGTTTTAAGGTAGACGCCGTTGGGCACGGTGGAGACGATTTCGGTAAACAGGTGCACGATCGAGGGACGACTGCCCTGCAGGTCCTGGATTACTTCCATCCGCTCGATCAGGCTACGGCGTACTTTTTGCAGTTCGCTGATTTCCTTGATCTCTTCGTCGACCTTCTTGATTTCGTTGCTCAGGAAGGTATTTCGCGATAACTGGTAATCGATCTTGGCCTGCATCTGGAAATGAATCAGGCCCCAGATCGCAAGGGCCAGGATGCCGGTCATAACCACCATGACGAGGAATTGTTTTCTCTGCTCCTGACGCAGTTCTTCACGCCAGGGCAGCAAGTTGATTCGTGTCATTATCATGAGTATTCAGCTCCTCGGATGGCTAGTCCCGCAGCAATCAGGAAGGAGGGTGCATCTGCTTCGAGGTTGGCCTTGTTGACGCGGCTCGACGAAGACATGTCGGCAAATGGATTTGCGATCGAGGTCGGTACCCCAATGTGGGATTCGGTCAATTCAGCCAGGTTGGGCAAAGCGGCGGTGCCGCCGGCCAGCACGAGGTGATCGATATCGCCGATCGGGCCGCCAGCCGAATAAAAGAACTGCAGAAATCGGCTGACCTGCTGGGCCGTGGTTTCCTTGAACGGTTCGAGCACCTCGGGTTCGTAGTTGTCGGGTAAACCACCCTGGCGCTTGGCCAGACCCGCTTCTTCATAAGAGAGGCCGTAGCGACGCATAATTTCCTCGGTCAACTGCTTGCCGCCGAAATTCTGTTCGCGGGTGTAGATCAGGCGATGGTTGTGGATCACGCTCAGGGACGTCATGGTCGCGCCGATGTCGACGATGGCAACGGTTTTATCCATCCCCTCGTCAGGCATTTGCGACGCCATGGCCGAAAACACCGTTTCAACGGTATAGGCTTCGATATCGACGATCTTGGGCGTTAGTCCGGCGAGCTCCACCGCGGCCACGCGGTCATCGACGTTTTCACTGCGACAGGCGGCGAGCAGCACGTCGACGGTTTCGGGATTGTTTTCGGTTTCACCCATAACGCAGAAGTCGAGGTTGACTTCCTCCAGGGGATAGGGGATGTACTGGTCGGCCTCGAGCTGGATCTGCCCTTCCATTTCGTCTTCGCTGAGACTTGCCGGCATTGTTATTTTCTTGGTGATCACCGAAGAACCGGACACCGCGATTGCACAATTTTTGGATTTAATTTTTGACTTGGCGAGCGCACGCTTTACACTCTCGCCTACAGACTCGATTTCAGCGACATTTTTTTCGACTACCGCATTAGCGGGCAGGGGTTCTACCCCGATACCCTCGATGCGGTAAGTGGAACCGGTTTTACTAAGTTCCATCAACTTGACCGATGTTGAGCTGATGTCAAGCCCAATAAGCGGTGGTTTTTTACGCGATAGAAACACCGGTATCCCTCGTCAACGTGCCTGTGATACTCAATCTTATATAACAAATTACATTAAGATCTAGTTGTAAGTATATAGAATGTTAAATTATTCTAATTAGCCAAAAAGAGTCTAGTGCAAGATTCCACACTTGTCGATACTTTTGAAGTAGTTGATTATGTATATAGCCTAACCTGATGAAAAAGATAGTAAAAATTGCATCCTGGCTGTTTGCGGCCGGATCTATCGTGCTGCTTGGCGGGCTATTCTATATTTATGCCGTTATGGTTCCCGCGCTACCGTCGATCGATCACCTCGAGGATGCCCAGTACCAGGTGCCGCTAAGGGTATATGACCGTAACGAAATTCTGCTTGCAGAGTTCGGCGAGCACCGCAGGATTCCGGTTGAATTCGACCGTATTCCGCGCTACCTGATCGATGCCGTGGTAGCGGTTGAAGACGACCAGTTCTGGAATCACGTGGGTATCGATTTTTATGCCCTAATGGCCGCCGCCTACGAGGTTGCAACTACCGGTCGTAAAACCCGGGGCGGCAGCACGATTACCATGCAGGTCGCGCGCAATTTTTTCTTGAGTTCCGAACAGACCTATGCCCGCAAGTTCAACGAGATACTGCTGGCGCTCAAAATTGAAAGCGAGCTCTCCAAGGAAAAAATAATGGAGCTTTACCTGAACAAGATTTTTCTCGGGCATCGCTCCTACGGAATCAGCGCCGCGTCCCAGGCTTACTATGACAAGCAGCTCGGCGACCTGACCCTGGCGCAGGCGGCGATGATCGCGGGATTGCCGAAGGCGCCCTCCAAGTACAATCCCATCTCCAATCCGGAAAGAGCGCTCATCCGGCGAAACTATATTCTCGGTCGCATGCGCATACTTAAATATATAGAGGAGGAGGAGTTCGAACTTGCGTTGAACGAGCCGATCAGCGCCGAGTTGCACAAAACCCGCACTGTCGCCGATGCACAGTACGTCTCTGAGCTGGTGCGTGCGCAATTGTTCGAGCAGTATGGTGAAGAGATTTACCGGGCGGGGCTCAAGGTATATACCAGCATCGACGGTGAGATGCAGGCGGTGGCAAACCGGGCATTGCGCAGATCCCTGCTGGATTACAATCGGCGCCATGGTTATCGCGGTGTAATCGGCAATATCGATTTAACCGAGATCAGGGAAGATCCCTTTGATGAAGACCTGATCGAAGACAACCGGGTTGGCGGCCTGCGCAAGGGCCTCGTGATATCGCTTAACGAGGCGGCGCCCATTGTCGGCGAAACCGATGAAGACGGCGAACCCAAGATGAGTCCGGCCAACGCTACGGTACTGATTTCCAACTACGAGCAAATCGAGCTACCGTTCAAGGACGGTGTCGACTGGGCGGCCCGATTTATTGACGAAGATAACCAGGGCCCCAAACCCGAGAAACTGTCCGATGTACTGGCCGTCGGTGACGTGATCTGGCTCGAGAACCGGGATCAGCAGTGGCTGCTCGCCGACGTGCCGCGTATCGAGGGCGCCCTGGTATCGATCGACCCTGCGGATGGCGGTATCCAGGCCATGGTCGGTGGTTTTGATTACTTCAAGAACAAGTTCAACCGGGCGACCCAGGCGCGTCGCCAGCCGGGTTCGAATTTCAAGCCCTTTATTTACTCGGCGGCGCTGGAAAAAGGTTTTACCGCCGCCAGCATCATTAATGACGCGCCGGTTGTGTTCGACGACGACTCGCTGGAAGCTACCTGGAGACCAGAAAATTACTCCGGTAAATTCTATGGTCCGACACGCCTGCGCGAAGCCCTGGTCAAGTCGCGAAACCTGGTGTCGATCCGTATTTTACAGTCTATCGGATTACGCTACGCCACCAACTATATTCAGCGTTTCGGTTTTGAGCGTGAGCAGATGCCTTACGATCTCTCTCTGGCGCTCGGCAGCGCAAGCTTTTCGCCACTGCAGATGGCGCGGGGCTATGCCGTGTTTTCGAACGGCGGTTACCTGATCGAACCCTATATTATAAGCCGCGTCGAATTGGGTAACGGCGACCTGATTTACCAGAACCAACCGATGAGGGTATGCCAGGGTTGCGAAACCGAGGATCTGGACGCGCTGGCCGAGGCCGAGGCGCAGGCCGCCTTGCAACAGGAAACCGAGGCGAAACCAGCCACAACTGAGCCAGCCGCGGAACAGGAAGGCACGCAACCCGCCGACGCCGCTGCGCTTACCGAGGAAGAGCAACTCGAGGCAGCTGAACTCGATGAAAGCGAAGCAGTCGACGGTGACGCCGAGAGTGTCTTCAAGGTTATCGAAGAACCGCTCGAACCGCGCTATGCGCCGCGCGTTATCTCGGCGCAAAACGCGTTCATCATGCGTTCTATCATGCGCGAGGTGGTGCAGCGCGGTACCGCGGTGCGCGCCAAGGCGCTGGGGCGCAAGGATATTGCCGGTAAAACTGGCACTACCAATGATCAGGTCGATGCCTGGTTCAGCGGATTCAACGATCAGGTGGTCACTACGACCTGGGTAGGATTCGACAATCAGCGCAAGATGGGTCGCCGCGAGACCGGGGGCAAGGCCGCCTTGCCGATGTGGATCGATTTCATGAAGGTCGCGCTCGAGGGGCGCCCGGAGAACCTGCAGGAGCAGCCGGGAGGCCTGGTAACGATTCGCATCGATTCCGAGACCGGTGACCGCGCAGACCTGGATACCCGTAACAGCCTGTTCGAAATATTCCGTGAGGAAAATGCGCCGAGGGAACTGGTGGTTAGGTCGACCAGCAGCGATTCCACCGGCGTGGTGGTGAATACTCCCGATACAGAAGAAGAAATCGTCGAAGACATTTTTTAAATTTGCTGGCGCCTGTTGTTTTTCACGCTGGCTGCGTTGAAATCGTACTCGCTCGCTGATGCGCAGGACCTGCGGTTTGCCGAGTTAAGCGATCTACAAGGCTAAACCCGGGAGAGGGGGCCCAATTCGAGCGCCCGGACTCCGTGGCTGCCTGGTGGAAAGGGGCGCGACGGGCGCGCGATTTTCAGGCCAGGTCCAGGCGTATAACGGGGTGACGTGAATGGCGCGTCACTTGCGGATGTCGAAGCCGAATTCGTGGACCGCGTCAACGAGGATGCCGAGGTGATCGGGGTTCGCTGTCTGGTGGATGCCGTGCCCCAGGTTGAACACATGCCCCGGGTTATTGCCGAAGCGGGTAATAATTTCTTTGGCCTTGTCGCGAATCCCGTCCGGGGTCGCGTACAGCACGCAAGGATCGAGATTACCCTGCAGCGCGACGCGGTCTCCGACGCGGGCGCGGGCCTCGTCTATGTCGATGGTCCAGTCGAGCCCGAGCGCATTGCAGCCCGTGTCGGCGATTGCTTCCAGCCACTGCCCGCCGCCCTTGGTGAACAGGGTGACCGGGACGGTCTGGCCGTCGTGTTCGCGTTTCAGCCCGTTGACAATCTGCTGCATGTAGTTGAGCGAAAACTCGCGATAGGTTTGTGGTGTCAGTACGCCGCCCCAGGTGTCGAACACCATGACCGCCTGCGCACCGGCTTCGATTTGCGCGTTTAGATAGGCGATAACCGACTGGGCCAGCGTGTCGAGCAATTGGTGCAGCGCCGCCGGATCGCTGTACATCATGCCCTTGATGTGTCGATACTCCTTCGAGCTGCCGCCTTCGACCATGTAGGTGGACAGCGTCCACGGGCTGCCGCTGAATCCGATCAGCGGGACCTGGCCGTCCAGCTCATGCCTGATCAGGCTCACCGCGTCGGTCACGTATCGCAGGCTTTGCGATGGATCCGGCACACCGATGCGCGCGATATCCGCCGCGCTACGCAACGGGCGTTCAAATTTTGGACCCTCGCCCTCGGCAAAATAGAGCCCGAGACCCATTGCGTCCGGAATCGTCAGGATGTCGGAAAACAGTATGGCCGCATCGAGCGCAAAACGCCGTAGCGGCTGCAGCGTGACTTCGCAGGCGAGTTCCTTGTTCTTGCACAGGTCGAGAAAGCTGCCGGCCTGTTTTCGGATTTCACGGTATTCCGGCAGGTAGCGCCCGGCCTGGCGCATGATCCAGACTGGCGTGGTGTCAGTTGGCTGGCGCAGCAGCGCCCTGATCAATCGATCGTTCTTAAGCGAGGGGAATGCCATTAAACTTCCAGGTAATCGAGAATGCCTTCAGCCGCCTGGCGTCCCTCGTAGATTGCCGTTACCACGAGGTCGGAACCGCGCACCATGTCGCCGCCGGCGAAAATTTTGGGATTGCGGGTCTGGAACGGAAACTCGTTCTGTTCCGGGGCCAGCACGCGCCCGGCGTCGTCTATCTCGATCTCGTGACCGCTAAACCAGTCGGCCGGGCTGGGCCGAAATCCAAAGGCAATGACAACTACGTCGGCCGGCAAGATCTCTTCAGAGCCGGCGACGATTTCGGGGCGACGACGGCCCTGCTCATCCGCCTCGCCGAGCTCGGTGGTGACGAGTTTAATGCCCTCGACCTTGCCGTTGCCGACGATTTCCACCGGTTGGCGATTGAACAGGAATTCCACCAGCTCTTCCCTGGCATTCTGCACTTCACGCATCGAGCCGGGCATGTTCGCCTCGTCGCGGCGATAGGCGCAGGTGACGCTGTCGGCGCCCTGGCGGATTGCGGTGCGCAGGCAATCCATTGCGGTGTCTCCGCCGCCAAGCACGACCACTTTCTTGTCCCTGAAGTCGATAAATTCCGGCTTGTCGGACTTGAAGTCGATTTGCTCGTGGATATTGGCCACCAGGTAGGGCAGGGCTTCGTATACGCCAGGCATGTCTTCGCCGGGGAAGTTGCCCTTCATGTAGGTGTAGGTGCCCATGCCGAGAAAGACGGCGTCATACTCATCGAGTAACCGTTGAAACTCGATATCCTTTCCGATTTCGGTATTCAGCCGGAACTCGACGCCCATGTCCTCGAACATCTTGCGCCGCCGGGTAACCACCTCTTTTTCCAGTTTGAAAGGCGGGATGCCGAAGGTCAGCAGGCCGCCGATCTCGGGGTACTTGTCGAACACCACGCAGGACACGCCATTGCGGGTCAGAACATCGGCGCAGGCAATACCGGCAGGTCCGGCGCCGACGACGGCGACCCGTTTGCCGCTATCGACAACATCCGACAGATCAGGTGCCCAGCCCTGTTCGATCGCCTTGTCGGTAATGTATTTTTCAACCGACCCGATCGAAACCGCGCCAAAACCCGTATTCAGCGTGCAAGCGCCTTCGCAAAGGCGGTCCTGTGGGCAGATACGGCCGCAAACCTCGGGCAGACTATTGGTTTTATGGGACATCTCGACGGCTTCGAGCAGGTTGCCCTCGGCCACCAGCTTGAGCCAGTTGGGGATGTAGTTATGGACCGGGCATTTCCACTCGCAGTATGGATTGCCGCACTCGATGCAGCGCTCGGCCTGGTCGGCAGCTTCCTGTTGTTCGTAGTCGCCGTAGATCTCACCGAACTCCCGGATGCGCACGAACGCCGGTTTTTTACCGGGGTCGGTGCGCTGTACTTCCAGGAACTGGAATACGTTCGGCATGGTTGGATACCCGCGCTTTCCTAGTCGGAAAGCCGCGATTTGATGAGCTGGCTCACCTTGCCCATGTCGGCACGGCCCTGCAGCTGTGGCTTGAGCATGCCCATGACCTTGCCCATGTCCTTGATCGAGGCGGCGCCGGTGGATGCGATGGAGTGTTCTACCAGGTCGTTGATTTCCGCCTCGGACAGCGCCTCCGGCAGGTATTGCTGAATGATTTCCAGCTCGGCCTGTTCGATCGCGGTCAGATCGTCGCGGCCGGCCTTGTCGAACTGCGTGATCGACTCTCTGCGCTGCTTGACCATCTTGTCGAGCACCGCGGTGATGCGGTCATCGTCCAGCTCGATGCGCTCGTCGACTTCGATTTGCTTGATCGCGGAGAGCATTAGCCGTATCACGCCCAGACGGCCCTTGTCACCGCTTTTCATCGATGACTTCATGTCAGCCTGGAGTTGCGACTTGAGGGTTTCCGACATGTTGCGACTAGTAGAGACGTCTGCGAGTGCCGAAGTCCTTGGAGATGCGTTTGAAGTTACGCTTTACAGCGGCGGCGGATTTGCGCTTGCGTACCGCGGTCGGCTTTTCGTAGTGTTGGCGACGACGCGTCTCGGTGAGCACACCTGCTTTTTCGCAGGAGCGCTTGAAACGACGCAGTGCGAAATCAAATGGCTCGTTGTCCTTTACTTTCACTGATGGCATATTGGATGATCCAGTTTGTTAATAATGGCGCCGCTTTCGGCAGCCCGGCTTCAAGAGCCGGCCAATTATAAGGAGGCGGCACCAAATATCAATCGTATTGGCTAATTAAATAGCAATCATATCAACCAAATAAAGTCCTGTTTTTATGAAAGTATTGGGAATCGAAAGCTCCTGCGATGAGACCGGTATCGCGGTTTATGACACCGAGAGCGGCCAGATCTGGCAGCGCCTTTATTCGCAGATCGAAAAGCATCGAGAATACGGGGGCGTGGTGCCAGAACTGGCCTCGCGCGATCACGTCGTCAAGGCCGCGCCCATGCTGGAGGAAATTCTTGGTGAGATTGGTTCGATCGACGATATCGACGCGATTGCCTATACCCGGGGCCCGGGGTTGATTGGCGCGCTGATGGTGGGTGCCAACCTCGCCCGCGGCCTGGCCTGGGCGCTCGATAAGCCCCTGCTTGGCGTGCACCATATGGAAGGGCATTTGCTGGCGCCAATGCTGGCCGATGAGAAACCCGAGTTTCCGTTTGTTGCGCTGCTGGTGTCAGGCGGGCATACCCTGCTGGTCGATGTCAGGGCGATCGGAGACTACAGGATCCTGGGTGAAACGCTCGATGATGCGGTCGGTGAGGCGTTTGATAAAACGGCTAAACTGCTGGGCTTGCCCTACCCGGGCGGCCCGGAGCTGGCGCGACTGGCGGATTCGGTGACCCATTCCCCTTTCGAGTTTCCGCGGCCGATGACGAATCGTCCGGGACTGGGGTTCAGTTTTAGTGGATTAAAGACGGCGGTGCTCAACGTCGTTCGTGAACACGAACCCCTGGCGGCTGATCTGCGGGCCCAGATCGCCCATGGGTTTCAGCGGGCCGTGGTCGATACCTTGCGCATCAAGTGTCGGCGCGCGCTTGCCGAAACCGGGTATCAAAGCCTGGTGATCGCGGGCGGCGTCGGCGCCAACCGGTGCTTGCGCGAGGAGCTGGACAAGTCGACCCGGGCGCAGCATGCGCGCCTGTATTTTCCGGCACTCGAGTATTGCACCGACAACGGCGCCATGATCGCCTATGCCGGCGCGCTGCGACTGCTGCGCGGGCAACGCGATGAAGCCGTCTACGACGTGCTGCCGCGCTGGTCGCTGGAAACTCTGCCGCTCCTGCGCACTAACTGAATTGTTCCGGATCTCTTCGAAGGAGTTAGAAGAAAATTTTGCGGTATTACCGCGCCAGCGACCAACATTACCACGGCTAGAATCTCGCCGGCATCTTTGGCTCTGCCCCTTGAGGCGAACTGGGATATCAGGATTCGTTGCCGCGAATCAGACGCTCGATGTTGCTCTTGTGGCGCCATATCAGAATGGCCGACAAAACGACGAACACGCTGGCAATCCAGAGGTCCTGGGTGCGCCAGAAAACAACCAGCGGCACCATGGCGAATGATACGATTGCGGCTAGCGACGATATCTTGAATACCCTGGCGATCAACAGCCAGTTCGCGATTAAGATGGCGCCGGCTATCCAGTCGAAAGCGAGCGTCGCAGCGATGGCGGTAGCGACACCCTTGCCGCCCTGAAAACGGAAAAACACCGGGAAACAATGGCCGATGAAAGCGGCGAAGCCGGTCAGCGCCACCAGCAGGAGACTGACTTCCAGCCAGTGCGCGCACAATACCGGGATTAGTCCTTTCAGAAAGTCGCCGACCAGCGTCAAAAAAGCCGCCTTTTTGCCGGCGATGCGCAGCACGTTGGTAGCGCCCGGGTTATTCGAGCCGCCGGTGCGAGGATCTTCGAAACCCATCAATTTACTCAGCAATATGGCCGAGGAAATCGATCCGAGCAGGTATGCAAAACACACAAGGGCAAGGGCTTCGGGCATCTTTATTCAAAGGG
>Ga0316201_10000411_pt1 | contig 23830 bp, 21 predicted proteins | sample CS6wburrow_MG_FD_204516 | JGI IMG/M metagenome (GOLD analysis project Ga0316201, IMG submission 204516) | Coastal sediment microbial communities from Delaware Bay, Delaware, United States - CS-6 worm burrow | ecosystem: Environmental > Aquatic > Marine > Coastal > Sediment | place: USA... | reverse complement strand
ACACCCACAGGCCTGTGGGCGGTCGGGTCCTACTGGCACCTGGCGACGCGCCCGGACGAGCTCGAGGCGCTGGCTGATGTGGCACTCAAGCGTGCCGCGGGCGAGATCGATGCCTTGTTGCACGCGGGGCGTTTTCACACCTTTGTGCATGGTGATGCCAAGCTGGCCAATTTCTGTTTTTCCGCAGACGCTACCCAGGTGGCGGCGGTGGATTTCCAGTATGTCGGCGGCGGTTGTGGTATGAAGGATGTCGCCTATTTTATCGGCAGTTGCCTGTATGAGGACCAGTGTGAACAACATGAAGCAGCACTGTTGGACACCTATTTCAGTGCACTGTCGGAAGCGCTGGTAAGCCGCAGCCGGGCTGTGGACCCGACAGCTGTCGAGCAGGAATGGCGTGCCTTGTATCCGCTGGCCTGGACGGACTTTCACCGCTTCATGAAAGGCTGGAGTCCGGCCCACTGGAAGATTCACAGCTACAGCGAGCGGCTGGCGCGGCAGGTGCTGGAACAACTGAACAGATAAGCGAGTCATTGATGCAACTGACAAAGCAGGACCTGGATGATTTAATGCAATGCGCGATGACTGCGGCGAGGGAGGCCGGTACCTTCATTCAGGCTTCGGCGGTTAAAGGCATCAAAGTGCAGCATAAAAACGGCGGCAGCAACATCGCCTCGCAGGTGGTCACCGAGGTGGACCTGCGCGCGGATGCGCTGATCCGCGAAGCTCTGCAGCCCACCTGTACGCGCTATGATCTGGCCCTGCTCACCGAGGAGACCACGGATGACAAGGCGCGTCTGCAAAAGCACGCCTTCTGGTCGGTCGATCCGCTGGACGGCACGCTGGCCTTCATCGAATCCAGACCAGGGTACTCGGTGTCGATCGGCCTGGTGGCACGCGATGGCACGCCCCTGATCGGTGTGGTGTACAACCCGGTGACGGACATACTCTACTCAGCAGGGCGCGGGCAGGGCGCGCAACGCCAGGGTGAACCCTGGCAGCCATCGACATCAGCGCAGGAAGGCCGACGGTTCACGCTGGTGTTTGACCGGGGTTTCGATCAACGCGACTATTATGCGCAGGTGTCTGCCGCCTTGAATGCACTGGCCGGGCGGCACGGCTTGGAGGGTGTGCAGACCGTGGAAGGCTATGGCGCGGCGATGAATGCCATGCAGGTGCTGGAAAATCCGCCGGGCTGTTATTTCAAATTCCCCAAACCACAGCAGGGCGGCGGCAGTCTGTGGGATTTTGCCGCCAGCGCGGCGATCTTCAATGCATGCGGCGCGGTCGCCTGTGATTTTTACGGACAGCCACTGGCATTGAACCGTGCGGATTCAACCTTTATGAATCACCGGGGCGTGCTGTTCGCCTCCGAAAGTACATTGGTCGCCGAGATGCAGAAACTTTTCCCGCTACAAAGGCCGCGGTAGATAGCGGATCCTGTTAATCTACAAGCGCAGCCACCCGGCCGCGAGCATACTCATACGACGCGGCGCTCAATCCTGCATGGGCCGACCTGAAAGCCAACACGATGCCAAGAAGCAAACATAATCCAACCGCCGAACAACGCCCCGCCAGCCGCGATCTTCGCGTACTCCGGCAGCTGTTCAGCTTTCTGCGACCCTACCGCGGTGCCCTGCTGGGTGCCGCAATCGCGCTGCTGATCGCTGCCGCTGCGGTGCTGGGTTTTGGCATTGTGCTGCAACGGGTTGTGGATCACGGCCTGAGCAGCGGCTCGGGCGCGGCGCTGAACCAGGCGCTGTTGCTGTTCCTGCTGGTAGTCACGGTGATGGCGGCTTCGGTGGCGGCGCGGGTCTACCTGGTCACCTGGATCGGCGAACGGGTGGTGGCCGATATGCGCAAGGCGGTGTTTGCCCGGGTGCTGAAACTGGAGCCGGCGTTTTTCGAAGTCACCCGTACAGGCGAAGTCATTTCGCGGCTGACCACCGATACCTCATTGCTGCAGGTGGTGGTCGGTTCGACACTGGCGATCGCGGTGCGCAACGCGCTGCTGATCAGCGGCGGCCTGGTGATGCTGACGCTTACCAGCGGCAAGCTGGCGTTGCTGGTATTACTGGGTGTTCCGGTTGCCGTGATTCCGCTGTGGCTGCTGGGGCACCGGGTGCGCCGCCTGTCGCGCAACAGCCAGGACCGGATTGCCGATATCGGCGCCTATGTCGATGAAGTGTTGTACGGTATCCGCACCGTGCAGGCGTTCTGTCATGAAGCGATCGATCGTGCGCGTTATGGTCAGCAGGTCGAATCCGCATTCCAGGCAGCTATCGCGCGCACCCGGGTGAGTGCGCTGCTTACCGCCACGGTGATGCTGTTCACCTTTGTCGCCGTCAGCATCGTCCTGTGGGTGGGCGGCCACGATGTGCTGGCCGGGCGCATCAGCGGCGGCCAGCTATCGGCGTTCGTGTTTTATGCCCTGCTGGTGGCCGGCTCCGTGGGCGCGCTGAGCGAAGTCGCCGGTGACCTGCTGCGTGCCGCCGGTGCCACCGAACGCCTGCTGGAACTGCTCAACACCGAACCCACCATCGCCGCGCCGGCCACAGCGGTTGCGCTGCCGGAGCCTGCGCATGGCGAGGTGCAGTTACACCAGGTCACTTTCCGTTACCCGTCGCGGCCCGACAGCCCGGCGCTCAGCGAACTGTCACTGAACCTGCAACCCGGTCAGAAGGTGGCGCTGGTCGGCCCCTCGGGCGCTGGCAAGTCGACCGTGCTGCAACTGCTGTTGCGCTTCTACGATCCGGATGCCGGTGTGATTCGATTCGACGGGGTCGATATTCGCCAGGCCGATCCGCAGCAGCTGCGCCAGCGTATGGCACTGGTACCCCAGGATCCGGTGATTTTCGGCGCCGATGCCTGGGAGAACATCCGCTATGGTTTTTCTGGTGTCAGCGATGCCGATGTCCGGCGCGCCGCCGAAGCCGCACACGCGGCGGAATTTCTCGACCAGTTACCGCAGGGCTTCGATACCTTTCTCGGAGAACGCGGCATCCGCCTGTCCGGTGGTCAACGCCAGCGTATCGCTATCGCCCGCGCTATCCTGCGCGATCCAGCGGTACTGTTGCTGGACGAGGCCACCAGTTCCCTGGACGCCGAAAGCGAACGTCTGGTGCAGGCGGCGCTGGAACAACTGATGCAGCAACGCACCACCCTGATCATCGCGCACCGGCTGGCGACGGTGCGCAAAGTCGACCGCATCCTGGTGCTGGACCACGGGCGTATCGTCGCCAGCGGCCGCCACCATGAACTGGTGGCCGAAAACGGCTTGTATGCACGCCTGGCAGCCCTGCAGTTTCGCGATACGCCGCAACCCCAAGCAGTAGAAGCGATGCCGTGAACTGACTCGACCGGTCTGCCGTTCTGCTTCAGGATCAAAGAGCTGCGGATGCACTGAGTTGCTACGGACTTCACAGTCATCGATGGTTGCCGTACGGGACGGATGTGCATCGGGTTTGCGCCGTGGCAGGGTGGGCGGTGAAACAGTAAAGACTGTTCATCTGGCGCTTGCTGCGCCCGGAACAGGCGAGGATAATCGTTCCTTTCACTGGCACAGGCCGCCCTGCCGTTCTGACCGTGGGCGTCACAATGGAGGATTGCACATGGCAAAAATGAAAGTTAACGGCGAAGCCGTTGAACTCGATGTGGATGGCAGTACGCCGCTGCTCTGGGTGCTGCGCGAGCAGCTCGGGCTGACGGGCACCAAGTACAGTTGCGGTATCGGTCTGTGCGGCGCCTGCACGGTGCACATCGACGGCAAGGCCGAGCGCGCCTGCGTCATTCCGGTGGACTCGCTGAGCGAGACGCAAAGCGTGCTTACCATCGAGGGTCTGTCAGCCGACGGTAGCCATCCGGTCCAGCAGGCCTGGGCGGAGCTGGATGTACCGCAATGCGGCTACTGCCAGCCCGGCATGATCATGGCCGCGGCCGCACTGCTTGACAGCAAACCCGAGCCCGGCGATGCTGACATCGATGCGAAGCTGCCCAATATTTGCCGCTGCGGCACTTATAACCGGGTGCGGCGCGGTGTTCATCGCGCGGTGGCCATCAACAAGGGGAGGAAGTCCTGATGGCTACGGAACAGCTTTCCCTCACACGACGTGAATTTCTCATTGGCACGGCGACGGCCGGCGCCGGCTTTTCGCTGGGGCTGTATTTGCCGTTCGCCAGTGCCACGGCCGCGACGGCTGAACTGCCGCCAGAGGTCAATGCCTGGGTGGTGATCCAGCCGGACGACACTGTGATTATCCGCATCGCGCGTTCCGAGATGGGGCAGGGTACGCTCACCGGCCTGGCGCAAATGGTCGCTGAAGAACTCGAATGTGACTGGTCCCGGGTGACGACTGAGTATCCCTCCCCCGGTCAGAACCTGGCCCGCGACCGGGTCTGGGGCAGTTTCTCTACCGGCGGCAGCCAGGGTATCCGCGGCAGCCATGACTATGTGCGCAAGGGCGGTGCCGTGGCCCGCGAGATGCTGATCGAGGCGGCCGCTGAGGCCTGGGGCGCAGCAAAAGAAGAGTGCAGCGTGGCGGCCAGCGTGATCACTCACCGGCCCAGTGGGCGCACGACAACTTACGGCAAGGTGGCAGCGGCGGCGGCCGAGCTGTTTCCGCCGGAACAGGTGACCCTCAAGGACCCGAAGGACTGGAAGCTCATCGGCAAGCCGGTCAAGCGTCTGGACACACTGGACAAGCTCACTGGCAAGCAGGTGTTCGGTACGGACCTCAAACTGCCCGGCATGCTCAATGCCGGCATCCGTGCGTGCCCGACCTTCGGCGGCAAACTGAAGTCTTTTGATGACAGCCAGGTGAAAGCCATGCCCGGCGTGCGTGCGGTGCTGCGCGTGGGTGACGATGCCGTGGCCGTGGTGGCGGACACCTGGTGGCAGGCGAACACCGCGCTTGACCGCTTACCGGTGACCTGGGACACGGGCCCGAACGCGCAGCTCGACAGTGCTTCCATCGAGCGTATGCTGGCGCAAGGGCTGACGGCGGAAGAGGCCTTTGTCGGCAACGAGAACGGTGATGCCAAAGCCGCACTCAAAGGTGCAGCTAAAACCGTCGAGGCCGTCTACGCCTATCCTTATCAGAACCACGCCACCATGGAACCTATGAACGCCACGGCGCGCTGGACGCCGGAGCGCTGCGAGGTCTGGTGCCCGACGCAGAACGGCGAGGCCGCGTTGCAGGCAGCTGCCGAAGCGGCAGGGCTGCCGCCGACGCAGTGCGATGTCTACAAGATCCATCTCGGCGGCGGTTTCGGGCGGCGCGGTGCGTTTCATGATTTCGTTACCCAGGCGGTGGCCATTGCCAAACACTTGCCAGGCACACCGGTCAAGTTGTTGTGGACGCGCGAAGAGGACATGCAGCACGGCCACTATCACCCCATCACTCAATGCCGGCTGGTGGGCGGACTGGACGACAAGGGCGAGCTGGTGGGGCTGCACGTGCGCATCTCGGGGCAGTCCATCCTGGCGTCGGTTAACCCCAAGTGGATGACCGACGGCGTGGACATGTTCACCTTCCAGGGCATGCTGCCGGACGGTGATCACGCCATCAGCTATACGGTGCCGAACCTGCTGGTTGAACATGCCATGCGCAACCCGCCCGTGCCGCCCGGCTTCTGGCGGGGCGTGAACGTCAACCAGAACGCCATCTACCTGGAATGCTTCATGGACGAGCTGGCCCACGCCGCCGGCAAGGATCCGCTCGAGTTCCGCCGCACGCTGATGGCTAAGCAGCCCAAGGCCCTGGCGGTGCTCAACGCCGTGGCCGCAAAGGCCGGCTGGGGCAAGCCGGCAGCCAACGGCGTGCACCGGGGGCTGGCGGTGTGCAAGGCCTTCGCCAGCTACGTGGCGGCCTGCGCCGAAGTGTCGGTGGACGCAAAGGGCCGGCTGAAGATCCATCGCATCGTCGCCGCCACTGACCCCGGCCATGCCGTCAACCCGCAGCAGATAGAGGCCCAGGTGGAAGGCTCGTTCGTGTACGGGCTGTCGGCCCTGCTGTATGGCGAATGCACCATCAAGGACGGCGCGGTGGAGCAGTCGAATTTCAGCGACTACCCCTCCATGCTGATCGACGACATGCCCGAGGTGGAGACCATTATCATGCCCTCGGGTGGCTTCTGGGGCGGCATCGGCGAGCCGACAATCGCGGTGGCGGCACCGGCAGTGCTCAACGCCATCTTTGCCGCCACCGGCAAGCGCGTGCGTCGTTTCCCGCTGAAGAATGTCGATCTGAGAGGCGCCTGAAGATAGAAAAATCAGGTGCTGACACTGATTGATACCACAGTATCTCTCAGAGATTGCATAACACTGCCTGAGTTACACTGCACAGAGTTTAATGCTTTTGTAGAGAACCTTGATACAGATTCCATTTGATAATCGCTATGTCACCCTGGGTGAGCGCTTCTTTGCCAGATCCAATCCAGAACCGGTCAGAAAACCGGATTTAATACAATTCAATGACGCGTTGGCCAGGGAGCTGGGCCTGGCAACCGAACAGGTTTCCGCATTCGGCGCCGATGTATTCTCGGGTAACAGCCTGCCTGAGGGCGCAGAGCCGCTGGCGATGGCTTATGCGGGGCATCAATTCGGGCATTTTGTTCCGCAACTGGGCGATGGCCGTGCGCTGTTACTCGGAGAAATCACTAGAGCGGATGGCGCCCGTTATGATATCCACCTGAAAGGTAGCGGACGTACCCGCTTTTCACGTGATGGTGACGGCCGTTCTGCCCTCGGCCCGGTTTTGCGTGAATACCTGGTGAGCGAAGCCATGCAGAAACTGAACGTACCGACAACGCGTGCTTTGGCGGCAGTGACGACCGGCGAGCCGGTCGCGCGTGAGCGTTTATTGCCGGGCGGGGTGATTACACGCGTAGCGTCGAGCTTTGTACGCGTGGGTACTTTTGAATACTTCGCTGCGCGCAATGATTACGCCGCGGTCAGACAACTCGCCGATCATGTGATTGAAAAAAACTATCCACAGCTTGGCGATAATGAAAAGCCTTATGGTGCCTTCCTGAAAGCGGTGGTTGAGCGGCAGGCAGCGCTGATTGCACAGTGGATGCACATCGGCTTTATCCACGGCGTGATGAATACGGATAATATGTCGATCGCCGGTGAGACTATCGACTACGGTCCCTGTGCCTTTATGGATGCGTATCAGCATAACCAGGTATTCAGTTCCATCGATCGTCACGGGCGTTATGCCTACAGTAATCAGCCGTCGATTGGGTTATGGAATTTGACTCGCCTGGCGGAAGCCTTATTACCGTTTTTTGATGACGACCCGCAGGCGGCGGTGAACCTTGCGCAGCAAGTCCTGGAGGGTTACACAGAACGCTATGAAGCGGAATGGCTGGCGGGCATGCGGGCAAAATGCGGTTTAACAGTCTGCAGTGACGCAAAAAGCGATGAAGATAAAACCCTGATTGAAGCGTTGCTGGATGCGATGGCTGATCATGCTGCAGATTTTACCCTGACGTTTTATCACCTGTCCCGCCTGGCTGATCAGCCATCTGCACAGGATAACGACTTGCGAAAGCTGTTCGATAATTCTGCGCAGATCGATGCCTGGCTGGAGAAATGGCGCAAGCGGTTAAGGCTGGAAACGCACAATGATGAGGCGCGACAGCAAACGATGCAGGCCATCAATCCGGTCTATATACCCCGAAACCACCAGATCGAAGCGGCTATCAGGGCGGCGGAAGACCGGGGTGATTTTTCCGTGTTCCACCAACTGCATGCCGTACTGCAGAATCCGTATGTACAACAGAAAGGGAAGGAAAGGTACATGCAGGCACCTGAAGCTGAAGAAGTGGTCGAGTATACGTTTTGCGGAACGTAAGCGGATCTTGTTTATGTTGACACTTTACCAGTTTCCGATTTCACACTATTGCGAAAAGGTACGCTGGGCGCTTGATTACAAGGGGCTGGCTTACACGCCGATCAATCTGTTGCCCGGCAGTCACGTTAAAGTTGTCAGGAAGATTGCGCCAAAATCAGAGGTGCCGGTTCTATTGCATGATGACAGGGTCATTCAGAACTCTGCCGATATTATCACTTATCTCGATAAAACCTTCCCCGACAGGCGGCTGACACCTGGATCGCCCGAAACCGAAGAGCAGGCGCGCCAATGGGAGGACTATGTTGATGAAAATATCGGCCCGCACATCCGGCTCTATTGTTATTATCATTTTCTCGACAGGCCGGATATCCTCCTGCCGCTGTTGACGCAAGGACAAACCTGGCACAGGAAGCTGATATTCCGATTGATTTTTCGCAGGGTGCGTGATGTCATGCGCAAGTTCATGCATATTGACGACAGAACGGCAGAGCTGGCTTTGAAAAAACTGACGCGCGCGATCGATAAATTGCATACACAGTACGAACAAACCGCTTTTCTTGCCGGCGCAGAATTCAGTCGGGCCGATGTTGCCGCCGCCTCATTACTGGCGCCGTTCACCATGCCGGACAAGTATGGCCTCGAGTGGCCGGAATCAATTCCACATGAACTGGAAACCGTGGTGGATAGCTTTCGTCCCAGGCTACACTGGGTCGATGCACTTTATCGGGGGTATCGATAAGCCTGTGGTAACAGGCTGCTTCGGTCTATCGATTCGGGATCAGGGCATGTGATGAGCCAGGAACGCCTGCAGAAAATGGTTCAGCTGCTTAAAACGCATCGTGTGGTACCACGACAGGCCTTTCTGGACCGTTTTGAAATCTCGCCGGCCACCTTCAAGCGGGACCTGGAATACCTTCGCGACCGTCTCGGTGCCCCCATTGTCTGGGATCGAGAACGCCGGGGTTATCGCTTTGACCTGTCAGACACCGAGGCGGAGACGTTCGAGATGCCCGGCCTGTGGTTCAACAGCCGCGAGATGCACGCATTATTGACCATGCACCAGCTCATCGACGCGCTGCAACCCAGCCTGCTTACCCCGCATATCGAACCGCTGAAAGCGCGTATCGAGGGTCTGCTGGAAGGTGAGGCGCATACCAGCGACGAGGTACGCAAGCGTATTCGTATCCTGCATATGAATGCACGTCCCGTGGAGCCCGGGCACTTCGAGGTCATCAGTAGCGCGTTACTCGCCGGAAAACGGCTTAACGTGGTCCACTACAACCGCAAGCGTGACCAGGAGACAGGGCGCGAACTGTCACCCCAGCGGCTGATTTTCTATCGTGACAACTGGTATCTCGATGCCTGGTGTCACCTGCGCAAGGGTCTGCGCAGCTTCAGTGTCGAGACGCTGCGAAAGGCGGTCCCGCTGGACAGAAAAGCCCGTCGGGTTGCGGAGAAAACACTGAACCAGACCCTGGCCTCAGGCTACGGTATCTTCGGCGGCCGTGATACGCAGACGGCAAAATTACGTTTTACCCCCGAACGCGCCCGCTGGGTAGCGACCGAAACCTGGCATCCACGGCAACAAGGCTGGTTCGATGATGACGGCAGCTATGTGCTGGAGTTTCCCTACAGCGATGATCGCGAGTTGGTCATGGATATTCTCAAGCAGGGCCCGGCTGTCGAGGTGATTTCACCGGCACCGCTGCGCGAGCGGGTTCAGCAGCAGGCCGGCGCGATTCTCCGCCAGTACCGTTAATTCACACTGGCTCACTTGATGAGCCACCCCCTGTTGCAAACTGCTGCTGACAATCACAGGAGGTCGTTATGCAGCGAATCAGATTGAATTCAATGGGGCAGGGCGGGATGTGGTTACTGGGTGGCCTGGTGATGGCGTGTGGTCTGGCGGGTTTCCTGTGCCTGGCCTCGTTGTCAAAAATGGAAACACGTGTTCACGCCATGCCTGCGCACATCGGCTTTTCCGGGGACCGGAGTCGATATTGCCAGGTGGGTGACCAGCTGTCCGTTGCCTGGGATCGCGCCATGCCACGCGGATACGAACGTATCTACCTGCATCAGGGTGGCGACATCATCGGCGCCCTACCGGAATCGCCGTTGACCGCCCGAGTACGCGAGGCACTGGTGAACAGGCGCCCTGTTCAGGTCACGGTGGTGAAACTGGACCCGCTGGATCCCGCCTATGGTCTCAGAGTGCGCGTCGCGTTTGAGCCGGAGAGACAGCAGAGTCGTCAGCCGGTCGCTGTGCAGGCACTGAATGGCATGCAGTCTTTGATGTAAGGAGCATCAGCGGGGAAATGCATGGTAAATAAGGCCTCGGCAGTTACCGGGGCTGGGTGTTGGTGGAGGCGGCGAGAATCGAACCCGCAGCATTTTTATTCAGGTGGCGTTAATGCTTAGTACTGACGCTTCGAATACGGCTCGCAGCTCCAATTGTTCGTCAGAGTATTTCCCGTTCCGCGGTGTAAGCGCGACATAATCCCGCAAAATCACTGCGGATCGATCGAATTTGTATGTCCTTAGATAGGGGTGAATCTGTTCCAGCAGGGAGAGTGCCTGACGATTGTAGATCGCATAGGTGAAACTGGGGGTATGTTTCCTATTACTGGTCCGTTTTCTGGTGATTTTTCCCGCTCCAACGGCTGCAAACACAAATTCAAGGAGACGCATTTCTGTATTGCTGATAGTGACTGCAAGTTGTCGATTTTCATTCCGGTGTTTGCGGGTGAGCGTTATTGTGCCTTCACCATCTATCACACCCGCGATGTAGGCTGCATCAGTCTGGCTTAATTCTGCTACTTTATGATAGGTAGCCATCCGTGGTCCCCTCTGAATTAAGAAGGCCCCGGCAGTTGCCGGGGCCTGTGTTGGTGGAGGCGGCGGGACAGCTGATCCCTATCTTTCGATAGAGGCTGGACTATACCTTCATCCTGTTGCCAGGATGCGGGGCGTGTTATTCACCGTTTGGTATCCCGGTGAATCCTAGTGCCGGCTCCGTTCAATTGAACTCAGCCGGTCTATGAGTCTCTACAGGGCAGGCCTGAAGTTAGCCTTCTTCCTACCCCTCGGTATTGCCCTGGCAGCCCATGCTGCTTTAGGTTTCACCGATGTGAGCCCCGTTATTCACTTTACCCTTACGGGTAAAGGCGACCCTTGTTGATCGAACCCGCGTCCGCAAATCCTCTGCCTTTGGCTCTACATGCTTATCCACGCCTTTAAATTTAACCGGCTGCTACCCGACGGGCAGGGAAAACAGACAGCGATTCCGGTTAGGTTTTAACGCATCTGCCCCGGAAGAGCTTCAGCGCGATCCTGTATGGGATGACTCCGGTGATCCGGGCGTACAGGCACACGCCGGGCCGAAGGCTTTACACCGGTTTTTAAGCGGCTAAAGCGTAGTTGTCGTCGTTGGCAACTATAGGTTGTACAGCTGGATTTACGAGGTAATCTGTTCCTCGGCATGCACCTCAGGTTTCGTAACCCACGTCGAAGCCAGGTCGCCCCCAGGTACTTTTACAAGTGGGGGCATTTTAGCAGATTTTCAAGGGCGGCGCAGCCCGGGCGGGCTGCATCAGCCGTGTTTGAGGATGCGTTGTTTGTCGCGTTTCCAGTCGCGGTCCTTCAGGGTGGCGCGCTTGTCGTGTTCCTTTTTGCCCTTGGCGAGGGCGATTTCCAGCTTGGCGCGGCCTTTTTTCCAGTACAGTGCCGTGGGAATCAGCGAATATCCTTTGCGCTCCACGGCACCGACCAGTCTGTCGATTTCGTCGCGGTGCAGCAGCAGTTTGCGGGTGCGGGTCGGGTCGGGGTGGATATGCGTCGAGGCGGTCGGCAGCGGGGTGATCAGGCAGCCGAACAGCCAGGCCTGGTTGTCCTTCAGCAGCACGTAGCTGTCCACCATCTGCACTTTCCCGGCGCGCAGGCTCTTTACTTCCCAGCCTTCCAGGGCGAGGCCCGCTTCCAGCCGGTCCTCGAGTATATAGTTATGGCGCGCCTTTTTATTCAGTGCGATGGTGCTGCCGGTTTTGCTCTTGTCTTTTTTCTTTGCTGATTTTGCCATAGCGGCATTATACGCATGTGATCAGGCGCTTGAGCATTTTCGCCATTTTGCGGACAATCCCCTGTCAGATTCCGAGCCACAGGGAAGCCCATGAGCGAAAGAAGAAAATCCATCCACGGCAGCTGGTCCGGCCGTCTTGCCTTCATTCTGGCGGCGACCGGCTCGGCGGTAGGGTTGGGTAATATCTGGAAGTTTCCCTATATTGCCGGTGAGAACGGTGGCGGGGCTTTTGTGCTGGTGTACCTGGCCTGTATTGCCGTGATTGGAATTCCCATCATGATGGCGGAAGTCCTGCTGGGCCGGCGAGGCCGTCAGAGTCCGATCAATACCATGCGCACCCTGGCGCAGGAGGCGGGTGCCCATCGGCTGTGGACGTGGCTGGGCGCGGCCGGTGTGCTGGCGGGGTTCCTGATTCTTTCCTATTACAGTGTCATTGCCGGCTGGGCCCTGGCCTACGTGTTCCGCTCGGCAGCCGGCACCTTTTCCGGTGCGACGGCTGAGGGTATCGCCAGCATTTTCGAGCAGCTGACGGGCGACCCCGAGCGCCTGCTGGCCTGGCATACCCTGTTTATGGTGATGACCATGATCGTGGTCGGGCGCGGTGTACGCAGCGGGCTGGAGAAGGCGGTGCGCTTTCTGGTGCCGGCGCTGTTTGTGTTGCTGATCATGCTCGATGGTTATGCGCTGGCCGGGGGCGCCTTCGACCAGGGATTGCGATTCCTGTTTACCCCGGATTTCAGCAAAATTACCGCCAACGGTGTGCTGATCGCCATGGGGCACGCCTTTTTCACCCTCAGCCTGGGCATGGGGGCGATCATGGTATACGGCTCCTACCTGCCGGAGCGCACCTCTATTGCCAAGACCAGTATTACCATTGGTTTTCTGGATACCCTGGTCGCCATGCTCGCCGGTATGGCGATTTTTCCGATTGTGTTTGTCAATGGCCTGGAACCGGGGGCGGGTCCGGGCCTTATCTTCCAGACGCTGCCGATTGCCTTCGGTCATATGCCCGGCGGGGTTGTATTCGGCACACTGTTTTTTCTGCTGCTGGTGTTTGCCGCCTGGACCTCAGCCATTTCCCTGATTGAACCCGCTGTCGCCTGGCTGGTCGAAAACAAGGGGGTATCGCGGGTCTACGCTGCCGTTTATGCCGGCGTAGCGACCTGGGGATTCGGCCTGCTGACTATTCTTTCGTTTAATAACTGGTCTGAATTCAAGCCGCTGTCCTTTATCTCGATTTTCAAGGATTACACGATATTCGATTTGCTTGATTACCTGACCGCCAACATCATGCTGCCACTGGGTGGTCTGTTGATCGCGGTGTTCAGCGTGTGGATCATGAAGCGTGACGACAGCCTGCAGGAACTGGACATGGGTGACGGGCCGGCCTACCGGCTCTGGTATGCACTGGTGCGTTATGTGACGCCGGTTGCCGTTCTGATCGTCTTTCTGAATGTGACAGGATTGATCGATTTTGTCGGTCTGTTCGGACTGGCCGAAGAATAGTCGGATGACAACGATCAACAAGTCAGCGCTGGTGCCTTATTCACCCGCGGAGATGTTCGCGCTGGTTGATGACATTGACGCCTACCCGGAGTTTTTACCCGGTTGCCGACGCACCGAGGTGCACTCGCGCAGCGACGATGAAGTGCGCGCAACCATCGAGCTTTCCAAGGGTGGCGTGGAGAAGGCGTTTACCACCTGTAACCGGAGCCAGCAGAACAAGATGATTGAAGTGCGCCTGATCGAAGGGCCATTCAAGCACCTGAACGGATTCTGGCGCTTCGATGCGCTCGGCGAGGACGGTTGCAAGGTGTCATTCGACCTGGAATTTGAATTCGCCAGCCGTGTGCTGGGCGCGGTCGTGGGGCCTGTGTTCAGTCAGATCGCAAATTCCCTGGTCGATTCTTTCATGAAACGGGCGGTACAGGTGTATGGAAAACGCTGAACAGATCGCGGTTGAAGTGGCGTATGCGAAACCCGATGAGCAGCTGATTGTCAAGCTGGAGGTGGTCCCGGGTACGACGCTGCAGCAGGCCATCGAACAGTCCGGTATCCTCGACCGTTTTCCCGAGATCGATCCCACCCGGTTGAAAGCGGGGGTGTTCGGAAAACTGAAAAAGCTGGATCAGGCCTTGCGCGCCGGTGATCGGGTCGAAATTTACCGGCCGTTGATCGCAGATCCAAAGCAGGTGCGCAAACAGCGTGCTGCGCAGGGCAAACGGATGAAAAAGGGGGGCGGGGACCTCGAGGCCTAGTTCTGGTCCTGTTTTCCGAATCCCATCCAGCGCCAGGTGCGGGTCAGAATGCCGATGTCTTCGGCTTCCTGACGCGGCACGGTAACCGTGACCTGCCGGTTGGTGGGCAGCACATCCGGTTGCGGGTCGGGTTGCATGGTGCCGGTGATTTCTACCAGCCGGTCCTGTTCAAAAAAAAGACTGATGCGTTCCTGTACCTCCTCGCCCTTGCCATCGGTGCCGGGTTTGTAACGGTAGAAGTAATCCCATCGGTCGGCGTGAAACGGATCGACCAGCATCGGTGCGCCCAGAATGAACTGAGCCTGGCGTTTATTCATACCGGTGCGCAGTTTGTCCACCATCTCCTGATTGATGACGTTACCTTGCTGGATATCAATACGGTAGACAAACGGCAGCCGGTTGACGATCGGGTCGCTGGAACAGGCGGCCAGGAAAACACTTGCAATTGTGCTAATAAGGATGAGAAGCTTTCGCATCTAGAGTTACAGCTGCTTGTCCGTTCAACGGACGGCATGATAACTGAATCAGCGGGCTGACAGGAAGTAAAACAGTGGAATCCAGCGAATTACGCAAAGCAGGCTTGAAGGTTACTCTGCCGAGAATGAAGATCCTGGAGATTCTCGAAACCAGCAAGACCCGCCATATGAGTGCGGAAGACGTCTACAAGGTTCTGCTGGAGGCGGAAGAGGAAATCGGGCTGGCGACCGTCTATCGTGTTCTCACCCAGTTCGAGGCAGCCGGCCTGGTCAGCCGCCACCATTTCGAGGGTGGGCACTCGGTGTTTGAAATGAACGAGGGCCACCATCATGACCATATCGTCTGCAATCAATGTGGCAAAGTTGTCGAGTTTGTCGAAGAGACCATAGAACGCTGCCAGGAGAAGGTGGCCAGAAAGGCCGGATTTTCCATTCGCGACCACTCACTTATTATTTACGGCGATTGCGCCAGTAAGAACTGCCCGAACCTGAAAATCTGAGCAGGGAAGCGCGCCTATCCAGCTGTCGTGGGGGAATAATGTAGCGGTCAGGAGACCGCTGCTACGGCTTCACTTTTCTTCTGCCCGGCGTTTTGCTTCCCAGTTGCAGCATCTCCCGTGCGTGCTGGCGCGTCGAGCCGGTGATTTTCTGCCCGCCCAGCATGCGTGCGATTTCCTCGACCCGCTCGTCGCCGGTCAGGGGGCGTATGCGCGTGCGCGTGGTTTTGTCGCCGGTCAGTTTGCTGACCTGCAGGTGGTGATGCGCCTGCGCGGCGACCTGCGGCAGGTGCGTCACGCACATCACCTGGTGATGTTTGCCGAGCAGTTGCATCTGCCTGCCGACAGTCTCCGCCACCGCGCCACCCACGCCGGCGTCAACCTCGTCGAATATCAGCGTGGGGATGTGTGTATCGGTGGCGGCGATTACCTGGATGGCCAGACTGATGCGTGACAGTTCACCGCCGGACGCGACCCTGGCCAGTGGTCTGGGGGGCTGTCCCGGGTTGGCGCTGACGAGAAACTCGATCTGGTCGCGGCCATGCGCAGACAGGGCATCCGTCACCACCTCGCTGATCTCGATCTTGAAGCAGCCGCCGCGCATGCCCAGTGTTTGCATGACCTCGCTGACTTGTGCGGATAACTGTGCCGCGCTGTTCACGCGTTTGCGATGCAGCTGTTTTGCGCAGGTGTCGAACTGCTCCAGCAGTTGCTGGCGTTTCTGCTCCAGCGCCTGCAGTTGCTCGTCGGCCTGTTCCAGCGTGTCCAGTTCCTGGCGCAGACGGTTTTGGAAATCGGTCAGGCTTTCCGCCTCGATACGATGTTTGCCGGCAACCTTGTGTAAGGCGTCCAGTCTTTGTTCCACCCATTGCAGCCGTTGCGGGTCCAGTTCCAATCCTTCCTGGTACGACCTGAGCAGGTTGACGCCTTCCTCGAGTTGAATCAGTGCGCTGTTGATCAGCTCGCCGGCCTCTTTGAGTGTCGCGTCGATCTGCGTCAGGGGTTCGAGGTCGCTCAGGGCCCGGCTGATGGCCGATTGCGCCGAGTGCTCGTCATCGTACAGGCGGGCGACGTGGGTGCCGCAGGTTTCCAGCAGCTGGCCGGCGTTGGCCAGTCGTGCGAGTTCTTCGTGCAGGCGTAGCACTTCCCCTGCTTCCGGAGCCAGTTCATCGAGTTCCTGCAGCTGGAATTTCAGAAACTCAAGACGCGAATCACGGTCCTGGCCGGTGCCGATAATGGCTTCAATCCGCTGTTCGATGTCTTTCCAGTCGCGATGGAGACGGGCCAGTTCGGCCAGCAGCTGGTCATGGCCGCCGTGGCTGTCCAGCAACTGACGCTGCAGTTCGCGCTTCATCAGGGACTGGTGCTCGTGCTGTCCATGGATGTCGACCAGGCGTTCGCCGAACTCGCGCAGTGTCTGAACGGGAACCGGCGAGCCGTTGATATAGCCGCGCGAGCGGCCTTCGCTGAGAACGACGCGGCGTACCTGGCATTCGCCATCCAGCGCCAGTTCCTGTTCCGCCAGCCAGCGGCGTGCGGTCTCGAGAGCGGAGATATCGAAGCTCGCGCTGATATCGGCGCGCCCGGCACCATGACGAACGGCCCCGGCGTCAGCGCGGTCGCCCAGTAACAGTCCCAGGGCGTCGAGCAGGATCGATTTGCCGGCGCCGGTTTCGCCGGTCAGTGCGGTCATGCCCGGTCGTAATTCGATTTCCAGCTCGTCAATAATGGCGAAATCGCGTATGTGCAGCGACAGCAGCATTACGGCTGTTCCGCCCAGCGCAGTTTCTTACGCATGATATCGAAGTGGTCGTGGTTGCGGGGGTGTATCAGTCGCAGGTCGTGATCCTTGCGCGTGATGTGCACTTGGTCTCCGCTCGCCAGTTCAAAGTTCACCTGCCCGTCACAGGTGATCTGTGCCTCGGTGGAATTGTCGCCGCGGACCGCAATTTTAATGTCTACCTGGTCACTGACCACGATAGGGCGGTTACTCAGGGTGTGCGGGCAGATGGGGACCAGTACCAGGGCTTTCAATGCCGGGTCGAGAATAGGGCCGCCACCCGACAGGGCGTAGGCGGTCGAACCCGTCGGTGTTGCGACAATCAATCCATCGGCACGCAGGGAATTGAGGAAACGCCCGTCGATGGTCGTGTCGACTTCGATCATGCGGGCGATGTCCCACTTGTGTATGACCACATCGTTCAACGCATCGCTTTCACTGATTGACCGCCCGTCGCGGAGCACGCTGGCGTGAAGCAGGGAACGGTGTTCTTCATCGTACTGTCCGGCCAGGATTTCATCCAGCCGTTCGTGCATTTCATCGGGCGAGACATCGGTCAGAAAGCCGAGGCGTCCGAGGTTGACCCCGAGCACCGGCACGTTTGCCTCGGCCAGGCTGCGCGCCGCATTCAGCAGGGTGCCGTCACCGCCGACGACAATCGCCAGATCGCAGCCCTTGGCCAGTTCCCAGCGGTTTAAAACCGCTTCCTCAGGCCGCTCGAAGTAAACCGCCGCACTCTCGTCCAGCACCACGTGGAGTTCCCGCTGCCTGAGGTCGCCGATCAGTTTCGTCAGGGTCTGGGCGACCGCAGGGGCGCCGGACTTGGCGATCAGGCCGATTGTCTGGAACGGGTTGCTCATGAGTGGCTTATGCTATCGGTTCCGTGAGTTGCCGCCAACTCTATTTTTTGCAGCGTTAATGCGAAGCTTAAGTCTGTGTGGCGTGGCAACCATCGCTGCGACGATTTCACACTGCCTTGTTTTTCTGAAGATGTTACCGCTGAAACAGTGATTGGTCTTCAGTCTGACCGGCGTGAGCGCTGTTAGCACTCCATGAAAATGAGTGCTAAAGTAGGACGGTTGCCTGTAACCCGATGAGTTGATCTCCAGTGCCGGAACTTTCGGAACGAGCCCAGTATCTGCTGAAAGCGCTGACAGAGCGTTATATCCGTGAGGGGCAGCCCGTGGGTTCGCGCACGCTGGCCCGCGACGCCGGACTGAAACTGAGTCCGGCCACCATTCGTAATGTCATTGCTGACCTGGAGGACCTGGGGCTGGTCCGTTCACCGCATACGTCTGCCGGGCGGGTTCCCACGGTGCTGGGCTACCGTCTGTTCGTGGATACGCTGTTATCGGTCAAGCCGCTGGAACACTCGCTGATCGACGAATTCAAACTCAGTCTGGGCACGGATACCGATGCCAAGGATCTGGCCGAGATCGCCTCCAACCTGCTGTCCGATGTCACCAGGCTGGCGGGCGTGGTCACGCTGCCGCGGCGCGAGCACGCTTCCCTGCAGCGGGTTGAGTTTCTGCCGTTGTCGGAGCAGAAGGTGTTGGCCGTACTGGTGATCAATGAGCAGGAGGTGCAGAACTGCATTCTGCATACGGAACGGAATTATTCAGCGTCTGAACTACAGCAGTATTCCGCTTTTCTCAACGAGCAGTTTGCCGGCCGCGAGCTCAATGAAGTGCGCAGGCGGCTGGTGTCGGAGTTGCGCGAAACACGTGAGCATCTCAATCGCATGATGGCCACCGCGCTGGACATGGCCGATCAGGTACTGGGTGAAGCCGAGCAGGGCAGTGACTATGTGCTGGCCGGCCAGACCAATCTCATGGAGTTTGAAGAGCTATGTAAAGTCAATACGTTGCGCCATCTATTTGAAGCGTTTAATGAGAAGCGTCATATCCTGCACCTGCTCGATCAATGCGTCGAGAACGAAGGTGTGCAGATCTTTATCGGTGAGGAGTCGGGTTACCAGATGCTCGATGAGTGCAGCCTGGTGACGGCGCCTTACTCAGTCGATGGCCAGGTCCTCGGGGTGCTGGGTGTTATCGGTCCAACGCGTATGGCCTACGAGCGGGTAATCCCGATTGTCGATGCGACGGCGCGCATTCTCAGTGCGGCCTTGAATCCGAAGGATTAGCCCATATGTTAGAGGTCAGGTAAAACACGGCGCTGAAAAGCGATATCTGCCTGGGCCTGGATTTTGCTGTGGCCGGGTGGGGGAAAGCGCCTGCCTGAATCTATTAAAATACATTGGGTAAATTAAACAATATATTGTTTTATAGAGGTAATAAATGAGCGATCAGGAAAAGGCGGTGCCCGAGGAAGAACTGGATCCGGTGCAGGATATGGCGGCGGATCAAGCGGACGAAGCGGTGGTTGATGAGGCGTCGGAGACGGATCCGCAAGCATTGCAGGCGTTGCTGGAAGATGCCCGCAACAAGGCGGATTCACATTGGGACCAGTGCCTGCGGCTGCAGGCCGATATTGATAACCTGCGTAAACGCAATGAGCGCGACCTGGCCAACGCGCACAAGTTTGCCCTGGAAAAGTTCGCGGTGGACTTGTTGCCGGTTAAGGACAGCCTGGAGATGGGATTGGCGGCAGCCGGGGAAAATGCCGATATCGCCAGGCTCAAAGAGGGTGGAGAGCTGACCCTGAAAATGCTGGCCTCGGCTATGGATAAGTATAATATAAAAGAAATCAATCCATTAAATGAAATATTTAATCCTGAATATCACGAAGCAATGTCCATGCAGGAACGTGAGGATGTAGCGCCGAACACAGTGGTTACGGTAGTCCAGAAGGGCTATCTGCTCAACGAACGCTTGATTCGTCCTGCCATGGTGATGGTATCCAAAGCCACCCAGCAATCCAGTGGCGGCCAGCTCAACGAACAGGCTTGAAAAACAAATGAATGCCCCCATCTAGGGAGGCAGCTGACACTCTAATACGGAATCGAAGACTCGAAATCTGGGAGACCAACGAACATGGGCAAGATTATTGGAATCGACCTTGGCACCACCAACTCCTGCGTTGCAGTGATGGAGGGTGGTGAGCCACGGGTTATTGAAAACAGCGAGGGCGATCGTACCACCCCCTCCATTGTGGCGTTTACTGAAGGCGATGAAGTATTGGTGGGGCAGGCGGCCAAGCGCCAGGCGGTCACCAATCCGGCCAATACCCTGTACGCGGTCAAGCGCCTGATCGGGCGCCGCTTCGAGGATGCCGAAGTACAGAAGGACATGGAGCTGGTGCCCTACAAAATCGTCAAGGCGGACAACGGTGATGCCTGGGTTGAGGCCCATGGCAAGAAAATGGCCGCGCCTGAGGTCTCTGCCCGCGTACTGCAGAAGATGAAGAAAACCGCGGAAGATTATCTCGGTGAAGCGGTAACGGAGGCGGTTATTACCGTACCGGCCTATTTTAATGATTCGCAGCGTCAGGCGACCAAGGATGCCGGTAGAATCGCCGGTCTGGATGTCAAGCGTATCATTAACGAGCCGACCGCAGCCGCGTTGGCCTATGGCATGGACAAGAAACGCGGCGATGTGAAGATCGCGGTATACGACCTGGGCGGCGGCACCTTCGATATCTCGATTATCGAAATCGCCGAAGTCGATGGAGAACATCAGTTTGAGGTGCTGTCGACCAACGGTGACACCTTCCTCGGTGGTGAAGATTTCGACAAACGCCTTATTGATTATCTCGCCGACGAATTCAAAAAGGATCAGGGCATCGACCTGCGCGGTGATCCGCTGGCCATGCAGCGGCTGAAGGAATCTGCCGAAAAGGCCAAGATCGAGTTATCCTCAAGCCAGCAGACCGACGTCAATCTGCCTTATATTACCGCCGATGCCAGCGGTCCGAAGCATCTGAATCTGAAGATTACGCGTGCCAAACTGGAATCCCTGGTCGAGGAGCTTGTTACCCGTACCATTGGGCCCTGCAAGCTCGCCCTCAAGGATGCCGGTGTCTCGGTCGGTGAGATCGACGACGTGATCCTGGTGGGTGGTCAGACACGCATGCCGAAAGTCGGTGAAGTGGTGCAGAATTTCTTCGGCCGGGAACCACGCCGCGATGTGAACCCGGACGAGGCCGTCGCCATCGGCGCTGCCATTCAGGGTGGTGTGTTGGGTGGCGAAGTCAAAGATGTGCTGCTGCTGGATGTGACACCGCTGTCTCTGGGTATCGAAACCCTGGGTGGCGTGATGACCAAGCTCATCGAAAAGAACACCACCATACCCACCAAGGCGAACCAGGTGTTCTCCACGGCCGATGATAATCAGGGCGCGGTGACCGTGCATGTGCTGCAGGGTGAACGCGAAATTGCCAGCGGCAATAAATCGCTGGGCCGCTTCGACCTGACCGATATTCCACCGGCTCCGCGTGGTGTGCCGCAGATCGAAGTGGTATTTGATATCGATGCCAACGGTATTCTGAATGTCTCCGCCAAGGACAAGGGGACCGGCAAGGAGCAGAATATCGTCATCAAGGCTTCCAGTGGACTGGCGGATGATGAAGTCGAGCGCATGGTGAAGGATGCCGAAGCACACGCCGACGAAGACCGCAAGTTCCATGAGCTGGCAGACGCCCGTAACCAGGCGGACAACATGATTCACGCCACCGAGAAATCAATCAAGGATCTGGGTGAGGATAAAGTGAGTGATGAGGAGAAGCAGGCTATCAACAAGGCGATCGAGGAATTGAAAGAAACCTTGAAAGCGGATGACAAGGGTGCCATCGAGGCCAAAACAGCGGCACTGGCCGAGTTGTCCGGGAAGCTGGCGGAAAAACTCTCTGCCGATAAGGGCGGAGCCGAGGCTGCGGCGGCAGCTGCTGCCGCCTCTGCCGGTAGTGCCGAGACTGCGGATGCCGGTGGCGACGACGTGGTCGATGCGGAGTTCGAAGAGGTCAAGGACGACAAAAAGTAGGCGCTACGGAGAGGGCGGGTTGAAAAGGCAGTCCGGGGCCGGCTGAAAACTGGCCCCGGATTTTTGCCGTTTGAATTAATCGTGAAAGACGCTGAGATGCCGGTGGAGAAGCGTTGCTGTGTGAGGGATGTCTGGCTGCGCGGTTCCTGGTATTAAATGATGGATGTAGGGCATCGTGTGCTGTACTGTAGCTTACCTTTGTGTCCTGGCGTGCAAGGTGAATCGCCGTCAGGCGAGAGAGGGTGCCCTGGGGTACAAGGTGAATCGCCGCCAGGCGAGAGAGGGTGCCCTGGGGTACGCGGTTAGAGTTTAGAGTTAAAGACGATCAAGTTATGTCGAAGCAAGACTATTATCAGGTTCTCGGTGTTTCCAAAAACGCCAGCGATGCCGAAGTGAAAAAAGCTTACCGGCGTGCTGCACAGAAGTATCATCCGGACCGGAATCCGGACAATGCCGAAGCCGAAGAAAGTTTCAAACAGGCCAAAGAGGCCTATGAAATATTGAGCAATGCACAGAAGCGTGCAGCCTACGACCAGTTTGGTCATGCCGGTGTCGACCCCAGTATGGGTGGTCCAGGCGGGGCTGGCGGTTTTGGTGCTGGCGCCAGCTTCAGCGACATTTTCGGGGATGTGTTTGGCGATATCTTCGGAGGTGGCGGCGGCGCAGGCGGAGGTGGCGGCGGGAAACGCGTCTATCGTGGTGCGGACCTGCGTTACAATCTTGAGCTTTCCCTGGAAGACGCCGTTCGCGGAACCACGGTGAAGATCCGTGTCCCGACTTACGTCAGCTGTAAGACCTGCGATGGCTCCGGCGCCAAAAAGGGGACCAAACCAAGTACCTGTACCACCTGCGGTGGCCACGGCCAGGTTCGCATGCAGCAGGGTTTTTTCTCGGTCCAGCAAACCTGTCCACGCTGTAACGGCAGCGGTTCCATGATCAGTGACCCATGCGGCGATTGTTCCGGCCAGGGCAGGATCAAGGAGCAGAAAACCTTGTCCGTGAAAGTGCCGGCCGGTGTGGACAGCGGTGATCGTATCCGTCTGGCAAACGAAGGCGAAACCGGTGAAAACGGTGGGCCGCCGGGTGATCTGTATGTGCAGATCCAGGTCAAGGAGCACCCGATCTTCAAGCGTGATGACGCCAATCTGTATTGCGAAGTGCCCATCAGTTTCGCAACGGCTGCGCTGGGCGGTGAACTGGAAGTGCCGACACTGGATGGCCGCGTGGTGTTGAGGGTGCCGGCGGAAACTCAGTCCGGCAAGCTGTTCCGCATGCGCGGTAAGGGTGTCAAGCCGGTTCGTGGCGGGGCGCTTGGTGACCTGTTGTGCCGGGTGGTGGTGGAAACCCCCGTTAAGCTCAACAGCAAACAACGCGAGCTGTTACGCGAGCTGGACACCAGCCTGAAAAATCATGGCAAGCACAGTCCCCAGCACCATACCTGGCTGGATGGCGTCAGGAATTTCTTCGAAGGCATGAAATTCTAGCCGATCATCGGCCCACATCAACAACGGGAAAATTGAATATGACACGGATTGCCATACCCGGAGCCGCCGGCCGCATGGGCCGCAATCTGATCGATGCCTGCGGGCGTACCGAGGGATTAGCGGTGGGCGTGGCAACGGAACGCAGCGGACATGATCTGCTCGGCAGTGACGCCGGCGTGGTGGCCGGTGTGGGTGAACTGGGTGTCATGATCAGTGATGATCTTGAAAGTCTGGTTGACCGGTTTGACGTGCTGATCGATTTCACGGCACCCCTTGCCACACTGAGACACCTGGAACTCTGTTGCCGCTATGGCAAACGTATCGTGATCGGCACCACCGGTTTCAGCGATGAGCAGAAGCAGCAGATCGAAGTTGCATCCGCTGATATCGGCATCGTGTTTGCGCCGAATATGAGTGTCGGGGTGAACCTTTGCCTGAGGCTGCTCGATGTGGCTGCGCGTGTGCTG
>Ga0316201_10000408_pt1 | contig 23885 bp, 23 predicted proteins | sample CS6wburrow_MG_FD_204516 | JGI IMG/M metagenome (GOLD analysis project Ga0316201, IMG submission 204516) | Coastal sediment microbial communities from Delaware Bay, Delaware, United States - CS-6 worm burrow | ecosystem: Environmental > Aquatic > Marine > Coastal > Sediment | place: USA... | reverse complement strand
ATTTTCGACAACAATAGATAAGTTTTTAAAAGATGAATTTGCTTCTATTTTTTTAAATGACGATTATTGTCTTAATCATTTTAAACTTTACTTTGTTTCAGATGGCTGTCGTCTACAACGATTTCCTCATATGACAAAAGAACAATATGACAAAAAGTTGGGAACGACAAAATATGGAAAATTTTTGCTGCAAAAACCTTATGAATTTAGAAATAAAAAAACATTGATTAATCCGGTATTGCCAAATCCGATGATAAAAGAATGCTAAGTGCTTTTAAAAGTGGGATAAACGATGCTTTCTAATTCTAGTAATGAGCTGTAAGTGATGCATTCTTCACTTAGAATTGTGTGTGGTAAAAACTTGTCGTAAAATTATGGGAGAGAACGTTGATGGCCGACTGATTGTAACTAATTTGGAGGACACCGAATGGGCTTTGAACGTCGCAAGAAAGGGCGAACACGCCCTCCCCAAAATCCGTTATAATCATAAAAAAATCAGCGTCATCAACGTGCTATCAATTCACTTTAAGGAACTGGGATCATCGTTTCATTCGTTGTGGTCGGTGTCCCTAACGGTGTGGGTAATGCTTCTGGCTTTTCTACCTGGACGTTGGAAAAACTAAACGGGGTTGACAAGGCTTCTTCTGCACCGTCTTCTTCATCAAACAACGGGGTGTCTAACTGTGGCATGTTTAATGGTGGCATGTCAAACGGTGGCATTGATAATGGCAAGTCTTGAAGGCCTTCTAGATCGATATCGCCTATAGGTTCTTGCGCTGCGGGTTCTTCTACTTCAATCAAGTCGTTACGCTTTTTCTCTAAGTCATCTATTTTGTAGGCGGCGAGTTCGTAAACCCAGCCTTTGAATTTGGCGTTTAAGGTTTCGGCTTGCTGTTTGATATCCACTTCTGGTTCATCATCTGTTTCATCATCTGTTTCATCCTGTTCAGCTACGATTTCTGGTGCGTCATCCTCCGCGGATTCTTCGTCATCGGCTGCCTCGTCATCATCGCTTTTCGGGGGCTCTACCCAAACCATTTCTGGATTAAACGCTGCCGATAATTGCGCGTAATATTTCTCCTCTATTTTGGTTGTGAGTAGGGTGACTTCAAGCCCATCAAAGGTGCTAAACACGGCGCGATGAGTTGCGTCATCTGCAAATTCAATGTCGCTTGCTGGGACTGAATCATCCAAATTTAAATGACTTAATGTACCGGCCAGGCTTCTCAGTGTATAGGGCGATTTGATGCTGGCATTGTCAGGTAAGTCGGCGATCTGATAATCCTTGTTTTCAGGGCTTGCTTTATAAATCCGTAGGCTTTCTCCATCAGGGTGTGTGATGCTGATTTGGCGAACGTTGTCGCCGTCGATATCAACAATTTCTTCTTCTAACCAATCCCCTACTGTCTTTTCAACTGGTAACCTGCCCAAGGTGAGCCAAGTTTGTTTTTCATCCGGTTTGCGGAGGTAGATTTCTTGGCGAGTTGAATCTATTTTTGCTGTGCGATCATTGCCAATGATGACACTGGCTACTGTTTCACCTTGGGCATTTTTTAAGGTTAAAAGCGTGGATTTAGCGCCTTCCTCAGTAACCGCTTCTACGCCAATTTTAGAATACAATGCTGGATTACTCGTTTTGGCTTCGAGTATGGTTAAGCTGGCTAAACCAAATAGGAGATTATGGACTTTCTCCACGGCAACTGGATAATGATGTTTTTCCTTTAAGCCCCATTGCTCATCACTCAGCATCAAGGTGATGTTTTCGTCTTGCGTTGTGATGTTGATTTCTGTCACTTCGTTGAGGGCAGAGGTTTGCAAGTTAGGAAAAAACTTTGTTTTTTCAGTAGGCGTTGTGGTTGTTTTGGGCTGCGTTAGCACAACTGCGGTAATAATAACGACTAGCGTTATGAAAGCTAAAAAACTTAGCGTTTTGGCATTCATTATGGTATTTATCCTCGTTCAAATCGACATGGCAAACTCAAGTTTGCACTCCAGTCTCGCAAACTCAAGTTTGCACTCCAGTTTCGCAAACTAAAGTTTGCACTCCAATACAAAGCTGTGAAAAAAAAATTCAGGGGATGACGTTAATCCGGTGTACTAATCCGGTGTACTCATTAGAAGATTATCCTTTTACGGGTTGTAATCCTTTCCGTCGCCGTCTGCTCAATATACCAAGGGTTATGCCGCCTATTCCGATGAGTAGGGGCATGAGTCCAATGTTGATGAATTTCATCTGGGTTTCCAGACTGGCGATGTTTTTGTGTAATTCATGTTGTACGTCGCGCAGTTCTTTGCGAATATGGATTTTTTCTTCGCGGAAACGGGCTATTTCTTGTTGTTGTTCAACATTGAGCATGAACTCGTTGCCATCTTTCTTTTGAGTTTGCAATTCTCGGATTTTTTGATCCGTTTCTTGCAGACGTGTTTGCAATTGCTTTTCCTTTGCGCGGTATTGCTGTTCTGCCTCTCGTTGTATATCTTCTACCTTGGTGAAGGGCTTGGCAAAGTTGCCGCGATTACGCACGCTGATCAAGTCGTTGCTGCCGCTGAGATTGTCTAGGGCATTTGAGACAAATGTGGCATTGGCGGCGTGGGGTAGCGCAATGCGTTGGCCAATGAAGTTTTGTACACGTACCCAGAATTTGTCTTCAAGCAGGTCGGTGTCGGCTACGATGATGATATTGATGGGTTCAGCCGATTCTGTCAGGTGCTCTGTTTTTTGGTCGGTTTCTTCAGCCGTTGGTTTGCCCTCTGGGAAAGCGGTTTTCACTTTGCCTGTGACGCGCGCGGCTAGGGTGAATTGGCCTTCTGGTTTGAAATTCCGCACTAAGTCTTCTGGGTCGCCGAAAAAACCGAGTTTTGAGGTTTCAATTTGCATGGCTTTGCTACCCGTTTGAATTAAGGGTATGATTTCTGTTTCGACATCGCCTTTTTCGACTATCGCGCCTGCGGTTGCGAATACGATATTATCTAATTTGGCGCTGACAATATCTTCTGTGTTGAAATACTGTTCATTGTCTAAATCTATCCATACGGGATAGTTGACAACGACTGCACGAGAACCTTTTCTGACTTGCACTTTTTGAGCGACACGGAGATCACCGACGACTTTATTTGGGACGATTTCTAGCCCCCATGCGTCAAAGAGTTTGCTCAGTTCTGAATTACGCGGGGCTTGCATGGCGGCAAAGGGATTTTTTGGATCGCTTGGCGGTTCGTAAACTTCTGAATAGGGATCAGCAAACACTATCACTCGGCCACCGTTCAGCACAAATTGATCAAGGGCATACAATGTCGCTTCGCTGAAATCCTTGGGATGTATTAACATGAGCATGTCAATCTTGTCAGGGATTTTTTCAACGTTCGTCTCTACGGTACGCACTTCAAATAATTGGCGAATATGATCGACAATCATCCAAGGTTTAGCGGCATTTTGCTGAAAAGGTGAAGCCGTATTGCCTTGCACGGGTAAGGTACTCATTATGCCGACGACTTTTTGTTTAGGTTTGTCGAGTTGATGAATGAGTTTGGTGAGATCATATTCCAAAAATTCTGTCCGATTGGGCGAGAAAAATGGAATCACTTCTTCATCGTCTGTTGAGTTTGTGCCGGCGAGGCCGAAATAAAAGGTGGTATTGCTGTCATCGACTGGAATGCCTTGCAAACCGTAACCTTCTGCTTGATCTTCTTCTTCAGAAAAGGGTTCTGGATCAATCAGCTTTAATTTGAGTTTATCCCCTGCTGTGCGTTGATATTCTTCTAATAATTCACGCACTCGCACGGTATAACTACTGATACCGGGTAAACGGGTTGCGACTTTCTGCGATAGAAAAAATCGCAGGGTAATCGGTTCCTCTAATGCTTTGAGGATGTTCTTACTCCCTTCTGATAAGGTGTAAAGTTGATTTTCTGTTAAATCCAATCGTGCCGATTTGAAGGCGACATCACTGACGATATTGATAGCCAAAAAGAGGATAATGGCTATTAGCAGGCCAGTGGTGGTGAGCATTTTTTGATTCATATTTGTTTTGAGTACTCCTGTGTTTAATAAAGTCAACCGGTATGGGTAATTAATAAAGATATTAACAATGGGGCAACCACAAGGGATTGCCCCTACATGCCATTTTCCCCAAATCAATCTAATCCGCTTTCTTCATTTCAATCAAAATAGCGGTGGTAAATAACCAAAAGGCTATTAAGGAAAAGAAGTAAATCAAGTCTCGCAAGTCAATAACGCCTTTGCTTAGGCTATCAAAATGCGTCAAAAAGCTAAAGGAACTGATTGTCTCTACAATGATTTGGGGGGCCCAGCCGCTAAAGAAGTCTAAAACCAGCGGAAAGCCGCTGAGAATAAATGCGAGACAGACGACTGCGGTAACAATAAAGGCGATGACTTGGTTTTTAGTTAAGGCCGAGATACAGCTTCCAATCGCTAAAAATCCACCGGCCATGAGAAAACTGCCAAGATAACCGGCGAGAATGACGGCATGATCTGGTTCACCTAAATAATTCACACTGAGCCACATTGGAAATGTTAGGCCTAATGCGATAGCGGTAAAGGCCCAGGCGGCTAGGAATTTTCCGAGTACGGTTTCTGTGATCGTGACTGGCAATGTCAATAAGAGTTCAATTGTGCCACTTTTACGTTCTTCTGCCCACAGTCGCATGGCTAATGCGGGGATTAAAAACAAATATAACCAGGGATGAAAGTTGAAAAACGGTAGTAAGTCGGCTTGCTCCCGTGCAAAGAAATTACCTAAATGAAAGGTAAAAATACCGCTTAAAAACAAGAAGATAACAATAAAAACATAAGCAATGGGTGTGGCGAAATAACTGGCTAATTCTCGCTTGAATAATACCCAAATTAGGCTACCACGCATGAAAAATAACTCCTTCTGCGAATGAAAAATGAGAGTACGCCCTAGACAATGATCTGGCAGGGAAAATAATTAGACGCTGGTTGTCACTGAACGAAAGACTTCATCCATACGGCCTTTATCAACATGCAATTCTGTGACGGTCCATTGCTGATTACGGGCATATTGACTGATTTCGCCAATGATAGAAGCGTGCTTTTCGGGAAAAATTTGATAACTCAATGTCGAGTCATCCTCTATTAAAGTTTCTAATTTATGGACATTTGGTAAATTGAGCAAAGCTTGACGCACTTCAGCTGCCTTATCCTGATTAGCGGGCAGTGTGATGGTGACGGAATTATGGTATTGCGATTTAGCCTCTAATTCTGAAGGGGTGCCGTCTGCAACGATTTGACCATCGGCAATAATAATAGCGCGACTACATACGGCATGAACTTCCTCAAGAATATGAGTAGATAAAATGATGACTTTTTCTTTAGCCATATTTTTAATGAGGGTACGCACTTCATGCTTTTGATTGGGATCAAGTCCATCAGTGGGCTCGTCCAAAATCAAGACTTCTGGATCATGCAATATGGCTTGCGCTAAACCGACGCGACGCTTAAATCCTTTAGATAGCGTATCAATAGATTGATGCAAGACGCTTTCTAAATTAACGCGCATGACGGTATCCTCAATGCGACGACGTTTCTCTTGTCCACGAAAGCCTCTGATTTGTGCGACAAAATCAAGGTAATTAGCGGGTGTCATATCAGGATAGCCCGGTGCCCCTTCTGGCAAATAACCTAACCGCTTTTTAACTTCAAGCGGTTTTTGCACAATATCATGCCCAGCGACAGTAACCGTACCAGCAGTAGGCGTTAAAAACCCGGTAATCATTTTCATGGTAGTCGATTTACCGGCTCCATTAGGTCCCAAAAAGCCTAAGACTTGGCCTTGATTGACTTGAAATGAGATATCATCTACGGCCGTCAATGTGCTAAATTGTTTACATAAATTTTTTATTTCAACCATCGTATCCATGGCATTATATATATTACTCTATTAGCATTATTATCAAATTATAACAATCATTCTGGCCACTTATGTAAAAACTTATGTGTCATAAGTGTATTTTGGTGGTTGTATATAGTGGGGATAGGGTAAATTTTTTTCAAGCGCTGGGTGTTGCAAATCGCAAATCGCAAATTGCGAATAATGTTTGTAGTAGGTGCTTGAGTGTCAGTACATTGTTAGCGTGTCGGGTTTGTGGTGGTGGGTTTGGCGAAGCTTTTTCAAGCTTCGCGCAGAGAAACCGACCTCTTTACATATTCAGATCATTATTTTCAAAGAAGGCTTTCTAAAAGCAATTTCACGCAAAGGCGCAAAGACGCAAGGGTACCAATTCATAATCCCATTACATTAATACTTGCTCTCCTCCAAAAAAGCAAAACCAAATCAAAAAAAGGTAGGCAGAAAGGAGTAGAAAGAAAGCGATACGGGCTGCTAAAGAAGAGGTGCCTGTGCTTAAATTTTCGGTTACGGCATTTTTGACGACAAAGGCTACTCCGACTGCTATGACGTAAGCGGTGTAGAATGTGACAACATAGGCTAAAACAAATGCGGCACCAAACTCTATACTGGTTACCTGTGTTGCGACATAGAAGGCTATGACAATGGCTATAACATACGTTAAGACAAATACGACACTGAATACGACACCAAATGCCACATTGCCCATCACGCTTCCTTCACCAACATTGCCCAATTTGCCCGTTAAGAGCCAACATCCAATTAACAAGACACTAAACCACAGATAAGCGTCTGGCGGCCAATTATCGGCTGTGGGCATTAATAATTCTAATCCTGATGCCAAGGTGGGCATCAACAAGGGCCACCATGTTAAGGTGCTGACTAGCCACTTACCGATACGGTTTTCATCTTCTTCGCCAAAAATTTTTCGATAAGCTTGTAATTGTTGAGGTTTAACTAAAACCCACCATAATAAACGGATATAGTCTAGCGGGTTTAAGGGGGTAAGCCTCTTAGAGGGCGATATCAGTTGAGGTGTTGATGGTTGAGGTAATAAAGCCATTTTCCAGCTTTGTAGCGCCCATTCAGACAAGGTTTTGTCCAATCCTAAATCGTGCAACCGTTGACTTAATTGATCCAAAAAAAGCGTTTGCGGTAATCCCTGTGGCGGATTTAATAATTCTTTAGCCACCCCTTCTCTAACCGCACTGACTAACGCAAACACTTCCCGTTTGTATTCTATGCCACAGGCTTCGCGTAAAAAATATTCACAATGTTGTGCATTTTCGCTCAAGATTATGCCATGATAATTAATAAGTTCTTGCAATTTTTGCCGGGGAAAGTCATGCATACTGATATTCCTTTAGAGACAGGAATTTTTGCGCTCTATACAGAGCGTACTTGGTGAAAATGAAATAATGGCTTGAGTTAGGTTGACTATTGCATTTTAAACTCAATTCGAGGTTCAAGTTTTTTTAACAAAAACTTGAATCTCGAATATTAAACTTAAAAATCCGGGAATGTTTAACTTAATAGGTGGGCAACAAAACACGCCCTCGTTTTGGAAAAAAGATAATTAGGAATAGCCACTACAATGTGTTTAATTATTAAAATTTCAATGGGTTACGTTTATTAAGGCATAAATATCATAAAAATTGAACCATTCAAAAAAGTATAGTCCAATCAAAAAAAAGTGGGCTGCGAGAAGCAATAGGAATGCCTGACGGGCTAACCAAGACGGGCTACCAGTGTTTAAACTGTTTTCTATAGTGTTTCCGACAATATCGGCTACCGTATCCACCATAAAGCCCGCTGCAAAGCCCGCTGCAGCGCCTACGATGAAGCCTACGACGAAGCCGGCGATTTCAACTGTGATGCCAACGGCAACGCCAACAGCAACGCCGATAGACACGATTCCCGTTACCACAACCGCTATATCGCTCGCCACAACAACCGCTACGAAACCCGCCACGCTCACTGCTATGAAGCAAACTATACCCACTGCGAGGCCTCCTGTTGCTAAGCCAGTGACGAGACCGACAAGGCTCACTGCTACACCCACTGCTACCAATCCGACGACACTCACTGCCACGCCAACGGCTACATCTTTATTGATTCTCAACGATCCGGTTAATAACCAACATCCAACTAACAAGGTACTGAGTAGCAGATAAGTCTCAGGTAACCATGCTTTAGCAGAATGAGGCAATAGTTCTAATCCTAATGCCAAGATGGGTATCAACAAAGGCCACCACGTTAATGTACTCACCAGCCAATTGCCGACGCGCTTTTCATCCCCTTTACCAAAGCTTTTGCGATAGGCTTGCAATTGGCTCGGCATGACTAAAACCCACCATAATAAACGTAGATAGTCTAATGGATTGATTGGAGAAAGCCGTTTGAAAGATTGACTGACTTTAGCTTTTGGAGATTGAGAGCGCGTTTCAGGTTGATTAACTAACCGTAGTGTCAAATCGTCTTTCAGAATAGGCGGGATAGGCGTTGCCATTTTCACCCCTAAAGCGATTCCCCAAGTCTGCACTGTCCATTCAGCTGCAGTTTCATCTAACCACAAATTGTCATATAAGCGTTGTACTAAATAATCAAACACCGCTTCAAGAGGTAAACCTTGTGGCGGATTGAGCAGTTCCTTAGCGACATCTTCTCTAATCGCATTGACTAGCACAAAAACTTCTCGCTTATATTCAGCACCACAGGCATTGCGTAGGAAAAATTCACAACGTTCGGCATCTTCACACAGAATTGTGCCATGATGGTTGATAAGTTCACACAGTTTTTCACGGGGAAAATCGTGCATAATCAGTTATCAATTATCAGTTATCAGTTATCAAAACCTTGATATTATGTCCAAGGTTAAGCAGATTATCAAACAAATCTAATAGGCGGGTTAAACTTCATGGCTGGTTCTAATATGGCTTGGCGTTACAGAAGCTTCCAGAGTTCATTCGTTTGTGAACTCATTTTGTTAATTATACTGTCCACCGTTATAAGGTCGCGATTACGCCTGAAGTAAAAATCCAGTCCTATTGAAGGGGATAAAAAGCGAGAGAACTATTTTTCGCACAAAAGTTTTTGTTTAAAAAACGTGTGAAAGGTTAGTCATCACCTGACTTGAACTGTTAGAATCAATAGGCCGCTATTATATGACGATGCTAAGTATAACCTTGAGTAACTAACCCGATTTAGCCATCCCTTTGCCAAGAAAAAACATTATTAAATAATAATACTCTCTTTTTCAATAAGTTATTTGTAGGCCACTGTCAAAAACGGAAATAGTGACACAAAAATATTTAAAAAAAATCTGAACTCATATATATTATTAATTCAGATTAATCGCTCAAATAGAACCACGTCAACGGATTTTATACTAAACTAATGTTTTAACTCTAAACGCTTATAGATTATGGGTTCATTTTGTGTATGAACTGATGAACTTCTATAATACCTAAACACCTGAACGTCTGAAGTTCATTACTGAAAATCTTATGACTATGGGTAAAAAAACACCATTATATAATAAACACTTAGCGAGCAATGCCAAAATGGTTGATTTTGGCGGTTGGCAAATGCCTTTGCATTACGGTTCACAAATCAATGAACATCATCAAGTCCGCCGTGACGCGGGTGTGTTTGATGTTTCACACATGACCGTTGTTGATTTAACGGGACTAGGTGTCCGTGATTTTTTGCGCTACTTGCTGGCTAATGATGTAGGCCGTTTAAAAAAACCGGGTAAAGCCCTTTACAGTTGTATGTTAAATGAACAAGGGGGGGTTATTGATGATTTAATTGTTTATTTTCAAGATGATACCCAATTTCGCCTGATTGTCAATGCGGCAACGCGGGATAAAGATATGGCTTGGATCACACAACAGGCTAAACCATTTGCTGTTGATATCCGTGAGCGCGATGATCTCGCTATGCTCGCTGTACAAGGGCCACAGGTACGAGAAAAAGTGGGGTCTTTATTACCTGAAAATTTACAGACAGAAGTCATGGGGCTTGCACCTTTTTATGCCAGTTGGAATAATGATGACTTTTTTGTCGGACGTACAGGTTATACAGGTGAAGACGGTTTTGAAATAATATTACCCGCTCAACAAGCCCCGGATTTTTGGGATGGCTTACTTGCTGCGGGAATTGAACCTGTGGGGCTGGGTGCGCGAGATACTTTGCGCCTTGAGGCGGGCATGAATTTGTATGGGGCCGATATGGATGAAAACTATACGCCCTTGGAATCAGGCTTAGCTTGGACTGTTGCTTTCAAGCCAAGCAATCGAGATTTTATCGGACGTTCTGCTTTGCAAGCTCAACGGGAAGCGAGTTCACATCAAGTGATGGTTGGTTTAATATTGCAGGATAAGGGCATATTACGCGCACATCAAACCGTATCTGTTGAAGGCAAAGGCGAGGGGCAGATCACCAGTGGTACTTTTTCACCGACATTAGGCGTTTCAATTGCTTTTGCCCGTCTGCCAGCGGGAATAGACTCACAAGTCACCGTGACAATACGCAATAAATCGTTACCAGCACAAGTCGTTAAACCCCCATTTGTGCGACAGGGTAAAGCCTGTTATCAGTGAGCCGTTATCAGTTATCAGTTATCAGTTATCAGTTATCAATGGTTATCGTTATAAGCTAAAGCCAACAGCTAAAGCCAACAGTTTTCAGCCGTTGTCTGAAAGCTTAAGTCAGGTGATGGTGACTATACTCAGCACCGTCATATACTGTCCACCGTTATAATTTGCGATTTTGCATTTTGCAAAAATAGAAGGGGTTAGTCACCACCACCTGACTTGAGCTGTAAGACAACTGCTTTAGCTGTTGGCTTTAGGTGTTGGCAGCGCGAATTGATTTCATGACTTTTATCTCGTAGGAATTTGAATAAAATTTGTATTAAATCGGTCTAAAGTCTAATCAAGAGCCCATGCAAAAAATGAAGAAAAAGAAAATTGACTATTTAACGAGAGGACTCGGTGTGCTTGTGCTTCTCTCGTTCGTCTTCAATTGGGATACGTTTGTTTTTTTATTCGCTGATATGAATCCCATTTGGCCACAAGTTTTATTACTGATAATTGGTCTTTGTGGATTACTTACCGGTATTTTGCTGCTTCGTCTTCAAATATCTGGTTTTTTTCTCTTTTACGTTTATCTCTTCTGTGGACTCATTTTTTTTAGTATCGGGATAGTACCACTCCCCCCTTTTGTAAGCGATTTTATACCGATAACGATTGTGATTATACTGAATTTTTCACTCGCAATAGCGGCTGGTTTTTTGCATTGGAACAGGAAGAAGCTCTAATAATCAATTGGGTACTGTCATTGGATGGGAATGCTTGAGTTTCAAGCCGTCATGGGAAAAATTGGGAAGAAAATGGGTAAGTGATTTGCTCCCTTGCTGCGATGCCTTTTGCAATGAGCGACATATCATTAATTTTTTTGAACCTGTGATTTTAATCTTTTTTTAACCCTTAATTAATCAATTAACAATTAACAATTAACCACGTTTTAAGGAAAATTAATAATGAGCGAAATACCTGAAGATTTAAAATATATCGAATCCCATGAATGGGTGCGTATAGAAGAAGAGGGCACCGCTACAGTTGGTATTACCGATCATGCTCAAGAAGCGTTAGGCGATATAGTTTTTGTTGAATTGCCGGAGATAGGTGAGCGGCTTAATGTAGACGATGCATCTGGCGTGGTTGAATCAGTTAAAGCGGCTTCCGATCTTTTCAGTCCGATAGCAGGGGAAGTGATTGACACTAATGCTGCCTTAATTGATGAACCGGAATTGATCAATAGCAGCCCTTATTCCGATGGCTGGTTATTCAGAATCAGATTGGCTGAAGACTGCAATTTGGACGACTTGTTGACGGCCGAACAATACGCAGAGAAGCTTGAAGAAGAGGAATAAATTGGTTAATTAACCAACTCAGGCCATTCCAAAAAAATAAAATACCCAAAACAACCACACTACTTTATGCATACAAATCTTATGTAACAAACTGTCTGCTCACGCAGAGCCGCAGAGAATGAAAGAAGATTGATTAAAGGTGTGGGTATTTTAATTTTTTGGAGTTACCTCATTACTCTGCTTTTATTGGTGCTGGGTGTGCAAGGTTTACCTTGCACACTGTCTCACAAAATTAACCCCAATTAATTGAAATCAATTCATGCCTTATATTCCCCACACCCAAGATGATATTGCAGCCATGCTGGCTACGATTGGCGTTGGCAGTCTCGACGATTTATTTGATGAAATTCCCGTCAATTTACGCTGTGGCAATTTAGAAAAAATCCCACCTGCCCTAACGGAAATGGAAATAGGCCAACTGATGCGCCAACGCGCCGCTCAAAATAGTAGCGCAGTGTGTTTTGTCGGCGCGGGTGCTTATGAACACCATATTCCCGCAGCCGTTTGGGAAATCACAACACGAGGCGAATTTTATTCTGCTTACACCCCCTATCAAGCGGAAGCCAGCCAAGGAACGCTACAACTTTTATATGAATTTCAAACCATGATGGCGAATTTAACCAGCATGGATGCCTCAAATGCTTCATTGTATGATGGTGCATCTGCTTTGGCTGAAGCGCTGCTGATGGCCGTGCGCCTTACTAAATCTAAGGCCAAACGCATTTTAATGCCAACCACGGTACACCCCATTTATCGGCGCGTGGTGCAAACTATCGTTAAAAATCAAGGCATTACACTGATTGATGTGCCTTATGATCCTGAAAATGGAACGCTTGCCCTTGCCGATCTCGAAAATGACAGCGAAAATGCCGCATTAGTCATTCAGCAACCGAATTTTTTAGGTGGCTTAGAAGCCGTGGATGAATTGACCGATTGGGCACATACACAAGGCTTATTAGTAATAGGCGTTGTTAATCCGCTCACGCTGGCAGTACTCTCACCGCCAGGTGAGTGGGGGCAAAAAGGGGCTGATATTGTTTGTGGTGAAGGCCAACCTTTAGGCATTCCCCTCTCAGGGGGTGGCCCCTATTTTGGTTTTATGTGTTGCAAAAAAGCTTATATACGACAAATGCCAGGACGTATTATCGGGCGCACTGTCGATTTGGAGGGCAAAACAGGATACACTTTAACCCTACAAGCCCGTGAGCAACATATTCGCCGTTCCAAAGCGACGTCTAATATTTGCACTAATCAAGGCCTCATGGTAACAGCCGCCACCATTCACACCGCTTTATTGGGCGCGCAAGGGCTAGAGCGTGTTGCCTCAACTTGCCATACTAACACCACCCGATTAGTCAATCAGCTCACAACGATTTCCGGTGTCAGTCGTGTGTTTAAAGGCCCCTTTTTTCACGAATCCGTTATACGCTTAGAAAAACCGGTGAAAGACGTTTTGCAGCAATTAGCGACACATCATATCTTAGGCGGATATGACTTAACCCCGTATTATCCAGAACTAGAACAGTGCCTACTCGTGTGTGCTACCGAAATGCGTACAGCTGCGGAAATAGAGGACTATACTGATAAATTACAACAGGTTATGAATTAATACCCGTTTGTCATAAAAATTTTATGCTTGGGATTTCCCAGACAGTAACGTGGATAACCCTTTGAAAAAGCAAGGAATCCAAGACGATAGGTCAAAAAAAAGGGGAAGAGGGAAAGACATAGCCCATTCCCAATTCCCCTTTTATTCAGAAGCCCCTATACGGTTTCATATTTCGACAGTGTCATTAGATTGGGCTGCCAAAAATCATGAGGAGATAGATTAGGGAGACAAAATCATGTTCACTTAAATTGATTGACTTGCTCAATAATCTGGTCAGGTGTATAAGGTTTTTGCACCAAACCCTTACCCCCCGTCATTTCAGCCCACACGCGATCGGCCTTTTGACCTTTACTCGTCACAAAGATAATTGGAATATTCTTGGTTGCATCGTTATGGGTCAATTCTCTACAGGCTTGATAGCCGTCCATGTGCTGCATTACCACATCCATAAAAATCAAATCCGGCTTTTCTTGACTCGCTTTCTCAATGGCATCTTGACCAGAAGAGGCCGTCAGCACCTCATAGCCAGCATCAGAAAGAATATTTTGAATATTGATTAAATCAACCTTTGAATCATCAACAGCAAGGATTTTGTTGACACTCATTGTTAGCGTACCCTTTTATCAGTTATCAGTTATCAGTTATCAGTTATCAGTTCCATGCAAAAGTTTATACACATCGCTACAAACTTAAGCCTCGAAATCAGTTATTATAACTAAAAGCCGTTAAATTACTCTATTTATAAGTGGACTATTTGATGAGAAGGCTCAAACAACCGTTTTTAGCTCTCCACATCAGGGCTGTTCTAGCCCATTCAAAAAACTTAAGCTATATAAGCCCGATAGTCAAAAAGTGTGTTGTTCACAACTTCTTTTGCCGAAACTTACCAGGCGAGAGAGGGTTCAAATACGAATTACCTTATAATGACATTTTAGAGAATGTCAAGCGTTTTTTTGAGCGGATAGAATGGCTATGGCAGTGGGATCGTTAAATGGAATGAGTTAAAATGTTAAAGGGTTCATTAATTCGTAGATTCAAGAGTTCAGAATTTAAGATTTTGTGTTCTAAACGATTTGAAGAGACAAGGCATTTTGGAAAACCGCTCAAATTTAAGCCTAGCTCAATATTGCCTTTTTCCACCGATTGATTGGTCTAAAACTCATTTCCCATTAAATAGTTCCCCGTAGCCATACTATAAGAATGGCTCTAAATTTTTATAGAATATAAAATGAATAAATGTATATAATACTTTGCGATGCATTGCAAACGAAGCATCGCTAGGATCGCCGCCATCAGCTTATGATGTTGAAGTCTATAGATTATCAATAAATCAACCTTATAAAAGCAATGACCAATGTAACCATAATATACTTGGCATCGTCATAAATAGCGCTTTTAAATTTTAACTCAACGGCCAACAGCGAAAGTCAGGTGGTGGTGACTAAATCAAAATGGGCGAGTTTTTGAACAGCAAAAGCGCAAATTATAACAGTGGACAGTATAACTATAGATTGATCGATAATCGGTTAGCCTTTAGATATCACTCAATTCTCAAGAATATCAAAATCTTGATAATTGATGTGATCATTGATAATTGATAATTAGATCAATTGTTGAACTGCAAAAAGGAGTTTTGACATGCAAAAACTAATTACCATCAGTTTAGATGATGATAACGAAGAAGATATGACAGTGCAAGAGCATTTAACTGACTACTTAGAAAATGATTGGAAAGTCATACAAATGATCCCCGTGGGTAGTGGTGTTGGGAATGGCGATCAAGAAAGTGGTGGCTACGTGGCGGGTTGGATAGCCGTCTTGTTAGAAAAAGAGTCATAACCGCTATGGTTAATAATAAATGGTTAATGGTTAATGGTTAATGAAAACAGTCGTAAAATTTGGGAGCGTGTTTTAAAAGGGATTAAAATTTAACTCATTGTTTATATAAGTGATTTATTTTTTGACTTTAAAAACACGCTCTGACTATTTGATAAAATCAAATTGTTTTCTACCTCAATCATAAATAACAGGAGACATAAATGAAATCGGTCATAATCCTGATAAGCCTTATTGGCTTCTTAAACACAGCGACTTTAGCATCAGAGGTTGATTTTTCTAAAACCTACATCAGTTCCCAATCCCTCTCGCTTGGCGAAGGCGATAAAACCGATCCCCCTGTTTTGCGTATCAGCGGGCTAAAAACGATTAACACGCACAACGACGAACTCATACTCTCGAATTGGACATTGATTTTAGGTTTCAATCCCGACAATGCCACTTTTAAGATATTGGAGGCGCAACTCCAAAATCACTTTGAACCTGAGCTACTGCAACAACGCTTACGTGGTACAACCTGGAAAGGTGAGTATAAAACCGCCAAGAACCTTTATACAACTGAATTGCAGTTGAAAAGCGTACAAAATGGTTTTATTGGAGGCGAAATTACCCACAGCACTCAAGACGAACCAGAACCCTCTAGCTTTTTACACGCCAAAGTCGTAGGCGATATCACCACTCAATATCTCATTGACGAAAAGGGCGATTTGGATTGGGTAGATGTCGAACGATATCAAGAAATTGTGACAACAATTAATGAAGCCAACGAAGGCAAAGAAGGTGAAGACAGAACAGCCATCCCCCTCATTTCCAATACTCGCCAGTTAATACGTCTAAAACGTACACGGAGCATTGGTAAACCCATACATGCCAGTAGTCGTTGGGGCAGTCATAACGAATATCGTCTCACTTTAGAAAACGACACATTAATCGGAAATGTTGGCTCACCGCCAGAGAGTTTTGGTACCCAAGATGTGCTAACCGGCAATGGATTGATAGAATTAACCCAATCAGATGAATCGCTAGAAACTGAAGCCCCAGCACCCGAATAATCCTCATTAAAGTGAAAAGTGAATTAGATCGGAGTGCAAACTTTAGTTTGCGGACTAAAATTTTGTACTCCATAACGGCCTCTCCAAATTTATTTGTGCGCGATTTTCGTTGCAAATTTATTTTGCTTTTATTTTTTTTCGATCTACTGATTATGGTTATTCTCAAAATATTAGACGGATATACCCGCGTCATCCCAGCGCCCTATTCTATCTAGGCTGGCTTAGTTTCTTTCAGATCATTCTTGATAGGCACCATGTAGGGCCTTGGTGGAAATGAGATTAATTGATGTCCACTCGCTTTTTCTTGTGCTTTTAAATCACGATAAATGGCATCTAAATCAAAATTAAATTGGGCAGCGTAAGTCTTTCTAATTTCACGAATTTCTTCGATAATTTCGTCTTCGCACATCATTTTATTCCTCGATAAGTTCTTCAGGTGTACAAATGACAGGTGATTCATATCGTTTTAAACGACAAAAGACTTCTCTCTTATGACGCATAGTGGCATTAGCGATATGCTTACAATTCCAAGTCAAAAGATAATCCATACCATTAAGTGTTGCTATTGCAATATGTAGTGCATCTTCTGCCGCTTTTTTAGGAATGAGTTGATTGTCTACCCATTCTCGTGCCAATACAATTGCCGGATAATTCATTTCCAATAATGGAATATCTTTGAGTATTTCTAATCTTCTTTGAGCGGCACTCTGATCGCCTCGACTCGCTTCTTGGATAACCAATTGTGAAGTGAATAAAGCAAATTTATCTCGTTGATTTTGCCACCATTCTTGTGTTAATTGTTGATGTGCAGCAGTGACCAGATTTTTGCTGAGTCGAGCAGTTAGATAACTGACAATAGAAGTTTCAAGATAAATAGTTGGTTTGACAATCATAGATTGATTTACAATAAGTGAACGGATTGCTGGGCAATACAAAGCCCACGAAGATAACGGATTGCTGGGAAACAAAAACCTGTTGCCCACCCAGATAACGATTTGGTGGGCAACAGCACATCCTACGGAATCGCGACAACTTGCAACATACGCTGAATAAAATCATCACTTGTGATCCCTTCCGCTTCCGCTTCAAATGACAATAAAATGCGATGGCGTAAAATATCAGGAACAACTGCTTGAATCTGTTCAGGAGAAACATATTGCTCACCTTGCAACCACGCCAATGCACGGGCACAGCGCGCCATCGCAAGACTCGCACGAGGAGAAGCCCCAAAACGTTGCCAGCGTTGTAAATCCGGATCAAATTTCTCCGGATATCGCGAAGCTTGCACAATATCGACAATGTATTCTTTTAATTTGGGATCTAAATACACCTGCATCACCGCATCACGCGCTTTAAGTACATCACGCTCACTGACATGATGGGCCATTTTTTGAGCCCCGTTTTTGAAAAGAGGGTGCTCGACATCTGATAACTGAAGTTTGTCCTCGATTGACGACGTTTCAAGCAAAACCGGCTTTGAAGCTTCTCCCACCTCATGAATTGGTAGCACGTTGCTCGGAGTCACTTTGAAATTAAGAGTTTGATCAGAATCGGAGGGCCTGGACAATTGAGCCGCCGCTAGTTCTTTTTCAGTCAACTCTATAATACCCAACTCTTCCTCTCGGCTAGGATAATCCACCCGCACATACAACAAAAAACGATCTAACTGCGCCTCTGGCAACGTATAAGTGCCTTCATGTTCTACCGGATTTTGCGTCGCCAACACCATAAATAATTCAGGCAATTGATACGTGTGTTGCCCCACCGTAATTTGACGTTCAGCCATCGCCTCTAACAAGGCAGATTGTACCTTAGGCGGAGCGCGATTGATCTCATCAGCCAACAAAATATTATGGAATAAAGGGCCCGCCCGAAATTCAAACTCCCCCCGCTCATGCTGATAAATATCAGTACCAATTAAATCAGCGGGTAATAAATCCGGCGTAAATTGAATCCGATGAAATTGCCCTTCCAAAGCGCCTGCCAAACTCTTAATCGCCTTCGTTTTTGCCAAACCAGGCATACCTTCAACCAAAATATGTCCATCACTCAACAAACCAATCAACAAACTATTAATAAGATGATGTTGCCCAATGATATGCTCACCTAAATGTTGACGAAGGGCATCAAAATGACTTGCATCCACAGTGTTTTTTCTCCTTTTTTTTTCAACACAGAGTTCACAGAGGTACACAGAGGTACACAGAGGTATACAGAGGTATACTGAGAGTATTTTAGAGATAGCCGTTGATCTTTCTATGAATACCTTCTTTGAGTAAGACAACATTGAAATTAATCAGCAATCCTAATTTTTTCTGAGCCAGTTTTAAGTAAGTCACTAATTGTGCTTCATGGATGGGTAATGTTTTTTCTATTGCTTTCAGTTCAAGAATAATTTCATTTTCAACTAATATATCAACAATAAAGTTTTTATCCAACTGTTTTCCCTTGTAAAAAACAGGTATATTGACTTGATTATCAACCTGTAAGCCCCTCTTTCTGAGTTCCTCCAATAAACAAACTTCATAAACTGACTCTAATAACCCAGGCCCAAGTATTTTATGAACCTCAATAGCCGCATTAATGATGAGATTATAGTCATGGCGGGCATAGAAGGAACCCTAATTGAAGAAAACATCTAACAATCATATCTTATGTTAGTGCTTGGAATGAGTACCTTCTATGCCCGCGATAACTATAGTCAAATGATTATAGTGTTCTTTAGTCATAACTTCTCCATAAACACAAAGTTCATTTCAGAGCATAAAATAGCAGAGCATTCAACAAAACACAAAATACACTCATAAACCCTCTGTGAAACTCTGTGCTTCTCTGTGAACTCTGTGTTGAAAAAAATTATTCCGGCTGCAACGCCACCATTTTTCCAGCACTGTTATAGGCAATTAATTTCCCATCTATTACTAAAGGGCGTACCATAATACTCTCCTCACCCAGGCGTTGACGAGCAACAAATTGCCCATTATCGCGCCGCATCCAATGCAAATATCCATGACTATCGCCAACAACCACATAATTACCAATGCTCACCGGTGCTGTCACGTTACGGGCATGAAGTTTATCCTGTTTCCACCAATCCTCACCCGATTCACGATTAAGTGCCCAAACATGACTATTGCTATCACTCACATAGAGATAATCGAAATCAACACCCAAACCGGCATGAGAAGACAACTTCTTTTCCCATAACGGCTTGCCGCCCTTAGCCAAATTAATCGCCATAGTCCGTCCCTGATAGCTCGTCACATAAATCATCTCGTTGACCAACAACGGATCGGCATCAATATCAACCATACGTTCCAATTCACTACGTCCACTCGGCACCCCCACAGCATATTCCCAGAGGACTTTGCCCTTATGCAGTTCTAACAAAGCGATTTTGCCATTATCAAATCCCATAATAACAACATCTCTTTTAACCAAAGGGGTACTCATGCCCCGCAACGTCAGTAAAGGAACGCGATTGGCTTCATACACCCATAAACGTTCACCATTTTGACTATCCAGACCAAATAATTTGCCATCAATAGTACGCACCACCACCACACCTTGACTGATACCGGGTGCCACCAAGACTTCACTGGAAACTTGAGTACGCCATCGCTCATGGCCATCTAGTTCAGACAAAGCCACCACATCACCCTTATGACTGCCCACCAACACCAAATTTTGACCAACACCAGGCCCCCCCGAAATGGGTATCCCTATTTTTTGTTCCCATACCTGCTTGCCATCACGAAAATTAAACGCCCGCACCCTACCCGTCGGCGAAGCGGTAAACAACTGCTCATTGTCAAAAACGGGGGCCAGTTTCAGATAGCTCTTAGTTGTACCGCCCCCTGCATAAGCTGTCCATAACGTCTTAACCGTCAAAGTCGGCGTAAACTGAACCAAAGGAGCCGGTGGTTCACTATTATCCTTATTCCCAGAACAGCCACTTAATAAAATTAAAAATGAAAAATGAAAAATGATTTTCAGGCAAATGCTTTTGCGTACAAAAACTTTAGCCTGAAAAAGTGAAAAAATTTGAAGTAACGGGGCTTGCAACATATCATTTGATCACTGGTAGGCAACGTGTTGCCCACCGAATTGTAGAGTGTTTCATAAAATAGGAGTACAAACTTTAGTTTGTCTTCCCCTAGATAAACCTAAGATTCTCAATACAACTATCATCTTAAAAACTATAGAGGGGGCAAGGTATTATTGTTGCCCACCGAGTCGTACAGTTGTGGGAAGGTGTTATTATTGCCCACCGCATTGTCGTTATCAGTTATCATACCCTCTTGCACCGTACTGGGATTACCCGCAACCGATAGCGGCAGACTCACGTTGCCCACCGAGTTGTCGGTTATCACACCCTCTTGCACCGTACTGGGATTACCCGCAACCGATAGCGGCAGACTCGCCTCAATACGTGCCACTTGATTCATAGCCAAATCATCCAACTTCATTTGCAGCCATTCACGATGCTTCACCGACAACGCCTCGCTCTCCAAAGCCTCAGTATAAGCCGTGTGTGCCGCATCGATTCGCGCCTCTGCCACCGCGATATCACCCCGTAATTCAGCATAAGCCCCCTTAAACTCACCCACATCAAGGCCCTCAATCAAGCGGCTCGACTCCGCCAGCTTACCCTCCGATAAATACAAGCGAGCCTTACGCAAACGCGCAATATGCGTCAACTCAGGCAAACTGCTATTTTGATCCAATATCCACTGCAAGCGAACATGGCTACTGTCAACATCTCCCTTTTCCAAATCCAAACGCGCCAGATTCAACACCGCAAGCACAGCATAAGTACTGCCACTATGTTCTGACAACAACTTCTCCGCAATACTCTGAGCCTTATCAGCTTGCTCACCTGTCAAAAATATCTGCACCTGCTCATAAAGCCCAGAAGCTTGATGCGCCTGTAATTCAGAATAGTTTTGCCACCAACGCCATCCCATCAACAGGCTTAAACCCAAAACCACGCCTGTCACAACAGAAATCCCATTATCTTTCCACCATTTTTTTAAAGCTTCAACTTGCTGTTCTTCAGTTTCAAAATGTTCCATAATCAGTTATCAGTTATCAGTTATCAGTTATCAGTTATCAGTTATAAATTATCAGTCCAAAATCCGTTGTACTTTTATCAATAATCCGTTTAATCCTAATCATTGTAGGTGCCAATGTTTGCCCATAAAATGATTAACGTCGATTTTTAAAAAAATGCTTGAGACAATCGGAGCAGGGCGTTGCCAATACGCGGCTAACACATTCTACATGATGATTATGGCGAGTATCTCTCAAAATATCAAAACGACTCCCCGCCGCCCCTGCTTTGGGATCATAAGCCCCAAATACCACACGCTTAACCCGCGCCTGAATAATCGCCCCCGCGCACATCACACACGGCTCAAGGGTAACATACAACGTACTGTCCACTAAACGGTAATTATTTAAATACTGCGCCGCCTTGCGTAAGGCCACAATTTCAGCATGTCCCGTCGGATCATGATCGCTTATCGACTGATTCCAGCCTTCAGCAATACACGCATTCCCTTGCACCACCACAGCCCCCACCGGGATTTCACCTAATGATGCCGCAAACGTCGCTAAACGCAAAGCTTCACGCATCCAATCTTCATCAGAGCTCATTTCAGTTATCAGTTATCAGTTATCAGTTATCAGTTATCAATTATCAGTCCTTTTTCATCCGGGTTTTGATTTTCACTTTTCACTTTATAATAATGAATGTTGATTGAATCAACATTAGCGTTCAATACTCGATGATCACATTTTTAGCACTCGACATTTGTGATTATTGAATAATCAATGACTTAAGAATAGACACCAGTATCCCTCTTTTTGAGTTGTTTTTTGGTTTACAAATGCTAACTCATTGACATAAATTCAAATCAGAAAATATTACAAAAAGTCAATAAGACAAAACGTGAGCAACGAGTAATACCAATTTAACACAAGCGCCAAAATTTTTGCGCGCAAAAACTTTGGCTGAAAAATTGATTTTATTTTCAACCCTCTCGTTATAAAAGGTGTTGATAACTGATAACTGATAACTGATAACTGATAACTGACAATGACTGAAACCCTTCACCCTAACAAGGATGAGAGCCAAACGTTGGCCCTCGCGAACGTTCTCGATCAACTCAATCACACCTTTGCTGGATTTAATATCACAATGGAGAAAATTCAGCAAGGGCATGAACTCCAAAAGCATATTCAAAACCGTAAGATCAAGATTTTGACCTTCATAGCCGTTGCCATCATTTTAGTCGTCGTCGCCTTAGGCATGCACATGTTTTATGTCGTACAGACCATGCAACACATTATGACCACCATGTCTCAAGATATGGGGGAAATGCGACAATACATGCAGAAAATGAGCGTCTCGATGGGCAAGATGACCCATGATATGGGGATGATGACCGTTCAAGTCACCAGCATGGGGGAACTGATGCAAAACATGTCGGGGGAAATGCACAGTGTCTCAAGCGATTTGCGCCAAATGTCGGGCGATATGCGCCAAATGTCGGGCGACATGCGTCAAATTGCTGACGACATGCAGTATCTGCGAAAGGCCACGGTGGCGATGGAATCCAGTACCCGCTCGATGACCCGAAAAGTCAATGAGATGTCTAACACCGTGTCACCGGTAATGGAAGGGGCACGGCAATTTATGCCGTTTATGCCTTGGGGTGGGAACCGTTATCCAAGACGATAACGAAACAATCTCGTGGTAAAATTGATGTTGAGCGAAAGTACCGACACCAATCATTGATTTGCGCCTTTAGCGCCTCTTTTGCGCCGCTTGCGTTAAAAAATAAACGCTAGGGACGCTAAAGACGCTAAAGGCGCTAAAAAGTGTTACGTTTTTACGCCTTTCAGTTCTTGTAATACGTTTTCTAAATCACCTAGAAATTGACCACAGTCGTATTGACTCAGCGTGTTTGGAAGCGTTTCCAGCGCTTTTTCTCTTGAATTGTCTTTTAACGTTTCCCTTTCAGCCCTTTCAGCCTTTTCAACCCTTTCAGCCCTTTCAGCCCTTTTTGGGCTTTCAGCCCTTTCAGCCCTGCCTTCCCCTTGTCTTAACGTTTCCTCATCACTTTCCGGGGGGCCCTCGTTTTCTTCTGGGTCAAACTGGTAAACTAAATGCCCTGCCTCATCGCAGCTTAACTGTACTCTCGGGAAAGCCTCCCGGTTGGCGATGCGTTCTAAAAGGGCTCTGGATAAGGCCGGTATCACAGTCTCTTTTAATAGGGTGTCAATCTGATGTCCCCCACTTTCCACAAAGGTGCTCCGTTTGACCAAGGTGTTCACTAACCGTTCATCATACGTTAATTGGGCATGGTGGCTTTTCCAACAACGCTGTTGTAGCGTGGTGAGTTTAAGATCAATAATCTCGCGGAGGGCGGATTCGTTTAAGGGCTGATAAGGTACAATCACCACCTGCCTTAACCAGTCTGCTTCAAAATGCGGTGATAAGGTGGAACGCATGGCCTGTTGTAAGGCTTCACGCTTAGGCGGGGCTTTTGAGTCAT
>Ga0316201_10000407_pt1 | contig 23892 bp, 18 predicted proteins | sample CS6wburrow_MG_FD_204516 | JGI IMG/M metagenome (GOLD analysis project Ga0316201, IMG submission 204516) | Coastal sediment microbial communities from Delaware Bay, Delaware, United States - CS-6 worm burrow | ecosystem: Environmental > Aquatic > Marine > Coastal > Sediment | place: USA... | reverse complement strand
GAGGCCTTTTTTTTTTATTGAACTACAATTCAGGCGCTGAAACTTGCCCTGATCTTGTTCATCGCATTGACTTCCAACTGCCGGATACGTTCAGCTGAAACACCATAGCGATCTGCGAGTGTCTGCAAAGTTGCCTTGTCATCTGACAACCAGCGACTGCGGATAATATCCTTGCTGCGTTCGTCCAATTCGCCCAGACCCTGGTATAAAAGGTTGTGCTGATGATCCTGCATATCCGAAGATACAAGTTCAGCTTCCGGTCCTTCAGAATTGCTGACCAGGTACGCCGATGGACTGACATAGGGCCGGTCGTCATCGTCCGAATCCGCTGACAAATCAAAACCAATATCCTGACCGGAGAGACGTGACTCCATTTCCAATACAACCTCGGGTTTGACACCCAGGTCCTCTGCAACCGTGTTGACCTCTTGCATATTGAGCCAACCGAGCCGCTTTTTGGATTTGCGCAAGTTAAAGAATAATTTACGCTGGGCCTTCGTGGTGGCCACTTTTACAATACGCCAGTTACGCAAAATAAACTCGTGCATTTCCGCGCGTATCCAGTGCACGGCAAAAGATACCAGGCGGACTTCGCGTGAAGGATCAAATCGTTTAACGGCCTTCATCAGGCCAATATTGCCTTCCTGGATCAGGTCGCCGAGTTGCAAACCATAGCCGCCATAGCCTTTGGCCACATGTACGACAAAACGCAGGTGTGCAAGAACAAGACGCCGTGCGGCATCCAAATCACCCTCTTCCAGATACCTGTGCGCCAGATTTTTCTCTTCCTCCAGCGTTAGCATCGGAACTTTATTCACTTCCTGAATGTACGCGTCCAGGCTGCCGGTGCCGGCAGGCACCATTAAATGGCTGGGAACAAGTGTTGTGCTCATGTAATCTCCTATAGGCAAGCGTACCAGTATATCACTATCATTTTAGTCTTTCAGCACTTTAGGTGCAGATCAAGACGAAACAATACCTGGCATTTCCTCATGGTCATACCAGCACCGGCTTACTTTGCTAATTAATAGATGTCAGGTGAGACAACTAACTTTGAAAAACGTTCCGGGCGCAGCCGGTCATTTATCGCCCAAGCCGCCCGCCCACCTTAAGCCGTTGTAGGTAGCGCTGCACTGAAACCCACGCACCCAACCAGCCCAGGAAACCGCCGCCCAACAACACCCAAAGCGTATTGTAACCACCAAGACCGCGCAAACTGAAGACAGTGCCATAAGTCTCCAATAACAATCCAAGCGGGCGCGCGAGGTACAGCATTGTTAAACCTAACAGCAGCACCGCCAACAAACCACCCATCAAACCGTACCAAAGGCCCGTGTACAAAAACGGTTGTCGTACAAACGCATTGCCGGCACCAACCAGGGCCAGGATCTCGATTTCCTCGGTATGCGACGCTACGTCCAAACGTATGGTATTGGCAACAACCACCACCACGGCAAGACCAAAAAGAAGAATGAGAACGGTCACTGCAGCCTGCCCCAGTTCCATCATACGACCCAGTCTCTGCAACCATTTATAGTCAAATTGAGTGACTTCTATATTATCAAATGACTGAAGAAAAATGGTCAACTCAGCAACACGCTCTTCAACCTGCTCAGTCGGACCTTGCTGCGGACTTATCTGCATAACCCAGGGTAGAGGATTTTCTTCCAGTATATCCAGTGATTCACCAAAACCCGAGGCATCGCGGAATTCCGCCAGACCTTCGGCCGGACTTATTATCACAACGGTCTCTGGATTCATGCGATTACCAAGATCATCCGCGACGCGTCTGACTTCTTCCCGGGTCGTACCCGATTTAAAGAAAACGGTAACAGCGCCCCACTCATCCTGGCGCAAATTCATACCCTCAAGATTGGTCAGGGTAACGTACAGGCCCAATGGCAAAAACATCGCGATGGCCAGCACCATAACGGTCATCAGCGTGCCAACCTTGTGTTTGACCAAAACACCCAGACTGGAAAAAAAACTATAACTATGCCGGCGTAGCCAGGCCCTGTTTTTACGGCGTAACTGCCTGAGCCACATGTCAGAACTCATGACCCATCACTCGCCGGAATATCATCAGCAAGTCGACCGTTGGATAATACCAACACCCTTTTTCGTGTCTGGCGGATCAGGTCCAGATCATGACTTGCGATCAGAACAGTCGCCCCCTGTTCGCTGATCTGCTCAAATAATGTAAATAACTCACGGGACAGGTTCGGGTCGAGGTTACCGGTTGGCTCATCTGCCAGTAACAAAGGCGGCATGGACACAATTGCCCGGGCAATACCCACTCGCTGTTGTTCACCGCCGGACAGGGTCAGTGGCCAAACCGTCTCTTTGTCGAGTAATCCCACCTTGTCCAGGGCCGCTCGTACCCGTTTGCGGATATCCGAATACTTTAAGCCCGCAATCATCAGTGGCAGAGCCACATTGTCCGCCACGGTCTTGTTCTTTAGAAGTTTATGATCCTGAAAGATCATACCGGTGCTTCGTCGCACCAGCGGTGCCAGCCTGTCCGGGCAATTGCTCAAGTTTCGCTGGTTAACAATCACCTGCCCGCGACTTGCGCGTTCCAGCATCATAACCAGGCGCAACAATGTACTTTTGCCAGCACCCGAGTGACCGGTCAGAAAAACCATACTGCCACGCTCGATATGAAAGCTGACATCTGCAAGTGCGCGACTGCCGCCTGGATAGAGTTTGCTTACCCGATCAAATTTAATCATGGGTAAATGATTTATCGCCTGCTGTTACGGCCCTTGTTGTGCCGCCCCTGACTACCGCGACCGCCTGAATGCCTGTTCTGCTTATTACGTTTGGGAGGAGGTGGAATGGTGATTTCCGGCAGTAAATCCGCGACGGCGGAATCTGTCTCGATCGGATAGCCGATATATTCCTCGATCTCCGGTAAGTAAAACGCATAATCTTCACAGGCAAAACTTATCGCATCACCTTTTGCACCGAGACGTGCCGTACGTCCGATTCGATGCACATAATCGGGTGCGTCCTGTGGCAAATCGAAATTGAACACATGCGTGACATCAGGGATATGTAATCCTCTTGCGGCAACATCGGTTGCCACCAGTACTGGGATATCGCCGTCATGGAAACGCTTCAACAGCTTTTGTCTCTGCTCCTGACGAACACGACCGGAGATGACTGCGGCGGAAATGCCATTGGCATTCAAGGTACGCCCCACCCGGTCCGCGGCCGCCCTAGTATTTGTAAAAACCATACTATGATGGGCGCCCAGGGCTCTCATTAAACCGATAAGGAGTGGCAGTTTTTCATCGTTAGCCGGGTAAAAAACCTTTTGTTCAACAAGGTCTGCTGTAACGTTCTCGGTCTCGACCGTCAAAGTCTCCGGGCTGTTCATATGCTCGTAGGCAAGTTCCATGACCCGATGTGACAAAGTGGCAGAAAACAACATTGACTGGCGTTCTGCCGGTGGAGGCATTCTTCGCAGCATGAAACGGATATCATCGATAAAACCCAGGTCAAACATACGATCCGCTTCATCAAGAACAACAACTTCAATGTGCTTCAGGTTGTATACCTTTTGCTTAAAATAATCGATCAACCTGCCCGGTGTGCCGATCAGGATATCTACACCTGCCTGAAGGGCCACACGTTGTTTTTCATAATCAACACCGCCATAAGCCAATCCTAACCTGAGCCCGGTATCCGCCCCCAAAGTCAAGGCATCGCGATGTATTTGAATAGCCAGTTCACGTGTAGGGGCGACGATCAATGAACGGGGGTTTTTTCCATAGCCTTCAGATTTCTGCTTTAATAACTGGCTGAATACCACCAGTAAAAAAGCAGCTGTTTTACCCGTCCCGGTTTGCGCTTGACCGGCAACATCGTCTCCTTTGAGAGCCAATGGCAAAGTGAGTGCCTGGATAGGGGTACAATGTGTGAACTTTGTACTCTTGAGACCAGCGAGGATCCTGGAATCAAGCTCAAGACTGGTAAAAAGGACATCGCTTAGGGGATTGGTTGATTTATTTTCGGTCATTATCGGATTTTATTTCCAGTCCGGTTCATTTATTTTTGCAGATGGACTTGAAATTAACCACAATGACCTTGAAATTGTCACTCAGGTAATTATATTGGTAGTCCTTGAGTCCGGTTTCTGCCCCGACCCGTGGTTCGAGCGTTCAGACAGCAGCAATCCGAATATGGCATATTAACCGTGCTGACATCCTTAAGCCAGTCCGGATATAACGAAAATCACTGGAGAAATACATTGAGCGATAAAATTATTCACGTCACAGACAGTGACTTTGATCAAAAAGTTCTGAATGCTGATGGCCCCGTCCTGATCGATTATTGGGCAGAGTGGTGTGGACCGTGCAAGATGATTGCACCCTTGATCACTGAACTTGCAGAGGAATATGAAGGCAAGCTAACAGTTGCAAAAATGGATATTGACTCAAACCGTCAGACACCCATGACCTACAATATCCGTGGCATTCCAACCATGATGATTTTCAAAGATGGCCAGGTACAGGCGACCAAAGTGGGTGCTGTATCTAAAGGCATGCTGACTTCATTTGTGGATGAAAACATTTGATATTATGTGATCTGGCTACCGTTAACGGTAGCCGGGTTTCAGAGTTTTTCATTAATTCGCTGGACGCGGAACAGCGAACATGCTAATTTTGCGACATCTGTAGCGGGTATCCCCCCCGAACTGAACTCCGATCTCACAGTGACCCCGGCAAGGCAACATGTAACCTGAAGTCATGTGAAAAATAATTCGCGTTCAACCCTGTGGAAACCCGCGCAATCCTGATAACTACCTGATCCTATTGAACGAATCAAATACTAAATCCATCCTTGGGACATACGTCCGCCAACCATAAAGCACACAACATGAATCTAACAGAATTAAAGCAAAAACCCATTGTGGAATTGCAGGCACTTGCCAACGAAATGGGACTTGAAGGCGTCGCCCGATCACGCAAACAAGATGTCATATTTTCCATCCTCAAAGCACACGCTAAAAATGGTGAAAGCATTTATGGCGAGGGTGTCCTGGAAATCCTGCAGGATGGTTTTGGTTTCCTGAGGTCTGCGGATTGCTCTTACCTGGCAGGCCCAGATGACATCTATGTGTCACCCAGTCAGATCAGGAGGTTCTCCTTACGCACCGGTGACATGCTATCGGGCAAAATCCGTCCACCCAAGGAGAGTGAACGCTATTTTGCCTTGTTAAAAGTTGAAGAAATAAACTACGAAACACCCGATGCTGCCAAGAGCAAGATCCTGTTTGAAAACCTGACTGCTGAATTCCCAACCAGGCAGGCAAAGCTGGAAAGAGGCACGGGCAGCACCGAGGACATTACCTCACGTATCATTGACCTCATTTCACCGATCGGGTTTGGTCAAAGGGGACTGGTTGTATCGCCACCGAAGGCTGGTAAAACCATCATGCTGCAAAATATAGCGAGCAGCATTCGAGCCAATCATCAAGACTGTAAAATGATCATCCTGCTGGTCGATGAACGACCCGAAGAAGTAACTGAAATGCGAAGGTCTGTAGATGCCGAAGTCGTTTCCAGTACCTTTGATGAGCCTGCCTCCCGCCACGTTCAAGTTGCGGAAATGGTTATAGAAAGGGCAAAACGGCTGGTCGAGCACAAACACGATGTTGTCATTCTGCTGGATTCAATCACCCGTCTCGCTCGCGCTTACAATACGGTAGCGCCCTCTTCTGGCAAAGTTCTGACCGGTGGTGTTGATGCCAATGCATTACAGCGTCCGAAGCGGTTCTTTGGTGCAGCCAGAAACGTCACTGAAGGCGGCTCCCTGACCATTATTGCCACGGCCCTTGTGGAGACAGGCTCCAAGATGGATGAAGTCATCTACGAGGAGTTCAAGGGCACCGGTAATATGGAAGTACACCTGGCACGCCGAATTGCTGAAAAACGTGTTTATCCGGCCATTGACATCAATAAATCCGGCACACGTCGCGAAGAACTTATGATCGATCAGGGCCTTCTGCAAAAAGTCTGGATCCTGCGTAAACTTTTGCATCCGATGGATGAGATACAGGCGATTGAGTTCATGCTGGATAAATTGAAAGCTACCAAAGACAATGAAGAGTTTTTCAACTTTATGAAGCGATAGTGATAAGCACTTGAATCGCAGGCAAATTGAGTACAAAAAAAACCGGTATGCACATGCAAACCGGTTTTTTTGTTTCTGTAAAATATAATCTGCTTATTTATGATCTGCAGATGCAAACGACCATCGAAGCAGTACTACCTTAGTTGTCGTTCAATCCACCATCAAGCCAGCAAATGTTCTACCGCGGCTCTTTCCTCACGCAATTCAGCATCGGTAGCATCCATACGTGTACGACTGAATTCACCAATTTCAAGTCCCTGAACGATCTGGTAATCACCATTATTGCAAACGCAGGGGAAGGAGTAAATGATACCGGCTTCGATTCCATAGCTGCCATCCGCGGGGACGGCCATGGATACCCAGTCACCTTCTGTTGTACCCAGGGCCCAGCTGCGCATATGATCAATTGCAGATGACGCAGCCGAAGCAGCACTGGATGCCCCACGTGCCTTAATGATCGCAGCGCCGCGCTGCTGAACAGTAGGAATAAACGTTTCGCGATACCAATCCTGATCTACGAGGTCCACCGCCTTTTTACCATCGACCTTGGCAAAACTGATATCCGGGTATTGGGTCGATGAGTGATTTCCCCAGATCAGCATCTTGCTTACCAGACTTTGATGAACACCAGTCTTCCCGGCCAATTGTGCCATCGCTCGATTATGATCCAGGCGGGTCATGGCAGTGAAATTACGTGGATTCAGATCAGGCGCACTCGACTGCGCAATGAGCGCATTGGTATTGGCAGGGTTACCTACGACCAAAACCTTGACATCACGGCTGGAGTGGGCGTTCATCGCAGCACCCTGTGGCCCGAATATCTTTCCGTTAGCGGTTAGTAGATCACCACGTTCCATACCCGGACCGCGCGGTCTTGCACCAACCAGCAAGGCGTAGTCAGTATCTTTAAATGCAAGGTTTACATCATCGGTGAACACAACACTATGCAATAACGGGAATGCGGAATCCTTGAGTTCCATAACTACCCCTTCCAGGGCAGACAGTGCCGGGGTGATTTCCAGCAATTGCAGTATGACAGGTTGGTCTTTTCCAAGCATGTCACCAGCTGCGATCCTGAAGCACAATTGATAACCGATTTGACCGGCTGCACCGGTAATTGCCACTCGAACAGGTTGTTTCATCGAACGCTCCTTGAAGGTGATGGTTGAGTGCTGCGAACACAGTCGAGGGGACCGGTCGTCAACACCTTGATTTGATCAGATTTATTGTAACCTGAAATTCCCGCCAGATTCAGCCAATCCTTGGGAGATATACCCGGGTTTGTATCAAACGTGACCTAGGTCAATCACTTAGATGCTTGGCGCTTCTGCAGCGACACCTCGTGCTGGATTTAGAGCGGCACCAACCGTATCAATCTCTGCAATTACGATCGTGAATGACCTTAATCAACTTGTCCATATGTAGTCACTGGCATACTGGCTTTTTAGGGTTGTCACTACACTGAAGTTTGACCGAAACAACAACAGGAGCAGGTGCTATGTTAGATAAACAAGCTGATCTGGCCGGTCCCGGTATCGGAACCTACGAGGAAGTCGCCAAGGCGCTACCTCAGAACTATGACTCTTTACTCACCCCAATGGAAACCATGAAAGCGCTCAATGGGGTCAAGCGATATATTGAGGATAACCTCGCCAAAGAACTCGGGCTTACCATGGTGCAGGTACCGTTAATCGTCGATCGCCAAAGCGGTGTTAACGATATGCTGGACCGTGACGGCTCGCGCACACCAGTTGAATTCCCCTGTGGTCTCGGACTGGAAAAACGCATCGATGCACAAGTTGTCCAGGCAGCGACCAAATGGAAGCGTATGGCGCTGAAAGCCTTTGGTTGTGAAATAGGTGAAGGTATCAATACCGATATGAGAGCGGTGCGAAAAGACTATTTTCTCGATCATGATCATAGCGCTTATGTCGATCAGTGGGACTGGGAAAAGACCATCAGTGACGATCAGCGGAATCTTCAATACCTCACTGAGACTGTCAGGAAAATCTGGAAAGTCATCAAGGGTGCAGAAAAACACGCCCAGAACATGTTCCCGCAACTTATTGACCCCAGGTATCCCGGCCTTCCCGATGAGCTGACTTTTATCCACGCAGAAGAAATCCTGGAGATGTACCCGGACCTGCCACGTAAACAGCGGGAAACCAGGTTAATCCAGGAATATCCAGCGGTCTTTATCTATGGTATCGGGTGGCCATTGGCAGATGGTTATCCACACGAAATGCGTGCCGCAGATTACGATGACTGGGTAACTGAAACCCGCTCAAAAGATGGTCGGCCCATGCACGGCCTGAACGGAGATATCCTTGTATGGAACCCCGTAACCCAAAGGCGTCATGAATTGACTTCCATGGGTATCAGGGTGACCAAGGACACGCTGCGAACCCAACTCGAGATGAGCGATCAGCTGGAATTGCTTGAGCAACCCTATCACCAGGCAATCTTGAATGACGAAATCCCATTGAGTATCGGTGGCGGCATCGGACAATCCCGCGTTTACATGTTATTGCTGAAAAAAGCCCATATCGGTGAGGTCAGTGTCACCGTCTGGCCGGAACAACTCAAGAAAATTTCGGCTGAGAAAAACATACACCTGTTGCAGTGAGTCTTGCGGTACAGCTGGGTACCAATCATCCTCCGCATTTACGCGCCCTCTTCCCGAGGGCGCGTTTAAACCAACTCAGGTCAGTCGCGTAAAGGCCTCGGTTACCTCCGGCGGTGCCTGGACAAGTTCGATCAACACACCCTCTCCGCCGATGGGAGACGCTTCGCTGGCTTTCGGATGGATAAAACAGATGTCATAACCGGACGCACCTTTGCGAATTCCCCCGGGTGCAAAACGCATACCTTGTGCCTTGAGCCATGTTACCGCTGCAGGCAGATCATCAATCCACAAACCGATGTGATTGAGTGGGGGGCTCTGCACCTGTGGTTTTCTTTCGGGGTCAAGCGGCTGCATCAGGTCAACTTCTACCTTGAAAGGCCCGGAACCTAAAAGCGCGATATCCTCGTCGACATTTTCCGACTCACTCCGGTAGTTTCCAGCCGATTCCAGACCGAGGGTATCCACCCACAATGTGCGTAAGCGGCCTTTGTCCAGACCACCCACGGCGATTTGCTGTATTCCCAGGACCCTGAAAGGCCGATTGCTCATAAACTTCTCCCGGTTTCGTTTGTCCGTAACATCATTTCTGACGATCAAAAAAAAGTTCGAGCAATTGACGTGCCGCAATGGTTGGCGGAATTTCACCCGCACTGGCAGCTGCCTCCAACAGCGGAATCTGTTCACGTACCTGTGGATCGCTCTGCAATGCCGTGAGGAGACTGTCACTCAGCTCCGACCACATCCAGTCGCGCGCTTGCGCGGCACGGCGTGCCTCCAACTCACCACTCGCCTTATGAACATTACGGTGCTGCAGCACAAGTTCCCAGGCATCGCTTATACCCACACCGTCACGGGCGGAACAGGTACGCACCTCTACCTTCCAGTTCACTGAACGGGGGTGAAGTAAGCGCAAGGCATTGCGATAATCCGCCACTGACCGGGCGGCCAGGGTCTTTAACTCATCATCGGCTTTATTGATAAGGATCAGGTCGGCCAACTCCATGATGCCACGTTTTATACCCTGCAGTTCGTCACCGCCTGCAGGCAACTGCAATAGCACGAACATATCGGTCATATCCGCCACTTTGGTTTCTGATTGCCCGACCCCTACAGTCTCAACGATAACCACGTCGAAACCAGCGGCTTCGCAAAGGATCAACGCCTCGCGACTGCGACGGGCGACACCTCCAAGGGTGTTGCCGGCCGGTGAAGGCCGGATATAGGCCTCGGGTCGTCGTGACAGTAGTTCCATACGGGTCTTGTCACCGAGTATTGAGCCACCGGAGATCGCCGATGACGGGTCCACTGTGAGCACGGCTACGCGGTGACCTGCATCGATCACATGGTTTCCCAGGGCTTCAACAAAGGTCGATTTACCCACCCCGGGCACACCTGAGACACCAAGTCGAATTGAACCACCCGAATGGGGTAATAGCCGTTCAAGCAGGTCACAGGCGATGGCACGATGATCGGTGCGGGTTGATTCTATCAGCGTAATCGCTTGCGCCAATGCACGCCTGTTCCCCTTAATCACCGCGCTGGCAAGCACCTCGCTATCGGATGGTAATTCCGAACTGGGTCCAGGCACCACTACGCCCCTACTCTAATTCCATTATGACGTCATCAACGGCAAGGTTAGCGCCGACTTTAAAATGAACACGCGATACCACACCATCGCGTTCGGCGAGCAGTGTGTTCTCCATCTTCATTGCTTCCAATACCGCCAACTCCTGACCGGCGTTTATGACATCACCTTCTTTCACCGCCACCGAAACCAATAGACCGGGCATAGGCGAAATCAGGAATTTCGACAGATCAGGCGGGGGCTTGTCAGGCATATACTGCAGTAGTTCTGCCACCTTCGGTGTAACAATTCGGACTTCGACCTGTGAACCACCATGAATCAATCGATAGGTCTGATCTTCCCGCAAGACCTGAACGAAATTCTGTTCACCATTGATAGTGCCGCTGTATATGGGTTGTCCAAACTCCCATTTACTGCGTACAGCGTAAGTGTGACCCTTGTACTTCACATCGTAACCACCCTGATTCTGAATGACCGAAACCGGGTGATGTTCCTTGTTCATCACCACTACCCAGTCATCCGGCACAAGACGCTCATGGCCACTCAACTGGCCATCAATTTGCGCCGCACGGTCACGATAACCACGCATCATGGAAGCCGCGACAGAGATGAAAATTGTCGGATCCTGGTGCGACAGGTCAGTCGGCTGAAAACCTTCCGGATACTCTTCACCGATCATATTGGTACTCATATTACCAGCCACATATCGTGGGTTTACCATTAATGCCGACAGGAAACTGATGTTATGTGAAACGCCCTTGATGAGAAAACGATCCAACGCCGAACGCATATGGGCGGTCGCCTCTTCCCGGTCGGCGCCATGGGTGATGAGCTTGGCGATCATCGGGTCGTAATACATGGAGACCTCACCTCCCTCGAAAACACCTGTATCCACACGCACATTTTTATCGTTGGCCGGTGGACGGTAGAAAATCAAACGGCCTGTGGAGGGCAAAAAATTACGTGAAGGGTCTTCAGCATAGACACGGGCTTCAATCGCCCAGCCATTGATTGACACATCCGACTGGGCGATAGGTAATTTCTCGCCATCGGCAACACGAATCATCAACTCTACCAGGTCGAAACCCGTAATCATCTCGGTGACCGGGTGCTCTACCTGCAAACGGGTATTCATCTCCAAAAAATAAAAATTGCGTTTACTGTCAACAATAAACTCCACCGTGCCGGCAGATTGATAATTCACGGCCCTGGCAAGCGCCACGGCCTGCTCACCCATCTTTCGACGGGTCGCTTCATCCAGAAACGGTGAGGGCGCTTCTTCGATCACTTTTTGATGACGGCGTTGCAGAGAACACTCACGCTCATTCAGATAAACAATATTGTCGTGGCTGTCGGCAATGATCTGAATTTCTATATGGCGCGGTTCCTCGATATATTTTTCCGCGAACATCCGGTCATCACCAAAACTCGAGCGCGCCTCATTGGAGGCACGCTCAAAACCATCCCGGCATTCCGCATCGTTATGCGCCACGCGCATGCCTTTACCACCACCACCGGCGGTCGCTTTAAGCATCACCGGATAGCCTAACTTATTGGCGATTTCCACGGCATGTTCGCTGTCGCGCAACACATCGGCAAAGCCGGGAATAGTATTAACACCTGCATCCTTGGCCAGTTGCTTCGAGGTGATCTTGTCACCCATGGCTTCAATTGCATGGGTTTTGGGACCTATAAAGACGATCCCTGCCTCGGCCAGTAACTCGCAAAACCCGGAATTCTCAGACAGAAACCCATAGCCCGGATGGACCGCCTGGGCACCCGTATCCAGACAGGCCTGCAAGATTTTCTCCTTTAACAGATAACTTTGCGTCGAAGGAGGCGGCCCGATATTCACCGCTTCATCAGCCATTTCAACATGCAAGGCATTACGATCGGCATCAGAGTAAACCGCCACGGTCCTGATGCCCATTTTCTGCGCAGACCTGATGACCCGGCATGCGATCTCACCGCGGTTTGCGATTAGGATTTTATCAAACACGTGCAAACCCTCCTTTATTTTCTCTCATCGGATCAGAGTGGGATGTTGTCATGTTTACGCCACGGGTTTTCAAGCTGCTTGTCACTCAACATGGCAAGCGAACGACAAACGCGTTTACGGGTGGAGTGAGGCGCAATGACGTCATCAATGTAACCACGGCTGCCCGCTACAAAAGGATTGGCAAACTTCAAGCGGTATTCCTCGGTTCGTTTGGCAATCTTCTCTTCATCACCAATATCACTCCGGAAGATAATTTCCACGGCCCCCTTGGGACCCATGACAGCGATTTCCGCACTGGGCCAGGCCATGTTGACATCACCACGCAGGTGTTTCGAGCTCATCACATCGTAAGCACCACCATAAGCCTTGCGGGTGATGACGGTGATCTTTGGAACCGTCGCTTCAGCATACGCAAATAGCAGCTTTGCACCGTGTTTGATAATGCCACCGTACTCCTGTGAAGTGCCCGGCATAAACCCCGGCACATCAACAAAAGTGAGGATGGGAATATTAAATGCATCGCAAAAACGTACGAAGCGCCCCGCCTTGATGGAGGATTTGATATCCAGGCAACCCGCAAGCACCAAAGGTTGGTTGGCCACGACTCCCACCGGGTGCCCGTCCATACGCACGAACCCGATAATGATGTTTTTTGCGTGATCGGGCTGCAACTCCCAGAACTCGTTGTCGTCAGCTACCTTATAGACCAACTCCTTCATATCGTAAGGCATGTTGGGGCTGTCAGGCACCAGCGTATCGAGTGACATCTCCAACCGGTCGGCACGGTCAGGAGTGGGGCGAAATGGCGCTTTCTCGCGATTATTTGCCGGAAGATAATTGATGAATCTGCGCACCATCATTAATGTTTCCACATCATCTTCATATGCACGGTCGCAGACACCTGAGACGGTGGAATGGGTCAAAGCACCACCCAGTTGTTCAGCCGTGACCTCTTCGTGGGTCACCGTTTTAACCACATCGGGGCCGGTGACAAACATATAGGAACTGTCTTTCACCATGAAGATAAAATCAGTCATGGCCGGAGAGTAGACCGCTCCACCCGCACACGGCCCCATGATGACCGATATCTGCGGCACGACACCGGAAGCCAATACATTGAGCTGGAAAACATCGGCGTAACCACCCAACGATGCCACGCCTTCCTGAATGCGGGCGCCACCTGAGTCATTGAGCCCGATGATCGGCGCACCTACCTTCATGGCCTGTTTCATGACCTTACAGATCTTCTCTGCATGCGCTTCAGAAAGCGAGCCTCCGAACACGGTGAAATCCTGGCTGAAAACAAAAACAACCCGGCCATTGACGGTACCGTAACCGGTTACCACGCCATCACCGGGAATTTTTTGGTCTGCCATACCAAAATCGGTGCAACGGTGCTCAACAAAAGCATCCCACTCCTCAAAACTGTCCTCATCCAGCAGCAAATCGATACGTTCGCGAGCGGTAAGTTTACCCCGGCTGTGTTGCACATCGATCCGCCGCTGACCACCCCCAAGCAGGGAAGCTTCACGTTTTTCTTCCAGTTGTTTAATAATTTTATTCATTTGAAAGTCCCTGTTACGACACGAGCTTCTACAATGCGCACCCGCCGATCTGTATCTGTCTATGAAACTAATCCCGTCGCTGCTCTTGAATAATTCCAAGTACTTCATGGGCCGCAAGCAGGATATTGGTACCCGGTCCGAATATGGCTGCTACACCGTGAGCCAGCAGTTCATCATAATCCTGGGGTGGGATAACACCACCACAAATAACGATGATATCTTCCGCACCTTCCCGCTTCAGACCTTCAATGACCTGGGGCACCAGCGTTTTGTGGCCCGCGGCCTGTGACGAGACTCCAATGACATGGACGTCATTTTCGATGGCCTCACGCACAGCCTCCTCCGGAGTCTGAAAAAGAGGCCCGATATCAACATCAAATCCGATATCAGCAAAAGCGGTGGCAATCACCTTGGCACCACGATCATGTCCGTCCTGGCCAAGTTTACAGACCAGCATGCGTGGCCGACGTCCTTCGCTTTTTGCAAACTCCTTTACTTCATGCTGAATAGCAGAAAAGTCTGCATCATCTTCATAAGCGGAACCAAAAACACCGGCAATGGAGCGGGTGGTAGCGCGATGCCGGCCATAAACTTTTTCCAGAGCATCGGATATCTCACCAACCGTTGCGCGTGCGCGTGCAGCCTCCACTGCCAAAGCTAGCAAATTGCCGGTTTCATCTTTGGCTGCCAGCGTCAGTGTATCCAAAGCCTGGTTGCAGATCACCTCGTCTCGCGTGTCGCGTACTTGACTAATCCGTTGAATCTGGGACTCACGGACGGCCGTATTATCGATATCCAGGATATCAACGGGTGGTTCTTCTTCCAGTTGATACTTGTTGACACCGACGATGATGTCTTCGCCGCGGTCTATACGTGCCTGGTGCAGTGCGGAGGCCTCCTCAATACGCATCTTGGGCATGCCGGACTCAACGGCCCTGGTCATCCCCCCCATTTCCTCAACCTCATCAATCAGATTCCTGGCTGTCTTAACCAGTTCATTTGTCAGGCTCTCCACATAGTAGGAACCCGCCAGCGGGTCCACGACCCTGGTGATGCCAGTCTCTTCCTGCAGAACCAATTGGGTGTTGCGTGCTATACGGGCGGAGAACTCTGTAGGCAAGGCGAGCGCTTCGTCAAAGGAATTCGTATGGAGTGACTGTGTACCGCCGAGCGCGGCCGCCATCGCCTCGACGGTAGTGCGTATGATGTTGTTGTAAGGATCATTGGCGGTAAGACTTACACCGGAAGTCTGGCAGTGCGTTCTTAACATCAGTGAGCGTTTATCTTTCGGGGAGAACTTTTCCGCCATGAGTGTAGACCATAGCAAGCGCGCCGCCCGCAGCTTGGCTACTTCCATGAAGAAATTCATGCCAATGGCGAAAAAGAATGACAATCGTGGTGCAAAAGCATCCACATCAAGACCGCTGGCAATCGCGGCGCGAACGTACTCAATACCATCGGCAATGGTGTAAGCCAATTCCTGGGCGCAGGTGGCTCCGGCCTCCTGCATATGGTAGCCGGATATGGAAATGGAATTGAATTTCGGCATGTTTCCGGAAGTATAGGCAATGATATCCGATACGATCCGCATGGATGGTGCGGGAGGATAGATATAGGTATTGCGAACCATGAACTCTTTCAGGATATCGTTCTGCAACGTCCCAGATAATCTCTCCACCGACACACCCTGCTCTTGCGCAGCGACTATGTACATCGCCATTATCGGAAGGACGGCACCATTCATAGTCATTGAGACCGACATCTTATCCAGCGGGATACCGTCGAACAGAATTTTCATATCCGCAACACTGTCGATAGCCACACCCGCCTTGCCCACATCACCCACAACACGCGGATGATCCGAGTCATAACCACGGTGGGTGGCCAGATCGAAAGCCACCGAGAGCCCGGTCTGACCGGCCTCCAGGTTTTTTCGGTAGAAAGCGTTGGATTTTTCAGCGGTGGAAAAACCTGCATACTGACGCACGGTCCAGGGACGCCCCGCGTACATGGTTGCCTTCGGTCCACGGACGAAAGGCGCCATTCCCGGCATTGAATCCAAATACTCGAGATTTTCCAGATCTGCACCTGTGTATAAGGGCTTGACCGCTATACCTTCGGGTGTATTCCAGGTTAACGCCTCAACTGGCGTATCTTTACACTCCCTCGCTGCAAGTTCATACCAGTCATCAAGTGTTTTCGTCGGAAATTTGGTCATCGTTTTAACTACCCGCACCTGTCATTGAGAGCGCTGTATCGAAACCAGCTCAGCTTGGATTTAATTTAAACCGGACATGCCAAAGTGTATTGTCTCCTTGACAGGGCCAGAACGCAATTGAGCTAAAGTAGGGGGTCTTAAAAACACGTTTTTTACGGATTGCTGACCGTTGTTTCCGTTTGGTCTGTCAGACTCCAGGCTTTTGGTGCAACCCTAAACAACTTTCGGGTTCTGCGCCAAACCCCTCGAAACAGCTCCGAGTTCCGGTAAGTGTCTAAATAATCTTCACTTTGCCAATGAGAATAGGTAAAAAAAACACAGGAATCTCCTTCGCCTTGCAATAATTGAAGATGCATGCAACCTGGAAATGACCTGATTTTTTCTCTGCTTAAAGCAAATATATTCAGGAAATCAGGAATTCGTTCTTCCTCAAATTCCATTTGAACAATTCTTATGATCATAGGAATAAGGTCGCTTTGTTCATTCCTGAAAGAAGTTCGTGGTCTGTCAATTAACTTTTCACAAAAGCTACGGCGTCGAGGAGGCTTTTGCTATTAATTGCAGACATGTAGTGTGTTTTATGACCGGTAGCACGCTGGGTCTTCTTGATGATGCCAGCCAGGTTTGGTCGTTTTCCTTCGGGTTCAGTACCAAAACCGATTCCGCCACCAAATTCAAAAATCACATCGCTGCCATCGGCGAAGGCTGTTTCAAGGTTTGAAAACCAGAGCACCGGGTGAAATAGCTGAAAGAACAAACGCGCCCTGATACCCACCGGATCCGGTTCATGGTAAGCACCGGTAAAATTGGATAGTACCCGAACATCGGACAGGTCGAAACCGGCTGTTTCCAGCACCCTCCGGTAATGTCGGGCAGCCTCGACCATATAGTAAGTGTGAAAAGCCCCTTCGGTCTTCAAACGTACCGGGCTTTTCCTTTCAAACTGTTCCAAAACCTGCTGTTCAACCAATTCCAGGTCTTCACCACGACCGCCAATAACGGTCTGATCAGGCAAATTGCAACCAGCAATCGCACAGTGGTAATGCTCGGCTATCGGTCGAATTGTATCGACATTCAGTGGGAAAGCGCTCATTTCGCCTTCGCCATAGGTGCCCATTAACTCCCCACGTTTCTGTACCAGTTTAAGCGCGCTCTGGAAACTGAGCACTTTGGCGGCAACCAGTGCCGAGTACTCGCCAAGACTATGCCCGGCAGCCATGGACGGCTTCAGGCGGTCTTCGGTTAGGTCCGTGAACACCTCGAGGCAGGCAATGGAGTGGGTCAACAGCGCGGGCTGTGTAAAGCGGGTCTGGTTGAGTTGCTCCTGCGGGTCCTCAAATGAGAGTTCCGCAACGTCATAACCCAATACCTCGCTGGCCTGCCGGTAGACTTTTCTGGCAGTCTCAAACTCCTTAAAAAGGTCACCGCCCATACCTTTATACTGTGAGCCCTGCCCGGGGAAGACAAATAGAATGTTTTGTTCGCTAGTTAGCACAGCTTTCGCACCTGGAATGTTTGGGAATTAGGAAGAATAGCTAGCCGATCAGGTGAAAGCAAGCGTCGAACCCCGTCTTTTCAAGCTTGCTTGATTATTGGAACATACTATAATGGTCAATGACCCCCCAGCATCATTTATCTTGCTGTTTTTTCATTAAAAACATTGCTTAAAGTAGCCAAAACGTGTAACTTCCGCGCGCTTAGCTAACTGGAACCAACCGTGATAAACAATCTCCGAAATATAGCCATTATTGCCCACGTTGATCATGGCAAAACCACACTCGTCGACCAGTTACTACAGCAGTCCGGTACAATGGGCGAACACGCCGCCACACTTGACCGCGCGATGGATTCCAATGAACTGGAAAAAGAACGCGGTATTACCATCCTTTCAAAGAACACCGCGATCACCTGGAACAGGGGTGATGAAAAGTACCGTATCAATATCGTCGACACACCAGGCCATGCCGATTTCGGGGGTGAGGTGGAACGCATCCTCAGTATGGTGGATTCAGTCTTGTTGCTGGTGGACGCTGTGGATGGTCCTATGCCACAAACCCGTTTTGTCACCCAGAAAGCTTTTGAGATGGGGTTTCGACCCATCGTAGTGATCAATAAGGTCGACCGCGATGGCGCGCGCCCTCACTGGGTGCTGGATCAAACGTTTGAATTATTTGACAAGTTAGGCGCCAGTGATGAGCAACTGGACTTTCCAGTGGTCTACGCCTCGGCCCTGCAGGGTTATGCAGGTCTCGAGGACAACGTCCGCGATGGTGATATGACACCTTTATTTGAAACCATTTTGAATGAGGTCCAACCACCGAAAGTGGATATGGATGGCCCTTTTCAGATGCGCATCACCACGCTTGACTACAATACCTACGTCGGCGTAATTGGAATTGGCCGGATACAACGCGGAAGCATCAAACCCAATCAACGCATAACGGCCATCGACCGCCACGGAGAGCAGCGCAATGCGCGTGTCTTGCAGGTTCTGGGTTTTCGTGGACTTAAGCGTGTAGAAGTCGAAGAAGCCAATGCCGGTGACATCATCGCCGTCACCGGGGTGGAAAACCTGAATATTTCGGACACCCTGTGTGACCGGGAAACAGTTGAAGCACTACCAGTACTGACCGTGGATGAACCCACCATCAGTATGACCTTCCGGGTCAACAATTCTCCATTTTCAGGTCGTGAAGGTAAATACCTGACCAGCAGGCAACTGCGCGAACGGTTATTGCGGGAAGCCAGTCATAACGTGGCTTTACGGATCGAAGAAACCACTGATGCAGAAAGATTCCGTGTCTCCGGGCGTGGTGAGTTGCACCTGTCCATCCTGATAGAAACCATGCGGCGGGAAGGTTATGAAATGGCCATTTCAAGACCGGAAGTTATCCTTCGCGAAGTCGATGGTGAGACCCATGAACCTTATGAATCACTGGTTGTCGATCTCGAAGCCGATTACCAGGGCGCAGTTATGGAACGATTGGGGAATCGACGTGGTGTGCTGCAGGATATGCAACCCGACGGTAAGGGTCGAATTCGCATGGATTACATCATTCCGGCACGCGGTCTGATCGGTTTTCAATCAGAGTTTCGTACCGTTACTGCCGGTACAGGTTTGTTGTTTCATACCTTCGAGAACTATGGCCCTTACAACCCCGCACCGATTTCTACCCGTAATAACGGTGTCCTGATTTCCAACAGCACGGGTAAAGCCGTGGCCTATGCATTGTTCAACCTTCAGGATCGTGGTCGTATGATCATTGAAGACGGCGTCGATGTTTATGAAGGTCAGCTTATCGGCATCCACAACAGGGGTAACGATCTTACGGTCAACCCACTGAAAGCGAAACAATTAACCAATATTCGCACCGTCCTCAAGGACGATAACGTCCTGCTGGCGGCACCGAACATCATGTCACTGGAACAGTCACTGGAGTTTATCCAGGATGATGAACTCGTTGAAGTAACACCCAAGTCCATACGTATTCGTAAGCTGCACCTGAAGGAACACGAACGTAAGGCCGCCGGTCGCGCCAGTAAAAAACAGGAAGCCTGAGAGAATCGGAGCGGACCAGGAAGCCCGGATTACTCGCGCAGATCCTGACCCAATAAATTTTGTAAGCGCGCGATATCCCGCTTTCCAAAACGTTGCTTGAGCCCGATTTCAAAACGATCCGGAATGGCAACATCCAACTTGATATCCAGGCTGATTATCTTGCCGCGACGGGATACCAGCAACGCAGCATCCTCGCCCGGGCTAAAACTGATCATCAGGCTTTCCAGCCTGTCCCTGGTCAGTCTCTCTTCATCGATGGCCAATACTTCGTCCCCAGGCATCAAACCGGCAACAGAGCCGCCGCTACCGTCGAGCACGGCCTTCACCACGAGTCCCGGTCTGTCATCCTCCCAAAGCACCCCAAGGTCGCTCAGCAACGGTTCTTCACCCGTTTCTCCTGTTATCAGTATGCTACCGCGATTGAGCTCAAGACCGTAATAATCAAGGGCGGTATCAACATCAGGGTCGGTAGTTGTTGTCAATAAAGAGTGAAGAAACAAGCCAGCCTCTTTTCCGCCGACATCAACGACGATTTTCTCAAATGCATCACCGCTGTATGGAGTGTTCGCATACAAGCCATACATTTTTCGCATGACGTCATCCAGTCCATGGCGGCCCCTACTCGACTTTCTCAAGTAGGCATCAAGCACGAAACCGATGACTGCACCTTTCGTATAATAGCTGATGGTGCTGTTGAGCGAATTGGAATTCGGCTGGTAGTGGCGAATCCATGCATCCACAGAAGCCTCTGTAACCGGTTGTAATAACCGACCCGGCGTGGTCTCAAGACGGTGAATATCCTTGGCGAGTAACTCCAGGTATTCTTTCGGTGTTATCAAACCGGCTCGTGACAGAATCAGATTGTCGTAATAGCTGGTCAGTCCTTCGGCAAGCCATAACTGACTTGTATATTGTTCATTCTGATAATCATACTGCGCCAATTCAACAGGACGCATGTTTCGAACATTCCAAACGTGGAAAAATTCATGCGCCACTAAACCCAGCCATTTTATATAGTCTTTTCGATTACGCATCTGCCGGCGACCGGTCATGATCACCGTGCTGTGGTCATGTTCAAGACCTCCCTTGGCTTCAACAATAAAATTCATAAACCAATAGGGTCTTTTGAGTGGATTGGTGGCCCAGAATAATTGGGTCTCAGCGACAATTTTCTCCACGTCATTCGCCGCTTGTTTGCCATCCCAGAACGCATTCTCACCCACATTCAAAAGCACATATTCCTGAGCCTCGTGTGCGAACCGATAACTGAGCGCCGGGGCAATGACAACCGGACTATCCACCAACTCGTCATAGTCATCAGCATAGAAACCGGAGCCTTCCGGGCCTGATCGCATGGCGGAAAATGACTCGCCCCGGGCCGGTTCACTGACGATGTCTAACAACTGTGGCGCTTCACGAGTTTGTTGGGTATAGAGAAAAACCGATGTTCCATTGATAAGGGAAAACACCCGACTTGCCCAACTGGTGGAAACTTTGAGGGTTGGGGTAAAAACATCATAATTAACGATCAGGGTATCGGTCTGAGTCGTTTTGACCTGCCAGCGGTCTTTACTGACTTTCTGCAAGGGCAGTGTAATGCCATCTTTGGTGGTTGCAGAAATTCGATTGACGTTGGCAGCATAGTCCCGTATCAGGTAGGACCCTGGTGTCCAGTTTGGAATGATCAATTCTGTCACCGGTGCACTCACGGGAAACTCCGAACGGACCAGGATAAGCTGTTCCTTGTCCCTCGGGAAACTTATTGTATGGCGGACTGCATCCGCTGCCAGCGTTGCTTGCGACAGCAAACACAAACCCACAACAACGCAGGCAATCCCCAATCGCCCTGACCGACTTAACCCATTCTGTGATATGTCATAAAACAAGCGTAAATTATTCCAGATTTTCAAATTTTCTGACGATCAGCATCGACAGCTCAAGGGCCTGCTCATAATTCAGACGCGGATCTACGATTGATTTATAAGCCCGCTCCAGGTCGATTTCATTCAAATTTCGGGCTCCGCCTGTACATTCAGTAACGTTTTCCCCGGTTAACTCCAGATGTACACCGCCGAGATGAGAGCCGTGCTGGTGATGAAGTTCGATAGCCGTTTCCGTTTCACTCATGATATTGCGGAATCGTCGGGTCTTGATGCCCGATGAGGTTGTTTCAGTATTACCATGCATGGGATCACACACCCACAATACAGGTGAATCTGTGTCCTGCGCCGCTTTGATCAATGGTGGTAAATTGGTTTCGATTTCAGATGCGCCCATCCGGTGGATCAGGACTATACGGCCGGGCTCTGCATCAGGATTGAGTATTTCCAGCAAGCGTTGAAGGTGTCGGGCGTCGGCACCCGGACCAATCTTGATGCCAATCGGATTACGGACACCCCTGAAGAACTCGACATGTGCGCCATCCACATCGGCCGTGCGCAGACCGATCCATGGAAAATGTGTGGTCAGATCAAACCAGCCCGGCTGACGCGGGACCTTGCGGGTCAGCGCCTGTTCGTAGTGAAGATGCAGCGCCTCGTGTGAGGTATAGAAATCCACCCGCTTGAGAACCCCGGCCCGACGACCTGAAATGGTTTCCATGAAATTGACCGCACGACCAAGGTTGTCCGCCAGGCGCTGGAACTCTTCGGCAAGCGGTGAGTGCTTCACCCAACTCAGGTTCCAGTACTCAGGATGATGTAAATCCGCAAAACCACCGTCTACCAACCCGCGTACGAAATTCATCGTCATCGATGACATCGCATGACCCTGGATCAGACGCCGTGGGTCCGGACGTCTTGCTTCATTCGTAAACTCAATCGAATTCACCAGGTCACCACGATAGCTGGGCAAAGTCTGACCATCACGTGTTTCGAGATCCGATGATCGGGGTTTGGCATACTGTCCGGCAAAACGACCGACCCTGATAACCGGCTTTTGTAAACCATGTGTTAAAGCCAGGCTCATTTGCAGCAGCACTTTTAGCCGGTTGGTAATGACTTCCGAATTACATTCCGCAAAGCTCTCGGCACAATCCCCGCCCTGCAAAAAAAACCGGTTTCCCGCCTGCGCCTGGGCAATCTGCTTTTTCAACGACAGAATTTCCCATGACGTTACCAACGGCGGCAGACGTGCCAACTCAGCAAGCGTCGTTTGAAGTACTTCCTGGTCGGGATAGTTAGCCTGTTGCAAGGCCTCCCGTGATTGCCAGGAGGTCGGCTGCCAGTCATTTACCTCGGCTGGATTTTCCGGGCTCTGCGCTTTCTGATTCATTGTTTCATTTCCAATTATTCTCTTCTTGATTATTCGTTGCTTTTACAGCTTGCGGCTTTTAAGCGGACGGTACAACATCCATAATGTCAGCAAGCCGAGTCCGACATACCAGATCAAGGTCCACTGTGGCATGCTCATACCCATAAACGACCATATGACCTCGGCACAACTCCCGGAACCCCTGAGTACCGTTGAAAGAACCTCTGTTAACGGGAAATTCTCCAGCATGTAATTTAACCCGGGGCCGCATTCCGGGACCTCGTCAGCAGGTAAACTCTGTAACCAGATATGACGGCCCGCTATGAAAGCACCAACCGTCGCGCTGGCTACGAGCAACCACGCATATATTTGTTGCCCGAGTCGTCCTGGGTTGTGAATGGCTGCCAATAATGCAATAACACCCATGTCGAAAAAGATAACCCTCTGAAAAATACACAGGGGACAGGGATCAAGGTAGTCTACATATTGGTTGTAAAAAGCAAAACCAAGTAACGATGCACAACAAACAACAACAAACAAATACCATTTTCTCTGCGTAATTCTACTCACAATATTCATTCCATGTATTTGCCGTTAACACGGCAGTGTAGTCAATTTCACTGCTATAATTTGAGCAATTACTTTCAAGTTGTGACTGTACAGTAATGAACACAAAAAATGCACCCATAAAGACAAAAATTACGGCCCCGAGGGGCACCAAGTTGACATGTAAGGGCTGGCATCAGGAAGCGGCCATGCGCATGCTGATGAATAACCTGGATCCGGATGTCGCCGAAAAACCGGAAGAACTGGTCGTTTATGGCGGCACCGGTAAAGCGGCGCGGAATCATGCCTGCCTTGAACGGATTATTACCACACTCCAACGACTTGAGAACGATGAAACATTGCTTATCCAAAGTGGTAAACCAGTTGGGGTTTTCCACACA
>Ga0316201_10000406_pt1 | contig 23898 bp, 20 predicted proteins | sample CS6wburrow_MG_FD_204516 | JGI IMG/M metagenome (GOLD analysis project Ga0316201, IMG submission 204516) | Coastal sediment microbial communities from Delaware Bay, Delaware, United States - CS-6 worm burrow | ecosystem: Environmental > Aquatic > Marine > Coastal > Sediment | place: USA... | reverse complement strand
CTAACACGAACTCACAATCCATACTTTTTTTTTGCCATTTATGCTTTAAGTCATAAAGGGATGTCCCCTTCCCCAAAAAAATAAATGGCAATAATTGCAATAATCAAGGCCACAGCACAAACCACGATTAATAGACGGTATAATCCCCGTTCGTATTTTCGATATTGTTTTGGTTCCTTCATGCTTCTAAAAGGCTCGATGTTTTGACATTGTTTAAGGCTTTCCTTTGAATTCCCTAAAAGTACATTAAATTCACTTGAATTTAGAATTAGGTACAAGGCCCTGATAGCCTAACGGATTTCATTACGGGAAACTAGGAACACTGCCCGGCATTTTCTACCTTTGACCGCGTTTTAAGTAAACCGGAGACATAAGAGTATAAACCAAATTACTACTTGGCCCGGTAATTACGCAGAGGTGCTTAAGGAATCGCCCATAAAGAGAAATGGTAGCAAAACTCACACGGAATTTTTGGACCAAAACAGCAAGGATTATTCTGAGAAACAGGATCTTGATCCTGCTTTGTATTGCAGCCATTACTGTTTTTTTTGGATTTCAATGGCAAAACATGCAGTTTTCCAGCTCGGAAGCAAACCTGCTTCCGGATGATCATCCAACCAACCTGGAATACAATGCATTTTTAGAACTCTTCGGGGAAGAAGGAAATGCAGTGGTATTGGCCATTAGAGATCCCAAGCTTTATACTCCCGAAAATTTTAATAGCTGGAATGTTCTAAGCAAGCAACTGGCGGCTTTTCCAGAAGTCGATTTTGTAATCTCTTCTGAAAACCTGCAGGAATTGGTAAAGGACAATGAAAGACAAGAGTTTGTGCTAACTCCTTTTCTAGTTGCTAAACCGGAGACACAGCAGTCTATCGACAGTCTAAAACATCATCTTTTTAATGACCTCCCTTTTTATGATAATATTCTCTTTAACAAAGACAGCGAAACACTAAGGACCATTGTTTACCTGGATAAGGAAATTGTAAATACTTCCGTTCGGAAGGATTTTATCCTGAACGATTTTATCAATCTGGTAAATGATTTTGAAGAAGAAACGAACATGGATGTGCGTATATCCGGAATGCCCTACGTCCGTACCATGAATTCTCAGAATATCATAGATGAGATTGGTATGTTTATCTCGGCAGCCCTTATCGTTACCTCGCTTATATTTTTCTTCTTTTTTCGAAGTTTTCGCGCTACACTCATATCAATGTGTGTGGTCATTATTGGGGTTATGTGGGCCTTTGGTATATTGGGCTTATTGCGTTATGAGATTACAGTACTTACCGCATTAATACCGCCGCTTATCATTGTAATAGGGGTCCCCAATTGTATTTTTCTAATCAATAAATATCAGCAGGAAGTTAAAAAGCATGGAAATCAGGCGTTATCACTACAAAGGGTAATTTCTAAGATCGGTAATGCCACCCTAATGACCAATGTTACAACCGCTTCCGGTTTTGCCACCTTTATTATTACGGATAGTAAACTGCTGACGGAATTTGGGATCGTTGCCTCAATCAATATCATAGGTATTTTTATTCTTTCGTTGTTAATTATCCCCATTGTTTACAGTTTTATGGCCCTTCCTAAAACGAAACATTTAAAGCACCTGAACAAAAAGTGGATAGATGCCTTTGTTAACTGGATGGAACGCATTGTTCGCGAACGCAGAATAAGCGTGTATGTTATTTCCATTGCACTTCTTGTAGTAAGTATTATTGGAATTTATCAAATAAATATTTCCGGAAGCCCAATTGAAGATATGCCTAAAAAGGCTGAATTTTTTAAGGATATTCGGTTCTTTGAAGAGGAATTCGATGGCATAATGCCGGTAGAGATCGTTATTGATACTGAACGGGAAAAAGGGGTTTTAAAACCCGTGACACTTCGGAAAATGGCTGAAATAAGTGAGGTGATCGAAGAAATACCGGAACTCTCAAGGCCAACCTCCGTAGTAGAACTCGTAAAATATTCGAAGCAGGCTTTTTATAATGGCATCCCAAAATACTACCAGTTACCCACTTCTCAGGAGAACACTTTTATCATGGATATCGCGAGAAAATCTCAGGGAAATAGCAATCTATTAGAAAATTTTGTGGATAGCACCGGACAGGTAGCCCGTATCACTACGTATATGAGGGACGTACGTACCGAACGTATGGAAGCGATCGAGGCAAGGTTGCAAGAAAACCTTACTAAAATCTTTCCTTCCGAAAGGTACCATGTCTATTTAACGGGAAAAGCCCTCTTATTTCTAAAGGGAACTAAATATTTGGTTAAGAACCTTATTATGTCATTATCATTGGCGATAGGATTAATTGCCCTTTTTATGGCTTATTTGTTTCGTTCTTTTCGAATGATCGTAATTTCGCTGATCCCTAACCTTCTTCCTTTATTGGTTACCGCAGGGGTAATGGGTTTTGTGGGTGTTCCTATAAAACCATCGACCATCCTGGTATTTAGTATCGCCTTTGGGATCTCTGTAGACGACACTATCCATTTTCTAGCCAAATACAGGCAAGAGCTGTCGGCCAGCAGATGGAAAATTCAGAAATCGGTATACGCAGCTTTACGAGAGACAGGGGTTAGTATGTTCTATACATCTATTGTACTGTTCTTTGGTTTTTCCGTATTTGTCACTTCCAGTTTTGGAGGCACCGTGGCCCTGGGCGCCCTGGTCTCTGCAACACTACTTTTTGCCATGCTTGCCAATTTAATTTTATTGCCTTCATTACTTCTGTCACTCGAACGCAGTATTGCCAATAAGGAAGTTATGAAAGAACCTCAAATCGATATTCTCCCTAAAGAAGAATTACCTGAAATAACGGAAATAGAAGAGTAAACAGCCCGACTTATTAATTATAGTCTTTTCACCTCTTAAAGTTTTTCTCAATAAACTATCTTTGCGGGGCAAATTAGAAATACATTTTCATGGCTTTGATAAGTATAAATGAGCTATTAAAAAAACAGCCATTACAGCAAGATGTGGTTGTAAACGGATGGGTTAAAACGTTTAGAAGCAACCGGTTTATTGCACTGAATGACGGATCTACCATTCACAATATTCAATGTGTAGTAGATTTTGAACAATTCGACGACGCTGTATTAAGACAAATAGCTACCGGAGCAGCTTTAAAGATCACAGGTACCCTGGTAGAGAGCCAGGGCCGTGGACAGGCTGTAGAAATTCAGGTCAGCGATATTTTTATACATGGGACCGCTGATGCGGATGACTACCCCATTCAGCCTAAAAAGCACTCCATGGAATTTTTACGGGAACAAGCCCATTTGAGGATCCGTACGAATACTTTTGCGGCAGTAATGCGGGTGAGCTCGGCCCTTTCGTTTGCCATACACCAATACTTTCAAAAGAACGGATTTTATAATATGCACGCCCCGATCATCACGGGCTCGGATGCCGAAGGCGCCGGCGAAATGTTCAGAGTTACTACCCTAGATCCAAAAAATCCGCCTTTAACGGAAGATGGGTCTGTTAATTACAAGGAAGACTTTTTTGGCAAGGAAACCAATTTAACTGTCTCCGGACAGTTAGAAGCAGAGGCCTATGCCATGGCACTTGGCAAGGTGTATACTTTTGGTCCTACCTTCCGTGCAGAAAATTCGAATACCTCAAGACATCTGGCAGAATTTTGGATGATTGAACCCGAAATGGCATTTTACAACCTGGATGACAATATGGACCTCGCAGAAGATTTTATAAAAAATGTACTGCGTTATGTTCTGGAAAACTGTGAGGAAGACCTCAACTTCCTGGAGAAAAGATTGTTGGATGAGGAAAAAACCAAGCCTCAAACAGAACGTAGTGAAATGTCTTTGTTAGATAAACTTCGCTTTGTGGTAGACAACAATTTCATACGGATAACCTACACCGAAGCAATAGATATTTTAAAGAACAGCAAGCCTAACAAAAAGAAGAAATTTCAGTATCCCATTGAGGAATGGGGAACAGATCTGCAGAGTGAACACGAACGCTTCCTGGTAGAAAAACACTTTAAATGCCCTGTGATCCTTTACGATTACCCTGCAAAAATTAAGGCCTTTTACATGCGCCTTAATGAGGACGGTAAAACAGTGAGGGCTATGGATATCCTTTTTCCGGGTATCGGTGAAATTGTAGGAGGATCACAAAGAGAAGAACGACTTGAAGTTCTGCAGGAAAAAATGGAAGCTTTAGGTATCGATGAAAAAGAACTTTGGTGGTATTTAGATCTTAGAAAATACGGAACCGCCATACATAGTGGCTTTGGGCTTGGCTTTGAGCGTCTTGTACAGTTTACAACGGGTATGGGCAATATTCGCGATGTTATTCCGTTTCCCAGAACACCCCAGAATGCGGAGTTTTAATTGGAATTTCGCTAACTTTATAAGACATGAAGAATTAGCCCCCGATGCTTAAACAACACTTACAGTTTAAATTATCCCAGAAGTTATCTCCACAACAAATTCAGTTGATGAAGCTAATTCAACTTCCTACTCAGGCATTTGAACAACGGCTAAAACAGGAATTAGAAGAAAATCCGGCTTTGGAGTCTGGCAAGGAAGAGACCAATTCCCTGGAAGATGATTTCGATGATGTTTACGAGGGCGAAGAGGATACAGAAACCATCAATACAGAAGACATCAATATTGATGATTATTTAAGCGATGACGAGGTGCCTGATTATAGAACACGTGCACAAAATTACAGTTCAGATGATGAAGAAAAGAGTGTGCCCTATGCTGCCGGTATTTCCTTCAATCAATACCTTCTCAATCAGCTGAACACCGTTTACTTAAGTGATGCGGAATGGGCCATCGCCGAATTTTTAGTAGGAAGTGTCGATGAAAGTGGATATATACGCAGGCCTGTTGCAGATATCATGGACGATTTGGCCTTTACCCAAAATATCTATGTAGAGGAAAGTACTATAGAAAAGGTGCTTAAAATAGTACAGGAATTAGACCCTGCAGGTGTAGGAGCCCGCTCTTTGGATGAATGCCTTCTCATTCAACTGAAACGCAAAGAGCCCACCCCTTCTATAGAATTGGCCATTACCCTTTTGGAAAAATCCTTTGACCATTTCACTAAAAAACACTACAAAAAACTAATTCAAAAACACGACGTCTCAGAACAACAGCTAAAAGAGGCTATCTCAGAAATTGAAAAATTAAATCCTAAACCCGGTGGATCTTATTCGGGTAGCAACAAAATTGTAGAACACATAGTCCCGGATTTCTCTATTCGGATCGTGGAAGGGGAACTAGAGTTAAGCCTGAACAGCAGGAATGCCCCGGAATTGCATGTATCTAGAGAGTACAGCAATATGCTGGCAGGTTATAAGAGTGCCAAGGACCGATCCAGATCCCAGAAAGATGCGGTGCAGTTCATCAAACAAAAATTAGACGCTGCCAAATGGTTCATAGATGCCATAAAACAACGACAGCAAACCCTATATATCACCATGAGCGCTATCATGGAATATCAAAAAGAATACTTTCTTACCGGAGATGAGCGAAAATTACGCCCAATGATATTAAAGGACATTGCCGATGCCATAAATATGGATGTATCTACGGTTTCCAGGGTGGCCAACAGCAAATATGTTGATACCCCCTATGGCACCAAACTCATTAAAGAATACTTTTCAGAGTCCATGAAAAATGTACAGGGCGAAGACGTGTCTACCAAAGAAATTAAAAAAATACTGGAAACGGTAATTGGTGAAGAATCGAAACGAAAACCCCTAACCGATGATAAATTAGCCGTTATCTTAAAAGAAAAAGGATATCCAATAGCCCGTAGAACAGTGGCCAAATACAGAGAACAACTTGGAATTTCAGTGGCCCGCTTAAGAAAGGAAATATAATGGCACATGTGTTAAAATTGATTTCCTACATCTTCCATCCTATATTTATACCTATTGCCGGTACCATATCTTATTTTTTAATTACCCCTAAGTATACCACCATTGAACTTCGAAGTGGCAATATCCTGCCCATTTTTATTCTAACGATCATTATCCCTATCATCTGTTTTTTTATTCTCAAAAATCTGGGCATTATAAAATCTGTTTTCCTGACGAAAATAACAGAACGCAAATATCCCTTATTGATTAGTCTTGCATTGTTGCTTATGATCCTTACTAAGGTAATACCAGACAATTATACTATTGAACTTTACTATTTTTTTCTGGGCCTTATCGCTGCAACCAGCACCTCCTTATTCCTTTTAATCATCAAATTTAAAAGCAGTCTTCACATGATGGGCATGGGCAGCCTCCTCATGTTTCTGATTTGTTTGAGTATACATTTTGAGAGAAATATCATTATTGCCATTAGCTTTTTATTTTTGGCTTCTGGCCTGGTGGCAACCTCCAGATTATATTTGAAAGCCCATACCAGGGCCGAACTATTAATAGGATTAATGATCGGTATTGTTTCCCAATTACTTACTGTGAAATTCTGGCTATAAGCGTTTAGAGTGTGCGTTATAGAATATAAAAAATAAGCCCGATACGCAATGGGGTAAATGTCAGGTCCTCCCCGGTGTCCAATTTTATTCCATCTTCAAAAAGGTTATTCAAGGCGTAGTACACATGAATATTGAAGGTATTATATCCAAAATTCACCATAAGCCCATATCGAAAGTTCTGTGTATCTGTATTATAGAAAGATTCTTTTCCGGTTTCTGTTACAATCTTCGATCTGCTTCCCAGGATATAACTAAACTTAATACCTGAGTAAATGCGCCAAAATTTATATTCGGCTGGTGTAGAATTTCGCCATCTGAATTCTAGCGGTAATTCCAACAAATGAGTTTCCAGTTTATTGCGTTTTAGACCCAAGTTATTTTCCAATATGCTGTACTCAAAAGTATTGTTTAATTTTTGGACCGATAAATTAGAATAATAGGAATTCACAGCATATCCCAATCCGATACCTATGGCAACATTTCTCCGGCTGTTTAAAGGGATATCCTTAATGAACCCGCCTTGCAGGCCATAAGAAAGATTGCGTAGATCCACAGGATCTGGTTTATTTAAAATGAAGTTATAAGTAAGGCCCACATAAAACTGATCTTCCAAATATTTAAGATCTTCCTCATCTTCATTCTCCTGGGAAAATAGACTTACTGAAATGAAACAGATAAAAAGAAAAATATATACAGTTCTCATGTACTTAAAGGTAAAATAATTGGGATAATACCAATAAAAAAACGCTTCAAATATTTATTGAAGCGTTTTTTATAACTATTTAAGTTTGAATACTTATTCTATATTTCTAAATGCATCTCCTTCGTAAGTCGTATAATTTACCTTTAAAGCATTTACTTTACGCAATTGTTGTTTTATGTCCGAGATTAACCCCATATTGGCATTTTTATCAACTTTCAGGGCAGTGGTTAATACATTCTGAAGTTCCTGAGGTTTTTTAGCGCGTTCTTCCAATATAAATGGACCTATATCTGTTACGCTAGCAAATTTATCATTCAGCTGTATTTTAGGTTCTGTACCAAAAACCTTCTGATAGTCCCTGGTAGGTTTCCCTACATAAATATAAAGGACCCTGTCTTTCTTTTCGAGTTTTTTAACTTCGCTTGCATTTGGTAAGACATTTTCTACCATTAATGAGCTATCCTTCATGACGGTCACCGTCATAAAAAAGAACAGCAGCATAAATACAATATCTGGCAACGAGGCTGTAGAAACAGCTGGCAGATCTCCGTCTTTTTTCTTTGTAAATTTAGACATAATTGTGTTTTACTAAGGTATCGTTAATTACTGGTAGAGGTTTCTGCCTCGGATAATTTTTGCGGGAATAATTCCTGAACCTGTTGTACCTTGGGTTTCAGATCATCGCGTATACTCGAAGGAGTTTCAGGATTTAAAAATTCTGCCTCCATATCCGTGAAATCCCTTCCAAAAAGACGCTGAGCCTCCCTGTTTCGCAAATCATTATAAGCTCCAACCAGTTCGTTTTGAACCGTAATATAGGTTCCATACTTCGTTTCCCTGTCGTTTTTAAGTGAGATAATCGCTTTCGTTGGATTATCAGAAGAAGAAGCATCCTTTCTGCCCTTGCAATAATTACAGGTACCATCTCCGCCATTGTCCAGAAAAGCCATTGCTTTTCTTCTTAGATCCTTCAGATTGGTAAGTTCTTCTTCGGCCAATAATTGACCGCTTTTATTGATATTCACCGTAAAGATGTTCTTTTGTTTAATAACAACATCTGTATCTGGCGGCTCCATAGGCGGTAACATCCTGTCTAACCCTGCATCTGTTTCAATGGTAGTGGTTACCAGGAAAAAGATTAGGAGTAAAAAGGCAATGTCTGCCATCGAACCTGCGTTCACTTCGGGTGGTCCTCCTCTTCTAGCCATAGTTTATAATTTATTTATTAGACATCTTTTTAATTCCTCCATATACCATAGAAACAATGGCAATGATTACCAGAAGGAAAAATAGATTGAGTCCTGTTCCAATATTTTTTACCGTAGATTCCGTTGTAGGAATCCCTCTGTTTGCCATTTCATTCAGATCAATATCTGAACCAGTGGCCGCGAAATAAGCAGCTGCAAGAACTACCAGAAATGCCACGATCACCGTTAAGGTTTTCTTTAGCTTCTCAGGATGTGCAATTAAATTTACAAGCGTAAACAACAAACTTGCTACTACTGCTACTGCCAAAAGGATAAAGGTAATAAGAAACATCCCATTCATAGCAACACTTTGCGCAGCTTCTCCGGGTGGTACTTCCTGCCCTGGTAACTGATACCAAAGGATGGCCGATATAAGACCTAATACAGCCAATACTATTTTAACTATTTTATTCATAATATTTGGTATTAAGTATCTTATTATTTTTTGTGATCTACCAGCATATCGATCAATGTGATCGAAGAATCTTCCATATCATTTACAATACCGTCTATTTTAGCAATAATATAGTTATAGAAAATCTGAAGGATAATAGCCGTGATAAGTCCAAATACTGTAGTTAATAAGGCCACCTGAATATCTCCTGCAATCAGAGAGGCACTTAAGTTACCCACTGCACTAATCTTTTGGAAGGCCTGGATCATACCAATTACCGTACCCATGAAACCAAGCATCGGTGCAATGGCGATAAATAAGGACAACCAAGAAACATTTTTCTCCAACTGACCCATTTGCACACCACCATAGGCAATAACTGCTTTTTCAGCCGATTCTATACCTTCACCTGCTCTGTCTAATCCCTGATAGTAAATGGAAGCAACAGGACCTCTTGTATTTCTGCAAACTTCTTTAGCTGCTTCAACACCACCGGAAGCCAAAGCATCTTCTACTTGCTGCTTTAATTTGTCAGTGTTAGTGCTTGCCATGTTTAAATAAATAATTCTTTCAATGGCTACTGCCAAACCTAATATCAAACATAGAAGTACAATACCCATAAAGCCTGCACCCCCTTGGATGAATTGTTCTTTTAAAACTTGTGTGAAGCCTTTATCTTCTGCCATTTCCTCAGCAGGAGTTTCATCCTGGATAACTATTGTAGCTGTAGCAACAGTTGAAGAAAGATTTGAAACCAAAGCATTCGCATTTGCATTTACCGTATTTGTACTTAGTACAAATAGCCCAGCTATAGCCAGGATCGAGAATAATTTTTTCATTTCGTTCAAACTTAAATTTAGTTAGTTAATAGAGTTAAAGATATAAAAAATATACAATTAATAATTAAAACATTTGAGTAATTCGGGATTAAAAAGCCACCAAATTGTCAATTAGACAAATATAACCCCAAAATTTAAAAAACCTAATTTTTATGGTATTCAGTATGAAAAAAAAAGTTTTACTTGAGCAGAGAGGAAGGGATTCGAACCCTCGATACACTTTTGGTGTATACACACTTTCCAGGCGTGCGCCTTCGACCACTCGGCCACCTCTCTATTCCTCTATTTAAGGGCGGGTAAGAAACAAAAAAAATACTAGTTAATGAAATTTTAGAAGGTTAATTTTAGCTCATTTCTCCCCGTAAGGAAGTTTCAAAAATAGTTGCAAACGATTTGCCAGATACCTCACTGCCCAGCAGGTACATGAGCTTGGTAATCGCCGCCTCGGTGGTAATATCGCGTCCATTGATTATAGACATCCGCTCTAATTCCTTACTGGTTTCGTAGCGGCCCATAATAACACTGCCCCCTGAGCACTGAGTAACATTTACAATGTGCAATCCCTTGTTGAGCGCATTTCTCAGATCGTCGAGTAACCATTCGTCGGTAGGCGCATTCCCTGCGCCATAGGTTTCCAGTACCAGCGCCTTCAAATTGGGAATGTTCAGGATACTCTGGAGCAAATCCCGGTTAAACCCCGGGAACAATTTTAATATAGCGACACGATCGTCCAGTTCTTTGTGAACTATTAGAGGCTTCGCTTTTTTTAACTTTAATAAATTCTCTTTATACACCTTTAAGTGTACCCCAGATTCTGCCAATACCGGATAATTTAATGAGGCAAATGCTTCAAAATGTTCTGCATTTATCTTGGTAGTACGGTTGGCTCTGAATAATTTATTCTCAAAATAAAGGCACACCTCCTGTACAACTGGCTGGTTGCTTTCCTTTAATGCCGCGATCTGGATAGATGTTATTAGATTTTCCTTGGCATCGGTCCGAAGATCCCCAATAGGTAATTGAGACCCGGTAAAAACTACCGGCTTCGCTAAATTTTCGAGCATGTAACTCAACGCAGATGAGGTATAACTCATCGTGTCACTTCCATGCAGCACCACAAAGCCATCGTAGTCTGCATAGTAATTTTCAATAATGGTTGCAATAGAAACCCAATGTGTTGGATTCATGTTGGATGAATCGATTGGTTTTTTAAAAGACACACTGTCAATAGCACAGTCTAACTGGCCCAGTTCGGGAATATTATTGACCACCTTTTTAAAATCGAATGCCTTTAAAACCCCCGATTTGTATTCCTTTACCATCCCGATGGTGCCTCCTGTATAGATCAGTAATATTTTGGTAGTCTTGTTTTTCAAAATGTGCTAGATTAAAAATTAAGTTGGTTAGTATCCATTATATACCAAAGACTTCTTTTGAATTATCCGTGGTGATCCTGGCAATATCAGCTTTGGGTACTTGGTAAATATCCGATAGTTTGTTCAACACCTCCATTAAATAGGCACTTTCATTTCTTTTTCCACGGAATGGAGCCGGTGCCAGGTATGGGGCATCTGTCTCCAACACAATATGTGATAGGTCTATTTGATCCAAGAAGGTGTCGATTTTCCCATTTTTAAAAGTAACTACCCCCCCTATTCCCAGTTTCATATTATAGCCAATCGCTCTTTTTGCCTGTTCCAGGGTTCCCGTAAAGCAATGGAAGATACCAAAGAGATCCTCACTTTTTTCTTCTTCCAGAATGTCAAAGATCTCATCAAAGGAGTCCCGGCTATGGATAACAATGGGCAACTTGTGCTCCTTTGCCAGTCCGATCTGTTTTTTAAAAGCGTGCTGCTGTTGCTTGAAAAAAGACTTGTCCCAATACAGATCGATCCCAATTTCACCAACTGCATAAAATTTTCGCTGATTCAACATGGCTTCAACATGTTCTAGTTCCTGCTTAAAATCTTCCTTTACATGGGTAGGATGAAGGCCCATCATTAAAAATACGTTGTCCGGATAGGATCGCTCTAATTCCAGCATAGCCTCGGTATATGTTGAGTCGATCGCTGGTATAAAATACCGTTCTATTCCGAGGGCAATGCCTTTTTGTATAACGGCATCTCTGTCGGCGTCAAAAGCTTCACTGTAAAGATGGGTATGGGTATCTGTAATTAACATGGAACAAAAATAGGACTATCTTTGTCAAAACAAATACCCATGGGTGCTCTTAAACGTTTTTTAAAAAAGAAAAAATACTTTAAAATCCCGATGACTGTTACTGCTACGAATCATTTAGAGATAAAGGCCACCATTAATGGCGTTGATGGACGTTTTATTTTAGATACAGGAGCCTCCAATACCTGTGTTGGTATTGATAAAATTGAATATTTTCGTTTGGTCTCCAAAGATTCCGAAGTGAAGGCAGCCGGGGCGGGAGCCACTGATATGGAGACCCAGTTATCTACTAAAAATAAGATAAAGATAGGCGACTGGAAACAGAAGAAACTTAAGATCGTGCTTTTTGATCTGGTACATATCAATGACGCTTTAACTAACCATGAAGCAATGCCCGTAGACGGAATCATTGGGGCCGATGTTCTGAACAAGGGGAAAGCGATAATTGATTACCAAACGGCTTCCTTGTTTCTTAAGAAGAAAAAGTAAAAACTTTATTGAATCCTAGGCCCAATAAATAACCTAAATATAGTTTTATAACTCAAGGGCTTTTTCCACATTACCATCCATAAGATGTTCCTCGGGACTTTCTAGTGCTTCTTTAACGGCTACAAGAAATCCTACGGATTCTTTACCATCTATGATTCGATGATCGTATGACAAGGCCACATACATAATGGGTGCAATTGCTACTACTCCATCCTTTACAATAGGCCTCTCCACAATATTGTGCATCCCCAGAATTCCGCTTTGCGGCGGATTGATAATGGGTGTAGATAACATGGATCCAAAAACACCTCCATTGGAAATTGTGAACGTACCGCCAGTCATCTCATCTACTGTGATCTGGCCATCCCTGGCCCGAAGCGCCAATCGTTTTACTTCGTTCTCGATACCTCTAAATGTAAGATTTTCGGCATTGCGAATAATTGGAACCATGAGGCCTTTTGGCCCGGAAACAGCAATACTAATGTCGCAGAAATCATAGGTGATCATATCCTTCCCGTCTATCATAGAATTCACGGACGGAAATAATTGTAAAGCCCTGATAACGGCTTTTGTAAAAAAGGACATATATCCAAGACTCACATCATGCTTTTCCTTAAACGTTTCTTTGTATTTTTTTCGCAACTCAAAAATGGCCGACATGTCTACCTCATTAAAGGTGGTAAGCATGGCTGTTTCATTCTTGGCGGCAACCAGTCTTTCGGCAACTTTGCGGCGCAGCATGGAGAGTTTGCTACGCGTTTCGCCTCTTTTCCCTCCTGTTGGGGTCCCCATGGAAGGCACGGCCTTCACGGCATCTTCTTTGGTAATTCTTCCATCCTTACCCGTTCCTTTTACTGAAGATGCAGCTATATCTTTTTCATCTAAAATTTTTCTTGCTGCAGGTGATGCGGTACCCGTAGCATAGGTTTCAGTGGTTCCTTTTGCCGGAGCAGCCGCTACCGATTCTATTTTAGCTTCAGATGCTACTGGCTTTTTTGTCACTTCCTTTTCCTGTTTCCCAGCATCGCTCTTTTCCCCTTCTGGTTTTGAAGCACTTGTATCTATAAGGCACACAACCGCTCCTACAGCCACGGCATCACCTTCTTCGGCTTTCAGGGTAATAATACCACTTTCTTCGGCAGGCAGTTCAAGAGTGGCCTTGTCCGAATCTACCTCGGCTATAGCCTGATCTTTTTCTACATAATCCCCATCCTTCACCAACCATTCCGCGATCTCTACTTCGGTTATTGATTCTCCCGGAGAGGGAACTTTCATTTCTAAAATCATGCTTTACGCTTTTATATTGTACCTATTAATTCAAATTTCTAACAAAATCTTCTTTTACGGGCAGGTAATCTGTTTTTATTTCTCCATTGACCATAATCTGATCGAAATATATTTTACCCCCGGTTGCTTCCTCCATCTCAATCGTATTCTGAAGACTTAGATGTAAATGTGGTTCCGTTGAGTTTCCTGAATTTCCACATAATCCCAAAAGGTCTCCCTGCCGTACTTCCTGACCTTCCTCTACTGCAATCGAGGCTTCCATTAAATGCGCTAATAAAATATATTCATTATTGTCTGTTTGTAAAACGATTGTATTTCCTGTAAGCTGTTCCGGATTGGTTTCTCCGGGAATATTGTCTTTAACTCCTTCTATAACCCGCACCACCCGTGAATCACAAGGGGCAATTACCTCTTTGCCGAACACATAATAATCTTCGTTCTTACCGGCATCGCCCCTATAAGAAGCCCCATCTTTCACCATAAGAAGGTCGTACGCATACTGCTGAGATACTTCGCTAACGTGGTAATTCTGATCCAAAGTGGTACCTCCCCAATAAACAAATACTTCTTCATTAAAGGGTAAGCTCATATTCGTAATATTCCGTTCCAGGATCGGAATCCCAACAGGTTTAGGGGGTGAAATATAAAATCCATTGATCTTATCCTGCGAATTCAGGGAAATTAAAATATTGGACAAGGCCCGCTCAAAAGTTGCCCTGTAAACATGGGCACCCCTTTGGAACCCAATGAACTGAACGGTATTAATATTGCCCATAAGCCGGTTTACATTTTCCGTAAAGAACTCTATGTTCTCTTCCATGGTCATGGCTTTCTTCATATTCACATCGTACAAATTATAAATCCCCTGGTAGTCCTGGGCATTATAAAGTGTCGAAAATTTTGTGACCATATTAGCGTAATTGGGCAATTCGTCCTGCGAAAAAGAAAGACCAGAATACATCAAAAAAAGAAAGACTAAAATCTTGTTCATTGCTTCGCTTCCGTTTTTGCTGCAGGTCTTGTCATATTGTCCTTCGACTTATCAAAAACATAGTCAATTACCTGTTGATGACGTAATTTAGAACGTACTGCGCTCCCTGCTGCAGGAGAAGCATAATAACGCCTCGAGGCAACCCTAAATTTTTGTGCTTCGCTAAAGTGCATCATTAAATGAGACCATGCCCCCATATTTCGCGGTTCTTCCTGTGCCCATACCAGGTCATTAGCCTTTTTATATTTTTTTATGATCTCTTTCATTTGAGCCGACGGCAATGGGAATAACTGTTCTACCCGAACCAAAGCCACATCGTCCCTTTTGTTCTCTTCTTTAACTGCCAACAAATCGTAATAAAATTTTCCAGTACAGAAGACGAGGGATTTAACCTTATCTACTTTAGCTTCTGCATCATCAATGACTTCTTGAAACCTTCCGGCAGCAAAATCATCAACCGTAGAAACAGCTTTTGGATGCCTCAACAAGCTTTTAGGGGTAAATACGATCAGCGGTTTTCTAAAATTGCTCTTCATTTGCCTTCTTAGCAAATGGAACATATTGGCCGGTGTACTGCAGTCGGCTACATACATATTATCCCTGGCACATAATTGCAGATACCGCTCCATCCTGGCAGAAGAGTGCTCCGCGCCCTGGCCTTCATACCCATGAGGCAATAACATTACCAGTCCATTCTGCAGCTTCCATTTATCTTCCGCAGCCGAGATGTATTGATCTATCATGATCTGGGCCCCGTTGCTGAAATCTCCGAACTGGGCCTCCCAAATAGTCAATGTATTTGGGCTCGCCATAGCATAGCCATAATCGAACCCAACCACCCCATATTCGGAAAGCAGTGAATTATATATCTGGAATTTTCCCTGGGTATCGGATATATGGTTCAGGAGCATTACTTCCTCTTCACTTTCTTCCACCTTCATCACGGCATGCCTGTGTGAAAATGTACCCCGTTCCACATCCTGACCACTCATGCGAACCCCAAATCCTTCCTCGAGCAAGGACCCATAGGCCAAAAGTTCTCCCATGGCCCAGTCGAGCCGATCTGATTCAAAGAACATTTTCTTTCGGTCGCCTACCAGTTTTTCAACTTTCCGCAAAAACTTTTTATCCTTGGGTAATTCGGTAATGGTTTTGGCGATCAGGGTTAATTTCTTTTTATCATAGGTAGTATCTACGGGATCCATCATTTCCCATTCCCGCACATTTTGGAAGCCCTTCCATTCATCGGCCATAAATGGTGTGATCTCAGTTTTATCTTCCTTCCTTGAATCTTCCAGTTCTTCTTCCAATGATGTTTTGTACTCTTCTTCGAGCCAACGAACGAAATCCTTTTGAATGACCCCTTCCGCTATTAACTTCTCCGCATAAATATCCCTTGGATTTTTATGCTTGGCAATAGTCTTGTACAACTTGGGTTGGGTAAACCTTGGTTCATCCCCTTCATTATGTCCATATTTACGATATCCCAGCAGATCCAAAAATACATCCTGCTTAAAACGCATTCGATATTCCAGCGCAAACAGGGATGCATGGACTACCGCTTCTACATCATCCGCATTAATATGAAGTACCGGACTCAGGGTAACTTTGCCAACATCCGTACAATAGGTAGAAGTACGGCCGTCCAGATAATTCGTAGTAAACCCAATTTGATTGTTCACTACGATATGAATGGTCCCGTTTGTTTTATAGCCATCGAGTCCGGCCATTTGAACCAATTCATAGGCTATCCCCTGCCCCGCAATGGCTGCATCTCCGTGAACTACTATAGGCAATACTTTTGAAAAATCATCAGGAAAATGAACATCTTGTTTTGCCCTGGTAATACCTTCGACCACCGCACCTACCGTTTCCAGGTGAGATGGGTTTGGGGCAATATTCATGTTTATTTTATTCCCGTTTTCAGAAGTTCGTTGTGAGGTCCAGCCCAAATGGTATTTAACGTCTCCATCAAAAATTTCCTGTTCGTAATCTTTTCCATCAAATTCACTAAAGATATCCTTAGCAGCCTTGCCGAAAATATTGGTAAGTACATTTAACCTCCCCCGGTGTGCCATCCCCATCACAAATTGCTTTACGCCCATAGCAGCAGCACGTTCAACAATGGTATCTACAGCCGGGATGAGCGACTCATTCCCTTCGAGCGAAAACCGTTTTTGTCCCACATATTTTGTATGTAAAAAACTCTCGAAGGAAACGGCCTGGTTCAACTTTTTTAAGATATACTGTTTTTGCTCCACAGTGAATTGTGGATGATTGTCATTTTTGTTAAGCCTTTCCTGGATCCAATTTACTTTGTCAGGATCCCGAATGTACATGTACTCTACCCCAATGGCATCGCAATAGATCCGCTGGAGATGGTCAATAATCTTACGCAAGGTATCCGTCCCAATACCAATAATCTCACCTGCATTAAAAACGGTATCCAAATCACGCTCGGACAAACCAAAATTCTCAATATCGAGGGTTGGTGAATATTTACGCCTTTCCCGGACCGGATTGGTTTTGGTAAACAAATGCCCTCTGATGCGATACCCATCAATAAGCTTAACAACCTGAAATTCCTTATGTAGTGTCTCCGGAATTACAACCTGCTCCCCGTTCGAACTGATTGCAACGCCCCTGTTCGTGTCAATTCCAACTTCGTCCAAAGCACTCTCCATCCCGAAATCGAAGCCCTGAAAAAAAGCTCTCCAACTGGGTTCAACACTGTCCGGGTTGGTTACGTATTTATCATACATTTCCGCAAAAAAAGAAGTATGTGCGGCGTTTAAAAAAGAATATTTATCCATGGATTTCTTCGCTCTTTTTTAGGTATCAAATTTATCAAAAATACAACTTTTAATAGTTTCTAGAATGATCTTATTTTCTATTCTTGATGCGTATTGATCTCTGTTTAAGACTTATACTTTGCCTTGAGCCAAACCTTCTGCCATTCCCTTTTTAAAATTAGGAAGGTGACCTCTTCGGCAACCTCAACAATATCCCTTCCTCTGGCGTTCACAACCGCTTTTTCAGGCACATCGATAACATAAAGTAAGTTTAAATAATCTGAAAAGCGTTCTAACAGAAGAAAATAGACCTTTTCATGCAGTGCTGATTTAAGGTCTTGCGGTCTTACTTCCTGAGGGAGAACCAACGAAACATTGGCAAGGGCCATGTCCTTATTTAGCTGTCTTACCAAGCTTTTATATAGTTTACCCGATATAGCGTCCTGAAGCACCTCAAGGCTGGAATTGAACTTTTCAAGCATACTTTATGTACGAAATTTAAGTATGAAAGGTTTATCTAAAAACCCAAAAAAAGCCTTTGCAGTAACTTAGTTGCAAATAATTTTCAACCTAAAATACATGTTTATGCTCTTATTTTTTGCTCCCATAGCCAAGCCAGTCGCATGGCCTCATCCAGAGAAGAATGGGCTTTCCAACCGAGTATTTTATTAGCTTTTGTGGTATCTGCGTATGCCTGTATCACATCACCGGGTCTTCTGCCAACAATCTTATAATTAAGTTTCTTTCCCGAGACCCGTTCAAAACTCTCAATGACCTCCAGAACAGAACTACCCGTTCCCGTCCCTATATTAAAGACTTCATAATTTTCTTTGTTCTTCCCTTCAATCAATCTTTCCAACGCCACCACATGGGCTTTGGCAAGGTCCACAACATGAATATAATCTCTGATACACGTACCATCTTGTGTTGGGTAGTCATCCCCAAAAACCGACAATTGTTCCCTCAGGCCTATCCCGGTCTGTGTAATAAAAGGGACCAGGTTTTGTGGAATTCCTATGGGTAGTTCTCCAATTTCCGCACTTGGGTGTGCCCCAATTGGGTTAAAATATCGTAACGAAATGGCATTCATGTGTGGAGTTACCTTGCAGGTATCACTGATTATCTCCTCCCCTATCTGCTTGGTGTTTCCATAAGGAGATTCCGCAGCTTTAACAGGGGCATCTTCCGTTATCGGCATTTTTTCGGCCTGCCCGTATACGGTACAGGAAGAACTAAAAATAAAACTAGCCTTCTCTTTTTGAGCAAGCTGTTTAAGAATATAGACCAGCGTATTAATGTTGTTTTCATAGTACAGCAATGGTTTCTTAACGCTTTCTCCAACCGCCTTAGACGCTGCAAAATGAATAACCCCGGAGAGGTCTGCATGTCTTTTAAAGAAATCGATTACATCGGGATTTTGCTTAAGATCGATCTTTTCAAAAATGGGTCGTTGCCCTGTGATAGCTGTTATTCCATCCAAAACTTTCTCAGATGAGTTGGAACAATCGTCCAGGATAACAACCTCATATCCAGATTGTTGTAATTCTACAGCTGTGTGTGAACCTATAAAACCAAGGCCTCCGGTAACTAATATCTTCATTCTTCTATTTTATAAATTGTAGGATGGTTTGTGTAATATAACCTATTTGTTCATCGTCTAATTCTGTGTGCATAGGTAAGGAGATCACTTCATTTACCAATTGATTGGTGACCGGAAAATCGGTTTCCTTATAACGATCGTCAACATAGGCTTTTTGTCTGTGTAGTGGAATAGGATAGTAAATACCGAATGGAATGCCCTTCAAACCTAAATGAGCCGCCAGCGCATCGCGCTTGCCGTTGGTAATTCGCAAAGTGTATTGGTGAAAAACATGACAATCACAAGTGTCACAGATGGTCCCGCAATTATTGACAGTTTTCGGGATAATGATATGATCCTTACCCTGAAAAGCTGCATTGTACTTTCGGGCGGCATTTCTTCGCCGTTCACAATAAGCATCCAAACGGGGTAGTTTTGCCCGCAATACTGCAGCCTGTACAGAATCTAACCTTGAGTTTACCCCTATAACGTCATGGTGATAACGTTCGTACATACCGTGATTTACAATTCCTCTTATAAAATGAGCCAGATCGTCATCATTCGTAAAGATTGCTCCTCCATCTCCGTAGCATCCGAGGTTCTTTGAAGGAAAAAAGGATGTTGCGGCAACATGACCCATAGTACCGGCCATCTTTTTACTTCCATCTTTAAAAGTATGCGTAGCCCCAATAGCCTGGGCATTATCTTCTATAAGATATAAGTGATGATTTTCAGCAATTTCCAAAAGGGAATCCATAGGAGCACATTGGCCGAATAAATGCACCGGGACAATGGCCTTGGTTTTAGGGGTAATAGCCCGCTCCACAGCTTTGGGGTCTATATTAAAAGTTTCAGGATCCACATCGACCAACACAGGAGTTAACCCCAATAAGGCAATGACCTCCACCGTGGCAGCAAAAGTAAAATCGGCCGTAATTACCTCATCCCCGGGCTTTAATTCTAAACCCATCATCGCAATTTGGAGGGCATCCGTACCATTGGCACAGGGGATCACGTGTTTTACACCAAGGTAGGCTTCCAGTTCCTTTTGAAACGCTTGGACTTCCGGTCCGTTTATAAAGGCAGCAGATTCGAAAACCTGATTTACCGCAGTGTTTACCTGATCTTTGATCTCCTGATATTGACCTGTTAGGTCTACCATTTGTATTTTCCTCATTGTATTCGAATATGCCAGCAATATTACAAAATTAGTGAACTGCGGCCAATGTAATTCCCCAAAGAAGCGTATTTTAGCGACAAATTATCGCCAGGTGTATTTTCTTTACAATATTGCTATCTCCATTGCTTGGTTTGTATTAAAAATCCCCGCTTTTTTCAACAAAAAATTGGCGCTTTTTATTGAGGGCCGTAAAGATGTATTCCCGTATTTGCAAAACCACATTTCCAGGAATGATCAGATTATATGGGTGCATGCGGCTTCTCTAGGAGAATTTGAACAGGGCCTCCCTGTGATCCAAAAATTAAAGGCATCTTATCCCAAATTCAAGGTATTGGTCACCTTTTTTTCTCCCTCCGGATATGAAGTAAAAAAGAACTCCAAAGAGGCAGATATGATCACCTACCTGCCCATGGATACCTTCGCGAATGTGTCTCGGTTCTTGGAACTGGTTTCTCCGGTACTGGCCATTTTTGTGAAATACGAGATCTGGCCCAATTATTTAAATGCGCTGAATAAAAAGGAAATCCCAGTCCTTTTAATTTCGGGTATTTTTAATAAAAATCAGGTCTTTTTTAAGTGGTATGGAGGCTTTATGCGAAAGGTACTGCATCATTTTACCCATTTTTTTATACAGGATAAAGCCTCATCTGATTTATTGCAATCCATTGACGTTAGGAATAGTACGATCACTGGCGATACCCGATTCGACAGGGTCAGCGAGATACTTGAACGTGATAATTCGCTGCCTTTTATGGATGCGTTTAAAGGCAACCGTTTATGCCTGGTTGCTGGCAGTACCTGGCCTGAGGACGAGCTGTTATTAGTCGACTATATTGAGAATTCTTCCGAAGCTGTTAAATATGTCATTGCACCTCATACTATAAAGCAAGACCGCATAAAAAAATTACGAGCCTCCTTCTCCAAAAAAACTATTTTGTACTCGGAAATAAAGGGTACTGCCATTTCGGATTTTGAAGTGTTAATTATGGATACTATCGGACTGCTGACCAAAATATACAGCTATGCAGATATCGCCTATGTTGGTGGCGCATTTGCTACCGGCCTTCACAATACACTGGAGCCGGCGGTTTTTGGTATTCCCGTACTCATTGGCCCTCAATATCAAGGCTTTAAGGAAGCCGAAGATCTGGTGATGAAGAAAGGTATAAAAGTGGTAGAAGACAAAACAATGCTTTCCCGGAAATTGGATAAACTGCTAGCGGACAAAACCTATCGCAAAGAAGCAGGCTCAATAAACGCCCATTACATTTTAAATAAAAAAGGTGCCAGTAAGAATATTATCAACTATATCGATTCACTTCTGTAAAGAATCAAACGCTACCTTTTATTTTCATAGATTTACATAAACCGACCACATTATGGACAAAAGAATTCTGCGTTTTTCCTTAACCGCCGCTTTGGCCGGATTTCTTTTTGGATTTGATACCGTTGTTATTTCAGGTGCCGATAAAAGCCTGCAGGCATTATGGCAATCGACCGATGCATTTCACGGGGTTGTGGTCATTGGGATGGCCCTCTGGGGAACGGTTGTTGGGGCGCTCTTGGGAGGCATCCCTACCAACAAATTGGGGCGTAAGAAAACCTTGATCTGGATAGGTGTTTTTTATACACTTTCTGCTTTGGGATCTGCTTTGGCCAATGACCCTGTTACCTTTGCTATCTTTAGGTTTATTGGCGGACTGGGTGTTGGAGCATCTACGGTAGCTGCGCCATCTTATATCTCAGAAATAGCCCCTGCCAAGGATAGGGGAAAATTGGTGGGACTTTACCAATTTAATATTGTTTTCGGAATCTTGATTGCCTTCTTTTCTAACTATCTGTTGAGTGGTATTGGCGAAAATGCTTGGCGATGGATGGTTGGGGTTGAAGCCATACCGGCTGCAATATATACGGTGATGGCACTTGGAATCCCAAAAAGCCCGCGTTGGTTGTTAAGCAGGTCTCGTTTTGATGAAGCAAGGAACGTTTTGATAAGCATCGATCCAAATAGCGATGTTGAACAACTGCTGCAGGATGTTAAAACAGAAAATATGAACACGGTACCTGGTGAAAATATATTTATCCGGAAATACCGGTTTCCGCTCATGCTGGCATTTTTGATTGCTTTCTTCAACCAATTCTCGGGTATTAATGCCTTCTTATATTATGCCCCCAGGATCCTTGAAGAAGCGGGGTTAGGAGCAAGCACAGCATTATTAAGCAGCATAGGTATAGGGGTAACCAATATGGTATTTACCTTGCTTGGGATCTACCTTATAGACAGGATGGGCAGAAGACAATTAATGTATATTGGTTCCGTGGGCTATATTGCATCCCTGACCTTGGTGGCCTGTGCCTTCTTTTTTGAATGGGAAGGCCTTTCGGTGGCTTTGTTCTTATTTATTTTTATTGCAGCCCACGCCATTGGACAGGGATCCGTTATCTGGGTATTTATCTCTGAAATATTCCCCAACCATTTACGAAGTTATGGCCAAAGTTTTGGTAGTTCTGTGCACTGGGTGTTAGCGGCTATTATCCCTTCTTCTGTGCCCTTCCTATTTAGTAGTATAGGACCGGGAACCGTATTCGCGATTTTTGCATTTATGATGGTCTTACAACTGTTATTTGTTGCCTTCATTATGCCGGAAACCAAAGGTGTATCATTGGAAGAATTAAGCAAAAAGCTCATTCGGCAAAAGGAAAAATAGGAAAGTAACAGGTCATTTATCGATCTTTTTTGCAGCACATCTTTAAAATAATTAGAACAGCTAATTTTTGATCGATTTGTCGATTTCTACCTTAGTTTTTTGGTCAATATTCCTTACATTAGGGCAAACTATGTGAATTATGGAAGAAGAAATAGACTTTGGCACCAAACTTCTTAATGGATTTTTAAGTGCAATGGTTGTAGTATTAGTACTTATCCTCTCCTCAGTGGTTATCTGTCTAATTTTGGCCCTTTTCGGATTCTTTTCCTAGGAATATACCAAGACCCCACCCCTACTTCAGATCTTATCTCTCAACTATTTTTTTACGACTCATTACTCTTGAAAGCTTTTTGCCAGAATCTAAATATATTCTATAATTTAGACTACATTTAGTTTACATAGGAATCTATTTATTTTAAGAAACGCGTTGATGTCAAAGAGTTTATTTTTCTTTTTCGTTTTATGCAGCTGTTTCACTTTCGGACAAGAGAAGGTTACCATAAGTGGTCAATTGTTAGATGCTGCAACTAAAGTACCCATTTCTTTTGCCAATGTGGTTGTATATGCCTCTGGAGATGACACCTTAGTTACCGGGGCCATCACAGATTTTGATGGAAGGTTCGTAATTCAGGAACTGCCGTTAGGTAAATACCGCATTATTTTTTCATTCATTGGGTATATAAGCCAAGAGAAAACACTCGTTGCAGGTGGCCTTAATACTGTTTTTGATTTCGGTAAAATAGAACTTATTACTTCTGTAGAAAACCTGGAAGAAGTAGAGATCATTGGCCAGCAAACAACATCCAATGCAGATCTAAATAAAAAATCGTTTTACATAGCCGATAACGTTGCTCAATCTGGCGGGTCTGTTATTGATGCTATGAAAACTATGCCGGGAGTTGCTTTCGATCAGGAGGGCAAGGTGATATTACGGGGTAGTGACAAAGTAGTGATTTTAATAGATGGCAAGCAAAGCAGTCTAACAGGTTTTGGGAATCAAAAAGGACTTGGTAATATTCCTGCTTCCAAT
>Ga0316201_10000405_pt1 | contig 23900 bp, 22 predicted proteins | sample CS6wburrow_MG_FD_204516 | JGI IMG/M metagenome (GOLD analysis project Ga0316201, IMG submission 204516) | Coastal sediment microbial communities from Delaware Bay, Delaware, United States - CS-6 worm burrow | ecosystem: Environmental > Aquatic > Marine > Coastal > Sediment | place: USA... | reverse complement strand
TGCTTTAAATCTGTAATATTCGCGACGTATTTATGCATAGACTTTGCTGAAATGCAAAGAAAAGTCGCGGGAGGCGGCGGGATTTTGACAAAATATGATGTGATTATCATCGGCGCCGGGGCGGCAGGCCTCATGTGTGCCTGGCAAGCGGGGTTGCATGGACGTAAGGTCGCTATTATTGAACATACGCGCAAGATCGGCGAGAAAATTCGTATTTCCGGTGGCGGGCGGTGCAATTTTACGAACCTGTATTGTGGCCCCGACAATTTTATTTCTCAAAATCAGCATTTTTGTAAATCGGCGCTCAAACGTTTTGGACCGCAGGATTTTCTGGCGCTGGTGGAGGGGGCCGGGATCACATGGCATGAAAAGCCTTATGAAGAAAAGCCGGGCAATGAGAATGCGCGTGGGCAGTTGTTTTGCGATAAATCGGCAGGCCAGATTATTGATATGCTGGTGCGTGGGTGCGAAGCGGCGGGGGTTACGTTTTTGCTGGATACGAAAGTCGAGAACACTGTGCAGGAAGATGGCGGTTTTGCGGTAAAAACAGTGCGTGGCAATTTTTCCTGCGCGTCGCTGGTGGTCGCCAGTGGCGGGTTATCTATTCCGAAGATTGGGGCGAGCAATTTTGGTTATGAGCTGGCCAAAGCATACGGCCTACAAATTGTGCCGCCAAAAGCGGCGCTGGTTCCGCTTACATTCGGGCCGGATTTATTGGCACAGACGAAAGATCTTTCAGGACTATCGGTCGATGCGTGTGTGTCGTGTGGCGCGGAGTCTTTTCGTGAAGGACTGCTGTTTACCCATCGGGGTTTATCAGGGCCTTCGATTTTACAAGTCTCGTCTTACTGGTGTGAGGGCAAAGAAATTACCGTTGATCTGAGCCCGGATCAGGATATATTTGAGGGGCTCAAGCGTGCGCGGGACATTCAGCCCAAACAGCAATTACGCACCGTTCTTTCCTCTTATATGCCACAGCGCTTGGCCTCTGTGATAGAGGCTTTGGGTGATCATGCGGGCCGGGTTGGTGATTTGTCTAATTCAAAAATACGATCCGTATCGGATAATGTAAATCGGTGGGAGGTTGTTCCTATTGGCAGCGAAGGATACCGCACAGCCGAGGTGACACGTGGCGGGGTGGATACCAATGATATTTCTTCTAAGACATTCGAGGCGCGGGCGGTGCCGGGTTTGTATTTTATCGGCGAGGTTTTGGATGTGACGGGGCACCTGGGGGGGCATAATTTTCAATGGGCGTGGGCGTCCGGTTGGTGTTGCGGCCAATACGCCTAGTGACCAAACAGCGCCAGAACGCCTGCGGTGACAGTGTATCCACCCAGCAGAAGCCAGACAAACAGGGCGAAGGCGAGGTAGAGCGGTTTCATGCCGACGGCCTTGATTTTTTGTATGCTGGTTTCCATGCCCAGCGCTGAGACTGCCATGGTCAGGGCGAAGCCATCGGCGATGATGATGCTATTCACGGTGCTTTGGGGGAGGAGGTGCAGGGAATTAAAACCTGTGACGACGATAAAAAGAACAGCAAACCACGGAACATATATTTTTTGTTTTTCTTTCTCTGTGCTGCCAGTGACCAGTTTTTGTGTGGTGCGGGCAAGCCAAAGTCCAAGCAGAATCAGGAAGGGCGCGAGCAGCATCACACGGATCATCTTAACGATTACGGCGTTGTTGCTGGCCTCCGGCGAAACAGCATCGCCCGCAGCGACCACATGTGCGACTTCATGCACGGCACCGCCAATGAAAATGCCCATGTCTTCTGGCGGCATCGGAATCATTCCAGCGTTATACAGGGCTGGGTAGAGGAACATCGAGAGCGTTCCGAACAATACAACGGTGCCTAGCGCAACCATGCTTTTGTGCGCAGGCGCCCTGATGACGCTTTCAGTGGCCATGACGGCTGCTGCACCGCAGATGGAGGCACCCGAAGCCGTCAGGATAGTGGTTTCTTTGTCCATTTTGAGGACTTTCACACCAAAAAGATAGCCCAGGATAAAAGTCAGAGCGACCATCAGGATACTGATGATGACCCCGCTGAGGCCGACGTCGGCAATATTCTGGAAGGTTAGTCGGAAGCCATAGAAGATGATGGCCAGACGCAGGATATTGCGCGCAGTATAATGAATTCCGCTACTCCAGCTTTCGGGGGCTTTGGGGCGTAAATATTGTGCATAGACCATGCCTAAGATCATCCCAACTATGATTGGGCTGATATGCAGATTTGCTAAAATAGGCGTTGCGGCAATTACGCTGGCCAGAAGCGCAAAGACAAAGACAAAAGCAATGCCTGAGAAGGCTTCTTTGCCCGGGAGCGGAATGAATTTTTTAATACCGTTTAGCATTTTGGTTATATATGCGTTTTTTCTTATTCAAGCGTGGGGGGACTTTACAGGCCTGAATAAAAAAAGCAATGGTCTGTTATCGGCAGTTGGGGTTACCACATCCACAGCCACCTGACGGATTGGTGTTGTCCTGGTCACATTCTTCGTCCCAGGTTTCTTCCGGTTTTTTCTCTTTGGGTGGTTTGGGCGTAATGCTCATCATTTAGCACTGTTTTTGTTGATATAAGCTGATGAGCCGGGCTTTTTGCTGGTTGGCTTGCGCGCCGGTCTGGTTATTCTGCTGGTTGGCTTGTGCGCTTGATTGGTGGTAAGTGGATGTCGCCATATTTACAATTGAGCTGGCATAGGGGGCTTTGTATGATGCACCTGAGGCGGCCAGGCCCGTATGTACCGCCTGATTGGCATAGTGGCTTGAGTAGTTATATCCAGCTGTTTGTCCGTAACCTGTGTTGATCAGGATGCGGTCCATGGCCTCGATGTTGTAGGCGATTTCCTGACATGAGGAGGAATTCGTGATCATGGCGGCATGTGTCAGGGTTGGCTGGTATTGCGATGCGCTGTTGCCGGTGACGCAAGCTGACAATAAGAGCGTTGATGTTCCCAAGCATATCAACAGGGCCGTGTTTTTCATGGCATATTTCCCCTTTGTTAGATCTATTTGATGGGGCAGCGTAAAACATTTTTAGAGCGTTTTAAAGTGTTTCCTGCCCTTGTGTTTTGGTGTGTCTGGCGCTAGAAGGGGGGAAGAAGGATTAAAGATGCTAAAAACCCGTATTATTCCCTGTCTGGATGTGAATGAAGGCCGTGTGGTTAAAGGCGTGAATTTTGTTGATCTGGTCGATGCCGGTGATCCGGTGGAGCAAGCCAAAATTTACGATGCGCAAGGTGCGGATGAGCTGTGTTTTCTGGATATCACCGCCACGCATGAGGATCGTGATACGATTTTTGATGTGGTGCGTCATACGGCAGAAGAGGTGTTTATTCCCCTGACGGTTGGCGGGGGTGTGCGAACACTTTCTGATATTCGCAATTTGCTGGAGGCCGGGGCGGATAAGATCGGGATCAATTCAGCCGCCGTCAAAAACCCTGATTTTGTCAAGGAAGCCGCGGATAAATGCGGCAGCCAATGCATTGTGGTGGCGATTGATGCCAAGGAAAAGGAAGATGGCTCGGACGGGTGGGAGATTTTTACCCATGGCGGGCGCAAAGGGACCGGGATTGACGCGGTGGAATGGGCGCTGAAGATGGCAGAATATGGGGCAGGGGAAATCCTGCTGACCTCGATGGACCGGGACGGCACAAAAATTGGCTTTAATCTGGAGCTGACGCGCACGATTGCCGATGCGGTGAGCATTCCAGTGATTGCCTCGGGCGGAGTTGGCGCGCTTTCTCATCTGATAGATGGCGTAAAAGAAGGCCATGCGAGCGCGGTGCTGGCGGCCTCGATCTTCCATTTTGGGGAATATACGATTGGGCAGGCCAAGGCGGCGATGAAAGAGGCTAGGATTCCAGTACGATGAGTGAAGAACATATTTTAGATCAGCTTTATGATATTTTGCACAAGCGTAAAGGCGCTGAGGCAGCGGATTCTTATGTGGCGAGCTTGTATGCAAAGGGCGTGGACAAGATCGCCGGGAAGATCAATGAGGAAGCGGCGGAGACAATTGTTGAGGCAGTGCGCGGGGATAAGGGCAAGGTTGCTTCAGAGTCTGCGGATTTGCTGTTTCACCTGATGGTGCTCTGGGCCCATCTGGATGTAACGCCGGACGATGTCTTCAAAGTTCTGGAAGAGCGGTTTGGGACATCGGGGTATGTTGAGAAAGCGGCACGCTCAAAATAAAGATTTATGCTTTTTTTGTTAATCTTGAGATGAAAAAGCCATCCAAACCGCCTTGGGCTCCAAGGTGGCAGGGCAGAATACGCAGATCTCCGTTTTCATTGATCAGTTCTTCGTAATTGCCGATTTCGTTTGGTTGAACAGGGTTGCGCTGTATATCTGGGGTGCGGCTTAAGAATTCTTCGATCTGGTGCTCACCTTCGGCTTTTTGCATGGAGCAGGTGCAATAGATGAGTGTGCCGCCCGGTTCCAGAATTTTGCCTGCATGGTCGAGAAGTCGCTCTTGCAGGGCGCTCAGGCGTTCAATATCTACAGGGGATTTTAAATGCTGTGCATCAGGGTGACGGCGGATGGTTCCCGTCGCTGAGCAGGGGGCATCGAGCAGGATGCTTTGAACAGGCGCTTTGGGCGTCCAGACGGCGGCATCTGCGATTTCAATTGTGACACGCTCATGCAGGTTCACGCGTTCTAGATTTTCCTCGAGCCGTTTCATGCGCGCGGCCGACCGGTCTATTGCCGTGACGTTTGCCCCGCGTGCGGCCAATTGCATGGTTTTTCCACCTGGCGCGGCGCACAGATCGTAAACTTCTTGCCCTTCCAGTTGTCCAAGCAAAAGGGCGGGCAGGGCGGCGGCGGCATCTTGTACCCACCATTCTCCTTCGCTGAAGCCTTCCAGCTGTATGATATTGCCGCCGGAGACACGACGCAGCGTACCTGTTGAAAGCTCGGACGCTTTTAGGGTGTTGGCCCAATAGGGCTTACGGGTTTCATCTTTTATCGTTATGTCTAGCGGTGCTTCGTTCATATTGGCTTGTGCGATTTTTGCCGCTGTGCCCAGACCGTAATCGGCAATCCAGCTTTTGAGAAGCCAGTCCGGGGTGTTCAGTCGCGGGGCATCTTGTTGTTCGACCCATTTTCTGCCGTCTCTGGAGAATTTTCGCAAGACGGCATTGATAAAGGCTTTTTGCTTTTCGATCCTGGTTTTATCGGCAAGCTGGACGGATGTATCTACGGCAGCGTGATCGGGGACATCCATGAAGAAGAGTTGAGCGGCGCCAAGGCGCAGAATATTACGCGCGCGCGGCGTTTTTAAAGCATCGGGTCTTTCTTGCGCTTTTTCGATCAAATGGTCGATTTGACCCAGACGCCGCAGCGTTGTGCTGATGAGCATCCGCGCAAAGGCCCGGTCGCGGGTGTCGAGCGTGTGCAGGGTTTTGTTGTTTTGCAGGCAGGCATCGAGAGGTTGATGCTTGTCGATGATATCGCTCAGAATTTCCAGAGCCGCCATACGCGGCGTGATCGCGTTGTCTTGTGCGTTACCTCTTGCTTGCGTGTTGTCAGCCTGCTCCATGCCCGGCCTTTTTCTGCGTTTGGAAAATACCATTTTCAACCGTGTGGGCGTGGTCGATCATTTCATCGTAAAGCCGCACCACAAAATCCGGATCGAGGTTATGCTTTCGTGCCAGTTGTTTGGCGCGGGTCCGGACTTCGACAACGCGGTCGCTTTGAACCACATGGATGTCTTGCTGCGCTTTGTGATGCCCGACATTTCTGACGATTTCATAACGTCTCCCAAGAAGGGCGATGAGTTCATCGTCCAGTGCGTCTATTTCCTGACGGTATGTTTGAAGCGTTTTCATTTGATACCCCATGTCATTTGCGCATAGTATCAAGTATGGACAAACAAAAACCAAGCTTAGAAACGCCACGGCCTAAAAAAAAGTGCAAGGATGAGAATTCGACCCTTCCCCGGCGCGAGGTTGGCGGGTATGCGGATCAGGGATTAAAAGAGCCTACGCGCTATGGTGATTGGGAAGTGAAGGGGCGATGTACGGATTTTTAAATGTAAAAAGCGGTGTGTTTTCTCTTGTTTTTATTGCTGTTATAGCGCTTTCGTTTGCAGCATATGCACAAAATGCAAAACCTCAGCCTCCTGTGGTTATTGAATTTTTTGGTTCAACGCTTTGCGGGGACGATTTTCCTGCGCAACAAATAGCGCGTGAGATTATAGAGTCCAATGAAGATGTAATTTTTGTGAATTGCCGGATGCAGGTTTTCAATAGGGATGGCAAGAGTGACCCGTTATCTCGCAATTTTTGTGATGAGCAGCGAAAAGGGTATTTTACCAGAATTCTGCCGCTCGAAGTGCGGCAGCCCCAGATTTTTGTGAATGGGCGCTATGAGATGCTGGGTAAAAACCTATTGTCTGCTGTGAACATGGCTAGATCTATTGATAAAACGAAAGCCATCGGGCTCCAATATGAGGCCGGGGCTCTGGAGATTGATATTCCGGAAATTGAAAGTGCTGTTTCCAGCGGGGAGATTACATTGTACGTCTATGCCAAATCACGTTATGGCGCGTTTGTGCGGGTTAACGAGACGAGCGCTGTACAGGTGAGAGATCTTGATGGGCCAGAGAATTTGGAGCGCCCGGATATACAGGCCAGTGTGGATGAAGAGGTTATGCCTGTTTCTTATCGCCCCGTTGTGGCGATGGCGCAGATCGGGTTTTGGGACGGGAAAGCCACACGGTTTTCCTATGCCGTTCATGACCTTTTGCCTTTGAATCAGCGCAAGGAGGCACAGGCGCTTAGCTATGTGGTTTTGTTGCATGAGACCGATGCTTACGGGCCGATTTTGGCAGCGGGGGAGTTGAAGGCGCAGGATATCACGTCTCCTGCCGATGATAAGGTTGTGCTCCCGTCTTCGAAACCTTCTCTTTAGAGCGCCAGATCAATCATAAATGGGACATGGTCGCTGGGTTTTTCCCAATCACGGGCGGCTCTCAGGATTTTATGGTCTTTGAGTTTGTCTTTTAAAGGTGGGGTAACCCAGATATGATCAAGCCGTCGTCCGCGGTTTGATTTCTTCCAATCCCGATTGCGATAAGACCACCAAGTATAGCATTTTTCTTCTTCCGGGACGAAATGACGGCTGGTATCGATCCAGCCTAAAGAGGCTTTCATCTGATTTAGTTTTTCAACTTCTATGGGGGTGTGCGAGACGACCTTGAGAAGTTTCTTGTGTGACCAGACATCGTGTTCGTAGGGGGCGATATTAAAATCACCGACGGCGACCAAGGGGGTGTCTGGTTTGTAGCGCGTCTTAAACCAGCCTGTCATCTCATCAACAAAATCAAGCTTATGGGCAAATTTATCGTTGATCGCGGGATCAGGTTCATCACCGCCTGCGGGGATGTAGAGGTTGTGGAGTTCAAAGTCTGGAAACGTGGCAGCGATATGACGGCAATCCTCGCGTCCGACCCGGTGATGAATGTCAGTGGCGGTGAAAGGGATACGTGAGAGGATTGCTACGCCGTTATAGCTTTTCATGCCCTGGAAATGCTGGTGTTCAAATCCTGCATCTTTAAAAACCTGCTCTGGGAAATGTTCATCCGGCGTTTTGGTTTCTTGCAGGCAGATGATGTCCGGGCTTTCTTCCGCCATGAGCTTGAGAACCAGCGGGGCACGCAAGCGCACTGAGTTGATATTCCATGTCAGAATTCGCATGATATTCGCGCGATGTTCTGTTTAAATCGGCAATCCACCGGCCGCATCAGCGGGCAGGCCAAGGCCTTCCATCATCTGCGCTGTTTCAGTTTTGATTTTCTCGTCCTTGGCTTCGTTCGCGGTGTTGTAGGCCGCAGCGATTAAGTCTTCCAGTGTTTCCTTGTCTGTTTCCATGAGGGAATCATCTATATCAACGCGCGTGACTTTGCCTGCGCAGGTCATGGTAATTTTAACAAGACCACCACCCGCTTCACCGTTAATTTCGATGTCAGCGAGTTTTTCTTGCATCTCCTGTAGGCGGAACTGCATTTCCTGAGCTTGTTTCATCATTTTTTGAAAATTCATCATTGTATCTTTTCCTTGCGTTACGCGTTGAGAATTAACCGGGCTATTTTTCTTCTTCGGCGGGCAGGACCTTGACCAGTTCTGCCTCCGGAAAGAGTTGCATGATATCGCAAATGACAGGGTGTTTCAAAACCTCTTCAAGTTCATTGAGGCGTTTTTTCTCAGCTTGTTGCGCGAGAGTGGGCTGGCCACTCTGACTGGAGATGCTGATCATCCAGCGCTCATCTGTCAGGTTTTTCAGCTCCTGTGCCAAATCCTGCGCCAGTTTTGGTGGGGCTTCAGGGCTGGCGCGGAATTCAAAGCGGTTTTGTGCAGGTTCTAGTTTTACGGGGTGGGCGAATTGGAAAAGCTGGCTGGCCAGTAGATATGCGCCCTGTTCTTCGAGGTAGGCGATCATGTCTTCCAGTGTCGAGAGTATGGGCGCTGTTTTTGGGGTCTCGGTCTCGACAACATGTAAAGCGGCGCGAGCCGTTTCTACACCGCCTGTGCTGCCAGATGCGATCGTTGAGCGTGATGATGCGTTTTGCATGGTGCTTACGGGCGCACTGACCGGTGTACCAGAAGGCGTAGTGCTTGGCGCTGCGGGCGCGTTTTGCGGTGCAGGTAGGTCCTTGAGCTTTTTGATTAAATCCAGCGGATCCGGTAGGTCTGCGGCATAAACAAGGCGGATGATTACCATTTCGGCGGCGTCTTGTGGATTTGGCGCGGTGGTGACTTCACTCAAGCCTTTGAGCAGGATTTGCCATGTTTTGCCCAGCGTTGGCATGGAGAGTTTGTTGGCCAAGTCTTTTGCGCGTTCTAACTGATCAGGGCTTAAGGATTGTTTTAACTCGCCCAGTGCCGGGGCGGCGCGTAGTTTCGTAAGCAAATGGGTTAGGCCCAGCAAATCATTCAGGATGACAGCAGGCGCTCCGCCGCTTTGGTGCAGGGAATCCATGATTTCCAGTGCGCCGGGCATATCAGCGGTGAGTGCTTTTTCCAGCAAGTCCATATTGCGGCTGCGGTCAGACAGGCCGAGCATATCTTGAACCTGCGTGGCGGTGACGTTTGCGTCACTTAAGGCGATGGCTTGATCGAGCAAGGACAGACCGTCCCGCACACTTCCGTCAGAGGCGCGGGCGATCATGGCAATGGCTTCATCTTCAGCTTTGACGTCTTCCGAGCCGCAAATTTTTGTGTAATGTGCACTGAGTGTTGGGATATCCACGCGACGTAGATCAAAACGCTGGCAGCGGGACAGAACCGTGATCGGTACTTTGCGGATTTCGGTGGTGGCAAAGATGAATTTCACATGTTCAGGCGGCTCTTCCAGCGTCTTGAGAAGCGCGTTGAACGCGGCCGTTGAGAGCATGTGCACTTCGTCAATAATATAGATTTTATAGCGCGCTTCGGTCGGGGCGTAACGCACCCCGTCGAGGATTTCGCGCATATTATCGACCCCGGTGCGGCTGGCGGCGTCCATCTCGATGACATCCGGGTGGCGGTCTTCGGTGATGGCCTGACAGAGCGCGCAGTCATCTGTGTCGCCTGTCGTGGGGCCGGCTTTGCCGTCGGCTCCGGTATAGTTCAGGGCTTTGGCGATGATCCGCGCTGTGGTGGTTTTTCCAACCCCGCGCACGCCTGTGAGCATAAACGCATGGGCGATGCGTCCTGATTCAATGGCGTTTTTCAAAGTGCGCACAAGGGCATCTTGACCAATCAACTCGTCGAAATTTTTCGGACGGTATTTTCGGGCCAATACCCGGTAAGGAACTTGTTTTTCTGAACTCATCCTCTTTTTTTAAAGGCATTCCAGAGTTTGCGCAATATCTTTGCGGGAAAAGAGGGGCGAAAAAGCGGGAGGAAAAGTGGAAGGCCGGACACAACCCGAAAAAATTCGCTGGTGGCTGCTTCCTTTCGGACCTGACCGGGATACAGAACAAACCTTCGCCTGCGCCGACCTTCCAAGGAATTATATAGGGGCTTGTTGCATAAAATGCAAGTATAGAGCGTCCATCATTCAGGTGCGGTGGCGCTACGTCGTCGCTCATGGCTGTCATGGCCATGTCGCTCCTTGTTCCTGACCGGACCCGAATGCTGTTTGCTCTGGAATAGAGGTAGCGGCTATCCCGGATTCTTTTGACGCGCGACCTCTTATGGCAGGTGCGAATATGGGTTGGCCTCACGCCTGTAAAGGGTGGGCGCGCCAAAAGGAATCCGGACGCAGTAAAAAAAAGTGAAAATTCTTAAAAGAACCAGAAGCCTGTGGCAACACACATGCCAAGAACGCATAGAACGTCCAAAAGCTGAGCAAAAATCGTAGCCATGTTAGCCTCCTTTTGTTGTTTGAGGGGGAGGGGATACGCGAGCATTATTTGTACTTGAGAGGATTACACGAGTGATGATGCTATTAAGCGCCTGATGGTTTAAAAAAAGGTTAATAGATTCATGTTTTTTTGATCGGCAGCTTTTTGGCGGGTTTTTTTTGGGATTCGCGCATAGCAAATGCGCTATGCTGGTTTTGATTGTATCAATGAGGAGAACCCTGGCATGAGTATGGCAGAGCTGACAACATTTTTCGGATGGATGTGCGCAATCAATATCGGCATTTTGCTGTTTAGCACTTTTATGATTATGGGGCTGAAAAATTGGGCTGCGCGTTTGCACAGCAAGATGTTCGGGCTAAGTGAGGTGGAGGTCCGCCGCTTTTTCTATCTGTATCTGGCAGGCTTTAAGATCGTGGTAATTGTCTTTAGCCTGACGCCGTGGCTGGCGCTTGTGGCGATGGGGTAATTAAAAAACAACAAATTATTGTATTCTGTTGTTATAAGGAGAGCCCATAATGACAAGCATTAATTTATCCGATGATCTGGTGAAGGAAGCCAGGCGTTACGCAGCGGCGCTTAGTCGCTCTACGCCCAAGCAGATCGAGCATTGGGCCAAGATCGGCAAGCTGGTGGAGGAGAATCCCGACCTTCCCTATGAATTCATGCAGAAGATTTTATTTGGCTTGCAAGAAATGGACGATGGCGATGTCGAGCCTTATGAATTTGGTACCCAAGGGCATCCGGATTAACCCATGAACATTTTCTACACACCCTCTTTCTTGAACCCAACTGCTTCTGCGTTTTTTAACTGAAGCTTTATTCCATGGCGCAACATAGAGTTCTATCCTTGGGATATGAAGTTCAGATTGAGCCCAGGCAACGACTTTTTTTAAAGCAAGCTTTGTTATACCCTTACCTCTCCCATTCAATGGTGCCCTCCGGGCACAATTTATGGTGATCTGAAACGCCCTTTACCCGCAATAATTTGTTCACAAATCACATCATACACTTCATCATAGAACATTATTTGATAATGTTTGTAATTGCTCCCATTGCGTATGTTAAAGATTTTTGCCCACGTGGAGTCAATCAATTCAAATATTGCTGCTTTTGATTTAGACGTTGCTACTATATTTTCGTGCATATCTATTTCAGTAAATTTGTGTGCTCGCGCATTGATGCATTTTATATGTTTTATACTATCATCATTTGAATTTTCAGCGTCTGGGTTGAAATACAAAAAACCAGCGACCGTTTTATTCTTGCGTTTCCAAACTACTTTTTTAAGGCAAGGCCCTCTTCCATCGTGATAGAACTCATTTTCTAGGATTGGTTCTATATTCATTTCCCGTCACTCCCATTCAATGGTTCCCGGCGGTTTGCTGGTGATGTCATAGACCACGCGGTTGATGCCACGAACCTCGTTGATGATGCGGGTACTCACGCGACCCAAAAATTCATGCTCATAAGGGTAGTAATCGGCGGTCATGCCATCGGTGGAGGTCACGGCGCGCAGGGCGCAGACAAAATCATAGGTGCGGTCATCGCCCATGACGCCGACGGTCTTGACCGGCAGGAGCACGGCAAAGGCTTGCCAGATTTCATCATACAAGCCTGCCTTTTTGATTTCCTCCAGATAGATGGTATCGGCTTTGCGCAGGATTTTAAGTTTTTCATCTGTGATTTTGCCGGGGATGCGGATGGCCAGCCCCGGTCCGGGGAAGGGATGGCGGCGGATGAAATCTTCGGGCATGCCCAACTCACGGCCTAAGCTACGGACCTCATCCTTGAATAGCTCCCGCAGCGGTTCGACCAGATCAAGTTCCATATCATCGGGCAGGCCGCCGACATTGTGGTGGCTTTTGATGGTCACGCTCGGCCCTCCAGTGAAGCTTACGCTCTCGATGACATCGGGGTAGAGCGTGCCTTGAGCGAGGAATTTGGCAGGCTCCCCGTCGGCAGCGACGCGCCGGGCGCAATTATCGAAGACTTCGATAAACATGCCGCCGATGAGCTTGCGTTTCATCTCGGGATCGGAAATGTTGTCTAATCCTTTGAGGAATTTTTCACTGGCCTCTTCATGGATGAGCGGGATGTGGTAGTGGTCACGGAAGAGGGAGACAACTTGTTCGCTCTCGCCCGCGCGCATCAGGCCCGTATCGACATAGATGCAGGTGAGCTGATCGCCGATGGCTTCGTGCAACAGCACAGCTGTGACCGAAGAATCAACGCCGCCGGAGAGGCCGCAGATGACTTTGGCATCACCGACTTGGGCTCGGATTTTGGCAATTTCCTCTTCTCGAAAAGCCGCCATGGTCCAATCGCCCGAGCATCCGCAGACCTCGTGCGTGAAGTTTTTGAGCAGGTCTGCACCATGGGGGGTGTGCACGACTTCGGGGTGGAACTGCACGCCGTAGAAACGTCGCTCATCATCGGCGATGGCGGCGAAGGGGGCGCCTTCGGATATGCCGACGACTTCAAATCCTTTGGGCAGTACAGTGACGCGGTCGCCATGGCTCATCCAGACTTGCTCGCGCGCGCCTTCATCCCATATGCCTTCGAAGACCTGGCAGTGTTTTTTGACATCGACGTGGGCGCGGCCAAATTCCTGGTGGTCTGAGCCTTCGACTTTCCCGCCAAGCTGCTCGACCATGGTTTGCTGGCCATAGCAAATGCCAAGGACTGGCACGCCCAGATCAAAAACAATTTGCGGTGCGCGCGGAGAGCCTTTTTCCGTGACGCTGCGCGGGCCGCCGGAGAGAATAATGCCGCGCGGGGCGTAGTGACGGATTTTTTCTTCCGAAGCGTTGTTAAACGGCCATATTTCGCAATAGACACCCGACTCCCGTAATCGCCGTGCGATGAGCTGTGTGACCTGCGATCCGAAATCAAGGATCAGGATATGGTCATGTTCGATTTTTTGCTGTGTGGTGGGGTGGGCTTTTTCTGCTGTCATTTTTTAAGGCCGCCAAATTTTACTGGTTTTGAAGGGTACAGGCTTTTTTACCGTTGAAGTCCCGTGAATGCAAGGCGGCTTTCATGTTGTCTGTCGCGCAAAAGGATGTTGTAATGCTCCGCTAATATAAACCATAAAAGAACAAGGATCGTTTCACTGTGACCAAGCCAACATTTTCATTCGAATTTTTCCCGCCCAAAACAGACAAATCTGCTGAAGCATTATGGGCCGCGGTGCCGGAACTCGCGAAGTTGGGGCCGAAACTTATGACGGTGACCTATGGCGCGGGGGGCTCGACCCGGGATAAAACGCTGGATGTTGTTGCCGAGATGCAGAAAAAAACGGCCTTGCCGATTGCGATGCATCTGACTTATATCAATACGCCGCGCAAGGAAATGTATGCGCTGGCCGATGATCTTTGGTCGCGCGGGATCAAGCATCTTGTAGCGCTGCGCGGGGATATGCCTGAGGATCTGCAATGGCCGCTGGACCCGGATGCAGAGTATTTCCAGTATACCAGCCATTTTGTGGTGGCGCTCAAGGCGCGGCAAGATTTCGAGATTTCTGTAGGCTGTTATCCAGAGAAACACCCCGATGCGCCGTCGCTGGATTCGGATATTGAGGCGCTGAAGAAGAAATGTGATGCGGGTGCAGATCGGGCAATTACTCAGTTTTTCTTTGATAATTCTGTTTATTACGATTTTCTGGAAGGTTGCGAAAAGGCTGGTATTGTTATGCCAATCGTGCCGGGCATATTGCCGATCCATGATTTCAAGTCTATGTGCGGTTTTGCCAAGCGCTGTCAGGCGAGTGTGCCAGACTGGCTGCATGAGAAATTCGCTGGTCTGGAGGACAAGCCTGCCGAAGCGCATAAAATCGCAGTTGATTTGCTGGTCGAGCAAACGCAGGATCTGGCCGCGAATGGTGTCGAGCATATCCATTACTACACGCTAAATAAGGCGGATATTACGAAGCAGGCGGTTGAGGCTTTGGAGGCGTAAGCGTCTTGTTTTGTCCTTAAAAGCCTGCACATGATTTTTGAATTTGTGTATGGACGAAGTTGGGTATTGACACTATTAGGGTAGACGTTCTAAATATTTGGGATTGGCGGGATTTGAGAGCAGCTTGCACCGCGTAAAACAATGCTAAAGCGCGTTAGGCCTTGTACACCTTCCCCGCAAAAGCTGCTACAAAACGTTGTTGCCATGGTGCATGGCGCATCGCATTTTTTTGACTGAAAAAAGGAATAGAGATCATGGTATTGGCTACAAATTTAGGATTTCCACGCATCGGCGATATGCGCCAATTGAAAAAAGCTGTTGAAAGCTACTGGAAAGGCAATTCTTCACAAGAGGAGCTTTTGAGCACGGGCGCGCAATTGCGCAAGGCCAACTGGGCATTACAAAAAGAAGCTGGGCTGGATCATATTCCGTCGAATGACTTTTCTTTTTATGATCAGGTGCTGGATATGATTACAACGCTGGGGCTGGTGCCGGAGCGTTACAATTGGGATGGCGGACAGGTTGATCTGGACACCTATTTTGCGATGGCGCGTGGCGCACAAAAAGACGGTGTGGATGTGACCGCCATGGAGATGACCAAATGGTATGATACGAACTATCACTACATCGTGCCGGAATTCGAGCAAGGGATGAGCCCGAAGCTTAGCAATTCCAAGGTGTTCGATCAGTACAAGGAAGCCAAAGCGCAAGGCATTGAAACGCGTCCGGTTCTGGTAGGGCCTGTTACATTTGTCTCTGCAGGTAAGCCGCGCTATGAGAGTTTTGATTTTACGGCCATGGTGGAAAGCCTTGTGCCTGTCTATCAGGAAATTTTAACCAAGTTGGCTGAAGAAGGCGCTGAATGGGCGCAGATTGATGAGCCTGTTTTGGTTTTGGACCTGAATGATGAGCAGCGTGCGACTCTGAAATCTGTTTATGCCAAGTTGGCTGATTCTGTCGGGATCAAGATTTTGCTGACCACTTACTTTGGTGATTTGCGCGAGAATATGGAACTGGCGTTCTCCTTGCCTGTGGCTGGAATTCACCTGGATCTGTCCAACCGTGCACCGCACCAGTATAAGGATGCGATTGGCATTGTTCCCGAAGGGATGGTGCTTTCACTGGGCGTGGTTGATGGCCGGAATATCTGGAAGAACAACATTCATAATTCCCTGAATGTGGCCGAGTTTGTCGAAGGGCATATCGGCAAGGACCGCATTATGATCGCGCCGAGTTGTTCTTTGCTACACACCCCCGTGGACCTGGAGAGCGAGACGGCTTTGGATGAGAAGATCAAAAGCTGGCTGGCGTTTGCGACGCAAAAAGTTTCAGAAATTGCAGTGGTGGCGAAGGGCGCGCAAGAGGGGCGCGGTGCGATTGAAACTGCCTTGCAGGCTAGTGATGCTGTGCAGGAAGATCGCCGGACGTCCAAGCGTATCCATAATGATGCCGTGAAAAGACGCGTTGCGGCCATTTCACCGGATATGAAATCGCGCAAGTCACCCTTTGCCGAGCGTCAAAACGTGCAGCATGCGGCGTTGAATTTGCCGCTTTACCCGACGACAACGATCGGGTCTTTCCCGCAAACCAAAGAGATCCGCAAAGCGCGCGCTGACTTTAAGAAAGGTACGATTGATGCGGCGGCTTATAAGGAAGCCATGGAAGCGGAAATTCGTATGGTTGTCGATTTCCAGCATGAGATAGGCATTGATGTGCTCGTGCATGGGGAGCCTGAGCGTAATGATATGGTGGAGTATTTCGGTGAGCAGTTGGAAGGCTTTACCTTCTCAAAGTTTGGTTGGGTACAGTCTTACGGTTCGCGTTGTGTGAAGCCACCGATTATTTTCGGGGATGTGTCGCGTCCTAAGCCTATGACCGTGGAATGGTCGAAGTACGCGCAGGAGCAAACTGATAAAATCATGAAAGGGATGCTGACGGGCCCGATTACGATTTTGCAGTGGTCTTTTGTGCGCGATGATCAGCCGCGTAGTGATACATCGACACAGATTGCTTTGGCCATCCGTGATGAGGTATCTGATCTGGAGCAAGCCGGGATCAAAATGATCCAGATTGATGAAGCCGCGTTCCGTGAAGGCTTGCCCCTGCGCAAAAGCGACTGGAAGGCGTATCTGGATCATGCGGTGGAGGATTTCCGCTTAAGCTCTTGCTGCGTTGAGGATTCAACGCAGATTCATACGCATATGTGCTATTCAGAGTTCAATGACGTGATTGATTCGATTGGTGATATGGATGCTGATGTGATCTCAATTGAGTGTTCACGCTCACAGATGGAGCTTTTAGAGGCTTTCATCGCGTATAAATATCCAAACGAGATTGGCCCGGGTGTCTACGACATTCACTCTCCGCGTGTGCCCAGTACACAGGAGATGGTGGATCTGCTGGAGAAAGCCAAGAAAAATCTGGACGAGCGTCAGATCTGGGTGAACCCGGATTGCGGTTTGAAAACCCGCGCCTGGCCGGAGACCAAAGAAGCTCTCCAGCACATGGTGGAAGCCGCGAAGATTTTGCGCGAGAGAGCCAAGGCCAGCGCGGCAGCGTAGTTTTTTCTTTCTTTTCATTTTTAAAAGCCGTTTCATCTGAGGCGGCTTTTTTCTTTGACAAAAAAAGGACGGATTCTTTATATGAGTGGCTATGGATTATCGAAATATAACGGATAAAAGTCCTGCTGAGGATCAAATTATTGCATCGTCTCCCCAGAAAAAACTGCGTCTGGAGAATGATCCAGCTTATGCTCTTTTTGTGCAAGGCAGGGATGATGCTTGTGGTGATCCAGATTTATTTGTTGAATTTGCAATAGAATTGATTATGCGGGCAGAGGCGAAGACACAAAAGCTTGCTTTGTATAGTTCTGACAGGCTTTCCGAAGCACAGGACTTTGTTCTTGGTGATCTTGATTATGATTATTTGCATAGCACGCCTATTGGGTATTATTTACGCAAGCTGGATCCGTTTGGCGAAAAGGAATGGGGATGGCTAGGCAAGGAAGCGGCTTATATGTTGTGGAATATGGCTTCTGTTAAATTAATAGATCAGACACGAAGTAAAGAAATTTATGTCATCGGGAATAAAAATAATAAGGTCAGCGCACTTTGGACATTGGAGGTGCATTGTCTGAAAAATAATCCTTATCCTGAGCATTTTAAACTCTACGATGGCGTGGTGACGCAATGGAAAGATAGACGCTGGCTTGAATCTGCGGGGAATGAAAATCTTCTCGATTGGTTGGTTCTTTTGGATGCACATGTTTCCAGGCCGGAATGTACCTATCCGCCCAAAATTATGAAAGAACACCCGTTGGGGGAAAAGGGTGATTCGGCTTTACTGCCCGAGACTTTAGGCCGGTTACGCAATGTATATATCAAGACGATGAAAGAGGCGTTGCCTGATTTTATAAATGTTCAACAGTCGCAGCATGAAGCGCATTTAATCTTTGACCCCTAAATTGGAATACCCCGTCAGATTTGAACTTCTTTTTAGGTTTCCCGATTTGATGGGGGTGATAATCAATGCTGTACAGGATGATGCGTGCGCTGTTATGGCCGCCTAGTTTCTTACAAAACAAGCCTATTGATATAATTGTAATATAGAGGCGTAGAAGGCTAGCTTGTTCCACCGAGTAAGCCTATCGTTTTCATTAATAACACGCCTGTTGTAAAGGCTGTTTTTTTGATGGTTATGACGTGTTTAGCAAGGGGCTATCCCGCCTCTTTTAAGGCTTCTTGATTGGTGAGCATTTCGCCGTGTTTCTTTTTGGCCAGAAGTTCGCGGGCGCGCTCGTAGACGGGATCGTTCCAGAACATCAGGCAGCCGTTGCAGCCCTTGCCACAGCACCCTTCGACGCCAAAACGTCGGGTTTTGGGGCGGCGTTCCATGGCGGGCTCTTCGAGTTTGTCCTGTAGCTTTTTGAGCTCCCCGGCATAGATTTTTTCCGGGGCTTGTCCGGTCTCAATTTTGCGGGTGACACGATCAAGTTTTGTGCGTTGCCATTCGGCTTCGCTCAAATTGGCTTCCTTGCGCACGATTGTATGGACAGGAAGGGTGTCTTGAATATGCTGCGGGTCTTCGTGGTCAAAGGCGCTAAATGGAATGCGAATGAGCGGTTTGTTGCCACCGTGTACCTCTTCCATGATGCGACCGTTTGTTGCAAGTTCGTATTCGTAAGCGCGCAGCAAAATCGTCTCTTGTTTTGGGTTTGGCGGCATAAATTCCAATACATCTCCGGCGACGAGGTGGTTCTTGATCTCTACCAGCAGGGCATCATCTGTGACCTCACGGATAATTCCGGCATATTCCCAGCTGGCAAAGGTTTTGGTGTGCTCGTAATTATGCGCGTAATTCTTTAGCCGTCCGTCATGGAAAGCCAGAGAATAGCCGCGGTTGCCTACGGTTTCCAGCTCGCGGATATATTTGTGCGGGCTCCAGTTCTTGGGATCGGCGTAGTAATCGTCAATGGCCTGACGGTAGGCACGGGCGACTGTGGCGACGTAATAAGGGCTTTTGTTGCGGCCCTCTATTTTAAGAGAATCGATGCCGATTTTGAGGTAATCATCCAGCTTTGGCATCAGGCACAGATCTTTGGCGTTGAGAATATAGGAGCCGCGCTCGTCTTCTTCAATGGGGAGTAAATCACCGGGGCGGTAGCCCTCTTCGAGTAGAAATTCGAACATGTGCTCGTTGTCTTGCGTGATTTCCAGTTCTTGCATGCTGCCGTCTTTCAGGCGCAAATGGACCTTGTATTTCCAGCGGCAGGAATTGGCACAATTGCCTTGATTGGCTCCGCGCTCGGCCATGAAGTTGGAGAGCAGGCAGCGTCCTGAATAGGTCATGCACATCGCGCCATGGACGAAGGCTTCCAGTTTTACATCCGGGCATTTCTCCCGAATTTCGGCCAACTCGGTGTAGGAGACCTCACGGGCGAGAACGACAAGCTCTGCGCCCTGATCTTTCCAGTATTGAGTCGTTAGCCATGAGCAGACATTGGCCTGCGTGGAGATATGAAGCGCGAGCTCGGGCGCCTTATTTTTGATATACGCAAACACGCCAGGATCGGCGATGATCAACCCGTCTGGTTTGACTTTGCGTAAGGTTTCAAGGTAATCATCGAGCTTTGGCACGTCCTTGTTGTGCGCAAATAAATTGAGTGTGAGATACACCCGTACGTCGTGTTCATGGGCAAACTCTATTCCTTCGACGACCTCTTCGAGTGTGAATTTGGATTTGGTGCGCAGGCTCATATCCGGTGTGCCCATATAAATGGCATCGGCTCCATAAAGCACGGCGACCTTAAGGCGCTCCAGCGAGCCCGCCGGCATCAAGAGTTCAGAGCGGCGCGGCGTTCTGTCGGGGCAAGTGGGGAACTGTGTTTTGGTTTGTTCTGTCATAGCGATGGGTTATACGCGAGTTTCTAGCGCTTTTGCAAGATTGCTGCGAAAAACCCGTCTGTTTGGTGACGGTGCGGCGTTAAGCGCATAAAGGGCGTTCCAAGGCCGCGGGATTCTTCGAGAGGCAATATTTCGAATGCCGGGTGGCGTTCAAGAAACGCTGAGATCTGATCTTCGTTTTCATCAGGCAGGAGGGAACAGGTGGCGTAGACGAGTTTTCCGCCGGGCTTTACCGTGTGCATAGCCTTATCCATGATCTCGGCTTGTATGGGCAGGAGTTCCTCTAGCGTAGGCCCGTAGGTGCGCCAGCGCATATCAGGATTGCGGCGCCATGTGCCTGTGCCTGTGCAGGGGACATCCAGCAAAACGATATCAAATTTTTCTTTTTGCCGTTTGATCCATTTTCTGTGGCGCTCGTCAGAGATGGGGCGAACCTCGATAATATCAGCCAGTTGTGCTTTTTTATAGCGATCACGGCCTTTCTTCAGGCGTCGTTCATCCAGATCCATGGCCACAATGCGCCCTTTGCGCTCCATTGCAGCGGCGAGTGCCAGCGTTTTGCCGCCAGCGCCAGCGCAATAATCAAGGATTTGTATGCCGGGCTTGGCACCGCAGACATGGGCAATGAGTTGTGAACCTTCATCTTGAATCTCGATCCAGCCTTTGGAAAATGCCTTGGTACGAGACAAAAAGGCCTTGTTTGCGCAGCGCAGCCCCCATGGAGAATAAGGGGTCTGTGTTGTTTTTACGCCGTCGGCCTCCAGATAGGCTTTCACTTTTTCCTTGTTTGCGAGGAAGGTGTTGACGCGTAAATCCAGCGTGGCCGGCTCCAGCATGGCCGTCATTTCGTTGGCAAAATCTTTGCCGAAATAGGAGCGGAGTTTATCTTCATAAAGCGGTGGGCATTCACAGCGGATGCTTTCTGGCATGGCTGAGTCTTCGAGCGTTTTTCCGGCCAGTTTTGACGCCCATTCTTTTTCCTGATCTGTTAAGTTTTTAGGCGCATATTTTGAATCATCAAAAAGATCTTTGAGCCTTTTTTCTTCTGTGCCGTCTTGCAAGATCAGCCAGAATAGGACCCGGTTGCGCGGTGTGTCCGGGGTTTCCATTTGCTCCAGCCACCACCCTAGTCTTGCATGGGCGCGGGCCATATCAAAGACACGCTCTGCGACGTCGCGGCGGTCTTTGGCCCCAATATAGCGTCTGTGTCTCATGTAATCGCCGACAACAGAATCGAGCGGTACGCGGCTATTTTGCTCGCGTTCGAAGATATCTATGGTGGTTTGTATGCGGGATGCGGGTTTCATGTAGTCATTTCCATTTTGATTTATACATCGTTATTTGTCGCTTACGTATGTCATATACGTATCGCTTCTTATGCCTTGTACAAATCAAAAGCGAAACGACTACAATCAGGAAGGGTTGTAATCTTTTCTTTAATAAAAAGAAAGAAAAAACCCGGCCCACATGATGCAAGCCGGGGTTTGAAAATCTTGATAAGAAATTTAGTGCATTTCTTCGGCAGCTTCAGCGGCGGCATCATGAGCGGCTTCTGCTTCTTCTGCAACATCTTCAGCGGCTTCTTCACCGGCTGCTGCTGGTTCGACGGCTTCAGGAGCGGCTTCTGCCCCTTCTGTAGCTGTCTCAGAAGCTGTTTCAGTGGCTTCAGCAGCGGCTTCCGTTACCGCTGTTTCGCTTACTGCTTCGGCACCTTCAGTGGCCTTTGTAGCGGCAGCTTCTGCAGCGGCTTCAACAGCTTCAACAGCTGGTTTTTTCATGATGTCTTCTGCTTGTGCATCAAAAGCGACATAAGCAGGAGCAGCTGATACCATCAGGGCTGCTGCAAGTGTTAATACTCGATTTGTCATAGTATTACTCCTCTTTTACCAAGTTATATGTTTCATTTTCGCGGTTTTCCACGAGAACGCGCATCAGTATGGATAGAATCTTCTCTATTGCAAGGAGATTCTAATGTTTAGCTTTCTGTGCGGTAATTGGGGGCTTCGCGTGTGATGGTGACATCATGCACGTGGGATTCCTTAAAGCCAGCTCCGGTCATGCGCATGAACTCGGCGCGTTCTTTCATATCCCGGATGGTGGCGGATCCTGTATAGCCCATGGCAGCGCGCAGGCCTCCAACCATTTGATGAACGACGTTGGCAACCGGGCCTTTGTAAGGCACGCGGCCTTCAATGCCTTCGGGCACCAGTTTGTTGGTCTGGTTGACGTTGCCTTGAAAGTAGCGATCCGCTGAGCCTTTGACCATCGCGCCGACGCTACCCATACCACGGTAAGATTTGTAAGAGCGGCCCTGATAGAGGATGACTTCGCCGGGTGCTTCGTCTGTGCCTGCGAATACGCCGCCCATCATGGCGGCATCGGCTCCTGCTGCAATGGCTTTGGCAAAGTCGCCAGAATATTTGATTCCGCCATCGGCAATGATCGGGACTTTTTTCTTTGCACAAACACTGGCGACATCCATGATCGCAGTCAATTGTGGGACGCCGACTCCGGCAACAACGCGCGTGGTGCAGATTGAGCCTGGCCCAATACCGACTTTGACCGCATTGGCTCCTGCTTTGATCAAAGCAGAGGCCGCATCGGCCGTGGCGACATTTCCAGCCATGATCTGGAGATCTTTGTTTTCTTTGCGGATTTGCACGACCGTGTCCAGAACTGCGCGTGAGTGACCGTGCGCCGTATCGACGACGACCAGATCAAGTCCAGCCTTGGCCAAAGCGGCGGCACGCTGCACACCATTAACATCGCCTGTACCGACAGCTGCCCCGGCGCGTAGGCGATCTTGTGAGTCTTTGGTCGCATCTGGGTAGAGTTTAGATTTTTCAATATCCTTGACGGTCATCAGGCCAATACACTTGTCCGCTTTATCGATAATCAAAAGCTTTTCAATGCGGTGTTTGTGAAGGAGTTCCTTTGCTTTTTCCTTGCCAATGTCTTCTGTGACAGTGACCAGATTTTCGTGAGTCATAAGCTCTTTGATCGGCTGATCCGGGTTTTCAGCGAAACGTAAATCGCGGCTGGTGAGAATACCAACCAGTGTTCCATTTTCTTCTGTTACAGGAAAACCGGATATTTTGTATCGTGCCATGAGTTCCCATGCTGTGCTCAGGGCATCACCCGGGCGGATGGTAATGGGGTCTAGCACAATGGCAGATTCAAAGCGTTTGATCTGGCGGACCATGTTGGCTTGTTGCTCGATCTCCATGTTCCTGTGCATGATCCCGATTCCGCCATTTTGTGCCATGGCAATGGCCAGATCGGCTTCGGTTACGGTGTCCATGGCGGCAGAAAGTACGGGGATATTTAGCTTTATCTCTTCGGTGAGCTGGGTGGAGGTGTCAACTTCATTGGGCTGAACTTCCGATGCGGCGGGGACGAGCAGGACGTCATCGAAGGTCAGGGCTTCACGAATTTTGAGGATGTCTTTGGTCTGTTTTTTTCCTGGGGCCATGCAAATCTCCAAGTCTTAGTATCTGGCGGAATTTGCAGGTGAGTTATAGCGGTTTTTTCAAAGAAGTAAAGCTGTCTAGTTGTTTTATTTTCGTTCCCACCATCGTTGACTGTCGCTACCGTAGGGGTTTTCTAGGCTTGCCCGCCAATCGCCCTTTAGAAAGCGATTTAAAAGGACTTTACGGCTTTTCTGATGAATTTTATGGAATAATAAGGGTTTGTTTACGCGTTTTTAAGATAATGGACTCTGGGCCACAATAATAAAAAGGAAAGCGACCCCATGATTCCAGGAAATACATTTGCACAAACCTATGCCAGCCTTTTTGGTGAAAACACATTGTTGGCGATGGCGCAGAATAATCTTTTGAACAATTTGGACCGTATTCGCAAGGTGCGCACGTATACATTTCTCTCTAACAATGGTCAGACGAAATACGGCGTGAGCCACAATGACGGGTTGCGGCGGAGTTATTCATGGCAAGATACGGTGATTGATTGCCGCAATGCACCGTCTTTGACGCAGAGTTATCTTCTGGCCGATTTTGAGGAGGCTCTGGCGGATCATCCGCGTTTCAAGCTCTTCAAAGACTCGGTGCAAGCGCGCAGTGAAGGTATTTTATACGCCGTGCCTTTTTATATGATCGTCACTGGCGAAGAGAATAATCGCTACAATATATTATGTGATAACCGGTTTGAGGATTTTGATATTATCCGTG